>Ga0326727_10000424_pt1 | contig 174705 bp, 111 predicted proteins | sample MB2enrmetagenome_FD_207643 | JGI IMG/M metagenome (GOLD analysis project Ga0326727, IMG submission 207643) | Lab enriched peat soil microbial communities from McLean, Ithaca, NY, United States - MB29MY | ecosystem: Environmental > Terrestrial > Soil > Wetlands > Peat | place: USA: New York... | reverse complement strand
GCTTCCGCCGCGACGATGGCGGGCGCGAACGCTTGCGGGCCCTTCTGTTCGCCAAGTCCCCTATTTCCTGGCGGTCTCTAACTTGAAAAGGTGCGTCCTACCTTGCCCCCATTTATTTGCATTTTGAAGTTGACAGGAAAAGCCCCATTGAGGATTACTTATCCGATTACTGCTGCACGAATGCGTAATTGTGCGCAAAGGCATGATTTGAAATCAAATGAATTGTGTCCCCTCAATGGCTCGCAGGGTCTTCTGCGAGCTCAGCTAAAAAACATATGAAAACCACGTCCCTCGCCCTCACCGCCCTCACCACCGCTTCCCTCCTGCTCAACGCCCGAGCCGACATTACCACCGGCCTCGTGGGCTACTGGAACCTGAGCGACGGCCCCGGCGCCTCGACTGCCAACGATTTGTCCGGCAGCGGCAACATCGGCACCCTGAAGAATTACACCGACGGCACGTATAACAACATGTGGACCACGTCCACGGATCCGACGAACGGGTGGCCGTATGCGCTGATGTTCACCAACAGCGCTGCCGGGCTGGGCGCCAATACTTATGTCAACGTTCCCGACTCCACCAGCCTGAACACTCCTACAGCCAACAAAGCATGGACCCTCGCGGCCTGGATCTACCCCACTGTGGCCGGCGCGAGCCAAACCAACAATGCGGGCATTATTTCCAAGGGGTACAGCGGTGCCGAGGCCTATGCGATGTACCTGAGCGGAGGGAAAGTCACGGGTGTTCTCCGCAATTCCGCCAATAACGGCAATGAGACCGTCTCGGGCAACACAGTTCTCGCTGCCAACACCTGGTATCATGTGGCTGTGACCGTCCTGGAACCCAAAGGAAGCGCCAACGCCGAGGTGATCATTTATGTCAATGGTGTGCTAGACAGCGGAGCCAACGCCAACACTTACACCACGGACTATAGCAGCAGCCAGCCGGTGACGATTGGGGCGCGGATGAATGGCAGCGGCACGGTGAACCTGCCGTTTCTGGGCACCATTGACGAGGCGCGCATTTATAACCGGGCGTTGAGTTCCAGCGACATCCTTCAACTCTACCAGAACAAGGCGTTTACCGTTCTCAATTCGGGCGTCGGGTCTTGGAACGGACTTGCCGGCAGCGGCGGCAACGCCACGCTGGATAGCACTTCATTGAACTTCTGCACCAACGTTTACTCGGTGCCGGTCGGCACAGCCGCCAGCCTGACCAGCGTGTTGAACCTTGAGAGTGCCAACGCACTGCAACTGGGTGGGATCTTCGCCGATACCTACTACAGCAGCAGCAAGCAAAACTCCGTGGGAGCCACCAATCTTACCATCGCGGCTGGTGGCGTCTCCTTCGCCACGGCCACCGCGGCGGGATCGTTGACTTTCCTGAATGCAGCGACCACCTACATCCTCAATAGCAGTGATAGCATCGGCCTCAAGGACAACGGCGCCAACGCGACGTCGCTGGTGCAAGGCGGCAGCGGCACGGTCATCCTGACCGGGGTCAACACTTTTAGTGGCGGGGTCACGATCAACTCCGGCACGGTGCAACTGGGCAATGGCGTCGCCATTACCGGGAACGAATTGGGCACCGCCACCACGGTGAACGACAACGGGACGCTGGCGTTCAACGGCAACAACAGTTTGAGCTTCGCCGGCACTATTGCCGGGACCGGGGCGGTGACGCAGAAGGGGGCGGGCACACTGACGTTGAGCACGGGCAACACCTATTCGGGCGGCACAACCATTGCCGGCAGCACCGTCTCGGCCGCGTCCCTGACTGATTCCGGCAGTTCGTTAGGCACCGGCCCCGTTAACCTGAACAACGGCACCCTGCTCTATACCGGCCCGGGCGACAGCACGGCACGCCAGTTTAACGGCACCTCCGGCACCACCAACGTCATTGACGTGCCCAGCGGCGTCACGTTGGATCTCTCCGGCCGGGTCACCGGCAGCGCCGCGTGGTACGTAAACAAAAACGACACCGGCACACTGACCCTGAGCGGCGCGGGGGACAATTCGTATCTGGGGATGAGCGTCAACGCCGGCACGGTGATTCTGAATAAGAGTAGCACTGCTGGCGTCCACGCGATAGGTGAGGCGCTCAACGTGGCCAGCGGCGCCACCGTCCAGATGGGCGTCAGCGGCACCACCGCCGAGATTTACAGCAACAGCGTCGCCCCCGTGACCATCAGCAGCGGCGGTGTCTTTGACGCAAACGGCCAGAACGAGAACTTTTACAGTCTGAGTCTCTCCGGCACGGGCATTGGCGGAACGGGGGCGCTGGTCAACAGCGCATCCGGCAGCATCTCCACGCTCACCGTTCCGATCACCTTGGCTGCCAATACAACCATTGGCGGCGTCGGGAGCATCACCCTGCCCAGCGTGGTGAGCGGCAGCAATACGCTGACCTACAGCGGCCTCGCCTTGCTGTCACTGGCAGCCACCAATACCTACACCGGCGGAAGCGTCGTTACTGCCGGCACGCTGGACGTTAGCGCGACCGGCTTCATCCCGGGCAACGTCACGGTGAGCGGGACGGGGGTTCTGGAACTCGACAACAACAACGCGCTCTCTTCGATTGCCACCCTCACCTTGCCGAGTTCACCTGCAGCCGGCACGGTGAACCTCGGTTTCTCGGGCACCCAGGTCATCGGCGTCCTGATGCTCGGCTCGACAGTGCAACCTGCTGGCACCTATGGGGCAGTCGGTTCGGGAGCCACCTATACCAGCGCCACCTTTACGGGCGGCGGGATTCTCAGTGTGACCGGGACCGCCTATTGGGACGCCTCGCTGCTGAATGCCGTGCCCGGCGGCGGGGGCAGCGGGAACTGGGATACCTCCACTGCTAGCTGGTTCAACGGGAGTGCGGATGCTTCGTGGCCATTGGACGCCCTGGCGACCTTTGCCGGATCGGCGGGGACGGTGACGCTCGCCGCCAGCGTAGGCGCAAACGAACTCACGTTCGCCACCCCTGGTTATGTCCTAAACAACACTGATGGCACCTCCGTCCTCACTTTGGACAACAATACTCCGACGATCAATGTGCCCACTGGCAATACTACTATCACCTGCACTGTCGCCGAGTCAGGCGCGGGTCCAGTGACCGTCAACGGTTCCGGCACACTGACCTTGAGCGGGGCCAACACCTTTGCCGGCGGCACAATCATCAACAGCGCCACGGTGGTCGCGAACACGATTGCCGACGCCAACTGCTCGATCGGCCCCTCCGGCACCGTGACTTTCCTGGGCGGGGGCGGGCTCACCTACTCCGGTGGCGGCCCTGCCGGCACGTCGCGCACCGTTACGGCCAACGGCACCAACACCGCTTACCTCAACGTCCCCTCCGGCACCTTGACATTGTCTGGCCAGGTCAAGGCGGGGGTTGGGAACACGGGTCAGAACTTCACCAAGACCGGCATCGGGACGCTGATCCTGGGTGGCACCACCGACAATTCCGCCCTCGCCATGGCTATCAACGCAGGCCAGGTCATCATCACCAAGACGAGTGGGTCCAGTGTGCACGGGCTGGGCGGCGGCACCAGCATGATCGCCAGCGGCGCCAGCCTGCAGTTGGCGGGCAGCGGCAACTCCGATCTTTACACCGGCTGCATCCTCAACATTAGCGCTGGCGGGTTCCTCGATCTGAACAGCCAGAGCGACATCATGAGCACGCTGACCCTCTCGGGCACTGGCTCCGGCAACGGAGCGCTGATTAATAGCACGACCACGGCCATCTCCTACCTCACCAACAACGGCAGTGGGTTCGTTTTGGCGGGGCCGACCACGATCGGCGGTCCGGGCAGCATCTTCCTGGGGAGCGCGGTCAGCGGCAGCTATGCGCTGACCTATGCCGGCACTGGCACCTTGACCTTGGGCGCTGCCGGGACCTATAGCGGTGGAACCATCATCAACCCAGGCGGCACGGTCCAGCTCAATAGCCAGACCGCTGCGGGCACGGGCACGATCGCGGACAATGGCACCTTGGCTGTGAACATCGCCGGCAACACGCTGACGAACACGATCACCGGCGGCTCCAGCAGCATCATTAACTTCATCGAGACCTCGGGGCAGAACTCCACCCTGAACGGGCCGATGTCAGGCTTTAGCGGCACCATCAATTGCCCGGTCAGCCCCGGCAGCACGGCCAAGGCGCAAATCTCGAGTAACTGCAACCTGCCCGCCACCGCGACCAACAACGTGGCCGCCGGCGGCACGCTCTTTCTAACAACCGGTACCACCAATGCGGCGACTGTGATTCTGAATGGCGTCGGGAATAGTGAGGTTTACGGCGCGTTCCGGCTCGATACCGCCGCTCAAACGGGACCGGTGATCCTCCAGACTAACAGCACGATCGGTAGCGGTAACGCGAACGGGGGCGTTATCAGCGGCGTCATTAGTGCCGGGGGCCACGGCTATGGCTTCGTCAAGACGGCGAACGCGAACCCAATAACGCTCTTGGCCACGAACACCTTCAGTGGTGCCATCACCATCAGCAACGGTGTGCTGGCGATTGGCGGAGCGGGTCAATTGGGCAGCGGCAATTATGCGGCTCCCATTACCAACTACGGCACCTTCACTTACGCCAGCTCAGCCCCGCAGACCCTGTCGGGGGTCATTTTCGGCACAGGCACGTTGCTCCAAAGCGGGCCCGGTGTGCTCACCCTGAGCGGAGCCAACACCTATACTGGCGGCACGCTGATCACCAACGGCAGCACGCTGGCCGTGTCGGGAGCGGGTTGTTTGGGCGTTACGCCTACCGCGACCAATTATGCGTCGGGCATCACCAACTACGGAACGCTGGCCTACAACAGCTCCGCCGCGCAGACTCTGTCGGGCGTCATCTCCGGGTCCGGCGCGCTGGTCCAAAGCGGTTCCAGCGCGCTCACCTTGAGCGGAGCCAATACTTACACCGGCGCCACCGTGATTACTAACGGCGGCACGTTGGTTCTGGGCAGCGGCGGCTCGATCAACGGCACGCCCTCGATCGGCATCGCCGCCGGCTCGACCCTGGACGTGACGGCGTACTCGTCTTATGCCATGCTGGCGGGCATCACCTTGAAGGCCAGTGGCACCGCCACAACTTCCGCAACCATCAAGGGCACATCTCCCAACGGAACCGTTACCTTGAACGGGCCGATGACCTTGAGCTTCACGCCCCAAACGTTCAACGGCGATGCCACCCATCCGGCGCTGCTCATCTCGCAGATCTCGGCTGGCCAGTTGGTCCTCGACGGAAACGCCATCACAGTCATCAACGCGGGCGCCTCGCCCCTGGGTGCGGGCACCTATAGTTTGATCCAGGTTCCTCCCGGAGGCAGCATCAGCGCAGGCTCTCCCACTGTCACCGTCACCGGGAACGGCCTGGCGGCGGGCGCCACGGCTTCGATATCCGTCAGCGGCGGGAGCGTGAATCTGGTGGTTACGGGGGGAGCACCTGTGCCCGGCATCAACAGCATCGCGCTCGTGGACGGCAGCCTGGTATTCAGCGGCGCCAACGGTCCCAATAGCCACACCTACTATGTCCTCGGCTCGTCCAATGTGACGCTGCCCCTGTCCCTGTGGACCCCCATTGAGACCAATACCTTCAGCCCCACGGGCGGCTTCACCGTGACCAATGCCATCGGTGTGGGTCCGTGGCGCTTCTTCATCATCCAATACTCCCTGCCCTAGCGGCTGGTCAGGCGCGGTCCGCACACGTTGCAGAGGACGTCGTCGTTGTCCACACCGATGACGGCGACCGATTCCAGCACTCTGGGGAGGCTCGCAGCCATTGCGAAGGTTCCTTATTGCACCACCACGCGATAGAACATTTGCGCCCCGGATGCCGACGCCGTGTACGATGGCGGCGCTGCGCCAGCAAGGGGCGTCCAGGGACCGTTCACGCTGGGCGCTGCCAGCAGCGCGCCAAACACCCAGCTCAAGAGGAGGCTGCCGCCGGAACGCCGGACACCCAGAGTGACGGGACCTCCTGTGAGCGCGGCCGAGTAAAGCTGCGCAATTTGGGCCGGCGACAGCGTATAGCCAAAAACGGCGACTTCATCCAGCTTGCCGTTGAGGATGCGGCTCGGAAGGCTGACCGTGTCGGCGCCCAGCAAGGTGGCGCCGTTCCAGGCCTCGACATCATGCGCGATGGCGTTGGTGGCGGCCTTCAGGAGCCCATTATTGCCGACATACATAACGGCTTGGCTCGGCGCAATGGTAAGGGCCACAAACGACCACTGCCCCGGCGGCGTCACCAAGCCGCTGGGCCAGCCGTAGGTGTCAACGTTGTTTTGGTTCCACGTGTAACCGATCATGTTCAGGCGGCTGGACTCGGCGACGTAGTTGATACCCTTGGAATAAGTGCTGGCCCGGCTGAAGACGACGCCCTGGTAAGCCGCAATGTCCGAGAAGGGATAGACCCAGGCCGTGATGGTCACCGTATCGGAGTTCAGGCTCAGTGCCGGCGCGGTGACGTATCCAGCCCCGGTCGTGGCGACGGCAGGATTCATGGCCACCGCGAAGTGGTTGGCCGGGAAGCCAAGGAACGGCGGCGCGGCTACACCGGGAGCGCCGTTGGTCGTGTTTGCCCCGCAAGTGCCGTTAAGCTCGGCAATGGCATCATAGGCGACACTGCCGTTGGTTTCATCCAACCGCCAGTAGCAGATCGGGGCGTCGGCCATAATGAGCGCCTGGTAAGGTGTCGCCGGGGCAGGAATTACATTGGTCAGGACATAGGTCGTGACGGACTCGGGCACGACCGGCGCGACCAACTGGTGGTTGGCGAGGGACAGAGCCGAAAGCTGCGCCAGGCTTTCACTGGCCGATGTGCGGTAGCGGGCGGCCTGCGCCGGCAGAGCGGCGAAGGCGCTCAAGTCGTAGGTGACATTAAAACTGTTGGTCGAGTCGTTGACTGCGACGATGGTCAGGGTGGCATTAGTCGGATTGTAGGCGGCCAGCGAGTTGGTGTCCGCCACGCTGAGAATCCGGCAGCCGGGGCGCATGAACTCGCTGAACTGCCCCATGACGTAGAAGCTCTGGTGCACGGTGTAACTGGTCGTATAACTGGAATTGGTGCTGGCTACCTCGGGATTGGCCAGCAGGCCCCAGCCGGTGCCGCTATCCGCCACCTGCCAGTAAACCCAGGCGCGGGCTCCCATCCTCGCAATGTCGTCGTGTATGCGGCGCGCCTGGGTCATGCCGGAGGCATCGCCGTGGCCGAATTCCGTGACCCACAGCGGCTTGCCCAGGGAAGCCGAGAGGTAGCGCAGGCCGTCGGGCGCGTTGGCGCTGTAGGTATGAGTGACGATGCGGCTGACGTTGCTGAGGGCGCCTGCGCCGTAGGCATCGAGAGAGTTGAGGGTATCCATCTCGTAAGAATCCTCGCACGCGGCCACGCCGGCCGGCTGGCCGAGCGCGTTCAGTGCCGCGCGCAAGTAATTGACCACCCGCACTTGCTGGTCGGTGCTCATGTTGCAGCCTTCCTGGCTGCCGCCGTAGTCCCACCAGCCTTCGTTGGGTTCGTTCATCGGCGTGACGGTGTCGAAGTGGACGCCGTCCACGACGCTGAGGTTGCTGACGACAGTGGCCAGATAGACGGCAAAGGCTTGCTCGTAATTGGTCTGGAGGTTGTTGCTGCCGTTGGTCGAGCCGGTGACGCTGCCGCTGACCGTCATCCACCACGGCGGCGAGTTGGCGAATGCCTCGACATGGTCCACCCCACGCGCCAGCGCCGCTTGCAGCATCCACCGCTGGTTGGCATCCGCGCTCCAGCTCCAGACGCCGTTGGTGGGCTCGAAGCCGGGCATTTGCGCCCGGAACGACAGGAAGTTGTTGGTGGGGTTTTCGCCGCCACCGATGTTGTAGCGGACGATGTTTAACTTGAGCTGGCTGAAAGCCAGGTCGGCGTAGGTGTCCCGGTTGGAATAGCCGGCCACAACATTGGCCCACCAACAAAGGGACGTGCCCCAACCCTCGAAGTTGGTGACCACGATGACGTTCGGGTCCACCGCAGCCGTGTAGTCCGCCTGGGCGGAAAGCACCGACGCCAGGAGCAGGGCGGTGAAACCCGAAGTCCGAAGGCCGAAGGCCGAAAGAAGTCCGAAGTCCGAAGTCCGAAGGCCGAAGCCCGGCGTGCGAGGGCCGAGACTCCTCCAAATGCCGCGAGCCCAAGGCTGAGCCGCGCGGATGCCGAGCGCCCGACGGCAGGCGGACAGGTCCTTCGGGTTTCGGACTTCGGCCTTCTTTCGGCTTTCGGATTTCGGATTTCGGACTTCGCGCATGGCCATATTACAAAAAGGCAGGCCGGGGAAACCCTTTACCCCGGCCTGCGTTCTTTCCACCTAACCCAAGATGCCCCGCCGGAACACGTTTGCCGGCGACGGTTCGCAGTGGGCGCTCAGCGGACCTGCACCCGATAGAACATCCCGGCCCCCGATGGCGTCACCGTGTAAGGCGAACTGGCATTGTTGGTCGTCCACGGCCCGGTCACGCTGGGAGCTTGCAGGAGGGTGCCCTGCGACCAAGTCAGCTGGAGGTTGCTGCCCACCCACTGGATGGTCAGGGTGACGTTGGGAGGCAGCGCGCCAGTCGAGTAGAGCTGCGCGATTTGGGCGGGGGTCATTGTGTAGTCAAACACGGCGACGGCGTCCATCGCCCCCATGAACGTGCGGTCGGAAGTGGCGGTGTCGGCCCCGATCAGGGTGGCGCCGTTGAATGCCTCGACATCATGGGCGATGGCGTTGGTGGAGGCTGTGAGGACGCCATTGGCGCCGACGTAGATGACGGCCTGGTTGGGAGCAATGGTCAGGGCCACGAAGGACCACTGGCCCGGCGGTGTACTCTGGCCGCTGTCCCAGCCCCAAGTGTCTTCATTATTCTCGTTCCAACTGTAGCCGATCGTGTTGAGGCGGCCGGGGGCTATAGAAACGTAGTTGATCCCCTTGGAGTAGGTGCTGGCGCGGCTGAAGAAGACGCCCTGGTAGTTGGTGATGTCGCCGAACGGATAGACCCAGCAGGTGATGGTCAGGGTGTTGGTGTTCAGGTTGAGCGCCGGCGCGGTGACATAGCCAGCGGAGGTGCCAATCGCGTGGTCCATCGCTGCGGCGGTGTTGTTGCTGGGGAAGCCAACGAACGGCGGATCGCTGACACCGGGCACGCCGTTGGTCGTGTCGGCGCCGTAAGTGCCATTGACGCCGCTGATGCAGTCGTAGGCGATGGTACCGTTGGTCTCATTGAGCCGCCAGTAGAAGGCCGCCGCGTCGGCCAGGATCAGGTCATCGTAGGCCGCGACGGGGGTGAGGACGGTCAACGTGACCACGCTGCTGGTAACTGCTCCCCCCGCGTTGGTAACTACCAGCGCGTAGGAGCCGGAATTAGTGGGCACGATGTTAGCCAGCGTCAAGGTAGCGGTCGTCGCCGTGGCGATGGACGCGCCATCCCTGTACCATTGATAAGTGAGCAGCGGGCTGCCTTCGGCGGCGGCGGTGTATTGGACCGTGGCGCCTTCGTACAGTTCCAGCGAGGCGGGCGAAGGCTGCCGGCTGATAGTGGCCGGGATGGCCGCGGCGGAGTAGTGCGCCACCACCTGGTTGGAACTGAGGGCGTAATTGTAGAGGGCGACCTGGCCCACCACGGCATTGCTGAACTGGAGCGAGTAGGAGGCGTCGCTCGAACTGCTCATGCGCGAGCCGATGCTGGTCAGAATGGGGCTGCCCTCCGGCAGGGGCGCCAGGACGCCCTGCCCTGCCGCCATTGTGCTGCTGCCTTTGAGCGCGCCGTCAACATAGAGATAGACGCTGGCGCTGGCGGCGTCGCAAACGCCGACTAGGTGGTGCCAACCGCCATCCGGGGTAACCGATGAAGTGGGACCATGAGTATTGCCGAGAGAGTCGCGCATGAAGAACCGGAACCCGCCATCGACGTCGAGATCGAACTGTTCGCCGCCGCTGCCGTAGCCTTTGGTCACAATGCCGGCCCCGCTGGGCTGCCCCGGCGGAGCGTTGACCCAAGCCTCGACTGAGAACTCCGGATCAGCGCCCTGCTGCGAGAAGTCAATGTTCGGGATGCCCAACCCGCTCTGGTCGTATTCCAGGGCCAGGCTACCGCTGGTCACGCCGTTCATGCCGAAGCCGGTGGCCGTTTCGTCGGTATCGTAGAGGAGGAACCCCGGCAGGCCGTTGACCTGATTGTCATAGTTGGCGGTATGGTCGCCGACGTAATCGTTGGCCTGTGAGGAGTTGGCCGGCTCGTCCAGCCGCCAGAAGGCGATCGGCTGGTCGGCGAGAATGCGCAGCCCGTAGGCATCCGTCGGCGCCGCCTCGCCCAAGGGAGAGACGGAGGCGCTGGCGGTACCCTCGGCGTTGGAAACCGTGCAAGCGAGGGTGTGGGAACCGGCGAGGTAGGTGTAGGTATAAGTGGCAGCGTCGGTGGGAGCCAGTAAGGCGGGACTGCTATCCAGCGTCCAGTAATAAGCGAAGGGCGCGCTGCCCTGGGCGGTGACGCTGAAGGTGATGGGCAGGCCGGCGTACAGGGTCGGCGGGCTGGCCGGGGTGATGACCACCGTGTTGGGCGGGCCGGCCTGGACCGTGACATAGACGCTAGAGCTGGTCACTTGGCCGTAGATGTTGGTAACGGTCAGGTCCAAAGTGTGCGCGTCGTAAGCGGCGACGCTGACGTTGTGGACGACAAACGTGGCATTGGTTTGGCCGGTAACCGCGGTGCCAGGGGAGCCGGAGGTAATGTCATACCACTGGTAACTCAACGCAGGTGTGCCGAGGACCTGCGCCGGGATGCTCAGCGTGGTACCCTCGTCCACGTTGGTCGAGCCAACCGGCTGCGCGAGGAGGCGCGGCGGGATGCCGGCGGCCAGGTAGTGGTTGACCACCTGGTTCGAGCTGAGCGCGTAGTTATAGACGGCGACATCGTTCATGTAGCCGAGGAATTGCTGTGTATAGTTGGCCGTTCCGCTGCCCTGGCGCGCGCCGATGCTCATTGGCACGGTCGAGCTCAACACGCCGGCAGAAGGCGAGACGGACACGTTGGTGGCCAAGACGCCATCCACATAGAAAGCGGCATAACTCTGAGGCTGGTTTAGCACGCCGACCAGGTGGTGCCAATTGCCGTCCGGCACTTGATTGTAGTCTGGCAGATAGACCGGACTTCCGCTGGCATTGCGCATGGTGAAGCGGTAGGCGTAGCTGTTGCCGCCGACATCCAGGGTGAACTGCTCGGCCCCCCAGGCGCCCTTGGCGACGATGCCCGCGGCGGCATAGCTTTGCACCGAATTGCCATTGGCCCAAGCCTCGATGGAGAAGGTGCCATTGCTCGAGGTGGCGAAGCTGACGCCCTGGATATTGGCCACGTAGTTGCTCTGGCTCGGGTAGCTGGGGTAGCTGCCAAACTGCGCCGAGGTCTCGGTGGGGTCGGTGGCCGGGTAATAGCCGAATTGGTTGGAAAGGCCTGAACTGTAGCCGGTCTGGTTGAGATCCACATTGGTATAGACGCCGTCGTTGCCGCCCCAGTAATCGTTGGCGATGGTGCCGTTGTTGCCGGTGCCGTTGTCCGGTGTCTCATTCAAGCGCCAGTAGCCGATCGGGTTGTCTCTGAGCACGGCTGCCGGGTAGGGGGCCGTCGGCTTCGCGATAACCGCGATCGTCCACGTCTGGGTGGTGGTGCCGGCAGAGTTGCTCACAACGCAAGAGAAGGTGGTGGGACCCCCTGATTGGACATTGCTGATGGTGTAGTTAGTGCTGGTCGCTCCGTTGACGGCGACGCCGTTGGCGAACCACTCATAGGAGAAGGGCGAGTAACCCGTCACCGATGTCAGCGAGAAGGTGGTGCTGGCGCCGGCAAAGAGGTGCATCGTGCCGCCGTAGGTCTGGGGGGACGCGCCGAGAACCACCGGCGAGGTATAGACCGTCACGGTGGCAACGGTGCTGGTGGCCGAGGCGGAGCTGTTTGTCACAATGGCGTAATAGCTTCCGGCATTCGTGGGATCCAGGGACGTGAAGGACAAGGTGAGGTTCGTCTGGCCCGGCACCGGCGCTCCGTTTTGATACCACTGCAGGGTCACCGGCGGCGCACCGTACAGGGTCGCGCTGAGGCTCGCGCTGGTCTGGCCCAACTGCGCGATGCTGGCGGGCTGAATAAAGACCGCAGCGTTCGTGGGGGCGAGCACGGCCATGTTCGGGGCGGTGTACACCTGGCCGCTGTACTCGCCGCCCAAGTAGGGGGTGGAGCCCCAGCCATTGCCGCCATAAACCGCCTGAGAGGAGGTGGCAAAGTAGGGGTTCACGGTAGTGGTCCAACTGTTGCCCCACCAGTCGCCGCCGGAAACGGTTTCGGCCTCCAGGAGGTAGGTGGTGTGGTTGGTCAGCACGAAGGGCGGATTGAGCGGCATCCAGACGTAGCCGTTGACGACGGGATAGGTGCCGGCGGGAATGTACACGTAGGTCTGCAAGCAACTGAGCGGGACATAGCTACCCAAAGCGTAACTCGTGTTGTAGTAAATACCCACATGATGGCCGTAGTAGAGGGTGCAATTGGTGGTGGTGGCGGTGACAGTGCAATTGGTCGGGTAGGCGTAATAGCCGAGGTGGGTGACAACCACGTTCGTGGCGCCGATGGTAACCAATTCGCCTTGCTGCCCGGCGTAGGTGTTGATGCTGAGGCTGCTGTTGTAGGGAATCAGGTACTCGGGAGACTGGGCCAGGTTGGCGCTCACGGTCAGCGTCTCGTTGGGGCTGGTGGCGGTATAGGGGGCGCCAAGGTAATTGGAGGCGACGCAGGTGTAAATGTCGCCGTTATTGGTCGTGCTGGCGAAGGCAATTGAATACGTGGTGGTCAAAGAGGTGGATGAGCTGCTGGAAGTGGCGGTGGCGATGGGGTTGCCGTTGCGCGACCACTGGCAGTAGAGCGGCGGGGTGCCGGTCACCGTCGCTGAGACAGTCACGGGGTAATAACTAAACACCGAGATGTTGGTGGCCGCGAGCGGCGCGGAGAAGCCTACCGGATTGTCCGAGACGGTGACGGTCACGGCAGCGCTCACGGAGGGGTTAGCCGCGTTATTCACATTGTACGCGGTCAGGTAATAGGTGCCGTTGTTGGCGGTGGTGGCATTGGGAATGGTCAGGGTCGAGCCGGTTTGGCCGGACAAGGCATAGGACGGGTTCACGCTATTGGTGTACCATTGGTAAGTGATCGGAACCGCGCCGCTGGCGAAGCCGACGATGGTCAGCGTCGTCCCCTGGCCGACGGTGATGCTGGTGTTCAGCACGCCGACGTACGCCGGGTCGGTGGACACCACCAAAGTCGCCATGCCTGGTTTGCCGTAAATCTCGTTTTTGCCGACTGCAGTTTGGCTGGTTGGGGGCCAGGTAGTGCCGCCGTTGCCATAGGTCGCGGAGCGGGTGGTGGTAGCTTGATTGCCGATAAAATACGCGTTCCAAGTCGGGGCGTAATAGTCATGCCACCAGTCCCCATCGTTTAGGTATGACTGGCCCACCAGGTAATACGTTGTGTTGGCGAGCAACATGACGGCCGGGTTGAGCTGCACCCAATAGAAGGAGTTGCTGTAACAGTCGGCAGCCGTGCCGGCGGGCACGGTCACCTGGGCCACAAGGTTTGCTGAAGAAAAGCCGCCTCCGCTTTTGGCGGCAAAGATGCCGACGTAGTGGTTGGTCTTCAGCCCCCCTTGGGCGATGGTGTTGGTGGAGAAGTATCCCAGGTGGGACACCAAGACGTTCGAGGAGCCGATTTCAAAGAAGCCGCCGTCGGCTTCGGGGCCGGCGCTCTGAGGTTTGTTCGGCGCAGGTGGCGTGGAGTAGAGAGTCTCGTCACCGGCTGTGGTTTGCGCCGAGGCGACGCCCGCCAGGCCACAAGCGAGGGCTGCGATCAGCCAGCGCGCGGCGTAGCGAGCGGTTCGGGAGGCGTAGGAGGTATTCTTGGTTTTCATTGGAGTGGATTGTGGAATGGTTAACGACTGCGGAGGTGGAATTCACCCACAACACCGGGTTGCGGGCGGCAGCACACGGCAAGCCTGCCGGGAGGAGAACAGATTCGTGCGCACGATGCGGGTTGACGCATGGTGCCATTATGGCAAAAGCCGCCCCGGCAGCACAATAGTCCAAATGGACTAATCCACATAATTGGACCAGCCCATGCAACTGCCGGGGCTTAATGAATGGCAACTGCTGGGCGATGCGCCGCCCGTCCATCACCGGCCCGCGGGAGCGCTCTTCATTCGCAGGGCGCGAGCGAGGTTGTTGCGGGCTTCGGCGTAATCCGGTTTGAGGCGGAGGGCCTCCTGGAATTGGCTGATCGCCTCGCCGATTTGACCTTCCTTGGCGAAGGCGATGCCCAGGCTGTTGTGAGCTTCGGCGTAATCCGGTTCCAGCCGGAGGGCTTCCTGATATTGGCGGATGGCTTCGCCGATTTGGCCTTTCCTTTCCAGGGCGAGGCCGAGGTTGTTGTGGGCCTTGGCGTAATCCGGTTTGAGGCGGAGGGCTTCCTGGAATTGGCGGATGGCTTCGTCGCTTTGGCCGGTTCGGGCGAGCGCGTTGCCGAGGTTGTTGCGGGCCTCGGCGTCAATGGGCCTGAGGCGGATGGTCTCAGCGTATTGGCGGATGGCCTCGTCCATTCGGCCTTGCAGGCCGAGGGCGTTGCCGAGGTTGTCGTGAGCGTCGGCGTAATCCGGCTTCAGGCGGAGAGCCTCCTGGAATTGGCGGATCGCCTCGTCAATTTGGCCTTTCCCGGCGAGGGCGTTGCCGAGGTCGTAGTAGGCTTCGGCGAAATCCGGTTTCAGCGCAATGGCTTTCTGGAATTGGAGGATCGCCTCGTCGGTTTGGCCTTTGGCGCTGAAAGTGGTGCCCAGGTTGTTATGGGCGTCGGGGTCATTCGGGTCCAGGCGAATGGTCTCCTCGTATTGGCTCATCGCCTCGTCAATTTGGCCTCTCCTGTAGAAGGCATTGCCGAGGTTGTAGTGGGCCATCCATGAGGTGGGGTTTTTGGCCACCGTATCCCGCCACAACGTCTCTTGATCCGCATAAATGCTCGCCTGCTTCCACGTCAACACCCCCAGCCCCAGTAGCAACACGCCCCCCGCCGCAACTCCCCATCCCGCCTTCACCCTCCCCCAAACCCCTCCGGCAGCAGTCAGAACCCCCGCCAGCAGTGCGAGGGGGCCTAATATCGCAAAATACTGCCAGTGATCGGCCACCAGTGAGAAGCGCATGAAGTAAATGTCAACGAATCCCAGCACCGGCAACAGCATCACCACATAATAGCCCAGCGCCATTAATACCGGCCTGCCCCACCGCCGCCGATAATGCCAGCACACCGCCCCAAGCGCCACCGCCAGCAATCCCGGCAGATACGACAGTCCCTGCGACGCATCCACCTTCCACCGCGGATATATGAACATCAGGTTCAGCGGCCACAACGCCTTGTAAAGATAGAACCACACGGCCCAGCCCGCCCCCGCCAGGCGCCCCCACACACTGTCCAATCGCACCATCTCAGACCCAATCGCCCGATGCGATTGAAACCAAACCGTAATCAAGCCCAGCAGGCCGGCGATGGCGAGAAACGGAATCATGCGCCACACGTCCCGGCGCGCAATCCCCTCGTGCCGCCACCAGGCCAACCCCAGCAGCACCAGGGGGAGCATCACCACTGCCGTCTTGCTCAACAACGCCAGCGCAAACGCGCCCACCGAAAGTCCATACCAGCGCCTCTGGCCCGTGTCCTCGAACCGCAGATACCCCAGCAGCGCCCAGGCATAGCAAAACATCGCCAGCGTATTCTTCCGTTCGGTAATCCAGGCCACCGATTCCACGTTCACCGGGTGCAGCGCGAACATCGCCGCCGCCAGCCACGCCCCCGGAATCTTGAGCCTCGCCAGCACCCGCCACAGCAACACCGAATTGGCTGCGTGCAACAGCACGTTGACCAAATGATACCCCAAAGGGTGGTTGCCCCATAACCGCCATTCCAGCCATAAGCTCGTCGAGGTCAGCGGAAAATAATCCGGCGCCTCGGTGGTGCACCAGAATCGGTACAGCCCATCGCCGGCCTTGATCAAAGCGTTATCCACCAGAAAGGCATCATCATCGAAGATGAACCCCGCGTGCCACACCGGCTGGTAGGCGAGAATTGTGCCACCGGCCAGTGCCAAAGCTATCAGCCACGCCGGAAAACGCGGCCCAGCTACGACTGGGGCGAATACCCTCGCCGGCGCCGGTTTGGATTTGCCCGTGGGTCTGCGCATAGGACTCCCAAAGTACTGCTCAGCCGCAGGAACGTGGGCAAGCAAAAGTTTGGGCTTGTGGGGGCGCTCGCCAGGGCCAGTGACAAAGTCGGCTCAGTCGGGCCGGAGCGCGGGCATTTTGCCGGCTTACACCGTCCGAGTGGCCTAAGCCGGCAAAATGCCAGCGCTCCGGCCCCGCCTTGCAGCCTCACGAGCCGACTTTGTCACTGGCCCTGGTCGCTCGCTCGTCCGTCCACATGGCGGCGGCAAAAAGCTACGCCCCTTTGGCGCCGCCGCAGCGGAAACACGGCAAAGGCGCTACTGGACGAGCACGCGATAGAACGTCCGCGACCCCGACGGCGTCACCAGGTAAGGGGATGTGGCGGCGCTATTGGTGGTCCATGGCCCCGTCAAGCTGGTCGCTTGCAGCAGGGTCCCTTGCGGCCACGTCAGCAGCAGTTGGCTACCGGACCATTGCACGGTGAGAATGACTGCCGTCGCCGCCAGGTAATGGGTCGCAACCTGGTTGGCGCTGAGGGCGTAATTGTAGATAGCGACGTCGTTGATGTTGCCGAAGAACTGCTGGTCATAGGGGCCGTCGCTGCCGAGGCGGCAACCGATGCTGACCGGCACGGAGGTGCTATAGACGCCGTAGGAGGGCAAGACGGCGGCGCTGGCCACCGCGATGCCATCCACATAGAAGCAGGCATTGCTGTGAGCTTGATCGAGCACGCCGGCCAGATGGTGCCAGTTGCCGTCCGGGAAGTTGGTGTTGGAACTGAGGGAGATTAGCGGCGACCTATTGGCCGGGCGGGTGGTGAAGCGGTAGGCGTAACTGGCGCCGCCGGTGTCGAGGGTGAACTGCTCGGCACCCCAGGCGCCCTTGGCCACAATGCCGGCGTTGTAACTTTGAGAGCCACCGTTGGCCCACGCTTCGACAGAGAAGGCGCCGCTGGTGTTGGTGGGCGTGGCGAAGCTGACGTTCTGAATATTGGCGACATAGCAGCCCACGGACCCATAGGAGGGAAAATAGCCGAATTGGGCCGAGTTCTCGCTCGGGTCGGTCTCGGGGTTATAGCCAGCCTCGTCCAGAATGGTGTTGGTGTAGATGCCGTCATTGCCCGCCCAGTAATCTTTGGCCGGCGTGCCATTGTTGCCCTCGCCGTTGTCCGGGGTTTCATTCAAGCGCCAGTAGCCGATGGGGTGGTCGGCCAGCACCGCCGCCGGGTACGGGGCGCTCGGCGCCGCAATGGCCGAAATGGTCCAGACCGCGCTGGTGGTCGAGCCGGCGACATTGGTCACCACACAGTAGAACTGCGTCGGGCCGCCGGCCTGGACGCCGGGCAGCGTGTAACTGGCGTTGGTCGCCCCGCCGACGGCCACGCCATTGGCGAACCATAGGTAGGACAACGGCTGGACGCCCGCGACGGACGTGAGCGCGAAGGTGGGAGTGGACCCCACAAACAGGGAGATAGGGCTGGCCGTCAGGGGCGTCTGCCCGAAAATAATAGGGCTGACCGCCACGGTGACGTCGGCGCTCGGTTCGCCGCCGAGCGCGTTGGTGGCGGTGAGGAAGTAAACGCCGCTGCTGGCCTCATTGACATTGGTGAGACTGAGAACTGCGTTGGTCTGGCCCGCCAGCAGCGTATTGGGCGCGCGCCACCACTGGTAGCTGATCGGAGTGGCGCCCGTGCCAAAGCCGGTGACCCTGAGCGTCTGGCCCAAGGCGGCGGCGGAGACATTGGTGCTCTGCACGCCGGCCTTGGCCGGGCCCTGTGGAATAAACGCCAGCCCCTCCAGGCAGTAGGTGGTGCCGTTGCCGAAGGTGGTGAAGCTCTGGACGGGCCAGGTGGTGCCGCCCGGGGCATACGCGGTTTGCCGGGTCGTGGTCCCCTGGTTGCCGATGAAATACGGACTGAACGACGCGGTGAAGGAATCTCCCCACCAGTCGCCGTCCCCGTAGTACGGCAGGACCGCCACGTAGTAGAACGTATTGGAGCTTAGCATCAGCGGCGGGTCCAATTGCATCCAGTAGAACTTTTCCGCATAATAGGCGCTTTTGCCCGCCGGTAGGGTGACCTGGCCCAACAGGTTGACGTTGGTGTCGTAAATGCCGGCGTAATGGCTCGTCGCCAGCCCGGTGACCGTGTTGGTGCTGAAGTAGCCCAAGTGAGAGACAACGACGTTCGAGGAGCCGACGGTAAAGCAGCAGCCGCTGCCGCCGGTGTAGTTGTCCCGCCAACTCGGGCTGAGCGGCGTCCCGTAGAGGTATTCGTTCTGTTGCGCGGGGCAGAGGCTCGCGATTCCAAGCAAGGCTGCTGCGCTCAGCAGGCGCAGGATATGGAGAGTGCTGCCGAAGGTTTTCATAACGTGGGATTGGCTCAATCGCCTATGATGAACCCGAGGGGATTTGTGTTTCGATTTCAAGCATGGCCGGACTATGGTGGTCTGCGTGCGGCATTGTAGGCGTGTCTTATACTCCCTTGCTCCCGTTCTCATTACAATAGTCCGAATGGACTAAGCCAGGCGCAACGCGTCAGGAGCGCTACAGCTTTCAAGGTTGTTGGCACGTGGCTGCAATCGTTGTTTTGTGCGGCGGTGAATGGCAATAAAAAGCGCCCATTGCAATTCCCCGCGGTTTGAACCATTGAACCCGCGCTGCGGCCCTGCCACGCTGACTTCCGGATCAATGGCCCCGTGGTCTCGGCAGCTCTTCCCGCCGGCTGGGCGTGTGGAGGTAGGCCAGGGCGGCTTCGGTGCGGCCCCGGACGTGCAGCTTCTCGAAGACGCGCGCCAGGTGGTTCTTTACGGTGAAAGGGCTGAGGTCGAGCTTGGCGCCGATCTCTTTGTTCGACAGGCCCTGAGCCAGCAGATTCAAGATATCGCGTTCTCGCGCACTGAGCGTCGTATCGGGCCCCGCCGGCGCCACAGGCTCCTGAAAGGCGGTCACCACCTTGCGCGCGATAGCGCTGGTCATGGGCGCGCCGCCCTGGAGGATATCGCGAATGGCGTTGAGGATCTCCTGGTGCGAACTCCGCTTGAGCAGGTAACCGCAAGCCCCGGCGCGCAACGCCTTGAAGATGGTCTCGGTGTCTTCATAAACCGTCAGCACGATGATCTGGGCTTCCGGCAGCAATTGTTTGAGCCGGGCCGTGCACTCGACGCCCGACATTTCGGGCATCTGGATGTCCATCAGCACGACCTGGGGCCGGCGCTCAGGAATTACCCGTAACGCTTCGATGCCATTGGCACAGGTGCACACACATTTGAAACCCGGTGTGCGGTCCAGCCAGCGGTTCAAGTTGCGGCGCACGGTAGGACTGTCCTCGACCACGGCGACGGTAATGGGCACTTCGGTGCAAGCCGCGCCGGTCCCGGGGTTCGGGCTCGTGTCCGGCTGAAGCGAGTTCACGGGTGCTGGCGTTGACATGCTCTGCTGCCAGCGGAGGACTTTGGGTGAGAGCGGCTTAAATTACAATAGGCCAAATGGACTAGGGGCTGCGCGGGCCAGACCCATTGACAAAGTCGGTGGCATATCGCGCGTACACCTATGTGGACTGCGGCGGCAAGCGAAGCGCGACGCCGCTTTGGCTGGAATCGGCATAGATGGTTGAAATAGGGCCGGATGCTGCGAGGGAAAGCGGCGTCGCGCTTCGCTTGCCGCCGCAATCCATAAGGACTTTGTCACTGAGCCTGCTGTGCGGGCTACCCCTTTGCTCCCGGAGCACCCCGAACCGGCACCTCGAACGTGACGCGGGTGCCGTTGGCGGGTGCCGAGACGATCTCACAGCGTCCGCCCAATTGTTCCAGGCGTTCGCGCATGTTGCGCAAGCCGTCCGCGCCCGGCCTGGGCGCGCTGGTCTCGAACCCGCGCCCGTCGTCTGCGAGGATGATCCTCAGCATGCCGGCCTCGACGGCAATGCTAACCCGAAGGTGGGAGGCTGCCGCGTGGGTGATGGCGTTTTGGAGCGCCTCCTTAAACGCGAGGAACAGGCTGTGGCGTTGCTCGGCGTTGAGCGGCAATTGGGGCAGTTCCTCCGGGATTTCAAAGCGCCACTGCAAAGGCGTCCGCCGAACCATGCTTTCGGTGAGCTGGGAGAAATAGGTCGCCAGCGAGCCGACGTGGTCGTTCTTCGGGTTGACGGCCCAGACAATCTCGTCCAGCGCTATCACCATGTCGTTGGAGCGCTGGCTGATTTCCGCGAAGTATTCCCGCGCCTCGCTCGTGGGAACCGACGGGTCCTGCCCCAGGGCGCTCGTCGTGCTGATGTCAGTCAAGCCGCTGCCCAGGTCGTCGTGCAAGTCGCGCGCGATGCGCCCGCGCTCGCGCTCGACCAGGCGCGCCCGCTCCAGGGTTTCAATGCGGGCGCGGTGGCGGCGGCGCAAAGTGGAGACCACCGCCGTTCCCACCAGGCCAACACCGCCCAGCCAGCAACAGGGGACGAACCACCACGTCTGCCAGAAATGAGGCAGCACGGCCAACTCCACCGTCGCGCCCTCAGGATTCCACACCCCATCGTTGTTGCAGGCGATAACCTGAAAGCGGTAGTTGCCGGGCGCCAAATGGGCATAGTAAGCCGAACGGCGGACCCCTGCCTCCACCCACCCCGCATCCACCGGCTCCAGCCGGTAGCGGAAGCGCACGCGCTGGGGTGCGCAAAAGCTCAGAGCGGTGTAGCGCAGCTCGATTTGACCACTGCCCGGCGGCACGCGCAGGACCGCCGGACGTGTGCTGCCAACGACCGTTGGTGAGGCTGCATTCGTGCTCGTCGTCGTCCTCGTCCTCGTGCTCGATCCCCCGCCTGCTTCCGAGGACGAGAAGGAGGAGGAGGGCAACTCAAGCTGCAGGACCTTTCCATCCACCAGCTCTTCTTCCAGCAAGACCGGCGGCGGAAAGGCATTGGTTCGTATGCGAGCCGGGTCCACCATGGCCAGCCCGCCGCTGGTGGCAAACCACAAGCGCCCGTCCGGAGTCGTACAGGCCGAGGGCTGATTGCCGCCGGCCATTTCGAGCGAGGTGAGCCCGTCACTGCTATCCAGCACCAGGCAGTTGACCGACCCGGTTTCCCCCCGGGCGCACCGGTCCAACTCAGCCTTGGCCACTTTGAGAATACCCGCGTACGAACCGAGCCAGAGGTAGCCCTGCTGGTCGGCCTGGATGCTGCAGATGAACTCGCTGGGCAACCCTTGGCGCGTGGTGAAGCTGACAAACCGACCGTCGTTCCAACGGATCAGCCCGGCGCCCGGCGTGCCGATCCACACCGAGCCATCCGCATCACCCAGCAAGGCCCAGGCGTATTCGTAGGGCAGTCCTTGCGCCCGCAGAAATTGGGTGAATTTGCCGTCCCGACAGCGTGCCACGCCGCCACCCCTCATCCCGATCCAGACGGCCCCGTCGGGTGTCTCAGTGATGCACCGCACCTCGGAACGGTAGAGTTCGGCCCCCAGCCGGGACCACTGATCGTGCCGCAAGCAGACCAGGCCGTTGTTGCTGCCCATCCACAGCGCACCGTCCCGGCTCTGGTAAATCGCATAATACAACGGCGGCATCTCGATGTGCGTGTCCGAACGGGTAAAGGGCCGCAAGTGTTCATTTTCTCCCAGCAGCAGGCCGGCGCCCTGGGTGCCGACCCAGAGCCGGCCACCGCGGTCCTCAACCGCCGTTCGAATATCCCTCGCGGTGGGGCTGTTGCTGGCGCTGAGCCGTGTGAACTGCGTGCCTTGCAGCCTATAGACACCCGCGCCCTCGGTCCCGACCCACAGCCCGCCGCCCAGCGAGGGCGATACCGACCAAATAGGGCGATCCTGCCACTGGTCAGGCGGGTTGATCATGAACAGCGCCCGCTGGCGCAGCATTCCCAAACCGCCAGCATCGCTGCCGATCCAGAGGTTGCCTTCGCGGTCTTCGCTGATGCTGGAAACCAAGTCATGGGCCAGCCCGGTCGCTCGATTGATGTGATGTTCCGAACCGTCGGACGCCACCATGAAGGCGCCGTCGTCGCGTGTGCCCGCCCACACTTCGCCGCTGGAGGTCTCATACAGGACCACCGCCTGCTGCGTCACCCACGGATGATTGCCCCGGTCCTCCACCCATTTCCCCTGGCGCCAGCGGCGCAACCGATTTCCGTCCCGCACCCAGAGGCCCCCTTGCCGGGCCGCCGCGACCGTACGATAGCTCCGCGTCGGCTTGGGGGTGTCGTCCGCCCGCACAGCCTTTCCGTCCGCCAGACGCACCAAAACGCCGCCATACTGAACGGCCCAGACCTGCCCTTCCCGGTCACAAACGACATCCGAGTAGAGCGGCCCCGCCGTATCGCCCAGAACCCCTGCTGACCTGAGGTTGCGAACGCATAAGATGAAGCCGTCACGATTCAGAATCCATAATGTTCCGTCCCCGCCTTGCACCAGACGGTCAATAGGTGAACTGGTCCAGTTGTTGGTGACTGCAAGGGCGTGAAATCCCGCTTCATCGCGCCAGGTTATTTCTCCGGTATCGCTCCCGAGCCAAAGGCGCCCTTCTGTGTCCTCGAACAAGCAATTGACCAGGCTATTCCGCAAGGCCGGCGTATTCGCATCATTGAACACCCGGAACCTCACGCCGTCGAACCGCGCGGCGCCATTGAAAGTCGCGACCCAAAGGTAGCCGTCGCGCGTCTGCAGCACCCCTCGCACGCGGTCGGAGGGAAGCCCCTGCTGCATCCGCCAAGTCGTAACGACGAATTCCGGCGAAGTCCCGGTCAGCGTTTCCAGCAAGGGATCGGTGGCGGCGAACGTCTCCATCGCCCGCAGCAGCATCCAACTCCATGCCGCGCAGGCCATAACAGGGTAAAACGCCCCCGCGACCTGAATGCGTAGCCTCCGCATCATGGGTTGAGGGTAGAGAGCCTGCCTGAGCGCGTCAATGCGCAGGGTCGGCTCCTGCATCATTATAGCGCCCAACGGCGATGCTCACAGGGTGGCCCTTTGCTTTGAACAGAGCAGCGGCGTGCCGTATCATGCGGCCATGCGCGTTCTAATCGCAGGGTTTGGCTACATCGGGCAGGCTCTCGGAGCGGAATTGGCCCGGCAGGGGCACGAGGTGTTTGGCGTGCGGCGGAGTCCCGGCACCGAGGCTGATTGGCAGGCCGCCGGAGTGAAGCGGCTGCAAGCGGACATCACCCAGCGCGAGCAATTGGCCAGCTTGCCGCAAGCCTGGGATTGGGTGGTCAACTGCGTGTCCTCCTCGCGCGGAGGACTGGAGGATTACCGCGCCGCGTATCTGCAAGGAACGCGCAATCTGGTCGAGTGGTTGCAGGCCGCACCTCCAGAGAAGTTCGTCTATACCAGCAGCACCAGCGTCTATGGCCAGAGCGATGGATCGCTCGTCACGGAAACCAGTCCAGCCAAGCCGCGGATCGAGACCGGCAACGTTCTCCTCGAAGCCGAAAGAGCCCTGCTTGAGTCGGCGCGACAGGCGAAGTTCCCCGCCGTAATCCTGCGCGTGGCGGGCATCTACGGCCCCGGGCGCGGCTATTGGTTCAACCAGTATGTCAACGGCTCGGCAGTGATCGAGGGCAAGGGCGAGCGCGTGCTGAACATGATCCATCGGGACGATGTGGCGGGCGCGGTCATGGCGGCGTTGCAGCACGGCCAGGCTGGCGAAATATACAACGCGGTGGACGACGAGCCGATCACCCAGCTCGGCTTTTTCCAATGGCTATCGCGCTCCCTGCGCAAGCCCCTGCCCCCGTTCGTGCCGGAAGACACGGCCACGGCACTCAAACGCGGCCTGACCAGTAAGAGGGTCTCAAACCATCGGCTCAAGCTGGAACTCGGATACCGATTCAAGTATCCCACGTTCCGCGAGGGCTACGCGGCGGAACTCCTGCGTCAGGGTCAAGAGGGAGACAGGCAGACTTGAGGCCGTGCGTATCATAAAAGCGCTCGGCCCGGACCGGCAGCTCCTCGTGCTGCCCGCCGGCCGCTCGGTGACGGGCAGATTCGAGCTCGATGCTGAAGACGGCCTGACTCTCCTCGGCACATCAGCTCAGCAAGCCGCCAGGTCAGGACAGACCTTCGTGTTTCGGTGACTGGACGCGATGCCTCGCTTCAAACCAATGAGGCCAGGATCCTTTCCGCGGCCTCGCGCGGATTCTCCGCGGCACATATCGGACGTCCGATAACCAGCCAGTTGGCGCCCAGAGCCAGCGCTTCCCGCGGGGTCAGCGTCCGCTTTTGATCATCCGGCGAGTCGCTTTCCGCCCGGATGCCCGGGGTGACAAGCTGCGTGCTGGTCGGCACCATTTGCCGCACCTCGGCCACCTCGCGCGGCGAACAGACCAGGCCGCGCAATCCCGCCTTGTTGGCCATATTGGTAAGACGGCGCACCTGGCGGCTCACGTTCGGGTCAAGGCCGATCTCGCTCAGCGCATTCCCATCAAGGCTCGTCAACACCGTCACGCCGAGGACCAGGGGCGGCGTGTGGCCCAGCCGCCAGGCGCTTTCCTGCGCGACCTGTTCGGCGGCTTTCAGCATATCAGCGCCGCCCAGCGTGTGCACTGTGAGCATCTGGACGTCCAGTTGCACCGCAGCGGCGACAGCTTTCGCCACGGTGTTGGGGATGTCGTGAAACTTCAAATCGAGGAATACCGGCGCCCCCAACTGTCGAAGCTGCCGCACCACAGCGGGCCCTGCGCCAGCAAATAGCTCGCTGCCCACTTTGAACCCGCCGGCCACGGGCATGAGCGCCTCGGCCAGCTTCAAAGCCTCTTCGGCGCTCGGCACGTCGAGAGCCACAATGATGGGATTGCGCATGAAGGCATTGAAGCCGAAGCGCGCAACGGCAACAAGCCGAGAGTGTGTGCATGGGCCGCCAGGTGCCGGCCCACACCATTCGGTTCCGGCGTCAAGAGCACGAAAGATTGAACAAAAGAGGCTGGCTGGGCGTCTGATTTCGATCAATGAATACCAAGCGGAAGAGCGCGGCGCCGCCATTAGCCAAAGGGCAGCTTTGGCGGACAGAGAATGCCTATGTTCAGATCGTGGAGATGGGCAAGCGGCTGATTCACTACAAAATGCCGCGCGAGCTGGGCCAGCGGGCCGTAAAAACCCACACGGTGGGCATCGAGACCCTGGCCAGTTACTTGAAAACTAACCGCGCGCGCCTCGTCGAGGTGCCCGACGCCGCCAGGAGTTAGCCCGTCAAAGCAGTAGTAGCAGCCGAGGTAACGAGGCTCAGAGCGTCTGCTTGAGCAGCGCGATAAGCTGCTTCATGGCCGGAGACAATACCTTGGACTTCTTGTAAATGACGGCCAACTGCCGGTAGTTGTCACCCTCAAGCCGCACCGCAGCCAGCGTTTCGTCCGCCACCTCCTGCCGCACCGTGTCCTCCGGCACGATGGCGATGCCGCTATCAATCTCGACCGCGCGCTTCGCCGTCTCGATGTTATCGAACTCCATCACGTGCTCGGCCACCACACCGTGCTTCTTGAAAACCTTGTCCAGCGCCTTGCGCGTTGGCGTGTCGGGGTCGAAGCTGATGAATTTCTGCCCGTTGAGCGCGCTGAACTTGACCGTCTTGCGCTTGGCCAAGGGATGTTGCGGCGCGCAGACCAGGACCAGCCGGTCCTGCCGCAGCAGCACCGTCTCCAGCCGCGGGTCCGGGTCCGGGTAGGCCACCAGGCCCAAGTCAACAATGTTCGCCAGCACATCCTCATAGACCTGGCTGGCACGGCGGTATTCCACGTGAATGTTCACTTCGGGATACTCCTTGAGGAATCGCTTCACGTACGGCGGCAGATCATGCAACCCGATGCTGTACACCGTGGACAGGCGGATCGTGCCCGAGACGACATCCTTGAGCTCCTGCATCTTGCTGTGGATCGCGGCATAGCTCTGGAGCAGCCGCTTGCTGTAGTCGTAAAGCACCTCCCCTTCCGACGTGAGCCGGAAGTTCTTCTTGCTCCGTTCGACGAGCAAGGACTTGAAGTGGGCCTCCAAGGCGCTGATGGTCTGGCTCACCGCCGACTGGGTGACTGTGTTGGCTTGCGCGGCCTTGGTGAAGCTCTTGGTCTCCACCAGGTCACAAAATACTTTCAGGCTCTCGAATTGCATAAGCCCATTGAATCCAAACGCCGCCCTCCCGTCAACCCCGCCTTTACACCAACAAAAAGAGCCGCACCCTCCTTGGATGCGGCCTTTGCTTATGTTGTATTTAGTAGAGCGAGTATGAATGAACTGAATTCTCTGTTAAAACATCAGGGCACGACCTTGCAGGCCGGCTGGCTCCAGGCCCCGGCGGCTTTCTTGGCCACGCCGCGCACCTGGATCCACATCCTGGTGGCGGAGGTCAGGTCCTCAATCACCGTGTTGCTGGCCGGGCTGGCCTTCACCAGCCTCCAGCCGGCGTCGGACACCGGGTCCGGGCAAATCTGCACCTCGTAAAACTTTGCCCCGCGCAACGGCTTCCAGCGCGCGAACAACTTGCCCGTGTGCGAATTGCTGGTCAGCTTCAGGTCCTGCACCTGGCCCAGCGCCGGCAGCGGCACGGGAGTATCACGGATCGTGAACCCGGCTTGCTCAAGCTTCTGCGTATCGCCCATGACCGCCGCCTCGGCATACTGCCCGAGCTGCGTGATCATCTCATCGTAAGCCTTCTCGGCTTGCTGCAAGTCCACCGTGGCCGCTTTGGCCTGCTCCAGGAGCTTTTCGCGCATGGCCTGTTTGGCGGCCAGGGTCGCGACCGCAGTCTCCAGGGCGGCGAGGCTCGGGTTCGGCATCGGGAAATCCGGGTTCTCGGTCATCGCGTTCCTGATGCCGCTGCCTTGGGCGATCTTCTCCGCCACCGTCTTCTTGCCTAACTCTAGCTTGATATACTTCATCGCAATCTCACGCTCGGGTCCGCTGCATCCTGTCACACTTCTCTATCCGAGCGAGTGGGGAGCTACTGCCATGCCAATCACCCAGTTGATGCACGCCCCACTGGTCTCGCAGCCGCGGCTCACACGATCATAAAACGTCCCCACTCAATGCCGAAGTGTGCTCGCCTGTCGGTAGCATGAGGTCTTTTGCGAACAGAACAAGGGCGTATGGCAGTCTGAGGAAGGCATTGACTGGCTCTGGCGGCCTGTTCCGGACTTGCGCGCACCAGTTCCGCGATAGAACAGAAGTATTGAGTAGCCAACCGACCACACGCAGCGATTAACCTTCCTCAAGATGCGCCCGCCCCGCTCGGCGAATCCCTCCTCTGCCGCTGCCGGATGTCCAGCTTATGGACGAAGGTAAGAAGGTTTCGGGACAACCTCGGCCTACGGTGGCGCCGGGCCGATGACCTCCGAGAGAAGAACCCGAGCACCGGGCAAGGAGTTTCTTCTACGAGCTTGAACTCCAGATGATCTCGCAGCACTGTGGGGCATGCCCGGTTTATGACGCCCGAACAACTTCCATTCCTTGCGCTCGGCATGTTGCTGGTGGCGTTCCTCTACTCGTCGGTGGGGCACGCGGGGGCTTCGGGCTACATCGCCGTCATGTCGCTGTTCAGCCTCGCGCCCGGGGTGATCAAGCCGACGGCGCTGCTGCTCAATTTGCTGGTCGCCAGCATCGGCACGTGGCAATTCTGGCGGGCGGGGCATTTCTCATGGCGCCTGTTCTGGCCGTTCGCCGTGCTATCCATCCCGCTGGCGTACCTCGGCGGGCGCCTCAACCTCCCGGCACACATCTTTAACTTCATCGTCGGCGTCGTGCTGTGGCTTTCCGCCGTGCGCTTTCTGCTGAATCCCAGCTCGGACGAAGTGTTGCGCGAGCCCCCCCGGCCCGCCGCCCTGGGCATCGGCGCGGGGCTGGGCCTGCTGTCCGGGCTTACCGGGGTGGGTGGCGGCATCTTTCTTACGCCGCTGCTGTTGATCCTGCGCTGGGCGCGAACCAAGACCGCTGCGGCCGTATCCGCCCTGTTCATTCTCGTCAACTCGGCGTCAGGGCTGCTGGGCAACTTCTCCAGCACGCGGCGCGTGCCCTCGGTGGCGGGCCTGCTCGCGGTGGCCGTGATCATCGGCGGCAGCGCGGGGTCTTACTTCGGCAGCCGGCGCTTCCCGCATACCGTGATTAAGCGGCTGCTGGCTGTGGTGCTGCTGATCGCGGGGGCGAAGCTGATCTTCACCCCGTGAGCAGCCACCACCCAGGTCAGCGCGACGGTTTCCGGTCCCGGGGCTTGAACTTGCGCACGGGCTCGATGGTCTTGGGGCGGGCCTTGGGCACGAGGATGAGCGGGCAGCCCTCGTAGCCGAAGGCAACGCGCATCTGGTCGGCGAGATACTTCTTGTATTGCGCGGAGAAGAGTTCGTCGCGGCTGACGAACAGCAGGAACGTCGGCGGAGATTGCCTCACCTGCGTGGCATAGAAGAACTTCAGGCGATGGCCCAGGTCGCTGACCGGCTGGCGGCGCTCGATGGCGTCCTGCAACGTCCGATTCAGGATGCCCGTCGGGATGGTCTGCTGGAGCTGCGCGGCGACGTAGCGAACAGCCTCGAGGAGGCGGTCCAGATGGAAGCCGGACTTGGCCGAGGTGAAGATCACCGGCGCATAATCCAGGAAGAACAAATGCTCCTGCACCCACTGGCCGAACTCGGAGAGGGTGGTCATGACGTTCGGGGCCTGCTTTGCCTCCTTCCGGTTGCGGCGCCCGATCTCGTCCTTGCGCGCCTGGCGGATGGATTCGTCCACCAGGTCCCATTTATTGATGACGACGATGCAGGCCTTACGGTTCTCCACGATCCGATCCGCGATCTTCTTATCCTGTTCGGTGATGCCGGCTTCGGCGTCGAGAACCAGGACGGCGATGTCACAGCGCGCGATGGATTCCTCGGCGCGTTTGACACTGAAGAACTCGATGGAGTCGCCAACACGGCGGGTCTTGCGCAGGCCCGCGGTATCAATGAGCACATAGGATTGGCGCACGCCGTCGGTCTCGACCTCGAAGGGTACGTCCACGGCGTCGCGGGTCGTGCCGGGAATCGGGCTGACGACGACGCGGTCGGATTGGGTCAGGGCATTGATGATGGAGGATTTGCCGACGTTGGGGCGGCCGACAATGGCGAGTTTGAGAGGGGCCAAAGGGGGAGCGTGGAGCTTGGAGGATGGAGCGTCTAGCGTGGGGTCGGACGCGGAGGCAGTGACGAGCGACGGGTCACTGGCGACGATGGCCGGCAGGAGGGCTGTGGCGGCGTCGAGGAGAGGCTCGATGCCTTCCCCATGGATCGCACTGACGGGGAAGATCTTCTCGAAGCCAAGCTGGGAGAACTCCAAGGCGGCGGTCTCCGCGCGGTGAGTGTCCACTTTGTTCACGGCGACGAGCACGGGCTTGCCGCTGTGGCGCAATCGGGCGGCGGTCTCGCGGTCCAGCGGCACGATGCCCTCCTGAACGTTCACGACGAGAATGATAACACTGGCGGCCTCGAGGGCGAGTTCGACCTGCGCGAGCGCCGCCTTCACGATGACATCGTCCGACTTCTCACGGCGCAACAGGCCGATGCCGCCGGTGTCCACCAGCGTGAAGGGGTGGCCGTGCCATTCCGCCTCGGCGCTAATGCGGTCGCGGGTTACGCCCGGCTGGTCGTGCACGATGGCGATACGCCGGCCAACGATGCGGTTGAAGAGCGCGGACTTGCCGACGTTGGGCCGGCCCACAATGGCGATCAGGCCCGGCATGTGCGAGAGGGCCCGACTGCGGAGCATTGCGGATGGGACGGCCGGCAGCGGCGCGCTTGAGCAGGAATTGTGTTCATCAAAGCAACACACGATAGGAGCAGGTGCCCGGCGGAGCGATCAGAATCTGACATAGAAGCCGAAAAGCGGCATATCTGGACACTGCTGCCCGGAGGAGCGTCGCGTGCCTGTGGGACGGCTTTTCCGCCGGGCAAGATGCCCGGCTCTACGGCAGGCAAGATGCCTGCCGCTACTGCGCTGCTGCTTGACGCAGCATAGGCCACCGGAGCAAGATGGGCACATGAGAACACTGGATGGTCCTCGGAGCGGGAAGAGGGGCAAGATCGTGGCGAGCCGAAATCGTTTTGGCGCTTACGAGCGCGAGCAAGGCCCGCAGAAGGCGGCACCGACGCCGGCCCGGCGGCGCGTATGGGGGAACATGGGGCGGTCCTCCAGCCTGTGGAATCGGATCAGTGAAGAGCAGCGCGTGGGCTGGCGCCGATTGGCCGAGGAGGAGCGCAGCCGGCCCAGCCTCGGACAGTCCGGCAAGCTTGATGGGCAGAAGCTCATCAATCGGCTGAACACGGTTCTGGCGACTTGCAACCGGGAGCCGATCCTGGACGCGGTTCCGCGCGGGGAGTTCGGGCCGAACCCCCTGACCGGGATCAAGATCAGCTATGATGCAGGGGAGCTTTCGTTCAAGCTGGCGGTGCAGCACGTGCCCGCAGAGGACATTATGGTGTTCGCATCACCGCCCTGTAATGCCGGGAGGAGCTACTGCAGCATTTTCAGCTTTATCGGGCTCTTGCCGCCGGCGCGCAATGGGGAGAGCGAGATGGGCCGGGAGTACCTGAAGAAGCTGAACGCGTGGAGGAAGCTAAAAGATAAGAGGTACCATGTGCCTTTGGAGGGCTCGCGCGTGTTTATACGCGCCTGGCAGCAAGAGAACGGGTGGGAAAACAAGCTGGCGATGTTCCGGGGTAGCGCACTGGTTTCTGCCAAGCCTGCCCCAACGCACCGATCAAAGGGCCGCCGAGGCGTTCCGGCCGACCGATAGACACACGAGGAGCACACAAGCAGCACTCAAGGAGCACGCGAGGAACACAGGAGCGCTGCGCGCCTTCTTCCCGCCCGGGGTCAGGGAGTTGTTGCGCATCGGGTGGGGCTCCGCATAGTTGTGGCTAGCCAATGCTTTCGCGTCGGACCAAAACCGGTTGCTTCGTGCTGGAAGGGTTAAACTCCCTCGGCACGGTTTACTACCTGTACTACCTGTATTTCTTCATGCAGAGGGAGTATGGCTTTGGCAATGGGGCCAACCTCGCTCTGGCGGCGCTGAATGGGCTCGTCTATTCGCTCATGTCGTGGCAAGGCGGCCGTTTTGCGCAACGCTACGGCTACTTTGCCGCGTTGCGGGTAGGGTTCACGATCATGATGGCGGCGTTGGCGACCGGGAGCCAGCTCCATACGGCGAGCGGGCATGTCGCGGTCACGGCCCTGGCAGTGGCGGGCATGTGCTTCATCTGGCCGACCCTCGAAGCACTCGTCAGCGAGGGGGAAAGCCGCTCGGGCGTCCAGCGCATGGTGGGCATCTACAACATGGTGTGGTCGGGGACGGCTGCCGTGGCCTACTTCACCGGCGGCGCCATGTTTGAGAAGCTCGGGCACCGCAGCATCTTCTACGCCCCGCTGGCAATCGTCGTCATCCAATTCTGCCTGACCCTGTGGATTCAAGCCCGGGCCAAAGGGAGCGTGCCGTCTCCCCTGCCCTCCCGGCTTCCCGCTCCCAACCCAGGCCTCCAGCCTGCCGCTCTAAAAGCCGGCGTCTTCTTACGCCTGGCCTGGCTGGCCAACCCATTTGCGTATGTCGCGATAAACACTCTCATTGCCGTCGTCCCTGGGGTGGCCAAACGGTTGGGGCTCTCGCCAATGGCCGCGGGCTTCTGTTGCTCCCTCTGGTGCTTCTCGCGGCTGGGGGCGTTTTGGGTGTTCTGGCGCTGGGCCGGCTGGCACTACCGGTTCCGCTGGCTGCTGGTCGCCTACCTCGCGCTGGTCGGCACCTTCGCTGCCATCGTCATGGCGCCCAACCTGCCGGTGCTGGTCCTGGCGCAGCTTGCGTTTGGCATCGCGGTTGGCCTCATCTACTACTCGTCGCTGTTCTACTCCATGGACCTCGGGGACACCAAGGGCGAGCACGGCGGTCTCCACGAAGCGGCGATTGGCGTGGGCAATTTTGCGGGCCCGGCAGTCGGCGCGGCCTCCCTGCACTTCTTTCCGGCGTACGGCAACAGCGGCGCTCTCGCCGTTAGCGGCGTGCTCCTGCTCGGCCTGGGAGGCCTGCTGGCTCTCTGGCGGCGAAGCAGAGGCTGTTAGCGCGCGAACGCCCTTGCTTTTCGCCCCGCCTTGGCCTACTCCTAATGCCACCGATTTAGCTCATTTAACGCACTTAAACTATCCAACCAACGCATGTCGTTACTGGCCGGCAAACAGGGAATCGTCTTCGGCGTCGCCAACAAGCGCTCCATCGCCTGGGCCATCGCGCAGGCGTGGCACAACGCGGGAGCCAAACTTGCCTTTACATATCAAGGCGAGCGCCTCAAGGAGAACGTCGAAGAACTGGCCAGCGCTTTTGGCAGCGACACCTTGATCCTGCCGTGTGATGTGACCCGGGACGAAGAGATCGCCGGAGTGTTCAAGGCAGTCTGCGAGAAGTTCGGCAAGCTACACCTCCTGCTGCACTCGGTTGCCTTCGCTCCGAAAGAGGCGCTGGAAGGCGAGTTCGTCAATACCAGCCGGGAGGCTTTCCGCATTGCGCACGACGTGAGCGCCTACTCTCTCGTGGCGCTGGCACGCGCAGCGGCACCGCTCATGATGGAAGGCGGCAGCGTCGTCGGCATGAGCTACTACGGCGCCGAGAAGGTCGTGCCGCACTACAATGTGATGGGGGTAGCCAAAGCCTCGCTCGAAGCCTGCGCGCGCTATCTCGCCTATGACCTGGGGCCGAAACGCATCCGGGTCAACTGCATCAGCGCCGGGCCGGTGAACACACTGGCGGCGCGCGGCATTTCCGGGTTCGGCGAAATGCTGAAGCATTACGAGGCGCACGCCCCGCTAAAGCGCAATGTGCTGCCGGAGGAGCTGGGGGCCACCGGCCTGTTCCTCGCGAGCGACGGCGCGGCGGCCATCACGGGGCAGGTCCTCTACGTGGATTGCGGCTACCAGATCATGGGGATGTAGGCCCGCCAGTAGCTGTTCAAGTGAACGCATCGGAGCGCGGACATTTCTGTCCGCCACGCCGCGAGGCAGGAGCTTGCGGACAGAAATGTCCGCGCTCCGATGCTCCTTGGCCCGCGCGAGCTAAACAGTTACACGCGTCATTTCGCTGACGTTGATCAACCGCGCCACATAGGCCCCATCCGCCTTGTCAACAAAGGGCAGCAATTCGCGCTCACGCTGGAGTTCGAATCCCTGGTGAGCGGCCAGGAAATCGCGCACCACATCCTTGTTCTCCTCGGGCTCCAGGCTGCATGTGCTATAGACCAGAGTGCCGCCCGGCTTAAGGAGGGAGGCAGCCTGTCGCAGCAGGTCCAGTTGCATTGCTCTGAGCCGTGTCAGCTCTTCCGGGCGAATCCGCCAACGCAAGTCCACCCGCCGGCGCATCACCCCGGTATTCGAGCAGGGAGGATCCACCAGCACGCGGTCGTAGAGGGTTGAGGGCTGAGGGTTGAGGGTTGAGGGTAAGACCGCTTGGGCACAGGTGACACCCAGCCGCGCGCAGTTCTCCCCCACCAACCGCAAGCGGTCGGACGTGAGGTCGTGGGCGGTAATGCTGCCCTGGTTCTGCATGAGCTGAGCCATGAAGGTCAATTTGCCGCCGGGCGCGGCACACAGGTCGAGCACCGCCTCGCCTGGTTGTGGATTGAGCTCGCGCACGGCCAATAGGGTGCTGGGGTCCTGCACGTAGAACAGCCCCTCCTGCAAACTGGGCAGCCGGCTCAGAGGCGGATGCGCCTTTAACTCGAATACGAGGTTCTCCTCCACCCAGTCATAGCGCACAAAGTCATACTCTACGCCTTCGTCCCGCCACTGCGGCAGGAGTTTGCCGGCATCCGTCTTGAGGGTATTGACGCGGGCATAGGTCTTTGGGGGCGTGTTGTTCCAGGCCATCAACGCCGCTGCCCGCTCAGGCCCCCAACGTTCCCGCCAGCGTACGGCCAGCCATTCCGGATGCGAATAGCCGACGTGAGGCTGGGCCGCCTTCAGTTCCGTGAGCAGGCTATCCGTGGCCTCGAACTCCCGCAGGTAGCCGCGGAGCAGCGCATTGACGAACCCCGCCTGCGGGCCGAATCCAGCTTGCTTGGCCAGTTCCACCGTCTCATGGACAGCCGCGTGGCCCGGGATGCGATCCAGCCAAAAGATCTGGTACAGCCCCAGCCGCAGCACGTTCTGCAGCACCGGCTTCTGGGTCCGGCCTCCCGTCTTCCTCGAAACCAGCCAATCCAGCGTCGCTTGCCACCGCACGACGCCGTAAACCAGCTCGTGGCACAGGTGCCGGTCCGCAGCGGAAAGCTGCTCGGCGGCCAGCGCCGCTTCGAGCCGGTCCTCAATGAAGTCGCCGCCCTCGCGCCGCCGCAGGACGTGCAATGCAATTTCTCTTGGTTTTTGGCCGCGCACGACCTTTAATAAACGCATTCGGCTCGGGCAGGCGAGCGCTAAGATACTTTATGAGAGAAGAATTCGAGAAGATGGCGGCGGCAGGCAAGCTGGAGCGGCACCACATTGAGTCCCTGGTACACCTCACGGAGAGCGGTTACTGCATGCACCGGAGCTGGGGCTTCGGACGCATCAAGACCGTGGACACCGTTTTTGCCCGCTTCACCATTGATTTCGACAACAAGGTGGGCCACACGATGGATTTGGGGTTTGCTGCCGAATCCCTCAAGCCGATTGACAAGAGCCACGTTCTTGCGCGCAAAGCCTCCGATCTGCCGGCCTTGCAGCAGATGGCCGCAACCGGCCCACTGGACCTCGTGAAGCTGGTCATCAGCAGTTTCGGCGGCAAAGCGACTGTGGACCAGATCCAACAGGTGCTTGTCCCCGATGTGGTCCGGGAGGATTGGAAGAAGTGGTGGGAGGGCGCCAAACGCCAATTGAAGAAGGACGGCCATTTCCAGGTGCCCCTTAAGAAGACCGAGCCGATCATCTTCCAGGAGAAAGAGGTCTCGCTGCAAAACCGGCTGCTGGAGGAATTCCGCGCCGCCAAAGGGTTGAAAGCCCGCATTGCCGTAACCGCCGAACTGCTCCGCAACGCGCACGATCTGACGGATAAGAAGGTTGCGGCGACCGAGGTCGTAGCCGCATTCAATGGCGAGATCGGCAACTACCAGCGTACCCAGCCGGCCGTGGCCCTCGAGGCGATCTTCGCCCGCGACGACATTCAGGCCATGGCGGAACTGCCTGCCGGCTCGGATGAAGTTCAGGCCAAAGCGATTTGGGTCGCAGAAGCACAGCTCGGGCCGCTGCTGGAAGGGCTGCCGGCGTCCAAACACCGCCGCGCCCTTGAGTCCTTCAAGGAAGCCAACCCTGAGCGCTGGCCCGATGCGGTGCGCCTGGCCTTGAACCACGCCTCGGCCAAACTCTGCCGCGAACTGGCCGGCCTGCTCATTCAGGAAGGCAGATTTGACCTCCTCAAGGAAGCCCTCAGCCGGCTTATCAGTCAACACACCGCCAGCACCGAACTGCTGCTCTGGCTGGCCAAGGACCGCAATGACTCCTTCGCCGATATCCTGGGGCCGGAAGTCTTCCGCGCCATGCTCACCGCCATGGAACGCGACCAGTTCAATGAGCGGCGCTCAAACCGCCTGCGCGACTTCATCCTCGACGATCAGGAGTTGCTGGTCGAGCTGATCGGCTCGGCGGACTTTGAGGTCATAAAAGACCTCACCCGCGCATTGCAATATTCCCCCTGCTTCGACGATATGGACAAGCGCTCCCTGCTGGCCCGCATTGTGAAGAGCTATCCGGCCATCCAGTCGCTCATCTCCGGCGACCAAACCAAGCAGGAGGCCAGCCTGGTCGTATCGTGGAACAGCCTGGAGCGGCGCAAGAACGAGTATCACGAGCTGGTCGAGAAGAAGATTCCGGCCAACTCCAGGGAGATCGCGGTCGCCCGCAGCTATGGCGACTTGCGCGAAAACCACGAATACAAGGCCGCCAAGGAAATGCAGAAGCTCCTGATGCGCCAAAAGACCGAGCTGGAAACACAGCTTCTGCGCGCGCGCGGCACCGATTTCGCCAATCCTCGCACAGATATTGCCAGTATTGGCACCATTGTCGCGGCCACCGATCTGGAGACCCAGCAAATGGAGCGCTTCACCATTCTGGGCGCGTGGGACTCGGAGCCGGAGAACAACAAGGTCAGCTACTTGTCGCCTGTGGCCCAATCACTTATAGGACACAAGATCAGCGACGAGGTCGAATTCGAGATCAATGGAGTCATCCACCGGCATCGCATTGACTCTATCGAGCCTTACAAAGCGCCCGAAGCGGCACCAAAAGCCGAAGGCTGAGGCAGGGAGCTGCAGCGGGTGAATCGGGTCGAGGGGTTGAGCGCTGGGCGCTATTAGCCTACCCTTCGCCCCGCTTGCACCAGCAAGCCTATCGCATGTCGCAACCGCCGAATGGATCTTCCAGTACGGCGCGCCGCTTCGCTTTGGTTCTCGTCGTCTGCGGTGCGCTCGGAAGCTTGGGCTGGTTGTGGAGAAGCTGCCTCCTCAACCCCGAGGTGTACTTCCTCCCCCGTCTGACACCTGCCGAATGGATCATCTATCCCTCAGGGCCTAAAGGCACGATCAACGCACGCGTCGAACTGAGCACGCTCTTTCGGCGTTCCTTCACCCTGGACCAAGCGCCTCGCACGGCCGTGCTGTCCATCGCGGGTCTGCGCCGTTACACACTCTCGATCAACGGCAACCCGGCGCCTGCGCCGGTGCGGCGAGGCAGAAACTGGAAGCAGCCCGATGAGTTTGAGGTCGCCGGCAATCTGCGCGCGGGCGAGAACGAGATAGCCGTCACGGTCATGAACAGCAACGGCCCGCCCGTCCTGTGGTTGTTGCTGGATGCAGGCGGTTGGCGTCTGAACAGTGATGAAATCTGGCAATGCTCCTATGGAGGCGCCGCGTGGCGGCAAGCCCGCCTGGCCAGCCAGCCCAAAGAAGCCTTAACTGGCAGCCCCATGTATGGCCAGGAAGAGCCCTGGCCAAGCCTTCGCGCCCGCGGGTTGACTCTGCTCCTGTTCGCGGCCCTTTCGAGCGCCATCTATTGGCTCCTCAGGATGGCGGCCAGGACTACGGACGCGGGGCTGCGCCCTCGGTTGCACGCCGGCAGTAGTGTACTGGGCCGCGAACTGCTCCCCGTCCTCGCACTGGCGGTTCTCTGGATCGCGCTCTTCGCGAACAACCTTGGCGTACTGCCGAATCTGGTGGGCTACGACGTGGATGCCCACCTCGCATACATTCGCTTTATCCAGGAACACCATGCCCTGCCCCGGGCGGACCAGGGGTGGGAGACGTTCCAACCGCCGCTCTACTACGTGCTGAGCGCGGCTCTGCTGAGCATGCTTTCCCTTTCGTCAACGCAGGATGGCGGCGTGATGGCCTTGCGGGTGATGGGCATGGCCATCGGCATCGCCCATTTCGTTCTGGTCTGGGCAAGCTTGCGGCTGTTGTTCCCCGGCGAACAATCGAAGGCAAGATGGGGGCTGGTGTTGGCGGCGGCCCTGCCACCAATGCTGTATCTCTCGCAGTATGTCTCAAATGAAGGGCTGGCAGCCGCCTTGGTGAGCGCCTGCGTCCTCTTGACTCTGCGCATGCTCAAACAGGAGCGCGTCACTTGGAAAGGCTGCGCGGGACTGGGTCTGTGCCTCGGCGCGGCCCTGCTCACGAAATCCACCGCCCTGCTGGCTGTTCCGGCGGTCTTCGGCGCGCTGCTCTGGAAAACCTGGCTGACTCCGCGCGTCGTCACATCCGACACCGGGACTCCGTGGGCAGCGCTCGGTATTCCGCAGATGCTGCTGGCACTGATAATCTGTGCCGCCGTCTGCGGCTGGCATTATGGCCGGCTGTGGGCGCAGTACGGCACTCCATTGATCGGCGTATGGGACCCACGCCTGGGGGTCTCGTGGTGGCAGGATGACGGCTACCGGACGAGTGCTTTCTACCTGCGGTTCGGGGCGGTGCTGGCACATCCCTGGTTCAGCTCCTTCAAGGGCTTCAGCGACGGCATCTACGTGACGCTCTGGGGCGATGGGCTGTTAGGGGGAAGAGCCGATGCCGTGGCCCGCCCACCCTGGAACTATGACCTGATGGCAGTCGGCTACTTGCTCGCCCTGGTGCCTACGCTGGCTGTGTTGCTCGGCGCCGTGCTAGCGTTGGTAAGGTTCCTTCGGCAACCCTCGGCCGAGTGGTTCTTGCTGTTAAGCTTGGCCTTCCTCGGCGCGCTGGCGCTGGTCCACCTATCCCTCATGCTCCCATATCAATGCCACGTTAAGGCCTTCTATGCGTTGTGCGCCCTGGTTCCCCTGTGCGCGTTCGGTGCGTGTGGTCTGGACGCCCTGTGCCGGTGGAGCGGGAAGCTTCGCCCGGTCATCTGCATCCTCTGCGGGGTGTGGGCCATGAACAGCTTCGCGTCGCTATGGGTTTCGCGGTCCGCGATGGCCACCGCGCGTTCCCGCGCCAACTCTCTGTGGAAGGAGGAACGGCAACCTGAGGCCGTGGAGTCCTTGCGAGCCAGCCTGGGGCGCGATCCGAATCCGAGCACTGAGGCGCAATCTTTCCTGGCCTACCTTTTGATGGAGAGCGGCGACCTGCCGGAGGCTCGCCAACTAGTGGAAACCGCCGTGCAGCGCGGACCCAATGAGCCGCAAGGGCACCTGGTGCTCGCCGCGCTCCTGGCCCGGCAAGAGCGATTCGAGGAAGCCATTGCCCACGCCCGGCGCGCGCTGCAACTGGCCCCAGGCAGCGAGCCCGCTTACGAGCAGCTTGCCTCCTTGCTCGCCGGGCATGGCGACACGAAGGAAGCCGTCCAGATTGCGCGAGAGGGCCTGGGCGTTGCGCCCTTCAGCCCGGAATTGCACTTGGATCTCGGCGCCGCATTGTTGTCTTGTGGCCAGACCGGCGAAGGCATTTCTCAAATGCGGCTCGCCAGTGCAATAAAGCCCAACTGGGCCGAGCCGCAGGTTGTGATCGGAACAGCGCTGATGAGCGAAGCCAGGTATGAAGAAGCTGCGCAACACCTGCGCGAGGCCCTGCAACTGGAACCGGACAACGCCCGGGCGCATTCGCAGTTGGCCGCCGCTTTGAGCGCTCAGCATCAGACCGCCGAAGCCATTACTCACTACACCGAGGCCCTGCGCCTGGAGCCGGACCTGCTCGGGGCTTTGAACAACCTCGCCTGGATTCGCGCGGCAAATCCCCAGAGTGAGCTTCGGAATGGCCAAGAGGCAGTGCGGCTGGCCGAGCATGCCTGCGAGGTGACGAAGTTCAAGGAACCGCTGTTGGTGGGAACTCTCGCCGCCGCCTACGCCGAGGCTGGCCGCTTTGAGGAGGCCGCAGCGACCGCCCAGAAGGCACGAGCGTTGGCCCTGACTGCCGGACAACAGGAGTTGGCGGACAAGAACCAGAAGCTGTCAGAGCTCTTCGGCGCGCGGCAGCCCTACCGGGAGCCGAGCCAACCCGGAGCACAGTAATGGGACGGGCTTAAAGCGCCTTCATGGCGCTGTCCATCGCCGCGAAGAGCTGGTTCATGGTCGCCTCGGTCTCATCGCCCATGTTCGAGATGCGGAACGTCGTGCCCTTAATCTTGCCGTAGCCGCCGTCAATCAGGAAACCCTGGTCCTTTACCAGCTTCTGGAGCTTGGGCACGTCCACCGTGCGACCGCCGGGTCTGGCGCCGTTGCTCACGCACGTTAGCGTGATGGACTCGAAGCCCTTCTCCGGGAACAGCGTGAAGCCGTGCCTCGCGGCCCAATCGCGCGTCATTTGGTTCGTCCGGCGATGGCGCGCGTAGCGCGCTTCCAGCCCTTCGGCGAAGATGTCCTGCAGCTTCGATTCGAGCGCAAACACGTGTCCGATGCTCGGTGTGCTGGGGGTCATGCTCTGCTCGGCGTTCTTCTGGAATTCCACCAGGTCGAAATAGTAGCCGCGATCCTTCATGGTCGCCGCTTTCGCCAAGGCCGCCGGCGAGCACACGAACACAGCCGTGCCCGGCGGCAGCGCAAACGCCTTCTGCGTCCCGGCCAGCAGCACGTCAATGCCCAATTCGTCGAACTTCAGCGGCACCGCGCTCATCGAGCTGACGGAGTCCACGATGAACATCACCTCGGGGTACTTCTTCTTCAGGGCGGCAATCTCCGCCAGCGGGCTCATCACGCCAGTGGACGTCTCATTGTGAATCACGGTGAGGGCGTCGAATTGGCCGCTCGCAAGTTTCTTGTCCACCTCCGCCGCGCGTATGGGCGAGCCCCACGGCACCTGCAAGGCCTCGGCTTCCTTGCCGCAGCGCTTGGACACATCGAGCCATTTGTCGGAGAACGCCCCGCACATGCAGTTGAGCACCTTGCGGGAGACGAGATTGCGGATGGCCCCCTCCATCACACCCCACGCAGAGGACGTGCTGATATAGACCAACTGCTTCGTATAAAGCAGTTGCTGCAACTGCGGCTGGATTCTGGCGTAAAGGTCTTTGAACCCCTGCCCGCGATGACCGATCATCGGCGAACAAAAGGCGCGGAACGTCTTCTCGCTGACTTCGACCGGTCCTGGAATATGCAATTTAGTGTGTCCCATAGATCGGCGGAATCTTTCACGACCCCGCGTCAGATGGCAATCGAATTTCGGCAGGCCTGGCCCGGGAGAATGGGGTGCTGGCAAAACAGTGAGCGTCCCTGCCTACTTCACTAGCTGGGCGCGAACCGACTTAGATTGACAAACACTCTGGAATCGGCCCCCGCACACGGGTGAGTCTAACCGTAGACACGCCACAGACACACCGGAGACTCACCGTAGATAGGACCGGACCTCGTTTTGGCGTATCGTCCTGCCCTGCACGGTGTTAGTGAAATCCTGGTCGGGTGAAGCGCCACGCGCTATCCTCACCCCACTCGATCCCGGTAACACCTTGCAGTCACATGGCTTACCAATTGTCGTGACATGTCCGTATCCGCTCCAGTGTTTGAGTATGGGCCATAGCGCCACTGCATACCGCGAAGGAAAAGCCGAATTGATTTGGATTGACGACAGCTCGGCTACGGCAGCTCCCTATCCGTTGATCTGCCCCAAGTTCAGCAGAGCGGAGGTGCCAATGCGCACGAAACGGCCTGCCGGAAGCTTTGCCGCGACGGCCTGGAGGGTGTCGCAGAGCAGATGTGTTTCCTGGCCGACGTGCAGTGCCACGCGATCTCCCGCGGCCTCCAGCCACGTAATATCCGCCAGTTGCAGAAGGAGCAGGCGCCCATTGCAGTTGACCGCGATCTGCTCCTCGCCTCGCGGTTCCGGGCAGAAGCCATCCAGCAGCGCGTCCAACTTCTTTGGCGGCGGCGGTTCAAAAGGAGTGGAGGCGACCAGCAAACGGGAGTTCCCGCGAACGGTATTCCCTCGCCATTCAAATCGAGCTCGACCCTGCATGGAGCGGATTCTTGCTGCCCCACAGCGCCGCAGCAATTCGCGGAAATACGGACGTCGCTTCCGGTCGCCTACGGAACGCTCGCGGCCAGAGGCGCAGCTTCGCATGCGGCCGTGCCCGAAGAAACGATTGATGACGCAGGGCGGTTCCTGCTAGCCTTTGGTCACCGCAAATGCGTGGAACATCGGGCAGGGCTGCTGTTTGAGGCAGCCAGGGTTCAACGTCTCGCAAAGCAGAATCGCGTGATTAACACTATGCAATTTAACCTTCGTGCCACCGGGTTCCTGGCGCTCGCGCTGGCGGCCTCCAACGCCGCACCGCACGCCGACCTGGAGCTCGCAGGCGATTGGAAAGTCCGCGTCACGGTCAGCGAACCGCGCCCGCTCAGCAAAACGCTTCGCGTCGCTCCGCCGGTGACGTTGACGATGACCGCCGAGAAGATAGCCTGTCTGCCGCTGTTCAATCCCAATGCCGGCGGCTGGGCCAAAGCCGTGCAGCTTCACGGCGTGCAGGCGCAGGAAACCACCACGCCCTACCTGCTCGATCCGGAGAGCCTTGTTCTCCGGGCTGGGCCACGGCGCACTGATCCGGTCTTCGTGCGGGGCAAGGATTACGAGGCCGACCTGGTCTGGGGCACCATTGGCCGCTGCCCGAATGGCGCCATCAAGGAAGGCCAGCCGGTCTATGCCAGCTACCGCCATGCGCAGCTTCGGATTGATTCCTTGGTGCTCACGCGCGGCGGTCGCATTGTGCTGCGGAAAGGCAAGTCCCGCCCCGCCGCGCCGCTGCCGCCCGAACTCAAGCCGGGCGAGTGCCGCCTGGCGAACATTTGGCTGCCTGGCCGCCTGAAGCGCCTCGCTCCGGACCATCTCTTCCCGGTGCTGGAAACCGCCTATCCCGAGCCGCCCAAGCCCAGCCCCACCCCCGCCGAGCAACTCCTGCCTCGCACGATGGGCAAACTCCAATCGGGCGAGCGCCTGCGCATTCTCGCCTGGGGCGACAGCGTCACCGTCGGAACCTACCTCCCCGATTGGCAGCACAACCGGTGGCAGGAACAATTCGTCGCGCGCCTCAAGGCCCGGTTTCCGCACGCGGACATCGAGCTGCTGACCGAGGCCTGGGGCGGGCGCAACACAGCCAGCTATCTTGCGGAGCCTCCGGGCAGCGAGCATAACTACCAGGAGAAGGTCCTCGCCACCAAGCCCGACCTCATCGTCTCAGAGTTCGTGAATGACGCCGGCCTCAACCCCGCGCAGGTCAACGAGCGTTACGGGAAGTTGCTGGCGGATTTCAAGGGCATCGGCGCCGAGTGGATCATCCTCACGCCCCACTATGTCCGCCCTGATTGGATGAACCTGACCCGCGAGCGCGAGGTGGACAACGACCCGCGCCCTTATGTCGCCGGCCTGCGCGAATTCGCTCCCCGGAACCAAGTGGCCCTGGCCGACGCCTCGCGCCGCTATGGCCGCCTCTGGCGACAAGGCATCCCCTACAGCACAATTATGGTGAACTCCATCAACCATCCCGACACCCGCGGCATGAAGATCTTCGCCGAAGCCTTGATGGAACTCTTTCCTTGAGCAAGGTGCGCGCGCGGCCCATGGAGAACACGAGCAAGTGCGTCCCGATAAGCAAACCATCCGAAGCGCAACGAGGCCGCAACCGAGCTAGCCAACAGTAAATGCCAAATGGCAAAATACCCGCCGCGCGCGCATAGAAGAAAGCTTGCGCGAGCTGCGAAGGATTACATGGATCCAAGCATAGAGATAAGACAAGGCCGTTACGCCGCGTTTACAATGCTGGCGCTTCTGCTGGGCGTCTGCGGGACGATGTCAACGCCCGCAACCAACATTACGGCCCTGCCGCAGCCCCAGTCCCCTGCCCCGGCATTACAGCAAGTTGGCCAACCGTCCTCGACAGCCGGAACACCCGACTACCTGGTGGGCGTTTACTATTTCGCCGGCTGGTGGCGGGAGCAGCCGAACAAGTGGGTCGTCGCCGGACAGGACTGGCGCACGAATTGGCCTGGGCGCGTGCCGTTGCTAGGCGAATACAACGAGCAGGAGACCATAGACCGAGAGATCGCTGCCGCGGCACAGAACGGCGTGCACTTCTTCCAAATGCTTTGGTATCCCGCAGGCCAGACCCCGCAGGAATGGTCCGCGCACCCGCTCAACGCCGGGGTGCGCGAGTTCCTTGCCTCGACCAACCGGCACGGGCTGAAGTTCACCCTCGAATTCGTCAACCACCCGCCCTTTGAACTCAAGGTGGACAATGAGTGGCGCAGTGCTTGCCGTGAGTGGGTAGCCGCCATGAAAGACCCGAGTTACATGCGAGTGGGCGGGCGCCCGGTCTTCAAGATTCATGGGCTGGATCACTTCCTGAATCAGAACGGCGGGGACCTGCGGCGCGTGACCGAGCGCCTCGGCATCCTTCGCGACACGGCTCAGCAGGCCGGCCTCCCGGACCCGCTCCTGAGCGGCGGGGTGATGCCGTCCGAGGCGGCGACGGTCGCCCGCGCGGCAGAGCCTTACGACTTCCTGACGACCTACATGGACATGCCCGGCCTGCCCAAGGTCGAGAAGCCGTACCCGTATTCGCTTCTGCTCGCCCACGCGGAACACGCCTGGCAGAACTACGCCGAAGTGTGTCCCAAGCCCTACGTGCCCTACCTCCCCGCGGGCTGGGACCCGCGCCCCTGGAAGGACCCGCGACCGTCGTTTGAGCCGCCAACGCGCGACGACTGGCTGGCGGCGCTGCGGAAGATCAAGGCCACTCTGGACGCCAATCCGAACCTCGGCGTGCGTTTAGAGACCGGCCAGCGGCAAAAGATGCTGCTCATTTATGCCTGGAACGAGTTCGGCGAAGGCGGAATCGTCGCGCCGACGCGTGGCGAGGGCATGATGAAGTTGCAGGCCATCCGGCTGGTGTTCGGCCACTAAAGCCCTGGGAAGGCGCCGCTTCAAAGGATGGCGGGCGCCGTCTCAGCCGGATACGATACTAAGTGGTCCTGAGCATAAGTTCGATGACGTATCCGAATGGCACTGGGACAAGGCGTAAGTCGCCCAGCCCCAGTTGCTTGCAGAGATGACTAGAGTTCCTGCCCTTGGGCGGTGTTCCCAAGCCCAAGTGCCTTGTGCTCGATCTGGAACCCGTCCCGGTCCCGCCACGCCTCAGATTAGCAACTTCCTGTCCCCAAGTAGCTTCCCGACCGATTGCCGTCGCCACAGCCCTGTATCCCCTTAGCCTCACCGTAGCCTCGCCGTAGCACCTCTTATCGCGGATAAGAGGTGCTACGGAGGTACTACGAAGAGGTTATGGGGAAGTTCCGGCGAGGACAGGCACAGAATCGGGAGCGGCGGGGGCGGACTCCTCCGCCCCAAAGCGTCGGAGCGCAGACTTCCGGTCTGCCCTATCTCCGACTTCCCCTCGGCGGGCGCTGGAAACGGGGCGGGCGGCCAGACTCGACCGTGCGGCTGCCAGACTACCAGTCGGCCCCACGACGGTTTGGCTCAGGATACGTCATCAAACTGATGTCCAAGAGCACTAAGCGGCGCAGCCCTAGCCGGGGATTTGCACGCAGTGGGTAGGGCTGGCGGGCATATAACGGGCAAACCGGTTGTTCAGGTGGGCGTGACATTCGGCACTCCCTGTCGCTTCAGGCGCTCAAGCTCATCCCAGCGGTTCGGCCGCCAGCGGAGGAAGCGCAGCATGAAAAGATCGCCGCGGCGGCGGAACTGCCGAACGCGTCGGCGCTCGGCAAGGATGTGCCCGCGCAGCCGCCAGCAATCAGCAACGGCCCGGAGGTATGCGCGCTGCACGAAACTCCAGCGCCGCACCAGCAGCAAGGCTGCAAGCGCTTCGACCGCAAGCAGGCTAAGCTGCAGCGGCACTAGCAGCAGGAGGAGATGCCGGGCGCTTTTCAGGAGCACCAGCAAGCTGTTTCGATTGGTATAGAAGCGCTTGGTATCGCTGGTGCGGAATTCGACAGTCGCACTGCCACCGGCGGGATTGACTTGCGCCGCGCCGCGGTGGTGCAGCCGGGCTGACGGCACGGCAATGGCCCGATGGCCTGAGACCCAGACACGCCACGAGAGGTCGAATTCGTCCGCGAACATGAAGAACTCAGGGTCGAAGCCTCCTAGTTGCTGAAACAGATCACGGCGAATGAGATAGGCGCAGCCTTCAGGCATGAGCACCTCGCGCGTTTCCGCCGTCCTGGCCCTCGTGCTGGCCAGGCCGAAAATGTCGAAGCCGAACGCGCCGAGCGACTGGAAGCTGTCGTCCTCGTAATTGAGCACCAGCGGTCCCGCAGCCGCCGCGCCGGTTCTTCGCACTTCGGACAGGAGCAGCTCCAGGCAATTCGGCTCGAGCCAGGTGTCGTTGTTCAGAAAGAGCAGGTGTTCACCGTGCGCAGCCTGGGCCGCGCGGTTGTTCCCTTCGCAGTAGCCGAGGTTCTGGTCATGCTGGATGAAGCGGCCTCTCGGCAAGCTTTCAACGAGGCGCTTCCCCAAGCGCTCCGAGCCATCGCTGGAGACATTGTCTGCTACGATAACCTCGATCTGGTCGAAGATGCTCTGGGCGCGGAGCGAACTCACGCAGCGCTCCAGCCAGCGGGCGCCGTTGTAGTTAAGGACAATGACTGAGACAAGCGGTTCCGCAATAGCCGATGCTGGCCGGTCTGCAGTCATGGCTCAGAGGATATCGCTAAGGGTCTTGAAGACGGCGTCCACCGTGACGGACGCCATACAGCGGCGAAGTTCGGCGGGGGAGCCCTTAATGCCGTGGCCGTCGTAGCGATAATAGTCGAGGTTCCTGCCGCCCACCGCGGGATTGCGAATCAGCGTGAAGGGGTGGCCGTAGGGTTCGATGGGCTTGTTCCAGGTAGGCGTTTCAATGACGACCAGCCTGGGCACCTTCACGGCTGCCGCCAGATGCATCAGGTTCGTGTCCACGCTCAAGAAAAGGTCGCATTGCTTGAGCAGGGCCGCCGTCTGGCGCAAGCTCGGGGGTTCAGCGATAAGGACCTGGCCGGGACTGGTCTGCTCCCGAATTGTCTGGTGGTCCTTCTTCTCCTCAGGCCCACCGATCAACAGGACCGCCAGTTCCGGGTGAGACCGGCGCAGCTCGTTCACGAGGGCGAGGTAGTGGTCCAGCGGCCAGCGCCGGAGGGGAAGATTCTTCGTGCCGCCGGAGCCGACGTGAATGCCGAGCAGCTTGCGCCCGGAGCAATTATGCTGGGCGATGAAATCGGCGGCCCAATTCCGGTCCTCGGGGGCAAGGTAGATTTCGTATTCATGGCGGGGGAGCAGCCGGCGGGCGCCCACCAACTCCAGCAGGGCCAGGTTGTTCTCAACCGCGTGCCGCTTGTAGTCCTGTTTGAGCGTGCAGTTGACCAGGAAGCGGTCCCACAGGCCGGCGTTGTCATATTCGTGGCTGACGCGGCGGCGGGCGTTGATGAAGCGCGCGACGCCGCGATAAAGCACACGGCTCTGGGGGTGGGTGTTGAAGGAGAGATCATACGCTTCCCGGCGCAGCCGCCACAGCAACTCCCATGCGGCCTTCTTGTCCGCCGCAACGAGGTTTTCCTGGTGAACAGCATTCAGGTGCGGGTTTCCCTCCAGCAGGTGCTTTGAGCCGGACCAACGCACGAAAGCATCAATCCTGGCATCCGGATAGTTGGCCCGCAGTTCGTGGATGAGTGGCGTGGCAAAGAGGGTGTCACCGATGCCCGCGAACGAGATCACCAGGATGTTCATTCCTCCAGCCCGGCCTACAAGCGCGCAATCTTCTTCAGCAGCGCCGTCGTGGACTTGCCGGGCACTAAAGGAATGATGACGATGCGCCCGCCTGCTCGCTCGACCGTGCGGCGTTCCTCCTGGTTGAGGGTCTCCAGCGTGTAATCGCCGCCCTTGACATACACGTCCGGTTGAGCGGCGGCGAGGAACCGCGTCGCCGTGGGCTCCGCGAAGATGCAGACGCCGTCCACGCTCTCCAGGGCGGCGATCACCGCGGCGCGATCGGCCTCCACATTCACCGGGCGGTCCGGTCCCTTCAATTGGCGCACGCCATCGTCGCCATTGAGCCCGAGCAGCAGCGCATCACCCTGCTGGCGGGCGGTCTCGAGGTAAGTGACATGGCCGACGTGAAGCAGATCGAAGCAGCCATTGGTCACCACCAGGCGTCTGCCTTTGGCGCGCATGGCTGCCCGCCATCCAGGCAGCTTGTCCCAGGGAATGATCTTCTCGCGAAAGCTCACACGCGCATTCTGGCCAAAGCGAACCTCGGGTGTCGAGCGTCGAGTGCACGTAAGGGTGAAAATGGGGAGCCGCCCCGGGGTGCGTCGGGCAAAGCGCGTGGCACGCTGCACCCTCACCGCCCGCGCGAGCGGGTTTGACTTCCGCGGGCTGCGAGCGACTGTTGCAGACAGGAAAGTCGTTTTGAGATGAGCCCATCAAAGCATCGAGTGACGCTTAAGGACGTCGCGCGTGAAGCCGGCGTCTCACTGTCAGCCGTCTCCTACGTGCTGAATGATAGCCATCATGCACAACGGATCAGTGAGCGGACCGGGAAGCGCATCCGGGATGCAGCCAGCCGCTTAGGTTACAAGTGCGATCCCGTTGGGCGCGCCCTCCAGCGAGGTTACACGAACCAGGTAACGCTCCTGATCGTTTCCTGGGACCTCGCCGTCTCCCATGCGGCAACCGCCATGGCGATCAGCCGCGCCGCAGCGCGGCACGACCTGGCATTGACCGTTCATGTGGCGGATGATGACTTGGCTGCCGAGGCCTTTGTCCGGCGCAACGGCCTCCACGGCATCGGTGGGGTGATTGTGCTTTGGGACTCCCCCGCCTTCCGGAGGAGCGCGCTGAAACAAGTCGCAAAGGAGGGTGTGCCTGTTATTGACCTGTTGCCGGATAGTCCAGACGGAGTGTCCGTGGTGACCGTTGACAGAGAGGACGCCTTCTTTCGTGGGACGCAGCACCTGATCGAACTGGGCCACAAGCAGATTGGGCTCATCGGTGACTCGGTTCGCCGTCCGAAGACCACGCTGCGCAAGCTAGCCGGCTACCGGCGGGCGCTCGCTGAGGCAGGGCTGCGTTACAAGGAGCGCTGCGTGCAAAACGTCACGGAATTCGGCTTCGAAGGCGGACAGCACGGCTTCGCCGAGCTTATCCGGCGTTGCCCCGGCATCACGGCTGTCTTCTGCATCAACGATGCCATTGCGCTGGGCGCGATGGACACTGCCAGGAAACTGGGGCGCGTGTGCCCCACCGACATCTCCGTTCTCGGCTTTGGTGATTCGCCCGAAGGGCGTCATTGGCACCCTGCACTGACAACCTTTGCGCTTTCATCGGACCGTGTGGCGGCAAGGGCGATCCACCTGATCTCGGAGCAACGCACCCAGCAACGCGTGGAGCAGAAGACGATCCTGATTCCAGAGGACCTAATACTACGGGAGTCAACCGGCCCGGCACGCCGACCCGGCTGAGGCGACTTTGACACTGGCCGTGCTTTGCGGCAGGAAGGCGAAAAAAACCATTTGCCTCGTCAGGCTCGATGTGTCAAGGTTATGATCGTTAAACGTTTAACTCAAGTACCACACCCATGAAAAAGACATGCATTCTTCTGGTCCTCCTCCTCGGGTTGACTTCCATGCAAGCCGCCTCCTTCAGCAGCCCCCACAACATCGCCGTGTTACGATGCGCCGGGACAGTCAACGTCGGCAACGCCGGTTACATTGACGAATACACGCCCTCTGGCACACTCGTTCAATCGATCGCACTGCCGCAGAACGGGACAACCGATACCGGTTCGTCCATTGTTTTCGGCGCTTCCACAGCCCTCATCCACAGCACGTCCTTGTCGGCTGATGGTGCGCTGGTCGTCATCCCAGGCTACGCCGCAATGGCCGCCAGCGGCAACGTCGAGAGTTCGACTGCCGCAGCCATCCACCGCGTGATTGCCACGGTCAAATGGGACGGGACTTACGCGCTGGCTAACACCAACGCGAATTGGGCGAGTGCGACTACTGGAGAGCGGGGGGCCGCTTCTGACGGATTCGGCAACTTCTGGGGTATTTGGACGGGCGGCTGCTCTTACCTGGGTAACTACGGCCCATACGCTAACCTGAATGGCACTGGGATGCGCGCGGGCGGCATCGTCAATGGGAACCTCTACGTCTCGGTCACGCTCGGCGTCGATTACTTTGGTGCGGGTGGCGCGCCGACAACCTCCGGCCAAAGCCTTCCGGTCTATTTTGCGGGTCCGTCATCGGGCACCTACGGTACTATGAGCAGCGCGGGTTGGGCCATTCCCTCCGGGCTTCCGGTCCCCTGCACAGCTTATGTCGCCAATTACAACACCAGCGGCCACCCAACCATCACTCCCTTTACCTGGGACGGTTCGGCATGGACCACACAGAACGCGATGACCATGAGCGGAACCGGGATGAGCGGAAACCCCCTGTGGCTAGCGGTTGACTATAGCGGTACATATCCGGTCCTTTATTTCACGACCACTGTCTCAGCCAACGGAGTGTGGTCCTTTACGGATACGAGTGTTGGAGGGGCAAACCTCTGGGGCACCACCGTGACCGCAACCCGCATCGTCCCTGCCTCGGGCACCCTGCAATACCGCGGCATCGTCATGGCGCCCACCCAGCCGGCGCTTCCGGTTTTCACCACTCAACCTGTCAACAGCACCAACTTCTACGGCGACACGGTGACCTTCGGCCCCGTAGATGCCACCGGCGCCAACCCTTACGCCTGGACCTGGACATTGGGCAGCGTCACGCTGACCAACGGCAACAACGGCAGGAGTTCGACCGTCAGCGGCGCGACCACCACGACCTTGACGGTCGCGGGGATTACTAGTGCGGATGCGGGCAGTTACTACGCCATCGCCTCCAACAATGGCGGCAGCACTCCGAGCAGCCCTGCACTCCTCGTGCTGCACGGTTCGTGCATCAGCCCCCAACTGGTGAGCATCACCAATGTGGCCGGCACAACCGCCCACTTCACCGCTGGCGTCGCCGGCTGCGCCGGGCCCATAGCCAGTTATTCATGGACTCTCAACGGCAACCCCCTCGGCGACGGCCCGACCGGCACCGGCTCCGTCGTCTCCGGCTCAGGCACGGCCAGCCTGCAAATTGCGGGCGTGCAGGATGGCGATGCAGGGGTGTACTCGGTCACCCTGATTGACGCCCACTCGCAACCCTCCAGCTCCTCAGCCTCGCTCACCGTGCTTGATCCTCCAGCGATCACACAGGAACCAGCCGACCAGAATAAAGCCGTCGGGGCGACTGCCACCTTTACGGTCACCGCCACCGGCGGCTCGCTGTTTTACAATTGGTTCAAGAGCCCCAGCGCGACCCCGCTGACCAATGGGCCGACCGGGACAGGTGCAACCATCTCTGGCGCAACCACGGCGACGTTGACGATTGCCAACGTCCAGACCGGGGATGCCGGCACTTACAGTGTGACTGTTACCAACCTTGCCGGATCGCAACCGAGCAATCCAGCCATGTTGAGCGTAGGCGTTGCTCCCTTCATCACCACCCCACCAGCCAACGCCGAAGTGCCGGCCGGTTCAAACGCCACCTTTACGGTAGTGGCCGGCGGCAGCCAGACCTTGACCTACAGTTGGACGTTCAACGGAACCACTCTCGCCGATGATGGCGTGCATATCGCCGGTTCGGCTACACCCAGCCTCACAATCTCCAATATCACCGAGAGTGACAAAGGCACCTATGCCGTCACTGTGGCCAACAGCTTTGGCACCACCAACAGTTCCGCGCTACTCATCTATGTTCCCCCGCCTCTCACCTGCCAACTCGCCAGGGTCCCCAACCAGATCGCGTATGAGCCCTTCAATTACGACGTCCAGTCGGACACCCAGTCCTCCGCTAATCCCTGGACTGCCTTGAATGTGGAGACCATTACCAACCAGCAAACCGGCATCGGTCTCGTATGGGTGAACACCGGCGCCGTCGGCCAGATCTGGACTCTGGCCCAAGACATGAGAATTGAGCCTGGCTATGACAACAACACGCTCACCCCGAACGGCGACGCCTATCCGTGGCCCGGTTTGGCCGGGGCCGATCCTAACGAGGTGGCCTGCAACAGCGCCAACGCCGGCGTAGGCCTGCCTTTGGGAACCGGAGGCAGCATCAGCAACGGCACGATCTATTTCTCGATGATTTGCCACGCGGACCAGGGCGCCGCAATAGGGACGGTGAACAACGATTACTTCTGCGGCTTTGGCACCGGCACACCCTCCAGCCCCGCTTACAACGCCGGTGTTTACATCCATACGCCGGGAGACGACACCTATATCCCGGGCGTTTTCAAAGTGAGCGCCGGGGCGGGGTCGCTAAGCCCAGGCGTCAACGGCAACTGGTCCTCCGTAGCGTGTCACCGCGGCCAGATCATCTTCGTGGTCTGCCGGCTCACCATCCGGCCCGGTATTACTAACGACACTTGCGATCTGTGGATAAATCCCAGCCCCTTTACGTTTTACGCCAGCGAGGTCAACTTGCCGCCGGCTGACGTTGCCAATGCCGGCGCAGGCGCGGCGGACGTCGGCAATGTGGACTTCTTCTGGATTAAGAACACTGTCTTCCCCGCCTCGCGCCGGTTTACTGACTTGCGTATCGGCACGACCTGGGCTTCCGTGACGCCGCCGGCGCCGCCCACCCTCGCGCTGGCCAATGTCGCCCTGGCCCCGGGCGTCACTACCGCGGTCTTCGCGAGCTATAACGTCGGCAACCCGGTGGACTGCGGGTCTTATGGGCAAGGCTATCAATGGCAATTCGATGGCGGATCGCCTCTGAGCGATGGCCCGACCGACCATGGCTCAACCATCAGCGGGTCCAGCACGGCCACCTTGACCATTGCTGGGCTAACGGCCGGGGATCTGGGAACCTACACGCTTACCGGCACCAACACAGACCCGCTCAATAGCTATTCAGACCCGTCGGCAACGCCCCCGGTAACGGGAGACCGTGTGTTCAACCCGACCGGCACTAACTTGGTCGGCAGCGCCTCCGCGGTTCTCACGACCACTCGACCGGCATTGTCCATTTCCAGCAGCCCGCCAAACGTCATTCTTTCATGGCCGACCAATTGGGCAGTCGCGCTGCAAGCAACCGCGAGTGTGGCGCACCCGGTGACCTGGACACCCGTGTCGGGCGGAGGAAGCGGCTTCCTTTATTGGCCGCCGGGATCTGGCGTGCTGGCTTGGGCGCCCCCCGCCACAACCATCAGCGGGGCGAAGTATACGGCCACGGTTTCTGGCAACCCAAGCGAGATGTTCTTCCGGCTGGCCCCCAGCCCCTGAGCCCGACCTTGGCTTCTAACCTGGAGAATGATGTGCTGAAGTGTTCTCCGCTGCCTCGTCGCACATGGCGGGGGGGCCTTTTGGCATTACATGAATCGGCATCCGAAAAGCTGATTTCGCGGACTATGACCCGGAAGCCAGGCGTTTCGTACAATGGTCCTCTCCGACGGCGCGCGTTCACGTTGATTGAGCTGCTGGTCGTCATCGCAATCATTGCCATCCTGGCCGCGCTGTTGCTGCCGGCGCTGGCCGCCGCCAAGCAAAAGGCCCGGGATCTGCAATGCATCAGCAACCTAAAGCAGATCACCACGGCCTACTTCAGCTACCAGCAAGATTACGGAGCCGGGATCGCCTACAATGACGTCGGCGACCTGTGGATGCAGACGCTCAATGATTACCAGGCCAAAGTCGCAGCGGTCCGGCTATGTCCCTTGGCACTAAAGCACACCTTATCGGCCAGTTTTCCCCAAGGGAGTGCGAATTCCGCCTGGTTTTGGACAATCGCGAGCAACACCAATCTCAACCTTGGCAGCTACACCATCAACGGCTGGTTGTATTCGCAGAGTGTGTATAATCCGCCGGCTGAGGCACCCTACGGCACGATGTATTACGCCAAGGACACCTCCATTACCCACCCGTCGGTCACCCCAGTCTTCATGGATGGAATCTGGCCGGACACCTGGCCGGAGGTCTCGTCTGCCGGCCCCACCGATTTGGTAAATGGCGGGGATACGTCGCCTCTGGGACGATGCTGCGTCGCCAGACACACGTTCATACGCAATGCCACCCCAACCCCGGGGCAACCGCTGCCCAGCGGAATCAACATGAGCTACGCCGACGGCCATGCCGCCAACCTCCGACTGCAAGCCATTAAAACTGTCTGCTGGCACTTGGGCTATCTGGGAACATCCAACCCTTGGAACGTGACCCCGGACCCCGGATGGGCGTGGTGATGGGGTCCTTGGGAACGACGGCAGTCCACAACAGCGAAGGGCTTCAGCATTGCGCGGAAGCCCTTTTCCGTTGTACCCTCTGCCCCAAGGCGCCGGAACCAGTGCCCTTAGCCGATGAAATTCGCCATCTGCAATGAGATCTTCCAAGGGTGGAAGCTGGAGGACACCCTGGCTTACGCGGCTCGCCTCGGCTACGCCGGAGTGGAAATTGCCCCATTCACGTTGGCCGACTCCGTTACCGACATCCCGCTCGGGGAGCGGCAGAAGATTCGGGAGACGGCAGCGCGCAACCGGATCGAGATTGCGGGAATCCACTGGGTACTGGTAAAGCCGGAAGGGCTCTACATCAATCACCCCGACCGCAGCCTCCGCGAGCGCACGGCCCAATACTTTTGCGAGCTGGTTGACTTCTGCGCTGACCTTGGCGGCAAAGTGATGGTCGTCGGCTCGCCGAAGCAGCGCAACGTGTTGCCTGGCGTTTCCGGCGCCCAAGCCCGGGAGTGGGCGGCGGCGACCTTCCGGAACGCGGTCGCCCGCGCGGAGCAGCGCGGCGTGGTTATCTGCTTCGAGCCGCTTGCCCCGGCGGAGACAAACTTCGTTAACAGCGCCGCAGAGGCTATCCAGTTCGTGAGTCAACTGGCCTCGCCGCACTTTAAGATCATTCTCGACGTGAAGGCCATGTGCTCGGAGTCGAAGCCGGTGCCGGCGATCATCCGCGAATCCTGGCCGCACTTCGCGCACTTCCACGCCAACGACCGGAATTTGAAGGGGCCAGGCTTTGGTGATGTGGACTTCCGACCCATTGCCGCCGCTCTAAGAGAGGTTGCCTACGACGGCTTTGTATCGGTGGAGGTGTTCAAGTTCGACGAAAGCGCGGAGGTGATCGCCGCGAAGAGCCTCGCGTATTTGCAGGGCGCCTTTGCCTGAGTCGAAGTGCGGGCGACAAGCCGGCGTCGAACCTAACATCGGCGAGAACGCTCGTCCTCGCGAACGGGCAGGTCAGGCGGGTTGGGACACCGCGGGCGGGGGCGTCTCCTTCGCGTTCTTGCCGTCTTCCAGGGTCTTGCGAATGACGGTGAGCAGCTCGTCGTTGTTGATCGGTTTGTGGAAGAAGCTCACGGCCCCGGCCGCCAGCGCGCGATCTTTGAATTTCACGGGGTCGCCACCAGTAATAACGATAATTGGAATGCCCTTGGCTTCGTCCAACCGCCGCAGCCAATCCATGATGAGGAATCCGTCCCACGGAACGCCGCCGCCATGGGCCACGTCTGGCGGGAAGCTAAGGTCGAGCAGGATCAGGTCGGGTTTGTGGCGGCGGACTGCGCCCATCGCTCCGGCGCCGTCTTCCGCCGTGGAAACATCATAGCCGGTGGCGGTCAGCTTCATCGAGGTGGTCTTGAGGATCACAAGGTTGTCGTCCACGACCAGGATTTTCTTGCGGTTCATAATGACTTGCGAACTGCGCGCCCAAGCTGGATCCAGGCAGGCTGCCCCCGCGGTCCTGTAAGGTGGCTATAAAGCCAAACGTTCTGCATACGGTTCGTCGTTCCGGTTTAACAGCAGAACGCGTTCCAGCTCTTGCTTGGACGCTACAAGATTCCAGTCGCGCAGCAACGCGGTTCGATGCAGTCTTCAGACGGGCAAGGCGGCCTAGGGCGCACATCTGGGCGGTCCACAGGCGTTAATCGTCCCGGTCCTCCGTCATGGCATTGCTGTTAGCACGACCGGCTGAAAGAGGTTAAAGCCAGGACAGCGGAGCCGCGCCGGGGTTGGCGGAGTCAACTTTTTGGACAGTCTCTGAGCCCAGCTTGCCCGAGTATGGCGAACACATTCTTCGATCCGGGGGAGCAACGGGCGGCCAAAGTGAGCAATCTCTTTGCCCGAATCGCGCCGCGTTACGACCTAATTAACGATCTGCAGAGCTTTGGTCTGCATCGGTATTGGAAGCGGCGCGTCGTTCAATTAGCCCGCCCACAGTCCGGGGAGCGCGCCTTGGACCTCTGCTGCGGAACGGGCGACCTTGCCTTGGCCCTGGCACGGCGTGGCGTAAGAGTGACCGGCGTGGATTTCAGCGAACGGATGTTGGAAGTGGCTGAGAGCAGGACCTCCCTCCCGCAGTTGCAAGCCACAGCGCTCGGCGACAGCGCCTCACGCCGCGTGCCGAACCCTTCACGTCTCACGCCTCGCTACGTCCGTGCTGATGCGCAACGCATCCCGGCTCCCGATAACTCCTTCGACATCGTGACCGTGGGCTACGGGTTGCGCAACCTGGCGAACTGGGAGACCGGTCTCCAGGAGATGCAGCGCGTCGCCAATGCTGGCGGCCGGCTGGTTGTGCTGGACTTCGGCAAGCCGGACAATCCGCTTTGGCGCAGCCTCTACTTCGCCTACCTGCGGCTGTTTGTACCATGCCTGGGCCGGATCTTCTGCGGTAGCGTCGCCGCGTACGCGTACATACTCGAGTCCTTGCTCCACTACCCGGCCCAGCACGGCGTCGCCGCGAAGATGCGCGACCTCGGGCTGGCCAACGTGCGGATCGTCAATCTGCTGGGCGGCGTCATGACGATCAATTATGGGCAGAAGAGCGGTGAAGCTATTGCCCTAGCGCGCAGCCCGGTCCAGCCTCCGAGAGGCGCGTGAAGCGGACGCGTCCTGCGTGGGCTCGACGCACCCGCAGGACCCAATCGGCGACCAAGATGCTGGTTTCAGGCCACTTCTATACGTGGCATAAGCAGTGCTAAGAACCTTATTCGTGTTGTAAGTAGGTCGGTAATGATGGTCGTGGATTGTGTTTGTGGGCGCCATTTGCCTGGTTGAGTCGCTTGCCACGGGCGTGCGCCCACAAACATTCTTGACAGTATAATACCTGCCGGGTATAAGGGCGGCGGTAATTAGGGTGCGGGTATTCCTAAAGACGGTCTCAGCTACGCGAATCAGTATATGAAAACACTATCCTGTCTTCGTCCTTGGTCCTTCGTCATTCGTCATTCCTGGTTGCTGACGGCATTGCTCTGGCCGTCGCTGGCGGCGAGGGCGGTCACGTTCACCAACGACACTGCCCTCAGTTCGTATAACACAAATTATGACGGCATGGATATTGTCGTCACAAACTGCACGCTGACGGTGGACGGGGCGCACTCATTCGCCAGTTTGCAAGTGCTGAATGGCGGCAACCTCACTCATTCGTACGCCCCGAGTGGCAGTGTGACTAACTACGTAACCGTAAGCAATGAGCTCCAGGTATTGAGCGCGACGAACCCGGCGACGCTTTCCAACGCCAATGTATTGGACGTGACGATTACGGTTCAGGATTTGTCAGGGCAGATTACCTACACGAACTCCGTGGACTACCTGTACGAGCCGATCGGCAACAACATGACCATCCTCTTGCTCGCGCCAAACTCAGCCATCCCCGAAGGGAGCACGAACATGGTAAGCTACGAGTATTACACCAGCGTGGCGGGAGGATTCAGCCTGACGGTCACAGGCGACGTCACGGTCGCGCAAGGCGGCATGATTGTCGCGGACGGCAGAGGGTATGGCGGGGGCGCGGGGCCTGGTCACGGGAACGCCTCGGGCAACCCGGCGACTGGCAGCGGTGCGGGCTTCGGCGGCTCGGGAGGTCAAGGTGGGTCAAGCAGCGCGTCCACCGCGGGAACGTCTTACGGTTCGCTTCAGCAGCCAAATTGGCTGGGAAGCGGCGGTGGTATGGGAAATGGAGGAGTGGGAGCTTCCGGTGGGGGGAGGATTACGCTGGTTGCGGGAGGCACGATGCGCGTGGACGGCACCGTAAGTGCGAACGGGGCGAACGCGACGAACGAACGGGCCGGCGGCGGGTCGGGGGGCAGCATTTGGCTGAGCGCCCAGAGCTTCACAGGGACGGGGCTGGTTTCGGCCAACGGCGGCACGGGCGAGCCCTCGCAGGGCGGCGGCGGTGGCGGCGGTCGCATTGCTCTTTGGTGTGGGACGACCTCTTTCCCCGGGATCGTCGCTGCTCGCGGCGGCAACGGCTATCAACGGGGCGGCGCGGGCACGATCTACACACGGGCCAACACCCAGCCTACTGGACAACTGCTGGTGGATAATGGCGGCAATGCTGGAGCGATGACTTCTTTGGGCACAGGGGAGGCGCTCGATCTGACGGTGCAGGGCGGAGCGATCGTGCCCCTGCCCAATCCCCAGACCCTGGGTAATCTACTGATCGGTTCCAACGCCTGGATTAGCTTGAATATTCAGACGCTAACGGTGACCGGCAATGCCACGATCCAGGCGGGCGGTGGAATCACTGCCGACGGCGCCGGCAACGCGCCGGGATCTGGCACCGGGACCGGCTCCGGCGCCTTATCGCCTAATGGTTACGTTGGCGGCGGCGGCGGATACGGCGGCTATGGAGCGGTAGGCGGCAATCCCGGATACTGGGTCGCTTATGGCGGCGTCACTCATGGATCGCTCACGACGCCTACGGATTTGGGCGCCGGTGGCGGCTCGTACTACTCTTACTGCCTGGGTGGCTACGGCGGGGGAGCCGTCCGCATGAACGTGTCCGGCACGCTGTGGCTGGATGGCAAGATATCCGCGGACGGCGGCGCCGGCCTTAGTGAGGGCGGCGGCGGCGGGTCCGGTGGGAGCGTTTGGCTCACGGTGGGCACGCTGACCGGCGCCGGTACGATCTCCGCCAACGGCGGCATGGGCAATGGGTCCGGCCTCGCGGGTGGCGGAGGGGGCGGGGGTGGGCGCATAGCCGTCCAGTACGGCATGAACCTGTTCTTTGGGGCTACGTCCGCCCGAGGTGGGAGTGGGGCCGGCATCGGGGGTGCCGGCACCGTTTACACGACGGCCAATAACTCAGCCTGGGGCCAGGTGCTGGTGGACAATGGCGGCCAGTCAGGGACGAACACTTCCTGGTCTTCCAGCGGCACGGTTGACCTGACCGTGCAAGGCGGGGCGGTGGTTTCCCCCCCGAGTTCGCAGCCTATCGGCACACTGCTGGTCGCTTCCAACGGCTGGCTGAGCATAAGCAGCCAGAGCCTGACGGTGTCGGGCAATGCCACGATCCAGTCCGGCGGCGGGATCATTGCGGACGGAACCGGCAGTGCGGGCAACCAAGGCACTGGGGCGGGGAAGTACTCCAGCTCATCGGCGGGCTACATCGGCGGCGGCGGTGCGTATGGTGGTTACGGGGCCGCAGGAGGCGCTCCTGCGAACTACCCGGCCTATGGCGGCACCCCGTACGGCTCCGTGACGGCGCCTATGGCCTTGGGCAGTGGGGGCGGCGGCGCGATTAACACTTCGGGACCTAATACCGCAGGTGGAGCGGGCGGTGGTGCGATTAACCTCAACGTCACAGGCGTGCTGCAAGTGGATGGAAGGATTTCCGCGGCCGGCTTCCCGGGTGCTGGCGCCAGCGGCGGCGGCGGCTCGGGGGGGAGCATTTACCTTGTCGTGGGAACGCTGGCGGGCTCCGGAGCCATTTCGGCCAACGGTGGCATGGGAAATTACCTTGGCGGCGGCGGTAGCGGCGGACGCATCGCCATCCAATATACGGTGTATGACTTCTCAGGCTTGGTCTCCGCCTATGGCGGCGGCGGCTACGCCACGGGCGGCGCCGGGACGGTTTACACCACGTCGAGCCAGTCCATGGGCTTAATCGTGATAGACAATGGAGGCCAGGCCGGCACGAACACGACATTCGGAGGCTACTCACAAGGCACGGTAAATCTGACCGTGCGAGGCGGCGCGGTGCTTGCACCCACAGTCTCCGACTACGTGCCCACGATTGGCACGCTGCTGATCGCGTCGAATGGGTGGATGATTGCCGGCTCAGGTTCTTCGCAGACGTTGACTGTTTCAGGCAATGCCACGATCCAAGCCGGGGGCGGCTTCGTCGCCGACGGCATGGGTGGAACGGCTGGTACCGGCACGGGAGCAGGCAGAGCCTACTCGTCAGGCTCGACGTTTGTCGGCGGGGGCGGAGGTTACGGCGGTTATGGAGCGGTGGGAGGCGCTGCGGCGGCCTATGGCGGCACACCTTATGGTTCGGCAACGTCACCCACGCTAAGTGGCAGTGGGGGAGGCCCCAGCCAGAACGGCTACGGCGTCCTGGGTGGCGGCGGGGGCGGTGTTATTACGCTTACGGTGACGGGGACATTGGAGGTGGACGGAACAATCTCGGCGCGCGGCCTTGCCGGAGTCGGGGCGAGTGCCGGCGGCGGTTCGGGCGGCAGCATTAAGCTTTCTGTCGGGACCCTGGCGGGTTCCGGGCTGATCTCAGCCAACGGCGGTGCGGGCAACGCGCTGGGTGGTGGCGGTGGCGGTGGGCGCGTCGCGATTGGTTACACCGCAGCGAATACCTTCTCCGGGCTGGTTTCGGCCTACGGCGGCGGCGGCGGCTACAGCGTCGGCGGAGCGGGGACGGTTTGCATCCTCCGCCTCGTCGCCGGGTCCTCAGGAGTCTCTATCACCGTGGACAACGGCGGGCAGAGCGGAACCAACACCGGCTGGCCTTCGGTTGTAACAGGCGCTGCTGACCTAACGTTGAGAAACGGAGCCTTGCTCGCCATGCCGACTTCCTCTCAGTTTACCGGCAACTTGCTCATAGGCTCCAACGGCTGGATTCTTGTCTCAGGTAGTGCTGGCCTCTCTCCGCAGACGGTTACCGTGTATGGCAACGCCACGATCCAGGCAGGCGGCGGTATCATCGCCGACAGCGGCGGTTATTCGTATCTCAATGGAGGCACGGGCTCCGGGGCGGGTGCTTACAACGGCAGCGGGTGCAGTGGCGGCGGAGGCTTCGGTGGGAGCGGAGGAGCCAGTGGGGGCAGCCCAGCAGCCGCAGGGGGCCACGCGGTCGGCCTCGTAACAGGAGCGGGGCCCGGCAGCGCCGGTGGCGGCTCGGGCAGCTATTTTGTCGGCGGTTCCGGCGGTGGCGGCATCTTGCTCTCTGTGTCGGGAGTGCTGGACGTAGATGGCCGGATTTCATCGGCTGGCGGCGCAGGGATCAGCGGCAATGCTGGAGGCGGTGCCGGGGGCGGCATCGCTCTGACGGTCGGGACCCTGGTGGGCTCGGGCGTCATTGCCGCCAACGGGGGCGCCGGGAATGGGTTGGGCGGCGGTGGCGGCGGCGGCCGCATCAGCATCACCTATGGTGCGAACACCTTCGATGGCGTGATGACCGCCTACGGTGGCAATGGCTATAACCGCGGCGGCGCCGGCACCATTTACACCAAAGCCAATAATTCCTCCTGGGGGCAGGTGCTGGCCGACAATGGCGGGCAGGCTGGCGCCACCACAAGCTGGACGCCCACCAGCACCTTTGACCTGACTGCGACCGGCGGGGCTGTAGTTGCTCCGCCGTCCTCGACCTTCGGCAATGTCCTGGTCACCTCGAATGCCTGGATCAGTGTGAGCAATCAAATGCTGACGGTGACCGGCAATGGGACCGTCCAGGCTGGCGGCGGGATCATTGCCGACGCCGCAGGCTATGCGGCTCGCGCCGGCCAGGGTGCGGGCTTGTCTGTCTCCACCTCCTCGGGCTACGCCAGTGGTGGCGGCGGGTATGGCGGCTATGGAGCCGCGGGCAGCGCCCCACCCGGCTATTCGGCCTTTGGCGGCGTCCCCTACGGAGTCTTGACCACGCCAACGGCCTTTGGCAGCGGCGGAGGCTCGTATCTGTCTTCGGCACCCCCGGGAAGCGCCGGCGGGGCAGCAGTTCGCATGAATGTGACGGGTGCGCTGGTTGTCAATGGCCGCATTTCGGCCAACGGCGGAGCCGCCACTGCGCAAGGCGCGGGCGGCGGCGCGGGCGGCAGCGTCTGGCTCACGGTGGGAACCCTGGCTGGAACCGGCGCCATCTCCGCCAACGGAGGTGCGGGCAACGGTCTGGGCGGCGGCGGCAGCGGTGGTTGCATTTCGCTGCAATACGGTGCGACCGCTTTTGAGGGCCTGGTCTCCGCTTACGGGGGCGGCGGGTCCGCCTGGGGCGGCGCGGGCACGATTTACTCCAAAGCCAACAGCCTGGCGATGGGCCAGGTGCTGGTGGATAACGGGGGCAACTCCGGCACCAACACGGCTGTGCCCTTCTCCTCGCCCTATGAGCTGACCATCCGCGGCGGAGCGGTTGCCAACCCGGGGGGCAGCCAGTTTTTGCAGTTGAGCAACCTCTTCGTTAACGCTGGCGGCACGTTGACCTGCTTGCCGAGTCAGCTCGAACTCGGCGTCTCGGTGCTGAATAATGCCACGATTGACAGCGGCGGGCTTGTCTCCGCAGACGGCAAAGGGTTTGGCACCGCCAGCGGTCCGGGGGCCGGGCAAACCAAGAATTATGTGGGCAGTGGCGCGGGCTATGGGGGCAATGGTGGCGCTTCCTCTCAGTCGCCGGGCGGCTCGACCTACGGCTCCGCGCAGCAACCCGTTGACGTCGGCAGCGGCGGCGGTTTTGGCTGGCAGGGCGGCCCCGGAGGCGGCGAAGGCGGCGGGGCGCTTCGCATTGATGTCGGCGGCGCGCTAACGGTTAATGGCCGGATCAGCGCCGAGGGCAACGCCGCAGTGCAGGACGATGGAGGCGGGGGCTCGGGCGGCAGCGTCTGGCTGACCGCTGGCACTTTCGCCGGCAACGGCGCCATTGCTGCGGATGGCGGCGCGGGAGAACCTTACAGCGGCGGCGGTGGCGGCGGCGGGCGCATCGCCATCTCTGCTCCCGTTAACGCCTTCGGCGGTTTGGTGTCCGCTGCAGGCGGATCGGGCTTCTTCCCCGGGCAAAGCGGCTCCATCTATTCCTCGTCTTTACTGCCTCCGCCCCAGGTCCTGTACAACACGCCGACCGGTGTGGTCAATTCCGCCTTGAGCAGCTTCGACATTGGCTTCAGCAGCATGGTCATCCCGGCTTCAGTCTCGGCGGCGACGGTAAGCCTCACCGCGCCGGGCGGTGTAGCCGTCAGCAACCTGTCTTTCGCCCCGATAACGCTCTCCAGCTTCGCGGTTTTCTTCCCGCAGCAGACGGCCCAGGGCGATTACGTCATCACGGTCGGACCGCAGGTCGTGGACCTGCACGGCCAGCCGATGTCCCAGTCCTATACCGGCACGTTCTCCATCGTCTGGAGCGCGATCCAGGGCGCGGTGACTGACACCAACGGCCTGCCCGTCGCTGGCGTCGTGCTGCAACCGGACGGCGGCGTTCCCTCGACCACCACCGACACCAACGGGCTTTACCTGCTGAGCGTGCCGCCGTCCGTGCCTCTGCAGGTCACACCTTCAGCCGCCGGCCTGACGTTCGTGCCGAGCTCTCGCACCTATAATGGCGTATTCGGCACCGTCTCGAACGAGAATTACCTCGCGGTGACCACCGTCTCGCCGGGCCTCACCACACAGGTGCAGACTAATGGCCTCGCCATAAACTGGTACGGCATTTCCGGAGTCAGTTACCAGCCGCTCTGCTCCACGAACCTCGTGGATTGGGCGGCTTACAACTCCGCGCTGGCGGGCACTAACGGCCCGCTGCAACTGATCGTGCCGATGGGCGGCAGCCCCATGATGTTCTTCCGCCTGGGCGCCAGTTACTGAAGGCGTGTCCACCGGACTGCACCTTGAACACTTCAGAGAGATACCGTGGTGCGAGCGTGAGGTTGGCGCGCGCAAGACTGGAGGTTGGCGCTTGCGTGGCGCCGGACCCGCGTGAGTGTCTGGATTCTTCCTCTATTCGTCCTCTATTCTTCCTGTATTCTTCTTGTAGTCTTGGCCCTTTTTTTCGAGCTACGCGGCCATCTCCTGACTGGGGCCAGGGCGGCGGTCACAAGATCCGCCCGCCCAGTCCTGTCCCGTGCGTGTGCACTCAAACGCACAGTTGCCAGATAGGCGGCCGCGAGATACAACGGTCGCAGAAGTCCGGTCACGCTTTAGTTGCCAAAGATGGTTTGAGTTAATCAGTATATGAAAACGCTGCTTTGCCTACGTCATTCGTCATTCGTCATTCGTCATTCCCGCTCTCTCTTACTCATCCTGCCTCTCGCGGCCTGGGTCCTGGGGGCGACGTCTGCTGGCGCTGTCACCTTCACTAACGACTCTGCCATCAGCTCCTACAACACCAACTACGACGGCGCGGACATTGTCGTCACCAACTGCACGCTGACGGTGGACGGCCCGCACTCGTTCGCCAGCCTGCAAGTGCTGAATGGTGGCTATCTCACGCACTCTTTCTCGACGAACGGCCAGTTGCAATATGTGTTTGCCGCTACCAATCAGCCGCAAGTGCTGAGCGTGAGCAACGTGGCGACGCTCTCCAATGCCAACGTCGTCGTTTCCAGCATCGTGGTAGAGGATTTGACCGGGTTAGTGACCTACACCAACGGCGAGGACTACCTGATCGGCTCGGATACCAACGGCATGACGACGCTCCTGCTGACTACCAACTCAGCCATCGCCGAAGGCAGCACCAACCTGGTCAGTTACAACTATCTGAGCGCGCCGGTGGCAGCGGGACTAAGCCTGACGGTGACGGGGGACGTGACGGTGGCGCAGGGCGGGACCATCAATGCGGACGGCAAAGGCTATGGCGCTGCGCTGGGGCCCGGGGCGGGCCAGTCAGCCGGAAGCCCCTTGAGTGGCAGCGGCGCCGGTCACGGCGGGTATGGCGGACAGAGCGTGGCGCTCGGCGGGGTCGGGTTTCCTTACGATTCAATTCAGCAACCGGTTTTGCTGGGGAGCGGCGGCGGCAGTGGTCTCGGAGGCGCGGGTGGCGCCGGCGGCGGCGGCATCAACCTGGTCGTTGGGGGTAACTTGCGCGTGGATGGCGCTGTGTCCGCCAATGGCGCCAATGGCATCAATGACCGTTCTGGCGGCGGCGCGGGCGGCAGCATCTGGCTGACCTGCTCGAACTTTACCGGCGCGGGCACGCTCTCGGCCAACGGCGGCGCCGGTGAGCCTTCCCAGGGCGGCGGCGGTGCGGGGGGCCGCATTTCGCTCGAATTTGCGGCCAGCAATTTCTCCGGCCTCACTCCAGCCCACGGCGGCAACGGCTACTTTAGCGGCGGTGCGGGCACAGTTTATACCCGGGCGCATGGCCAATCCGCCGGCCAGTTGCTGGTGGATAACGGCGGGGAATCCGGGACGACTTCGCTGCAATCCGGCTCCGAAGCCTTCGGCCTCACCGTGCAGGGTGGAGCAACAGTCCATCCGCTGGGTTCGCAGACACTCGGCAACCTGCTCGTGGCCTCGAACGCCTGGATCAGCCTGTCCATGGCATCGGGAAGCATCACCGTCGCGAGCAACGCCACGATCCAAGCCGGCGGCGGCATCATCGCCGACGGCGCCGGTTTCGCCGGAGGCCAGGGATTCGGAGCCGGGAGGTATGACCCCACTACCTATACTGGAGGGGGAGGTGGCTATGGCGGGTACGGGGCGGCGAGCGGCGGCACCATGGCCTACGGCGGCAGCACTTATGGTTCAGTCACCGCGCCGACGGCCTATGGCAGCGGCGGCGGCGGCTACGTATCTAATGGCCTGGGCGGGGCCGGAGGCGGAGCCATCCTTCTGAACGTCACCGGAATGCTATGGGTGGACGGCAGAATCTCGGCCAATGGCAACGCGGGGCTTGCCGAAGGCGGCGGCGGCGGTTCCGGCGGCAGCGTCTGGCTGACGGTCGGCACACTGACCGGGTCCGGCACCATCTCCGCCAACGGTGGCGCAGGCAACGGCGTTGGCCTCACCGGCGGCGGCGGCGGCGGCGGCGGACGCATCGAGATTCAATACGGAACGGACTTGTTCTTCGGCGTCACCTCGGCGTGGGGCGGCGGCGGCTCCGCCTCGGGCGGCGCGGGCACGATTTACACCGTCGCCAACAACGGATCGGGGGGGCAGGTGCTGGTGGACAATGGCGGGCAAGCCGGCACGAACACAACCTGGTCTTACATGGGCATTGGCTTTGACCTGACTGTGCAAGGCGGGGCGGTGGTATCGCCGCCCGGTGGGCAGCAGATCGGCACGCTGCTGGTCACCTCCAACGGGTGGCTGAGCATCAACACCAGCCAAACGTTGTACGTGACGGGCAACGCGACCGTCCAGGCTGGCGGCGGCATCATTGCCGACAGCATGGGTGGCGCAGCCGGTTCTGGCTCAGGAGCGGGCCGCTATGTCTCCACATCCGCCGGCTACATCGGGGGCGGAGGCGGCTATGGCGGTTATGGCGCCGCGGGCGGCGCGCCCCTCGGGTATTCGGCTTATGGCGGCAGCACCTACGGTTCCGTGACAGCGTCCGTAAGCGCTGGCAGCGGTGGGGGCGGCTATGGCGCCTATGCTGTCGGCGGCGCGGGCGGCGGAGTTATTGCGCTCAGCGTGACCGGGGTGCTGCAGGTTGAAGGACGGATTTCGGCGGCCGGGGGTCCAGGGCTTACGCCCAGCGCCGGCGGCGGGTCGGGCGGGGGTATTTCCCTGACTGTGGGCACGCTCGCCGGGTCTGGAGTAATCTCGGCCAATGGCGGCTCGGGCAATTACCTTGGCGGCGGGGGCGGCGGCGGACGCATAGTCATCCTCTATGGGGCGGATGATTTCACCGGGGTCGTCTCCGCTTATGGCGGCGGCGGATACGCAACGGGCGGCGCAGGGACCGTCTATACCAAGGCCAACAGCCAGTCGTGGGGCCTGGTGACAGTGGATAACGGCGGTCAGTCCGGCACCAACACAAGCTGGCTCTCGACCAGCACGATTGATCTAACTGTGAAAGGGGGCGGCGTCGTTTTGCCACCGGTTTCGCAGACAATCGGCACGCTGCTGGTCGCGTCCAACGGGTGGGTGATCATTGGCAGTCAAACACTCACCGTGACGGGCAACGCGACGATCCAGGCGGGCGGGGGCATCATTGCCGACGGCACGGGCAACGCGGGCGGCTCTGGAACGGGGCCGGGCAGGTATCTATCAAACATCGGCGGCGGCGGCGGCCACGGAGGTTATGGGGCCAACGGCGAAGTTGTGGGGGCCTATGGCGGCACGACTTATGGCTCGGCAACGGCGCCAACGGAGTTGGGCAGTGGGGGAGGTGGCTACACTCCGGCCGTGGGTGGCGCGGGCGGCGGGGCCATTCGTCTCAGTGTGACGGGAGCGTTGGAAGTGAACGGAAGCATCTCGGCGCGCGGTCAGGCTGGGACCGGGCCGAGCGCGGGCGGGGGATCGGGCGGGAGCATTTACCTTACGGCAGCAACGCTCTCCGGTGCGGGCGTCATCTGCGCCAACGGCGGCGCGGGCAACAGCTATGGCGGCGGGGGCGGAGGTGGGCGCATAGCGGTCATTTATACGTCGGCCAATGGCTTCTCCGGGCTGATGTCGGCCTACGGCGGGGGCGGTTATGCCTGCGGCGGCGCGGGCACGGTTTACATCGGGCACAGCACGATAATCGGTTATACCAGCACGGGGCAGGTGGTCGTGGACAATGGCGGACAGACGGGCACGAACACAAGCTGGGCCTCCTCCAGCACTATTGATGTGACGGTCCAGGGCGGAGCCTTGCTTTCGCTCTCGGGCTCGCAAGCCGTTGGCAACCTGCTCGTCGCCTCCAACGGCTGGGTCTGGGCAACCGGTTCTCCAGGGTCTGTAGCATCGTTGACTGTGTCTGGCAGCGCCACCATTCAGGCCGGCGGCGGCATTATCGCTGACGGCGTCGGTTACGCGAGCGGCCAGGGACCGGGGGCGGGCGGGTATTCTTCCACCTCGAGCGGCAACGTTGGCGGCGGTGGAGGCAATGGTGGGTATGGAGCGGCCGGCGGTGGGAATCCGGCCGCACATGGCGGCTACATGTTTGGCAGCCTGACGGCGCCCAGCGCTGGCAGCGGGGGAGGCGGCTACTCCTCTACGGGTGGCGCCGGCGGCGGAGCCTTGGTACTCACCATGACGGGAACGCTGGAAGTGGATGGCAGGATTTCAGCATCGGGCGCGGCTGCGGCTGGCGCGGATGCCGGCGGCGGGTCCGGCGGCGGCATTACTTTGACGGTGGGAACGCTGTCCGGTGCGGGCATCATCACCGCCAACGGCGGTGCGGGCAATGGCCTCGGCGGGGGTGGCGGCGGCGGGCGTATCGCCGTCACTTACACTGCGAATGCCTTCTCCGGGCTAATGTCCGCTTATGGCGGTGGGGGGTATGCCTGGGGCGGCGCGGGCACGATTTACACCAAGGCCAACAGCCAGTCCTGGGGCCAGGCGGTGGTGGATAACGGCGGACAGACGGGAACCAACACAAGCTGGGCCTCGACCGGAACCATTGACCTGACGGTTAGAGGTGGAGCGGTCGCCATGCCACCGTATGGTCCGATTTTAGGAAACCTCTTGGTCGCTTCCAATGGATGGATAATCCCGGGTTCGTCGGGCACTACCCCGACGAGCTTTATGGTGTTGGTGTTGACCGTGACGAGCAACGCCACGATTCAAGCGGGTGGTGGCATTATCGCCGACGGCAAAGGAAACACCAGTGGCGCTGGACCGGGTGCGGGCAATTATTCCTATAACTCGTCCTCCGGCTATGTCGGCGGCGGCGGCGGCTACGGTGGTTACGGGGCGGCCAGTGGCGGGACAACCCCCGGGCTGGGCGGTATCCCCCACGGTAATGTGACTGCGCCAACAGATCCCGGCGGCGGCGGCGGCTATCCTTCCTCCTCGCCCGGCGGCGCCGGCGGTGGCGCCATCCTCATGAATGTTACCGGCGCGTTGGTGGTCAATGGCCGCATCTCTGCCACTGGCGGCGCCGGCGGTGCCCAGGGCATGGGCGGTGGCTCGGGCGGCAGTGTTTGGCTGACGGCGGGGACGCTGGCCGGGGCGGGAACTATCTCCGCCAGCGGCGGCGCGGGCAACCAACTGGGCGGAGGAGGAGGAGGGGGGCGCATTGCCCTCCAATACGGTGTGAACGCCTTCGAAGGCGCCGTTTCTGCCTTCGGCGGCGGCGGCTATGCCTGGGGCGGGGCGGGGACGGTCTATACCAAGGCCAACAGCCAGAACATGGGCCAATTGGTGGTAGATAACGGAGGACAGAACGGCACAAATACCCCAATCACCTACCTCTCGCCCTTTAATCTTACCATCGGAGGCGGGGCGGTCGTGTATCCGGCGAGTTCCTACCTTCTATTGAGCAATCTGTATATCAATGCCGGCGGCGTCTTCACCTGTCTTTCGACTCAGACCGATCTCGACGTGGCGGTGTTGCGCAACGCAACCATTGATGCCGGTGGCGTCATTTCAGTGGATGCCAAAGGCTTCGGCGCGGGAGCCGGAGCCGGGGCGGGGTTGTCCACCAACTCGATCGGGAGCGGTGCCGGCCACGGCGGCTACGGCGGCGCGTCATCTGTCTTGCCTGGCGGCGGGATCTACGGTTCCGCACAGCAACCCACTGACTGGGGTAGCGGCGGCGGCCTGGGCTGGCAGTGGACGACCGCAGGCGGCGAGGGTGGCGGGGCGATTCGTCTCACTGTCGGCGGCACTGTGACGGTCAATGGCCGGCTCAGCGCGGACGGCGATGCCGCGTTGCAGGATGAGGGCGGCGGCGGTTCCGGCGGCAGCATCTGGCTGACGGCGGGCGCTCTCCTGGGCGCTGGCGCCATCGCGGCGGACGGCGGCGCGGGCGAACTCTATGACGGCGGCGGCGGCGGCGGCGGTCGCGTCGCGCTCTATTCGCCCGTCAACGCCTTCTCCGGCGTGGTATCGGCGGCGGGCGCTGCCGGCGCATCCACCGGCCAAAATGGCTCCATCTACTCCGCCTCATTCCCGCCCGCGCCGCAGGTCGTTTACACCACACCCCTGGGCGCGCCGCTCAATGCCGCCGTCAGCAACTTCAATATTCTATTCAGCACGGTCGTCAATCCGGCTTCCGTCTCGCCGGCGACCGTTACGCTCACCGCGCCGGGCGGTGTGCCGGTCAGCAACCTCGTGGTCAGCGCCGTAACCCCTTACCAATTCCAGGCTAGCTTCCCGCAGCAAATCGCCCCGGGCAATTACACCATCACCGTGGGACCCCAGGTCCTGGACCTTTTGGGCCAGCCCATGTCGCAGGTTTATACCGGCGCGTTTTCCATCGTGTGGAGCACGGTTCAGGGTGCCGTGACCGATACCAACGGCCTGCCGGTGGCAGGCGTCGTGCTTCAGCCCAGCAGCGGGATTGCTTCCACCACGACCGACACCAACGGCAATTACCAGTTGAGCTTGCCTCCAGCCGGGACCATTCAGGTCACGCCGTCGGCGGCCAACCTGATGTTCGTGCCCAGCTCTCTCACCTACGTTAACGTGACGGGCACCGTGTCGAACCAGAACTACCTGGCAGTGAACACGGTTGCGCCTGCCTTGAGCACGCAATTACAGACCAACACCTTCATGCTGAATTGGTATGGCATCTCCGGCGTAACTTACCAGCCGCTCTACTCGACCAACCTGGAGGATTGGATCCCTTACGACAGCACGCTGCCGGGCACCAATGGCCCCTTGGAATTGGTGGTACCCATCAACACCGGCCCCTTAATGTTCTTCCGGTTAGAGGCTACTTATTGAGCTCGCCTTGACTCACGCGACTTTTCCGCGATTACACCGTTAACCGCTCGCACCTGACCGGTGCGGCACACTACCGGCAACGGGCACCGAAGTCCGATTGCGCCCCGATAGTCCCCTTGATCGCCTGGTGCTGCTGAGCCGGGCGCAACGGCCAGCTACAGCGTCGCGAAGACCTTCTCCAGGTACTCGCGGTTCTGGCGGGCGTTGACGGTTACAATGTCGGGCGTGTCGCCCTGGGCGCAGCATTCGACCATTACCGGGCCGTTGAAGCCCGCCTGCTTGAGCACAGCGAACACGGCGTGGAAGTCCACCTTGCCCGTGCCGAACTGCAGGAAGACGCTGCCCTTCGGCTCCGCGCAGTCTTTGGCGCAGAAGCCGGTGACCTGCTTTGCAATGGGCTTGAGCTGCTCCACCGGGTCCTTGCCTGTGTAATAAATGATGTTCCCGGCGTCGAACCAGATCTTGAAGTTGGGGTGCTGCACCTTGTCCAGACAGCGGAGGATTTCCCCGGCTGCGCCGCTGGCGCCGCCGTGAGGCTTGAGGACGAGCTTCAGGCCGCGCTCCTGGGCGTAGGGCGCGGCGTCGCGCATGAGTTTGTAGTAATCCTCGTATCGCGCCGGACCGTCGGCGCCGAAGGTGAGCAAGAACTCAACTCCGACCGTCTTGCCGTTGTCAATCTGCTGGTGCAGGTCTTTGATCCGGGCGTCAAAAGGCAGGTCGCTCTTGATGCGCAGGGCGCCCATGTTCAGCGCCAGGCCGCGGGCGGCGATGCGCTTCTTCAGGTTCGCCAGGTATTCGGGTGTGGCCTCGGCGGCAAGGAACGGCTCGTCTTTGCCCGGGCGGGTGAGCAGACCGGTGAGCTTGTAGCCGGCGCCTTTGATGCCGTCCAGGGCGACGTCGTAACCCCAGTTCTTCTTGTCCACGATCCAGGGGCGGTTGAAGCAGCCGATGGGCCAGTTGACGCCTTTGGGAGGTTCAGCGGTAAGGGCGGAATCGAGTGGCATTAAAGTGGCGGCGCCGGCAGCAACGGCAGCGGATTCGAGGAATTGTCTTCTGTTCACGGGGGGATTTGGCCCAAGCGGCGCCATTTGCACAAGCCAATTCCTGCTGGAACCAGCGCGCCGGGAAATAAAAAAGTGCGAGACATCGCTAAATGAGATAAGCGCTCCCGCAAGCGGGATAACTGCCATAGGCAAGTCCTGACGCTCCGGACAAAGATCTCAAACCCGGCACTTGGACTCGAGCGTATGCCTCGCGAGGTATTCCTTAGCGCATCCCGTGGCTCTGGGCAAAGGGAAGTTATTCACCGCTATTCACAGCCGTTAACCGGCGATGCAGCGGAGCATGCCGTCATTGGCACGCTCAAAGCTGAATGTTAAGGCGCCAGCCGAATGCGGGTCGTTCCGGAAGCGAAGCGAGTTGCAGGCTGGGGCCGCCGGTTTGCGCCGGCCCGGCCCGGTGTACAGAGCGAAGACACTCTGTCCCGTTTAGACGTATCGAGCAGTATTACGACGAGCGCGCTTATGCTTTTGTGGAACACCTTCAGGCTCAAGTCGGCCAACCCGGAGATGCGCCGCAAGGCCATTGAATCCCTCAAACCCAGCGATGCCCGCGCGCAGGAACTGTTACGGGCGGGGCTTAGCGACGACGATGCCCGCGTGCGCTGCGCCGCCGTGAAGGTATTCGCGCAAGGCAAAGACGATAAGTCTGTGGAAGCGCTGGTCGTCGCGCTGCATGATCCAAGCAGCGAGGTGCGTGAGGCAGCGGCGCAGGGCCTGACCAACGCAGGCGATGACCGGGCACAGCGGCAGCTCGTCAATCTGCTGAAAGACTCGCATCCCGGGGTGCGACGCGCCGCTGCCGGGGCATTGCGGGGCATAGGCTGGAAGCCCCCCACGACTGAGGAGCAGGCCCTGTTCGATGTGGGCCTTGGCCACGCTCGGGCGGCAGCCTTTGCCGGCCAGGCGGCCGTCAAGGCGCTGGTCACCGAGCTGAAACATGACACCAGCTTCAAACGCCGCGCGGCAGCCGAAGCCCTCGAAGAGGTGGACGATCCGCGTGCGAGAGAGCCACTGCTGGCCGCCCTGCATGACGAAGACCCGACGGTGCGAGTCTCGGCGATTCACGCTCTGGGCAAGGATTATGACGGGGACGTCACAGCCAGACTGCTGGGGTTATTCCACGACGCGGACCGGCGAGTGAAGCTGGCCGCTGCCGAAGTGCTCGCCAGGCGTGCTGACCCCGCGTTCGCAGCCGACTTCCTGGGCCTGCTGAGCGACGGCAGCTTTGAAGTGCGCCTCACTGCCGTGCAGTTCCTGGGCCGCGTCCGCGATCCAGCCTTGGCCGAGGCCCTGCTGCCTCTGCTCGCGGACCCCGATAGCGACGTGCGACAGGCGGTGGCCCAGTCCTTGGGCACGATCGGCGCCCCGGTGGCTATCGAAGCGCTCGTGCTGGCCTTGACCGATGAAGAACGCGCCGTCCGCCAATCCGCCGAGCTGGCCCTGGGCCGGATTGACAGCCACTGGGCGTATTCTGAGGCCGCGCAACGTGCCAGTGCGCAGCTCGAGACCTTTCTGAACGACCAACGCGGCTGGGTGCGCTCGGCGGCGGCGACGGTGCTGGCCAAACTGCAGACGCCAACCGGCAGTGTCCAGGCCGCCGGCTGATATGGACTGCGGCGGCAAGCGAAGCGCGACGCCGCTTTCACTTCCCAGCTCTGGCTGCTGATCCAACCCTTTGCGGACGTCCTAGCCAAAGCGGCGTCGCGCTTCGCTTGCCGCCGCAGTCCAAAAGGCCTTGACTTCTTCCCGCGCCAGGGAACGGCTTCACCCCCTTCCACCCGCTAAACAGTTGCCGCTACGGCGGGCCTGCGGCAGACTGGTAGCGCATGGTTACTGCCGGAACGCAAAAGTGGTCTTTGCGCCTGGAACGGGCCGAAACGTCGCGCCTGGTCTGGGCCTTTGCCATTTCCGTCGCCTTGCATCTCCTGATTTTCGGCACCTACCAAGCCGGCAAGAAGCTGAATGTCTGGCAGCGACTTCATTGGCCGACCTGGATGCAGTCGCCCCGGATGCTGACGGAGATAATGAAGAAGAAGGAAGCGGTGCCCCTGCAGCCCCAGCAGGTGCAGGTGCCGCTGATGTTTGTGGACGTCAGCCCGGCGCAAGCCGTCGCCGAGCCACCCAAGAATCCAAAGGGCTACTCCGACCGTAACTCACTCGCGGCAAACCCGGACGCGATCAAGATCACCGACATGCCCAAGATAGACGGCAAACGGCCCGAAGTCGTGCGGACAGCGGATGCCCCGCGAGAGAAGTTCGTCCCGTTGCAACCCGCGCCGCCCAAACAACAGGAACAGAAGGAGGAGGCGGAGATGAAGCCCAAGCCGGCCTATACTCCCGGCGAACTGGTCATGGCCAAGCCCTCCACCCAGTCGAAGAAGGATGATGGCGACGCGAACGAGGCCAAGCCTTCCCGGCCACGCACGGTGGCGGCGGCTCTGGCGCAGCACCCCGAGCTACGTTTGCCCGGCGAGAAGATGAAGCAGGACGGAGGCGTGCCCCGACGAGCGCTCGACCCGGGCTTCGACGTTGCGGCGTCGCCTTTTGGCGCCTATGATCGGGCGTTGATTGAAGCCGTCTCGCATCGCTGGTACAGCCTGCTGGACCAGCAGGATTACATCGCCAACATGCAGGGCAAGGTGGTGCTGGACTTTCACCTGCACGCTGACGGGAGCATCACCGAGCTGAACGTGGCGGAGAACACGGTCAACGAGACGTTGTGCCTCCTCTGCCAACGGGCGATCCTGGACCCGCAGCCATTCGGAGTCTGGCCGGCCGACATGCGGCGCCTGCTGGGCACCACGCGCAGCATCCGCTTTACTTTTTACTACAACTAAGCACGGGAACCCAAATATGGAACCAATTGTTTATGCGCTGCTGGGACTGACTTCAGTCGTGGCCCTGGCCTTCATCGTCGAACGCGGCATTGCCCTGCGCTGGGGGCGCGTGGTGCCACGCGAGATCGAGGCGGCGGTTGCGTCGTGCCGGACGCGGCAGGACGTGCCGATGCTGCAGCGGGTGTGCCAGCAGTATAAATCGCCGATGAGCCGGCTCCTGCTCCAGGCGGCTGATCATTTGGAATGGCCGAAGGACGAAAACGTGGACGCCGTCCAGACGAAGGCGCGGCAGGAAATCGCCCGGCTGGAGCGGGGCCTGGTGGTGCTGGAAATCACCGTCGGGATAGCGCCGCTGCTCGGGCTGGTGGGGACGATTGCGGGCATGATGACGCTCTTCGGCGGCATCGGCAAAACGGGGCTGCCCGAGGCGTCGCTGCTGGCCAAGGGCATCGCGACCATCCTCAACGCCACCCTGATGGGCCTGCTGATCGCCATCCCCTCGCTCGTCTTCTGGAGCTACTACAGCAAGAAGGTCGAAATGATTGCCGTGGACATGGAGTCCCTGTGCGACGAGTTTGTCCGCCGCCAATACCGGGAAGAAGTCCCGAGCGCGGAGACGAAGGTCTAAGTCCCGGCATCACGTTTCACGCTTCACGTTTCAGCCCATGCGATTCTACGTCCGCAAACGAAGGCAAGCCCCAGCGGTCATCATTGTCGCGCTCATAGACATATTGATCGTGTTGCTGATCTTCCTGCTGGTGACGACGACCTTCAAGCAGCAACCCGCCCTGAAGCTCAGCCTGCCGGAATCGTCCCAGGCGCAGAAGAGCGGCGCCAACGAAGCCCCGCCGCTGGTGGTCAGCATTGATCCCAAGGGCAACCTGCGCTACGGCGGCGATGCCACACCGGTCACGCTGGACCGCCTGAAGGAGCGACTGCAGGCGGAGATGAAGACCAACTCTACCTTGAAGCTGGCCATAGGCGGCGACAAGGCCGCGCCCTGGGGCCAGGTGATCAAGGTGATGGATGTGGCCAAGGAAGTCGGGATCAGAGAGTCCCGCGCGTACACGGCCGAACCGAAGAAGCCGTAGCCCATGCCAATAGCACGGAGCGCCGGCATGCTGCCGGCTTAAGCCATTCGGAGCATATATGCCGGCAACATGCCGGCGCTCCGGGCTTTACTTCATCAGCTCTTCCGCGATCTGCACCGCGTTGAGCGCCGCGCCTTTCAAGAGTTGGTCGCCGCTAACCCAGAAGCAAAGCCCATTATCCAGCGCGCAATCCTTGCGGATGCGGCCTACGGCACAGTTATACCTGTCCGACTGGTAGAGCGGCAGCGGATATTCGCACTTCGCCGGGTTATCAATCACGTCCAGGCCGGGCGCCTTCTTCAGCACCGCCAGCGCGGCGTCCACCGTGACCGGCTTGTCGAACTCCGCGCTGACAGCGATCGAGTGCGCCCGATAGACCGGCACGCGCACGCAGGTCACGCTCGCCCGAAATGTCGGGTGATGCATGATCTTGCGCCCCTCGTTCTCCATCTTCATCTCCTCCTTCGTGTAGCCCGTGGGCAGGAAGGAATCCACGTGCGGCAGCACGTTGAAGGCGATCTGGTGCGGATAGACTTCGCGAGTGACCGGCTGCTTCTTGACGATCTGATCCACCTGCCGTTCCAACTCGGCGATGGCCTTGGCCCCGGTACCCGAGACGGCCTGGTAGCTGGAGGCAAAGATGCGCTTGCAGGTAAACGCCGAGTGCAGCGGGTAAAGCGCCATGAGCGCGATGGCCGTGGTGCAATTCGGATTGGCGATGATGCCCTTGTGCCACTTCACGTCCGAGGCGTTGATCTCGGGAATGACCAGCGGGACCTTCTCGTCCATACGGAAGGCGCTGGAATTGTCCACGACGACGCAGCCGGCCTGGGCGGCGATGGGAGCGTATTCCTTCGAGATGCTGCCGCCGGCGCTAAACAGGGCGAGGTCAACGCCGCTAAAGGAATCCTCCTTCAGTTCCGCCACCGTAGTCTCCCCGCCGTTATACTTGAGCTTCTTGCCCACCGAGCGGGCGGAAGCGAGCAACGTCAGCTTCCCGACCGGGAAGTTGCGTTTCTCCAGTGTCTTGATCATCTCGATGCCGACGGCCCCCGTCGCACCGACCACGGCTACATGCGGTTTACGGTTCATATGAACGGGGCAAACTATACCGGGGACTTGGGAGGGATGTCAATGCAGGTTGGTGGGAAGGACGGGATGGGGGCAGGACCAGTGACAAAGTCAGGGGTATATCGCGTGACCACCGATGTGGACTGCGGCGGCAAGCGAAGCGCGACGCCGCTTTGGCTGGAAGCGGCATAGAGGCTTACAGCAGAGCCAGATTTGGTCAGGGAAAGCGGCGTCGCGCTTCGCTTGCCGCCGCAGTCCATAAGGACTTGGTCAATGGTCCTGCCGACATTGCACCCACTGGCCGCCTTTGTGTAAAACCTCCAGCAATGGCCGTCGCCTCCAAGCCCCTGTTCCACCCCGAAGTCATGCGCCAGCAGGTGCGGATTGAGCCGACATCCGCCAGCGCGTGCTCACCCGCCTGTGCCGCGAGAACGCCGCCGTCGCCCCGCCCGAAATCGTGCGCTGCACCCAGAAGCTGCTGGACCGGGTCCTGTTCTGCGCCTTCTGCGAATGTCGGGGCCTGCTCCCCGCCGAATCCCTCAAGCAAGCCTACGAGCAGCGCAACCCCTGGGCTGGATGATTCAATCCCTTCGAGATTGGGATGGCCGGCGGAGCATGCCTTTCTTCTCACCCTGACCGGCTTGGACTCCGACACCTGGGTCAGCGAAGTAAAGCGCATCCGCGGCAAGAAGCAGCCCCTGTCCTCCGCCGCCCTTCACGCCTTGCGCGGCGAATTCACCCGCACTATCGAGCCCGCCCGCGCCCTCGCCGCCGAAAGCCTGACACTTGAGCGCAGATGCGCCATCACTTCCACGTGGCTGTGGAGATCCCCAACGCGGCAGGTTCTTCCTGGCCGCCAATCGCGTTCTTGTCCCAAGAACCCCCACCGACGAGGCTAACCGCTGCGAACCGAAGCACTAAACGCCGAAACTGCTCCAGAAAGCGCTATAGGTGGGGTTCTTCAGGTGAGGTCAGCCCCTACAGGTAGTGTGCTTTGGCCGGTCCCGATTCCAAGGCCCTCATGTGGCAAACCGCCCCACCCCGTATGCCCGTGCTACTACGGCGCAGCCTCAATAACTGGCGCCCATGCGGAAGAACATGGCAGGGCCGGCATCCATCGGCACGACCAGTTGCAGCGGGCCGTTGGTGCCGGATAGCGTGCCGTCGTACGGAACCCAATCCTCCAGGTTGGTCGAGTAGAGCGGCTGGTAAGTAACGCCGGAGATGCCATACCAATTCAGCATGAAGGTGTTGGTTTGGACCTGGGTGGTCAAGGCGGGCGCAACGGTGCTCACCGCCAGGTAGTTCTGATTCATGATAGGGCTGGTCACGCCGGTGTAGGTGCGGGAGCTTGGCACAAACGCCAGGCCGGCCAGCGAGGGCACGACGTGCACCGTCCCGGCAGGCGGCATACCCAGCACGTAATTGCCGTTGGTGTCGGTCGTCGTCGGGGGAACGCCGCCATCGGGCTGGAGGAGAACACCTGGGACGGCCACACCGTTCGTATCGGTGACAGAGCCTTGCACGGTCGCCCACGCGATAGTGAAGGTACCGGAATACGCCGAGGACATGGGTTGGCCATAGAGGTCCACGACCTGCGGGCCGACGGTGAGAACGTAGGTCCCAGGGGCAGTCTGCGCAGGGAACGTGATTTGGAAGTGGTAAGGGCTCAACGAAGTAGCGCTCAGGCTTCCCACCGTTAAGTTGCCCGGCGCGGCCAGGGAGACGTTCGGGCCAACGGAATAGGGGTTTACGGGAGTGCCGAAGACAATGTCGGCGCTGCTAACGGCAGCCGTGAGAATGCCCGAAGGCGCAAAGGACACAACCTGAGGAGCCGCGGGGCTGCCGGCGTAATAGACGGTGCCGGTCTGACCCGCTGATGCCCCCGTGCCGCCCGCCGCGGAGACAGCGCCGCTGAGCATGTTCAGGGGCGTATAGATGGCGATGCGCCCTCCTCCGCCGTCTCCGCCATCATACAACTCGCCCGCGCCGCCATCAGCCGCAATGGTACCGACGCCGGCCAGCGCCCCGGTGGTCAGCCACACGCTGCCGCCCGAACCGCCACCGGCGTCGTCCTGCAAGCCGACATCGCCCTCGGCACTCAGCCGGCCATTCAACGTAAGCGCGCCGCCCACAGTGAGCCGGATCGCCCCGCCGCCCTCGGAACCTCCGGTGGCCGAACCCGCCAGGCCCAAGCCGCCGCCGCTGCCGCGATCAATGGGCTGTTGCAGCGAGCCATAGGTCACGCCCCCGGGCGCCGAGGTTGAAGGCCCGCCATTCCCGCCGTAGCCCGCGCCGCTGCCCATGTAGTTCACGGTCGTTCCGTGTCCCGGCCCCGCGCCGCCGCTAAAGCCCTTGGCATCCACAGCCATTAGGCTGCTTGAGTCAATGGTGGCATTGCGCAAGACGGTTACATCGAGGTTGGTTTGCGTTGCCAGGCAGGTCAGGATGCCGCTGGAGTTGATATAAAGGTTGCTCAACACCAGGAACGATGCGGACGGATTGGCAATTGCCCCGCCCCTCACCGTCAGGTCGAAGGCCGGCAAGGTGGGCAAGGAAGGCACGGGCGTGTTCGTGCCCGAATTGCCGCCATTATCCACGACGACCGAGCCTGTTACCTGGCTGGTGGCTTTGGTGTAAACGGTGCCCGCGCCGCCCCAGGCGCCACCGCCCCCACCGTAGGCAGAGATGATGCCCTCGAAAGTGTTCGCGCTGTACTGAACAGAAACACATCCACCGCTGCCGCCGCCGCCCAGGTCGTTGCCCGTGCCGCCGTTAGCCGAGATCGTCCCCGTCCCGGCGAGCGTTCCGGTGGTCAGCCACACGCTCCCGCCGGCGCCGCCGCCTGCCCCCTGCGTCAGGCCAGCCGCGCCGTTGGCTGAAATCCGGCCATTGACCAACAGCGCGCCGGTGACATTGATGCGAAGCGCCCCTCCGCCGATGCTGCCTGGTCGCACGCCCGGAACTGTAATATACGCGCCCCCAGCCCCCCCAAAGGCGGTTGGTGCAGTCACGGAACCGAAGGGGCTTCCGCCCAAGGCAGAGTAGCCCGCCGGAGCGTTGCCTGCCGCGCCATAACCGCCATACCCGCCGCCGCCGCCAACGTCACCCGAGGGCGTGGAGATGGCCCTGCCTGCTCCCTGGCCCACGCCGGGCCCGCTGCCCGCGCCGTCGGCGATAATCCCGCCGCCCACCTGGACCGTCACATTGCTGATTACAGTCAGGGCTTGATTGCTGACACTGAGCCAGGCGTTCGAGTTCACCAGGAGGTTGCCGAAAGTCAGTGAGGACTGCGGCGACACCACTGCTCCGCCTGTCACTGTCAGGTCAACCGTGCCGCTTGGGGCCCAGCTTGTGTTGGCGCCGGCCTGTCCGCCGTTGTCCGCCAAAACCTGGCCCCACGAGGATTTGTTGGCCTTGGTGTAAATGGTGCCTGCCCCGCCCCAAGTGTAACCGCCGCCGCCATAAGCGGACATGACCCCGACGAAGTCGGAGGTGTTGTAGGTGATGACGATGCGTCCGCCGCCGCCGCCGCCGCCCCAGCCATCGCCCGCGCCCCCGTTGGCGGCAATGACGCCCGAGCCGACCAGCGTGCCGACTGTAAGCGCGATACCGCCGCCGGACCCGCCGCCGGCATTCGAGGAAAGGCCCGCGCCGCCCGCCGATGAAATCCTGCCGGCCACTTCCAGCGTCCCAGTGACGTTGAGATTGATGGCACCGCCTCCAGGCCCCCCGATAAGCAAGGTGCTATAGGTGCCTCCCGCGCTGCCGGGCCCCCCTGCCGTCACGTAGCCGACCGAGTTGCCTCCAGCGACGCTAGGGCTGGCGCCACTGGCCCCCCCACATCCCCCAAAGCCGCCGCCACTCCCGACATAGCCGATCTGGGTGGAGGAATAGCCGCCCGCACCCGGGCCTGTGCCTCCATTGCTCGACGAGTAACCCCCGCTGTCGGCAATAATGCCGCCGCCCGCCTGGATGGTGGCGTTGCCGGTGACATAAAGCGTCGGCGAGCCAATGCCGGCCGCGCCGGACACATAGATCCAGCCGTTAGAGCCGACGATCAGGTTGCCACTGATCGTCTGCGAGGAACTCGACATGCCGAGCGAAGCTCCGTTCCTGACGGTGACGTCGAAGGTCCCCCCCCCCGAAGGCCAGCCTGAGTTAGTCCCACCCATTCCGCCGTTGTCCACGAGCACCAGCGGGGAGCCTTGCACCGAGGAATAGGGTTTGAGGTAGATCGTACCCGCCCCGCCGATGCCGTAACCGTTGCCGCCGTAGGCTGACATTAACCCGGAGAAAGCATTCGCCACGTTGTAAACGATGGCGATGCGGCCACCACCACCACCACCGCCCGCGGCAATGCCAGCGCCGCCGTTAGCAGAGATGACTCCCGCCCCGGCCAATGTCCCGACACTAAGGTTGATGCTTCCGCCCGAGCCGCCGCCCGCGTTCGCACCACTTCCGGGAAGGCCGCGCGCGGAGATTCTTCCATCTACTTCCAACGCGCCGCTCACCGTGAGGAGAATGGCACCGCCGCCCGAGCCGCCTGCGGGGCCCGAGTAGCTGCCACCTCCCCCACTGCCAAAGTTGTTGGGCGAGGTCGCAGAACCGTAGGTGGCGCCGCCGGAACTCGAAAAGCCCGAGGCAGCAGTTCCAGCCGCTCCGTAACCGCCGTAGCCGCCCCCGCCTCCGCCTCCGGGACTATACCCGGAGTACCCGCCTTCTCCCGTTCCTGAGCCGCCCGCGTAACCCGTGCCGTCGGCGATGATGCCGCCGCCGGCTTGAACCGTCGCACTGCCGGTTACGGTCAAGGTTTGGCTGCTGAGGCTCAACCACCCATTGGAAGCGACCAGCAGGGTGCCGATTGTCTGCCCGCTGGGCGGAGAAACCACAGCCCCGCCTTGCACGGTCAGGCTAACTGTGCTGGTCTGGGACCAACTGGTATTCGTGCCGGCCTGCCCTCCATTGTCCACCACGACCAGGCTCGGCGTGTACCCGGAGTTAGCCGCGGTGTAAACCGTCCCGGCGCCACCCGGGGCGTAACCGCCCCCGCCGTATGCCGAAATCAGGCCGGCAAAGTCATTAACCCCATAGACGATAGCAATACGTCCGCCGCCGCCGCCGCCGCCAAGGGCATTGCCCCTGCCGCCATTGGCAGAGATAGCGCCCGAACCCGCCAGCGTTCCCACGGTAAGGTAAATGCTGCCGCCCGAACCGCCGCCGGCGCTCGCGCTAGCCCCCGCTCCACCCGCCGCCGAAATCCGCCCATCCACTTCCAGCGCGCCCGTCACCGTGAGGCGAATGGCGCCCCCGCCGGCGCCGCCTATCGCATAAGGACTGCCGCCCCCGCCACTGCCGAGGTCCGTCGGCGTCGTCAGATACCCGTAAGTGCTCCCGCCAGAAGCCGAGTAGCCCGCAGGAGCACCGGCTGCGGCTCCATAGCCACCATAACCACCACCACCGCCGAAGTAACCGGAGGATGCGGAGGTGTACCTGCCTGCTCCCGAGCCAAGACCAGCCGCGTTGCCGGTCGCGTCGGCGATAATGCCGCCCCCGGCCTGAACGGTGGCGTTGCCGGTCACCGTTAAGGTCTGATTAGCAATGGTCAGCCAACCGTTGGAGGCGACCAGGAGGGTGCCGATGGTTTGCGCACTGGGCAAAGAAACTACGGCCCCGCCTTGCACGGTCAGACTCATGGTGCTGGTCGAAGACCAACTGGTATTCGTGCCCGCCTGTCCGCCGTTGTCCACGACAACCAGGGGAGAGGACTGGTTGGCGATGAGGGAAACCGTCCCGGCGCCGCCCGTTGCGTAGCCGCTCCCGCCATACGCCGAGGTCAGTCCGAGGAAGTCGTACACCGCATACACAATGGCAATGCGCCCGCCGCCGCCACCACCGCCAAGGTAATTGCCCATGCCGCCGTTAGCGGAGATGACGCCTGAACCCGCCAGCGTTCCCACGGTGAGATAGATGCTCCCGCCGGAGCCACCGCCGCTGCTTGCATTCAACCCAGCGCCTCCAGCCGCTGAAATCCTTCCATCCACTTCCAGTATGCCCGTCACGTTGAGGCGAATCGCACCACCGCCCGCGCCACCTGGAGCATAAGAATTGCCACCCCCGCCACTGCCCATAAGAGTCGGGGCGGTCACAGAACCGTAGGTGCTGCCGCCATAAGCCGCGCCTCCTCCTGCGAGCGAAACAGGAGCACCGCCTGCGGCTCCATAGCCCCCATAACCGGCGCCACCACCGATGACACTGGATGACGTGGAGAGATACTGCCCCGGCCCCGAGCCGGTGCCTGATGGGTAACCAGTTGCGTCGGCGATGATGCCGCCGCCGGGCTGGACCGTCGCGTTGCCTGTCACCGTCAACGTCTGGCTGCTGATGCTCAGCCACCCGTTAGAGGCGACCAGCAGCGTGCCGATCGTCTGCGAAGTGGGGGGGAATACCACGGCACCGCCTTGCACCGTCAGGTCAACGGTGCCCGGGGACGTGGAACCGAGGGTGGTGTTCGTCCCTGTCTGGCCGCCATTGTCGGCCAGCACAAGGCCCCAGGACGCGCTGTTGGCCTTCGTATAAATGGTCCCGGCCCCGCCAGTGGCCGCGCCGCCGCCGCCCCGGGCGGAGGTGGTCCCGAAGAATAGGTTCATCCCGTATTGGATGGCAATGCGTCCACCACTGCCACCGCCCCCAGCCGCAAGCCCGGAACCATTCCCCATCCCGCCATTGGCAGCGATGGTACCCGCGCCGGTCAGTGTTCCCACGGTGAGCCAAACGCTGCCGCCCGACCCGCCGCCGCCGCCCTCCGTAAGGCCCATGTTCCCATTGGCTGAGATCCTCCCATCCACCTGCAGCACCCCGGTGACATTCATGCGGACGGCGCCGCCGCCAGCGCCACCCGTGGCATAGGAACTGTAGTTGCCACCACCGCTGCCCAGATCAGTCGGGGCAGTCACAGAACCGTAGGTGCTGCCGCCATAGGCGACATCGCTCGATGGACTAAGGACGGTCGCTCCATAACCACCGTAACCGCCGCCGCCTCCGACGTAACCGTAGGATGAATAAGCGCCCCTTCCAGCTCCGGTGCCGTAGCCACCCGGGTAGCCTGTGCCGTCGCCGGTGATGACGCCGCCCGCCTGGATCGTGGCATTGTTGTTCACCGTAAAGGTGATCGCTGGCGCGCCATAGCCGGGCAAGCTGATTGAGCCATTCGAGGCCACGAGCAAGTTCCCTAAGGACTGCGAGGAGGTCGGTGAAACCACCGCCCCGCCTTGTGCGGTGAGATCGAAGGACTCGAGCGGGCTGGGAAGCAGCCCGGTGCTCGCGCCGGTCCTGCCGCCGTTGTCCACCAGCACGTTGCCCGCAGGCTGGGTGTTAACCCGCGTGTAAATAGTGCCCGCGCCGCCACGGTCGTAGCCGCCCCCGCCGTAGGCAATGGTGGGGCCGGAGAAGCTGGTAGCCCCGTACCAGATTGAAATGCAACCGCCGCCGCCGCCGCCACCGGCGGAAGGTTCACCCACTCCGCCGTTGGCAGAGAGCAAGCCGCTGCCGGCAAAAGTTTGTGCGGTCAAAAAGATGCTGCCCCCCGCCCCGCCTCCGGAGCGGTCGTTGATCCCATTCCCACCATTGGCGGAGACGGTGCCATCCACGCGCAGAGTTCCTCCGACCGACAGCCGAATGCTCCCGCCGCCGGCGCCGCCCAAGCCGCCATAGCCGCTCCCGCCTCCGCTGCCGAGCTTGGTGGGTTGCTGGAGCACGTCGTAAGGCGACCCGCCCGCGCGCAGCGCGGCGTTTTGCCCGCCATAGCCGCCGTGGCCGGCGCCGGAACCGCTCACCGGACTGCCCGACAAGCTGCCCGCTCCGGACGCGAATCCCATCCCCCCGCCATAACCTCTGGCGTCTGTGTTAATCATGCCGCCCACTGCCACCGTGACGTCGCCGGTCACGGTCAGGAATAAGCCCGCCGCTACCGGCGAGCCCAGATAACTGTAGGTGACGAGGTTCGTGCTGCCCTCGGCAATGGCCGAGTTAGTCGTGAGCAGCAGGGTGGTCATGCCGTTGCCATCCGTGCCGACCAGGTAGTCCAGCCCATTGGTGTAGGTTATCAGCCCGGAGAAATCCTCCACCACGATGCTGGCGGCGACCACGCTGGCATTCGAGAGCGTTGCCACGTTGCTCACGCTTAACACCTGCGGCTCGTTGGTCGCGGTGAAGAACTCCTGCAATTGACCGTTCGAGGAGAAGGTGTGCGTGAGATTGCCTCCGCTCAGCAGTTGCAAGCTGGCGAACGCATGCTGCCCATCCACTGTCAGCGTGCAGTTGGTGACGGCGATGTCCATGCCGTCATAGTTGGTGTTGTACACACCGATAGCGGTGTCGTTGGTGAAGGTAACCGCTCCTACGGCCAGCCCCGACAGGAGCAGCGCCGCTAGCGGCAGCGCCAACCGGAGCGAAAGGGAATCACGAATGACGAATGACGAATGACGAAGGCAGAAGGGCGTTTTCATATACTGATTAACTCAAAACGTCTTTAGTGTTTACCACGTGACCGAATTCCAGCCGCCCTTGTATTCGATACCAGCCCTGCTGGGAAGTGTGCGTTTGGAGGCACATGCGCCCGATAAAGCCTGCCGGAGCCGAGCTTGCTGGCTCACATTCTGGTTGCTAAATACTGCCGCCCTCTGCCGCCCTACGGGCAGACTGGCTTTTTTACGGTAGGAGTCCACCCCCAAAATGCACCTGGGGAGGGGTAGTCAACGCCAAGGTGAGCGATGGAGGCGGGGAGGAAGCGCCCGAATTGGCAAGCCAGCACGGCCCGCCGCCATTCGTTCCACCGAATGGTTGGGCACCGTTTGGCTATGCACTTGACCCCGCCTTTGTGTTGGAAGAGGCCGACGCGGCCACCGCGACACGATCACCGTGACGCACAAGAAAAATAAAGCCGGACATAAAGGCAACGAAAAGCGGGACGGCCCAAATCCACTCAGAAAAATGAAACAGCATGCAACCTACGGCAATGCTAAGAGCTGCCATAAACAGTATGCCCATGAGCAGGGCGAACACCAAGCGCCTACGGGAGTCGAAACGCAAAAGGGTGTCACACGACCCACAATTCCAACGCGCCCAAATCCAGGAGCGCCAGAAATACCGGCTCGCTCCAACCGGATGGCCGCAGACGGGACAGCGATGATTTGGGAGTGCTTTCATGGCAAGAATGCCCAACAGTAGTATTGGGACAAAGTCGCGTGCAAAGACGAAGTTAGAAAGACAAACTCATCCATCAGCGGCAGTTTGGCTAATCTAGGATATGGAGTCAAGCGCCTAATGCACGATCCTTCTGCGATCCGGCCCGTGCCAAGGAGCACCGTTGCAAGCGCTTAAGCCGGTTCCGGGTGGAAAATGCGGTCGCGTAACCAGGCGGGCGCACCAGCCAGCGGCATCGGCGCCGCACGCCTGTCCGTGGCGGCGACCGCCCTTTCCCGCGTAAACGAGGACCCCCCTGGTACGAGAGAGGTACGAGACACGCACGAGACAGGTACGAGCCACGTACCAGCCCGGGGCCCGCTGCGGCTATTAGTATCCTGCCGGGCGTGGCAACCGATATGGACTGCGGCGGCAAGCGAAGCGCGACGCCGCTTTGGCTGGAATCGGCGTAAATGCTTGCAACCTGGCCAGATGCTCTCAGGGAAAGCGGCGTCGCGCTTCGCTTGCCGCCGCAGTCCATAACGACTTTGTCCATGGCCCTGGCCAACCCCCCACGCCCTCCTTGCTCCGTTTCTTCTCCGTCCTCTCACCGTAGTCTCACCGTAGTCTCGCCGTAGCACCTCTTATCGGCGATAAGAGGTGCTACGGCGAAGTAACGGTGAGGCTGGGGTGGGGTGACGGATGGGAACACGCTGCGGGAGGAAACGTGTCAGTCATTAATAAGGCACACTCTTTGAGCCCGACCGGCCTGGTGCTATGGCAGAATATAACATTCTGCGGCACATGCTATGGCGTGCTGCGCCGACGATTCCGGCAGCGGCGGTGAGGGACTTCGGAAGGCCGGGGAGGGCGGCAACGGCAAGGGCCGCGCCTGCGACTATTCCGGCAATCGTTATAGCGTCGAGTTTCATAGCAGGGGGAACTTGTGGGGGGCGGATTTACCCCCCTATCGCCACCGTGTCAATACCGTAGCAATACCGTAGCACTACCGGTGAACCGGGAGGGCCGAGTGGCCGTGAGTGAAACGGAAGCTGGACGGTGCTGCGCCTGGTAGCGACGGGGAGGATTCTTGCCTTAACTGCAATGCCTTTCGCAAATGTGAGAATGCCCTGACCCGGAGGGACATCTGCGAATGGCCAATGATCGAGGCAGGGTATGGAGTCCCGCCTTAGCAAATGGCAAAGTACCGTTAAGGGGCGTCCGCCAGGGCTGTGGCGCTCAGGACTTGCAGATGGCGGTGCCGTTCGTCTTTGGGCTCCTTGGCCAGACGGCTGACGGCTTCGTAGAACTTCTCGAGGTCGCCCCCGTTCTGGGCCAACAGGCGTTCGAAGCAGGGCACCAGGTCGTAGTAGGCGGCGACCGAGTTGAGCTGGGCGTTGTTCAGGGGGCCGGCAAACCAGGAGTCATAGTCCTTGTTGCCGCCCCACTGGGCCTTCAGTTGGGCATAGCCGTTGCGCAGGCCGTCGAGCAATTGCCGCTTCTGGCGCCGCAACTCATCGGGCGGAATGGCACGGGGTTTACTGGCCGCTTTGAGTTGGCCTGCGTCCGTCCGTTCGTCGCCGTAGAGGGCTTCCAGTTTTGCGCGCGTGGCAGTGATCAGCCGGGCAAATTGCTCGGAGCGCCTGAGTTCGGCCTGGTATTCCTCAAACCCGCCGTCATTGCCTTTCGCACGCAGCCAGCGGCGGGCGCCTTCCTGACCAACAGTCGTGGCGAAGGCTTCATTGAAATCAGTGTCGCCGCTGACGAATAGGCGCTGGTGCCCCAATTCATGGAAGATCGTCTCCGCGAGATCGGGCGGGGTATTCGAAACGAATGTGTTCAGCACCGGGTCCTTGAACCATCCCAGCGTCGAATAAGCCTCCACACCGTCCACATAGACGTCGTAACTCTTCTTGCGCAGCCCCGCAGCGTAGTCCTGCGCGCCGCTTTCAGAGAAGTAGCCGCGATATTCGACGCTGCCGACAAGGGGAAACCACCAGGTCTTCTCTTCGAGGGAGAACTCGGGCGCGGCTTGAACATTCCAAACAACGTAAGGGCGGTGCACGTCCACATATTTCTCGTAATGGCCGTCCACGGGCAGCTTGAGGTCCTTGGCGGCGAATGCGCGCAATTCCTGGACGAGCTCCAGTTTGGCCTTGAGGGGGGCGGGCGTTTGCGGGTCGGCGACCAGCTTGTCTATCTTTTGCTGGTGAGCGGAAATCTGGTACTGGCCTTTGATGGCCTGGCCGTAATAACCAAGGTTCTGGCAGCCGGACATGGCCAGCACTGCCAGGAGGAGGGCGGGCGCGAGCAGCCATTTTCTCACGCGGCGCGCCGGTTTCGGACGCTGCTTCATCAATATATGCCGCTCTATTAAACCGGCGGGCGGGGCGTTTGGCAAATGTTGAGTGGCTTGTGCAGTGAACATCTCGTTCTTGCCCGCCACAGCCCCTCAGCAGTAAGGTTCCAGTGATGCCGCACGCGGAATTCGTTCACCTTCATCTGCACACCGAGTATTCGTTGCTCGACGGGGCCTGCCGTCTGGATCGGCTTATGGAGAAGGCGCATGACTTGAAGTTCCCGGCGCTGGCGATCACGGACCACGGGGTGCTCTACGGCGCGATTGATTTCTACGAGGCCGCGAGCGAGAAAGGCATCAAGCCGATCCTTGGCTGCGAGGTCTATGTCGCGCCCGGCAAGCGCACGGAGCGGAAGACGAGCACCGGCGGACGCGACGCGTATCACCACCTTGTCCTGCTGGCGAAGGATGAAGCCGGCTACAGGAACCTGATCCAGCTCACCACCAAGGCGCACCTGGAGGGCTATTATTACAAGCCGCGCATTGATAAGGAGCTGCTGGCGCTCCACAAGGAGGGCCTGATTGCGCTCTCCGGCTGCCTGGCGAGCGAGGTCCCGGATTGGATTCAGAAGGACCAGTTGCCTCGCGCGCGAGAGACCATTGACTGGTTCAAGCAGATTCTGGGCGCTGAGAACTTCTACCTCGAACTCCAGAACCACGGTTTGCCGGAGCAGGCGAAAGTCAACCGGCACCTGATTCCTTGGGCGAAGGAGTTCGGCCTGAAGCTCGTCGCGACGAACGACGTGCACTACATCGAGAAGAGCCATTCGCATGCGCACGATTGCCTCATTTGCATCGGCACGCAGACGCAATTGGCCGATACCAAGCGCATGAGGTATGCCGAAGAGCAGTTCTACCTGCGGTCGGCGCAGGAGATGCAGGCGCGCTTTGCCGAAGCGCCGGAGGCGGTGCAGAATACGCTGGAGATAGCCGAGAAGTGCAACGTGGAGATCGAGTTCGGCAAGCACCATTTCCCAGGGTTCCACCCGCCCGAGCACTACACGCGAGAGGGCTATCTGCGGCTGCTGCTGACGGAAGGCTTGCGCAAGCGCTACGGCATCCACGCGCGGGCGGTAGAGCATGATTTCGTGGTCGAGGGCATCGAGGACGCGCGACGACTGCCGACGTATAAGGAAGTCTCGAGTCCCGGGTCTCAGGTCCCGAGTCAGGAAGGGCGGGCGGCGGAAGTCCGAAGGCCGAAGTCCGAAGGCCGAAGTACTGAAGGGGCGAACACGGCCTGCGAACTGACGGATCCCGCCGTGGCGGCTGCGGTGAAGGGGGTGATGGACCGGCTGGCGCTTGAGTTGAAGGTTATTGAGAAGACGGGGTTTGTGAGCTACTTCCTCATCGTAGGCGACTTCGTCCGCTACGGGCATCAGAAAGGCATTTCCTGCGTGGCGCGCGGGTCCGCGGCCGGGTCCATCGTTACTTACCTGCTGGAGATTTCCAACGTGGATCCGATCCGCTACGGGCTGCTGTTCGAGCGCTTCCTCAACCCGGAACGCGTTAACCCGCCGGATATTGATATTGATTTCGCGGACGACCGCCGGGCGGACGTCATCGAATACGTCCGCAAGAAGTATGGGCGGGATGCCGTGGCGCAGATCATCACTTTCGGCACGATGGGCGCGAAGTCGGTCGTGCGCGACGTGGGGCGCGTGATGGGACTCAGCTACGGGGAATGCGACCGGCTGGCGAAGATGATCCCGTTCGACTTGAAGATGACGCTGGAAAAGGCGCTTAAGCAGTCGCCGGAGCTCAAAGAGGCATACGAGAACGAGGAAGTCACGCGCGAGCTGATTGATACCGCTTTCGTTCTCGAAGACCTGACACGCAACGCTTCGGTGCATGCCGCGGGGGTGGTCATTGGCGACCAACCGCTGGTGAACCTGCTGCCGCTCAAGCAGGACGAGGACGGCGTGATTGTCACCCAGTATGCGATGGGCCCGGTGGGCAACCTAGGGCTGCTGAAGATGGATTTCCTGGGCCTCAAGACGCTTACGGTCATCCGCAACACGTGCGAGATGATCAAGCAGACCCACGGCATTGAGGTGCCGATTGACGATCTGCCGTTGGACGACGCCAAGACCTACGACCTGCTGAACAAGGCCAATACGCTGGGGGTGTTCCAGCTTGAATCGGGCGGGATGCGCGATTTGTGCCGCAAGTTCCAGATCAGCTCGGTGGAGCACATCACGGCCTTGATCGCCCTGTATCGGCCGGGGCCGATGGAGCTGATCCCGGAATTCATCAGCCGGCGGCACGGGGAGGTAAAGATCGAATACGAGCACGAGCTGCTCGAACCGATCTGCCGTGAGACCTACGGCATCATGGTTTACCAGGAACAGGTGATGCAGGCGGCGCAGGTGCTGGCGGGCTACTCGCTCGGGAGGGCGGACTTGCTCCGGCGGGCCATGGGCAAGAAGAAGCTCGAGGAGATGGCGAAGCAGCGCGAGAGCTTCGTCAAGGGCTGCGCCAGCGTGAACCACATTCCGGCGGACCAGGCGAACCAGATATTCGACTTGCTGGAAAAGTTCGCCGGCTACGGCTTCAACAAGTCGCATGCCGCGGCGTATGCGATCGTGGCGTATCAGACGGCCTACCTGAAGGCGAATTACCCGGTGGAGTTTTTGTGCGCCATGATGACCAACGACATGGCGGACACGGAGAAGCTCAGCCAGTACATCAACGAGGCGCGCGGGATGGGCATCGAGGTGCTGCCGCCGGATGTGAACGAGAGCAAGGTGCACTTCGCGCCAGCGCAGGGCAGGGCATGGCAGGTGTCCGGGGTAGCGGCAGGCATCCTGCCTGCCGTAGAGGGCGGCATCTTGCCGCCCGGACCAGGGCTCGGGTATTCCGGCACCACTGCCGACGCGAACGCAATTCCGCCGGGCAAGATGCCTGCCGCTACGGCGCAGGAAGCCAGTCCTGCGATGGCCATCCGCTTCGGGTTGGCGGCCATTAAAGGCGTTGGCGAGATCGCGGTGGAAGCCATCTTGAAGGGGCGGGGCGATGGCGGTAAGTTCCGCTCGCTGGCTGACCTTTGCGAGCGCGTGGATGGGCACACAGTGAACCGCAAAGTGCTGGAGGCGCTGATCAAGTGCGGCGCGTGCGATTGCCTGGGCCAGACGCGCGCCACGCTGTTTGCGCAGATGGACCGGACACTGGCGCGCGCGGCGAGTGTCATCGCGGACCGGGAGCGCGGGCAGGCATCGCTCTTCGGCACGTTGGAAGACCGCACGGCTCAGGCCCCCGAGGCCACGGCCACTTTGCCAGAATGGCCGGAGCACGAGCTGTTGGCCTTCGAGAAGGAGTTGCTCGGTTTCTACGTCACCGGGCATCCGCTGACGCCCTACGTGCCGATACTACAGAAGTACGCCCTGACCAACACCGCGACGCTCGGGCAGGTGCCCACGCGCAGCCTGACGCGGATCGGCGGGCTGGTTGCCGCGGTGCAGAACGGGGTCTCGAAGAAGAGCGGCAAGCCCTACTCGCTGGTGACGCTGGAGGACCTGGAAGGCTCGGTGCAACTGCTTTGCCTGAACGAGAACTACGACAAGTACCGCGAGCTGCTGACGCCGGGCAAGGCCATCCTGGTCATCGGCGAGGTCAACATCGGCGACGACCGCCCGAAGATATTTCCCCAGGAGATCATGCCGCTTGAGGATGCGCCGCTACGGTTCACCAAACAAGTCCACCTGCGACTGCACACCGCGCACCTGAAGCCTGAGAACCTGGAGTCCGTGCAGGAACTTGTCAGGGCACATCCAGGCAAATGCCCCTTGTTCCTGTGCTTTGTGAAGCCCACGGGCCAAGTTATTTTCGTGGAGGCGCACGATCAGTTCTTTGTCGCGCCATCGCGGGAGTTGCAACAGGCTGCCGATGACCGGTTCGGGGAGGAGACCTACTACGCGAAGGTGGATATGACTCTGCCGGAGCGGACCCCGCGCCGGTGGGAACGCAGGGCAGAGGGGAATGGGGCGGAAGGCTGAAATCCGAAGGCCGAAAGCCGAAATCCGAAAGAAGGCCGAAGGGCGAAGTCCGAAGACCGAAGCCGCCAAGCTGATCGAGAAGGTCTCGGAAAGAAGCACCTGAGAGCAGTGTTCCCTTGTATTCCTGCCCTGAAGGGAGCTTCCGAGAGCGTGGCGTCGTGCGGCCGCTCGGTAGCTGCTTCGGAGTTCGGACTTCGGCCTTCTTTCGGATTTCGGCCTTCGGTATTCGGGTTTAGCAGTCCCGCTCGAGGAACCCTATTTCTGACCTTTCACGGCTGCGCTTCTGGCCCGCCGCGTCGCTTGCAATTCTTCGCGTAGTTTCTGGCTCTGGTCCGGCTGGGCCTGGATGAGGTCGTTCGTCTCGCCCAGGTCGTCCGCGAGGAAGTAGAGCTGGCCTGCGGGGTCGGTGCCCAGCTCAGTCCTTGTATAGGGGTCTCGCTTGGGGCCGGGGCCGGGTTCGATGTACTTCCATGTGCCCTCTCGCAGGGCAAGCACGCGGGCATGCTCAACCAGTTCATCACGGCCGGTCTTTGATTGGCCCAGGAGCGCGGGCAGCACATTGCGGCTGTCCGAACCTTCGCCCGCCGCCAGCTTCTGACCGGTAAGCGAGGCGAAGGAGGCGAGGAAATCCACGTGGCAGACCAGTGCATCCGAAGCGCCGGGCTGTATGTGTTCGGGCCAGCGGATGATCAGCGGGATACGGGTGCCGCCCTCGAAGATGCTGTATTTGCCCCCGCGCAGCGGGCCGGCGGGGCGATGGCCGTCCAAATGCTCGACAGCGCCGTCGCGGTAGCCGTCGTCCACGACTGGGCCGTTGTCGCTGGAGAGGATCACCAGCGTGTGCCGGCTCAGGTCCAACCGGTCGAGCGTTTTGAGGAGTTCGCCTACGCACCAATCAAACTGGACGATCACGTCGCCGCGGACGCCGCAGCCGCTCTTGCCGACAAAGCGTGGATTGGGCACACGGGGCACATGCGGGTCGTGGGTGGCGAATAGCTGACTTGGATGGGGTCCCTGGGGTCCAGGCCAGCGACGCGCTGGTTCTCCCATAGACGCACGGCACGCGGTCGCCGGTGGCAGGCATGAGGAATGAGTAGTCGAAACCCACTTCGCGGGGGCCGGGCTTGATCTCGCCGTTCCAATCGGGGCCGCCCTTGCCGCCCAGGCCGAGATGCCATTTGCCGACAACGCCGGTGGTGTAGCCCGCGCGTTGGAGCATGGATGCCACTGTCGTCCGCCCTGGCTGGATGATGAGCTGTGCGTCGCCGGGCAGGATGCCGGTGCCCTTCTTGCGCCAGGGATACTCGCCGGTGAGGAGGGCATAGGCGCGACCGCTCCAAGGGAAAGCGGCGTCGCGCTCCACCTGCCGCCGCAGGGGTTGGCTGGCGGGACTTCATTACCCGCGATCCTCAGCGCAAACGCCTTACCCCGCTGCGCCAAGCTGCAAGTCATTGGATTATGAGGATGAGGCGCATCCCCCAATAGTCGGGTACGGCCTCCTGGATTCCAACGGCGAGTTCCACGAGGGCAAGCGCGAGCCGAGCATTTCCAAGCGCCTCTTCGACGAGGTTCAGGAAGTGATGCGGCGCAAGAGCAAACCGAAGACGCCCGGGCTCAAGCCCTACCTCTACCGGGGGCTGTTCCGTTGCGGCGAATGCCGCTGTTTGATTACGACAGAGACCCCAAAAGGGCACAACTACCTGCGATGCACCAAACAGGCCACTTTTTTGATTGCCGAAGGCAATGCCGAGAAGAAACGCGATTCCCTCAAAAAGGTCTGTTCGAACCTACTGATGGCGGAGAAAAGGTTGTCGGCAGAATTCAAATAACCTCAGAAACTCGTGGCGGAATTCAATTCCCAACTGCCAACCACCCTCGCGCGTCAGCGCGAAAACTCACAAAAATCAAGATGGCGGAGAGACTGGAATTCGAACCCAGGGTTCGGTTTTTGCTTCGACAAGTGCGCTTTCCATTGGATAATGACGGATATAGACGGCCTTGACAGCTTTGCACGTTATGACTAGGTTATGACGCTATTATGGCTAGTCTGCACAAAGAACCGCGCGGGAAGTCGCCCTTCTGGTATTGCGCCTTCATTTCTGAAGACGGTAGCCGCCATTTCAGGAGCACCAAGACGAAAGATAAACGGCAGGCTGTTCAGATTTGCAACACCTGGGCTAAAGCGGCGGCCCTTGGGAGCAAATTGTCTCCCGACAAAGCTCGGCAAGTGATAGCGCAAGGAGTGGCCGACATCCTCATGGCATCCGGTCAGACGCTCCCGTCCGCAACAATCCGTAGTTGGTGTGAACGTTGGTTGGAGAGCAAATCCGTGGAAGCTGAGCACCGAACACACGAGCGCTATGAGACCAGCATTAAGCGTTTTCTCGAGTTTCTCGGCCCAAAAGCTGACCGAGATTTGGAATCGTTAAGTGTCAGCGAGGTCCTTGCGTTTCGTGATGGCGTAGCCAAGCGCCTATCGGCGGGATCGACAAACATGGATTTGAAGGTTCTGCGCGCGTGTCTGTACGCGGCACAGAGACAAGATCTATTGGAGAAGAACGTTGCCGCGAAAGTGGAACCAGTTAAGCAGCGAGGAGAGGGCAAACGTCGTGCTTTCACATTAGACGAAGTCCGGAAAGTCTTAGATCAATGTGATGAAACCGGTGGGGAGTGGCGCGGACTGGTACTCGTAGGATTGTATACGGGGCAGCGGCTCGGGGACGTGGCGAAGCTCACTTGGTCGCAGGTCGACTTGATTCACGGGCGGATTTCATTCGTTACGAGCAAGACGGGGAAACGTCTGGAAATGGCGCTGGCGAAACCGTTATTCGATCACCTTGCCATCCTGCCTTCCAGCGATGACCCCCGAGAATGTGTTTTCCCTCTTGCTGCGGCTTTGGCGGAAAAGCATACAGGCACAATATCCACGCAGTTTTATGACCAGATCTTGGTCCCGGCTGGCCTGGTTCCCGCGCGTCCCCATGCCACCACGTCAGGCAAGGGGCGGGATTCAAAGAGGCAGCAAAGTGAAATCTCGTTTCATTCCTTGAGGCACACGTTTACGACGTGGCTGAAGGCGTCCGGCGCAAGCAACGCCATGGCGCAAATGAATGTGGGCCACGATTCTGCTACGGTGAGCGCAAACTACACGCATCTGCAGGCCGGCGACACCGTAGAGCCCATTAGCAAGTTGCCGGACGTGACTAAACCGGCAAGCCATGCAACACCCTCCGCCCAGCGCAAAGAGGAGGACTAAATGAGCAGCGGATGCGCCATTCATTCACCAGCGCCCTTGCCAATGCCGGTGTTTCGCCTGAGCTACGAATGAAACTGACCGGGCACAAATCAGCAGAAATCCATCGCGGCTATACGCACCGTCGGCACGTATGCCTATCACTTCTGGATGCGAGACATGACTCGCATCCGTCGCGGTGACGGCAATCAATACCTCCGTCGCCAGAGCCAAATCTGCCGGCCTCAGGTCCGACGCAAGGTCGCTGCCTACAAATGTCATATTCAGATCGGCCTCATCGTCCAAGGCTTGTTCCAATACCTGGCCGTCTACCATCTTCGTGCCGTCCGGCGATTCTTTGGGAGTTGGCCACGCACCACCAACCGCAGCGCGCTGCCGTCTGAACACGTCGTGGCTCACGTGTGGCGCAACGCCTTCCCGTATTCTCTCCTGTCTGTGCCAAAATTGGTGCGTTCAAGAAATCCGTCGCCGCCCGACTTTCCCCGGAAGGGTGCACAAATCTATGCGTCACTAATAATGGCGCTAGCAGGGCAAAGAATAATGGCCGGTTGTAAACATCCGCCAGGTTTGGCCAACGTTTATTGCATGCCATGAATCCCAGGCACGGTACTCGTCAGGCCATACTCGTAACGAACGGTTCTTTTCGTGCGATACTGGTGACGAACGGTTCTGTTTTCGGTCCCAATTCCTGCAGAGATCCTCCGTTACAGCGTCCAGTTCTTTTAGGCTCGTCAAGTCCCTCCCCTGCTCGTACGCCAACTCGCCAAGATAGATATGCACATTTGCCGCGGAAAGCCCTCGGACTGTCACAATCCAGGTCCTCTTTTCCTGCCATCGTTTGTCCCGTTCGCAAACCTGAATATAGTTCCAAACAGTGGACCGGGTATTAGCGCATTCCCCAAACAGCCTCGTAAGCCTAGCAATCACACCCTTCTTATCTTTTGGCAGAGCACCCGCTAATGCGGCCGTGGGGCTATGCTTTTTCCCCTCCATCACGAATCCTCCCGGCTTCCTCTTCTGTTGCCACGCCTTGAGTTGAACAAGCAAGATGGTCAGCGCGTGAAACACACGCGTCCACCTAAAATCCGCCGGTCGCCGCGCTATCAGTTGACCACTCGGTGACCGGGATATGCTCCCATCAAGCGTATAGGGCTGCCCATCACTTAGAATGAGGTTCCACTCCGGCAAGTTCCTGTTGTTGGTCTGCTCCGGAAGTTGGTTGGTTTCGGCCATAATAAGTCACAGTAAGCCTGCGTCCGCGCTGTTTCAAGCGGGCTGAGATTACTCCTGAAAACGTTTCGTCGGTCTGAAAATAGGGCTGAAGCAAACCTCTGGTGTTCGAGTTATCAATCAGGCTGACATTTAGTATGAAGCACGCGGAAAGTCAGAGCAAAGAACCGGCGGCACGGAAGATGTTGAGGCAGACGCCGCAGGCATTCCTTCTTGGCGGGAATGCTCCCGCCCGCTCTCGGAGGCAGGAAAGGCACGGAGCCCCAACCGCGCCGATGGCGGCGAGAAATCCATCAGGGTTGACGCAGGAGTTCATCCGCAAGCAGTTCACCGCAGCGCTGGTCGAAGCCGGTGACACCTCCAAGTTGCAGATCGAGTTCTGCCGGGTGAAAGATGCCCAGTGGCTCTGGGGTCTGAAGCACGGCCTGGTATACCGGAAGATCAGGGACGGGACCATACGCTCACTTACCCTGCGTGAACCCGGCAAGAAGTTCGGGGTGAGGTTGCTTTACGTCGAATCAATTCGCACGTGGTTGATGTCCAAACTGGAGGCGCAGGAAAGCGGGAACAAGTAACCCCGACGCACCCGCATGTAACTCAAGATTGGCTATGAACACCATACAGTATCAATTCAGGTGGTTGCTTCTAATTCTGCTTCCCCTGTTCGGGTGCACCTACGCGGGGGACGGAACGGATTTGGCCAGGGAGGTGACGGCCCCTGGTTGTCATTCGTTGCGGTCGTCACCTGCGTCAGCACGATGCACCTGGCGCTGGAGAAACACACGCATCACCAACGAAATCGAAGGGAGGTGATATGTATGCAAGACCAACAGAGTGCTCACACGGAAGTGGACTTGACGCTGGCTGAACTGCCGCGCGTCGGCGCGCATCCGGGGGTGTTTGTCGACGCCGTCTACGGCATCCGGGGCATGATCCGCCTGCGCGACGCTCTGCGGCGCTGTCTGCGCACGCAGGTCGAGGCCGGCGCCGAAGACGAGATTCAGACCGCCCGCGAGCAACTCAACCACGCCTACGACCGGTTTGTCTCCAGGCATGGCCCGATCTCCCAGCGCGCCAACACCTCGGCTTTCCGAGGCGATCCCGACCTGCCCCTGTTGCTTTCCTTGGAGCATTATGGCCGAGCAAGGGGCAACCGCGGAGCAAGACCAACGAGTTCTTGAGAATTTAAAGAGCTATTGGCTCCGTGAGTATCCGGACCTCCCGGCCAACACGCGCAGTTGCATTGTCTTTGGTTTGCTCGCGATGGTCGACATCTTGCGCTCGCGCGGCATCTACGAAATGCTTTGCACTGACACCTTCGCCCTCACGCCTGAACTCATCTTCAATGGGCGAATCGTGATAATGGACCTGCCTGTCAAGGAATTCGGCGATGCCGGGATTTTGGTGCAAAGCTCAATCGGTTATCTGGTTCAAAAGGCCGTTGAACGGCGCCCCGACCAGGGGGATGCGACCCGCCCCATATTCGTCTGGCAGGATGAGGCCGCCCAATTCTTTACCGAGTTTGACCCGATATTCCAGCAAACGGCCCGATCCTCCCGCGTCGCTCGTGTCATGCTCTCCCAAAACCTCAACAGCTTCTACGCCCACCTGGGCGGCGGGGAACACGCACGCCACTTGTTCGACTCTTTCGTTGGAAACATGAACACCCGTATTCTCCATGCCAACGGGGACGCACTCACGAATCGCTGGGCGGCGGAAATGTTCGGAACCCGGGAAAAACCTACATCTTCCTCCTCGGCGACGAGTTCAGAAAGCGATAATCCTTTTGCCACACTGTTTCCCGGGTTCAATCCGCCGAAGCTCAGCCACAGCCAGAGCAGCCATCGTGAACCGCTCGTTTTCCCGTCTGACTTCGCCCAACTCCGCACGGGCGGGGAGGAAAACAACTTTTTGGCGGATGCCTACGTTTACCGCGTAGGGGCGCCGTTCAAATCGACGGGAAGATCCTTTATGAAGGCCACTTTTCAGCAACAATTCATTTAACACAAGAAAGGACAGTATTATGGCTAGTTTTCTAAGTGATGATCCAAACTGCGGCAGCTCCCTTGAAGAACTGATGGAAAAGGAACCGCGTCATATTTGGAATCTGCTCAAGACGAGCTGGAAGATATTGGCGCCGATGGTTAGAAATGCGCGGGCAGGCACGGTGCGCACCCGGCTCAAGGCTGCGGCGGAGGCGATGCAGCAAACCCAGGCGCATCCTTCAACCCGTATTCCCAACCCCGCCTTGACCCCGCCCTCCTTCATAGGCGTGCCGAACCGGAACCCGCCGCCGAGGCGCAAGCACCCGTTGCCCTCGTTGCGGCATTGAACACCTGTCCGAGCTGGGGCGCCCCATGGTCTGCGGGGGGCGACGGCCCGGGCACCGATTACGAGATTGCTGCGGGAGCCTCCTTGTTCTGGGAGGTCTGCGGCAGGCTCTTTAACGCTTCCTTAATTAGGCGGACGCTGGGCGACTGCAAGCCCAACATTGAGCCCAACATTGAGCTGCTTCGCCTCAGGGGCGGCGTCCGATTTGGCCGCGAGATGAATTGTCCCTCGACCGGCGTGTCCGCGGGAGCTTTGTGAGGGGGATCGTCCATGGGAATCACATATGTCCCGGTCTCCGGAGAAGTCAAATCTTTCCTTCCGAAAGTTGGGAATTGACGCCCAAATGCTTCGTCGCCGGGCAAGATGAGGAACGCCGCCCCAGACGAGAACCTGCCGCCCAGCGGTATGTCAAAACTTTACCCTTGCCGACGCACGCCAAGCGGGGGAGCGAAAGGAACTTCAGGCCCTTCGAAACCGAGTGCCGCACCACAAATCTGATACTGCCATCTGATACTGGTGTGTGATTTTCGAGCCCATTTCCGTCCAACACGGTCTAAGTCGAAAGGACGCAGAAGTGCAGAATAGGCCCGTCAGTATTGAAGATGCCGCATTTGCCCGCTTGAGTCCAAATTTCCCTTATCACACCCGAAACAATGGTCCCAACTCCGCTGCCACAAGGGTAGGGGAGTCCGACGTCAAAACTTCACTTTTTGCGCCATCGCCTGCGAGTGTTCATTGCGAAGGTGCCCATAGGTCTTCATCGCTAAGGCCCCGCCGTCCTTGTGGCCGAGCCAGCGAGCGACCGTTGGAATGTCCACGCCGGATTCAATGCATCGCGTCGCGAACAAGTGCCGAAAGTCGTGGTGCGTCAGGCGTGGAATTCCAATTTCTTTGCACGCCCGCGCAAGTGATTCATGGCCGCGATTCACCTGGAGAATCCGATCCTTGCCGACCGTGCCGAGGCCCTCCTTGAGCCGCATCAGAAGCCCCTCCATATCAGGAATGAGCGGCACACGCCGCGTTTGGCTGTTTTTCGTCGCCGTGACGGGATCGCCCCGCACAATGATCTCCTTGCGCTTCCAATCAATATCATCCCAAGTGACCCACAGGGCTTCAGAACGAATGCGCAGCCCGCTATACGCCAGAAATTCAACCAGGTCGGCCACGCGAGGCCCCCACCCCCCGCTTTTCATGCGGAGGTTTCCCACTAGGCTCTTGAAATGCGCCGATTCCGGCAATTGCAGCTCCTTTTGCTTAATCCGCACGCGTTTTACCTCCGTCGCGGGGTTTTCGAGCTTCACTCCGGTTTTCTCCTTGTGCGCCTTTATGCCGCTGGCAATCACGAGCCGCAACGTGCCGATCACGTTATTGTAGTATTGGCAGGCGATCTCCTTGTTGCGCTTCGCCGCCCATTCCTTGCAGGCTTGCGGGGTGATTTCGTCGAGACACAAATCCCAAAGCTCCGGCCATGTTCGCTCCAGTTTCAGAAGGCAGCCGAGGCGGTATCCCTTGCTGCTGGCTTTAATTGTCGAATCACTCGCCAATTCTGCTTTGAAAAGCTCCACCGCATCTTTGAAAGTTGGCGCGTCAACCTTGTTCCTGTTTTCCCGGTGCTCCTTGAGAAAATCATTCAACCGCAATTGCGCGGTTGTCCACACCGATGTTTCAAGACTCTTCCGAATCGTTTTGCCGTTAACTTTGACTTTGCCAAAGTAGTTGCCGCTGATAACGTATTGCAGCAGATGCGGCACTTTCGGAAACGAGCGCCACTTGCCGTTGGTTGACAAGTGATCCTCGCGTTTCCGGGGACTCGGCTGGTTATCCCGTAAGGTCTGCACGGTTAAAATCTACGGGGTACAATGGCGGGGTGCAATGGGAAAAATGAAAGTGGCGAACCGCAGGAAAGCATTGATTTTGTTGGTGGCCGATGTGGCGGAATTGGCAGACGCGCTAGACTCAAAATCTGGTACTCGTAAGAGTGTGTGGGTTCGACCCCCTCCATCGGCACCACTGCCCCACCGAAAGCCTTAGGTTGCACCTGAGGGTAACCCCTGCCGATTGCAGTCGAGCCGGGCGCCGCCGCCGGCTAGGCCAGGTTTTCCTGCTGGCTTCTGCTCGCTTCTGCCTCTTGACCCGGGGCAGCCGGGCAACGTACTTTCCCTCCCTATGCCGACTTATGAATATGTCTGCGAAAAGTGCGGACACCACTTTGAGAAGATTCAGCCGATCTCGGCAAAGCCGCTAGCGCACTGCCCGAAAGATCTTTGCGCCCAGAAACGCTGGGGACGCGGCAAGGTCAACCGCGTTATCAGCGGTGGCGGAGGCTTACTTTTCAAGGGCAGCGGCTTCTATATCACCGACTACCGCAGCGAGAAATACAAAGAGGCGGCGAAGAAAGAGTCCAGCTCGGCTGGTTCCACCAGTTCCGGGAGGACTCCCGCGAAGGCTGGCGAGACCAAGACCGCCTCAAAGCTCGCCGAGAGCAAGCCCGCCAAGCCCTCGGCCGCAAAAAGCTAGTGCTTTCCTCGACAAACAGTCCACGCACGGGGCGCCACGCAATGGTGCGCGGCCTGCGCGTGCCGGCTTGCCTTTGGGTGCCCCTCGCCGCCCTCGCAGCAACGGGTGCGTGCGCCCAAGACCTCCCCTCGCGCGCCGAGCCCGTTCTCAGCACTTCCGGCCAGTTTGTCATCCACGCGCCGCTCTCCCCGGCACTAGCCGGGAATGCCGTCGCTCTGTCGCCGGATCAGAACCTCGTGCGTCTGGAGCCGGCCTTCGTCGGCGTATCTTGTGAGCGCATCAAGCAGAGCCTGCTAGGGGAACTTGGCCCGGCGACAACCTGGCAAGGGAGGATCTATGTGGAAGTGCGTCCGGCCCGCACAATCGCCCAACCCGTGACGATCACTTCCGAGCGCTTCAGCAATGGATGGCAATACCAGGTGGAATTGCCCGCCGCAGTGGAGCGCGACCGCTACGCGCGCGCGATAATACAGGTCCTGTTGCTTGAGCGGGCTAACCGCGGTTCAAGCGGGCGACTGGCGGAGATCCCTGCCTGGCTCACTGAGGGCCTGACTCAGCGGCTGCTCGCGTCGAAGGAAATCGAGATCATCTTGCCGCCACCCCACGACACGGTCAACGGCCTCAGCTTCAGCGCGACGCGCGTCACGCAGCGGGTGGACGATCCGGTCGGGCTCGCCCGCAAGCAATTGCACGGGCAAACGCCCCTTACGTTCGATCAACTGAGCTGGCAGGTCGAGGACGAGCTATCCGGCCCGGCGGCGGAGCTTTACCGCGCCAGCGCGCAGCTATTCGTCGGCGAGCTGCTGCGTCTGCGCGATGGCCGGGCCTGCCTGGCCACGATGCTGGCGCGGTTGCCCCGTTACCAGAATTGGCAACTGGCATTCCTGGAGGCGTTCCATAATGATTTCGAGCGTTCGCTGGATGTCGAGAAGTGGTGGGCCCTGGGGTGCGTGCAGTCTCCCGCGCAAGTTCCCGCGCGAGAGCTTGCGCAAAAGCTGACAGCCGAGGCGACCTGGGACGATCTCGATCAGGCCCTCCACACGACGGTGCCCGCAACCCCCGGCAGCCGTGCCTCACAGTGCGGCACCAATCTCACGCTGCAAACGATGATCAGCGAATGGGATCACGTGCAGCAGCTCCAGACGCTCACCGCCAAAGTACAGCAACTCGGTCTGCTCCGCACGCGCCTTTCACCGGACTTGGCGATGCTCCTGCAGGAATATGGCCAGTCCCTCGAGATCTACTTGCAGAACCGGCACTGGAGCAGGCCCGTCAACCTCTTCGGCGTGCGGGCCGGCCTGAGCCGTGGCGCCCGGGAAACCTTGGAGCGCTTAGACGCCTTGGACGCCCGCCGGGAAGCTTTGCGCCCCGTCAAAACGCCGCTCGCAGCGGCCGACGTCACTTCGCCGCCCGCGCCCCATCCTTAGCCGGCGGCCCTCCGGGCGCCGCGTCAATCCGGTAACGCTGGTGCATGTAGAGATCGTCAGCCACCTGGTAAATCGCCATCGTATCCTGCTCCAACTCCCTGTCGGAATCGCTCGGCTGCGTGAGCAGCTTCATCTCGGCGGTCTTCGGGTCCCCCTGGTAGAACTCCACGGTCTGCTTGAGACCGAGGACCACCAAGCGCTCGTGCGCCAACATACCGATGTCCCGATTGTGGTTAAGGAAGGCGCGGTCGTTCTCGGGCTGGCCCGCCAGGAGGTCGCGCCCAAAGAACATAGTCTCGTAGGGCCGCCCCAGCAGCCCGAGAATAGTGGTAGGCACGTCCAGCGAGCCGCCCAGCCGCGAGACCCGGCTCGGGCCTTTCACGACCGCCGGACCGGCGATCACCAGCGGTATCTCGTATGAGTGTATCGGGATGCTCTGTTCGCCATACACGCGCGCCCCGTGGTCGGCGACCACCGCAAAGATCGTGTTGGTCCAGAACGCCTCTTTCTTCGCCGCCCGGAAGAATTGGCCCAGGGCGTAGTCCGAATATTTCACGGCGTGCTCGCGCATCTTCCAGCCCGGGTCCTCGGGAATCTTGCCCTTGGGGTAAGTGAACGGCTTATGGTTGGAGACCGAGAGAATGGTGGCGCAGAAGGGCTGGTTGGTCTTGGACAGCTCGCGGAACTCCTCGACGGCTCGCATGAACAGATCTTCGTCGCACACCCCCCAGATCGTGGTGAAGGTAGGATGCTCGAAATGCTTCTGCTCGACGAAACGGTCGTAGCCGTTGCGCACGGCAAACGAGCGCATCCCGTCGAATAGGCCGCGCCCGCCATAAAGAAACACGCTGGCGTAGCCGTCGCGCTTCAAGACGCGGGCAATGGTTTCGACATTGTCCGAGCGGTCACGCTTTACAATCGAGTCGCCGGGCAGGGGAGGGAAGGAGGACAGCACGCCCTCGAACCCTCGCACGGTGCGGTTCCCGGAAGCATAGAGGTTAGTGAAAAGCATGCCTTCCTCGGCGGCCAGCTTGTCCATTTCGGGCGTGAGAGTGTTCGTCCGCCCCAGGCAGCCCCAGAATTCGGAGCCGAGGCTCTCTTCCAGGAAGATCACCACGTTGAGCCGCGGACGGGTGGGATCGCCGCCTACACGCCGACGAATGGACTGGCCTGCGTCCTCGAATTCCGTGTTCGGCGCCGTCAGCATCCGGCGCACGCGCTGGAAGGCTTGATCCCTGGGCATCGTTTTATAAAACGCGCTGTAATCCAGGTTATGCGTCCAGGCGGCAGCCACGAACGACAGGGCACCATTATTGGCTATCTCATTGAGCGTCCGGTCGTTGCTGACGTGCGCGCCCTTGATGTTGAAAGTCGGCGCTAGCAGCGCCGCCAGCGCGGTCACCACGGCCAGGTGTGCCAGCCGCGCCCTGAATGAAAAGGGCCGTTCCCACATCCCGGTGAAGAGCTTGCTCGCTACGAACAGCCAGCCCAGGCTCAGCGCCACGCAGGCGGCCAGGACCCAGCCGACATGGTACGACTCCCAGATATTGACGAAGACCTCGTAGGGATAGAGCAGGTAATCCACTGCCACCGTGTTGAAGCGCGACCTGAACTCCTCGAAGAAGAAGAACTCGACGCATAGCAGGAAACACTGCGTAAACCAGAAGATGAAACAGCCGCCCAGCAGGACCATGCGGTGCCACGTTGCCCCGAACGCACGGTCTCGCACGATCAGCATCCAGACCAGCAAAGGGATGATCTCCACCAGCGCGGCGAACACGTCCCGCTGAAACCCCGTCAGGAAGGCCAATAGCAGGTCAGGCAATGGCAGCCCGGGCGGGCGGAAGGCCATCAGCAAACCCAGCCGCAGCGCGAACCAGCACACCACCAGCGAAAGGAAGCAGAACCCGACAAAGCCGTATCTGGACCGTCGCCAGGACAGCGCGGCCCCGGAAGCGTTACTGGTCATCCGCCTCAGCCTTGATCCGGTGCATCGAACGCAGAATCTTCAAGCCAAACCGCTCATCGGGCGTGAGCACTCGGCCGTGAGCCTTGAGTTCACGCAGGGCAGCCAGCGTCATGCAGAAATCCACTGCGGACAACGGCCGGCCGCGCACCACCCGTTCCTGCCAGCGCTTGGCGTCCGCGATCTCCTCGACTTCCTCGTTCGCGCCCGGAAAGAACGACACCAGCCAGTCGTCGCGGCGCACATAGCCGTCGGCCTCGCCTTTAGGCTCAAACCATGCGTCGCACAGTTCCAAGCAAATCGAGCGCCCCTGGTTCGTCCCCAGTCGGTAGAACACCAGGCGTTGGTCCATCTCCGCGAAATGATGGTAGGTGTCTTTGGCAGCGTTCGGGGGATGCGGGGTGAACTGGGTCTGGAAGCCCAACCGGAAACGCGCGGGGGTCTTGCCGTCTCGCTCGAAGCACAGGTTCTCCTCCAGGATCCAGACCAGGTCGGTGGCCAGGCCACGCCCCGCCAGCAGGGCTTTCCAGGCGGCCAGGCAATCCTCAAACACCGGACGTACATAGCTTCGAGTGGTGTCCATAGCGCTAATTATACCAACTCATGATTGTTTGCCAGCCCGGATGTTTCACACCCCCGCCAACGGAGCGCCGGCATGTTGCCGGCTTAAATCATTCGATCACTCTAAGCCGGCGACATGCCGGCGCTCCGTCCTGCGGGCGTTTCACGTCCGGGCTGGGTATTGAAGTAGTTTCGCTTGAGCCAGTCAATAAAAAGCGGAATCCCCTGCTCGATCTTCACGCGCGGGTCGTACCCCAGCCGGGCCCTGGCTTTGGCGACGTCCGCAAACGTCATGGGCACATCGCCGGGTTGGGGCGGCTGGCGGTCAATGACCGCCTTCTTGCCCAAGGCGGCCTCCAACAACTCGATCAGGCGGCTCAGGCTCACCGTCTGCGACTCTCCCAGGTTGAAGACCTCATACCCGAATTCCTGCCTCGTGCAGGCAATGACGCCGTCCACGGTGTCCGTGACGTAGGTGTAGTCACGCGCCGTCGAGCCATCGCCGAACAACGGGATGGGCTTCCCCGCGCTGATGAGGCGGGCGAACTTGTGGATCGCAAGGTCTGGCCGCTGGCGCGGGCCATACACAGTGAAGAACCGCAGCATCACTATATCCAGGCCATACACGTGGTGATACACATGCCCGAGCGATTCGCACGCCAGCTTGCTCGCGGCGTAGGGTGAGATCGCATGGAAAATGGGATCGCTCTCGGAGAAAGGCACCTTCGCATTGACGCCGTAAACCGAGGACGACGACGCAAGAATGAGCTTCCTGACGCCGCTGAGCCGCGCGGCCTCCAGCAAGTTCACCGTCCCCTCCACATTCACCCGCTGGTAAAGCGCCGGTTCTTGCAGGCTGGGCCGCACTCCCGCGCGGGCAGCAAGGTGGATGACCTGGTCGAACTTCGCGCTGCCAAATAGCTCGTCCACCGCCCGCCGGTCCGTCAGGTCCCCATGCACGAACTCGAATGGCCTGGCCGACGCTTGAATGTCTCTCAGGTTCCCCCGCTTGAGTTGCGGATCGTAGAAGTCATTGAGGTCGTCGAACGCCCAGACGGCGTGGCCGGACTGCAGCAAGCGCTCGCAAACGTGCGACCCAATGAAGCCGGCGCCACCGGTGACGAGGAAGTTCACCCGGAGACGCTATCAGGCGTCCCATGCCCTGTCGAGCGCATCGCGCCTTACTCCACCTCCTCCGTGACTTCCTGGAGTATCTTCTGCTCTCGTTGCGCCAGCAGCCGGCCCTCGAATGGCAACACCAGCCGGTAAATGACCGCCGCCGCCGCCAGCAAACCGAGCGCCGCGACGATGTCCACCGGCAGCCACGGCAACAAGTCGAAAGTGGAACATATCGCCTGCAACCCGGCGGGCACCGCCATTGGCAGCGCAATCAGCGGCAGACTGAACATGCTGGCGAACACCGCGATGAACACTATCGCCTTGGGCTTCTTCGCCTGCAGCGTGCCTGTGGCCAGGCGATAGGGCGCCAGGATGGATAGCAGGTTGCCCAGGAGACCGAATATCAGGAACGCCCCGGCTGCCTGCAACAGCCCGGCCAGATAGAACTCCCAGGGCAACTGGACCAGGAATTTAACCGCGGTCAGCGTGACCAGGGCAATGACCGCACCGAACGGCGCAAAGGCCAGGTTCTTTGCCAGCAGGATGTAGTGCCGCCGCGTCGGCAGCAGCACCAGTGCCCGGAAGCCGTTCCGGTCCAGCCCGAAGACGTTCGACATCATGGGCGCAATGGAGAACCCGGCCAGCATCGCCGCCCCAGCCGCTGCAAAACCCTTCCACACCTCGGGCATCCAAGCCGGTGCGTTGCGGGAATGCATGAGCCGCGTGCCCCCAAGCGCAGCCCCCAAAACCAGAGGCATGATAAAGGCCATCTTCAGCTCCGGGCTGCGGGTGAGCGACCGGAATGTCGCCAGCGTCAGCGCCGCCAGGTCGTCGGGCAGCCAGGGCAAACGGCGCTCGACCAGCAGCGCCCCGCGCCGCCCGGGCGCCCGCGGTTGCACCGGCTTGCGCTCCGCCCGGCTGTCGGCACCCTGGTAAAAGCGGATCGTCATGCGGTAAGCCCGCATCAGCCCGAGCGCGCCGATGAGCCAGCTCGCCGCCGTGACTCCCAGCGTCGGCCACACGTTGCGCTCTTTGAGCGTCATCGCGCCGTAACCGATCCATCCCGGCGGCACCACCAGGTGCGCGCTCAAGACCGATTCCGGCAGAGCCAGCCCGCCCTGCTCCCGGCTCGATGCCCCGCCCTGCTTGCCGTGCTTGCGGCTCGCCCGCTGCGAGGACTTGATCTGCTGGCGGAATAGCGAGGAGTTGAAGAACACGTTCGGCAGTTGGCACAAGCCGACAAACACAATGGTCACCCACACAATCACGGTCCGCCGCCGCCGCTTGTTCACCATTAGTGCCGCCAGCCAGCCCCGCAGGCAGTAGGTGCACGCCGTCACCATGAACACGAAGCCCAACACCAGCGGCACCAGCAGCAACATGACGGGCCCGGCCCCGGCGATCAGCCCGGCGCATAGCCCCAACATCCCCGGCAGCACCAGCACGATGCCCGGCGTGAAGTGCGACGCCACGTAGTTGAAGACGAACACTTGCGGCAGCGTCACCGGCAGATGCAGCAGCTTGGGCAGATCAATGCTCTCCGAACGCTGGATTTCGACCAGCAGCCCGGTGAACCAGAACATGAGGAACACGCACGCCACCGCGTCCCAGATGATCAGCAGCAGCAGCGCCGGTGCCTTCAGGCCCGCGAACACGCCGCCGACCAGGCCCCCGACAGCGGCGCCGACGGCTCCCGTCGCCAACACCACAATGCCGATGATGGACAGCACCGCGTTAAGCTGCCCGGCGCGCACAAACTGGTTGCGGCTCAGCCGCCAGCGCAGCCACAGTATGGCCCGGAGCTGCTGCCAGTTCACCGCACGCCCTCCAGCCAGCTCAGCTTCTGCGGCTCGAACTGGTCCGCTCCTACCACCGCCAGGAACCGCTCCTCGAGCGACCCTTTCTCGCGCACCGCAGCCATGGACTCCTGGTGCACCAGCTTCCCTTGCGCGATGATCCCCACGTGCGTGCACAGCTTCTCGACGATCTCCAGCACGTGGGAGGTCAGGAACACCGTGGCGCCGCGCTCGACACAAAGCCGGAGGGTGTCGCGCAGCACCCTCGACGCCACCGCATCCACGCCTTCGAACGGCTCGTCCAGGAAGAGCAGTTCGGGGTTGGGCAGCAGCGCCGCCGCGAGCGCAAGCTTCTTCCTCATGCCGTGCGAATACTCTAATGCCAGCTTCTTCTCCTCCTGCGCCAGGTCCATCATGCTGAGCAGTTCCTCCGTTCGCGCGCGCACCGTGGCTGGCGGCATGAGATACATCCGGCCAATGAAGGTCAGGTATTCCCGGGCCGTGAGGTTCTCGAAGAGCGCCAGGTTCTCCGGCACCACTCCCATCCGCGCTTTCACGGCCAGCGCCCGCTCGGGGTCGCTCAGGTCCTCGCCCAGCAGCCGCATCGAGCCCGACGTCGGCGCCAGCAGCCCCGTGAGCATCTTGATCGTGGTAGATTTGCCCGCGCCGTTCGGACCGAGAAAGCCGTAGAAGGTCCCACGCTCCACCCGCAGGTCAATCGCATCCACCGCGGTCAACGTCCCGAAGCGCCGCGTCAGTCCCACCGTCTCGATAGCCAGGTTCATGCCGCCCGTAGTTAAACCGCCTGGGCCCCCACGCTAAAGCCTAAACTGGACGCACCCGCATGCTTGACCAGGTAGCCACTGAGGCCTTTATGGACTGCGGCGGCAAGCGAAGCGCGACGCCGCTTTGGCTAAACGAAGGACACGTCACCCGTCTCGCTCAAGTCTCCCTGGCGAACCGCTCTCCACCTCAGCCCTCTCAACCTGTCCAGCTCATCCACCGCCCGCGCCATCTTCCCTTCCGCTGCCCTCTGAAGCCGGCCTACCGGCTTCCGTACCCCCTCCCGTTGCCTCGTCATTCCTCATCCCGTCGCTCTTCACTGCGATACTACCCTCTCCTGAGCCCGGAACCGGTGGCTCGGCATACCCCTGAGCACCCCTTGTGCATCCCTTGTGCATATAGGGATTTAACGGTAAAGCTGTCTCGGCGGGAGCCTGCTGCTCTCCCGGTTGCGGTCGAACATCCCCACGGGCTTCCGACTGCGGACCGTGGACTGCGGACTGTGGACATTGGACTTCGCCGGGAACGATCTCGCTGGTCACCTTATCATGGCCTTCCCAGCCATTTTTCTGCTGCCGGGTGACAATGAATATCTTAGTGCCGGGTCGCAACGGACCGAATTTGGCGACGTAGAGGTCGGTGATGTCGGCAACGCCATCCCTCGGGGCGGGCGTCAGGCCGAGGTAGGAGACGTTCCGGTGCTTGCTGCGACCGGCGCTGCACGGGGCCTGGCCAAAGACCATGATGTCTTCCGTTACCGGAGCGTTCACCTTCATGAGCAAACGAAGGCCGTTCTCGCCGGCGACTATGTCCATTCCGGCCACTGGGCTGAGAGGCAGGGCAATCGGATCGGGCGGTTCAGTGAATCCGGGCAGGTTGATGCACCATCTGGCCGCGTTGATGGCAACATAGTGCATTTCGCCGGTTCGCCAGCCGGCCTGTCCACAGCGGGTCACCGTCGGGACTTTGCCGCCGGCCACGTTCCAGCGCTCGCGTTGCTCTTCCGTAAGCAGGGTGCCCCATGCGCGTGAGTAATAGGCGACACCGGTTCGCATGTGGTCGCGCGCCGCGGTGCGGACGTCGCGCGGAATGGCCCGGGTCCTGGCGCACAAGCCAAAGGGCGAATCGTAGTAAATCGTGTCCCGCAGACGTCCGACGCGTGGGGATTCCAAAACTTTCATACAGGTATAGCTAAACTATTTGCGGCCAGGCGCGCAGACGGCCTTAGGACCCTGGCGGGCCTCGCCACCACGGGTTGATCCCGTTTGCAGCCGCAGGACACACCCTGGACCAATTCCCGCCCAAAATGAAGCGATATTTCGCCGCTTTCGCATGCTACACGGTTGATCCGCCACCTGACAGCTCGGGGGTGCGTCCTCATCGGTTAAGGTCCGACCTCGAAGGGAAGGGCCGGCAGGGCGCCGAGGAAGATGCCCCGCCGGTTTGGCTGCCGCTTTTCGCCGGCGGATTCAGGAGGATGCTCAGCAAACGCCTGGAGGACGAGGTTGCCCTTGTGGCCGGGCTTCACCACGGCGGCGTCTGCGCGGACGACCAAGGTGGTGTTCTCCCCGGCGTGCGTGACATTCTCGATGGTGATGCCTTCCGGTGCGCCGTCCAATTCGATCCGCACTTCTCCCATCCTTGAGCTGGCGGGGACGTCCACTTCGATACGGGCGGTGCCACCGCAGGGGATCTTCAGCGGGGCACGGGTGAGGATTTTCGGCGGGTTCTGTGCCACGCGATCACCCCATACGGCGACCTTGAGTTCCTGAGCAGGGACCAGGTGCCGGTAGGAGAACGCCTGCATCAGGTCGTCCGCGGGTACCCCCGGACGGATAGCTTCACGCCCCGCAATGACCGCCCGGCCTTCGATATGCAAGGTGAGCGGCTCGGGGTGAGGCACGGGCGGAACGGTCAGGGTCATTTTCACCTTGTCTTCGCCCGCGGGCACTCTTGCGCCGCTGAGGACAAAGCCATCCGGCGCATTCTTCAAGGCGAGGGAAATCTCTCCGTCAAACCCGTCCTTGCGCAGCGCCGCGACTGTCAGCGCCACGCTGGTGCCGCCCCGCACGTTCAAGCTGGAGGGCGCAACCCGCAATTCGAAGTCGGGCCGGGGCGGGCTGATCCGCAGCCGATAGACGTAGTTGCTGCCGCCCCCGTGCTGGGTGTCGCCGAGGTGGAGGAAGTAAGTGCCCGTTTCCGGCAGTGTGGCCGAGAGATATGAGTCGGCATGGCTCGTGTCCAGCCCCGCGCCCTTGTCCTCGTAATCATCATTGAACGCAAGCTGCTTGCCTGCCGAGTCGGTCAGCCTCAGGAACGAATCCACCGGCGACCCCAGCCGCCGGGCCAGGACCTCCGCCACAATCTTCTCTCCCGCCTCGGCTTTAAATTCGAATACGTCCACGTCACCCGGCGCATCAATGCGTCCGTTGACGATGACCGGGAGAGTCACCGGCTGCGCGCTGGCGGGCAGGTCGTTGGGCTCCCGTTCCAGGCACTCCGGCAGCGTATCCACCGCGAAGAGCAGGCTGCGGGATGGCCCCACGGCGTTGGTGACGACAAACGGATAGGTGCCCGGGGGCAGTTGCCGTAGGTCCAAGGGCATGTCCCCGCGCGACAGATTCCGCCCGCTGAGCGCGACGAGCGGTTGCGAGCCGGCTTTGCCGCCCAGCGGGAACCAGCCGGTCACGAACGGCAGCTCGCCCACGGTGATCCGATAGACGAAATCCTCCCGACCGCGGTAGAGGGAGTCCCTGATTTCGAGCAGGTATTCGCCGTCGCGCGGCAGGTTACAAAACACCGCGCAGTCCGGCAGGGAATGGTCGCCCTCCTCGAACGGCACCTCGGCGCCGGCGGCATCGAGCACTCTGACGGTGGCCTCCAGCCAGCCGGGCACGGCATCCGGCAGGTAGGGGAGCAATCCGCGCGCGCTGACCAGCGCCGTAAATGGCTGGCCCTGGCGGCCTTTGAACCGGTACCGGTCAACGCCTCCGGGCTGGAGCTGCCCGTTCACGACCGCCGGCGTGGTGATCTTCATTTCCATCGGCGAAGGGTCCAATGCCGGGTCCATGCTGCCGCGCGCTTTGGGCACATTCTTCCAATCTTTCTTGCTGAACTCGGGCAGGGCACCGACCCAGAAGCCGAGTGGATTGGAAAGCCCGGCGGAGGTTCCCAGGCGGACCTCCCTCTTCCCGATCGGCGCGTCGGGCGCGAGCCTGAACTGGAGGGTGACGAATTGATTGAGCGCCGGGTTTGCCAGTTGGCGACCGAAGCGCGTGAGGGTGGTCCGGATTTCCTCGGCGAGCTTTTCCTCGGCGGCGCTCAGGGAGCCGGTCTTCTGCCGTTTCTCGCGGAGCTGAGCCAGGCGCTTGGCGAGTTCGTCCTGCGCCTGCGGGGTCACCTGGTGCTCGTATTTCAGGATCGTCGTCCTGATCCCCTTGCCGGACACGTAAGCGCTGGTAACGCCCTCCAGGGATTGACCGCCGACTGTTACGGTGAGCGTGGTGCCTTGCTGGCCGCCGGCTGGATAAACATAGCCGATATGAGGCTGGCGCTGGGCCAGCGCGCCGGCCTCAAGGCCGAACAGCAGCACCGCAAGCAAAGGTGTTCCACTTCGTTTCATGTGATCGTTCAACCAACCCGTCCCAGCCGTTGTCACCACAGCGTGAGAGATTGGCGGATGATTTCGTCCAGTTCCTCTTTCGTCGGGCCACTGCCGAACGTGAACGTGCCGGTCAGATGCTTCCAGTCGTCCAGCGAGAGGCCATACAGGTCGCGGGCGATGAAAACTTCAAGAGCGGCGCGCTCTTTCACATCGTGCGGGTCCTTCAACAGCCTCGCGGCGAATGCGGCCAGCCTCTTTCTGTCCGCCGCGTTAAGCTTGGGGATGGGCAACTCATATAGGTGATGCACGCTGACACCGGTGGAAACCTTGCTCCGCGCATAGAAGTTCAGCGTAAGCGAATTGAGCAGCGTGAGTAGTGCCTGAGCCTCTTGCGGGGGAAATTCAGTCTGCTCCAAAACACCCTTGGCTCCCAAGCTATACCGACACGGGGTGAGATACATCAGCTTGTGGCTGAAACAAGCGCGGCTGGGAAGCACCGAAGCGATGAGTGTCCGCTCATTGGTTGAACTTCCGACTTCACGGTAGGCGAGCCTCTCAAACTCGTAGTGCAGTTTGAACTCACGCCTCGCAAACACGACCTTTATCGCCGCTTCTAAATCATCACGGCTCTCCGGCAAGGGTTTCCCCTCGAATACTTTGGCCGCATTGTCACGCACAAAGTCGGCAATGCGAAATACCTCCTTGCGTAATAGCTCAGGCCGAACTTCTGCTTCGACCACGAACCAAGAAGGTAACGAGTATCTAGCGTCGAACTGGAAGATGGACTTCCCTTCGAGCAAAGGCATCTCATCGCCAGACAGCTTTTTGCCTTGGATCTTGTGCAGGAACTTTGCGTCACCCGTCAGATGCAGCTCCCGGCGGAACTGGCAGCCCAAGGTGCCAAGCAATGCGTGATTACCCCGTATCTTCCTGCCCAGGTCGTAGTCGCGGGAGGAGCGAAACTCCATGAATGCGAGGTTGCCGGGAGAAAAGGATGACACCATTTCCAGGCTGTATCGAATCGGCTGTGCCAGGACGTCCTTTGGGTCATGTAGATAGAACCTTGCGTCAAAGGCATGTCCTTTGGGCGTGACTGCCCCTTTGACAACCTTGAAGAAGCCGAATTTGAAGCGGCTATCCACGTCAGGAAAGATATGCTTCGTTACGTCCTTGCCGTTGTCAGAGGCTGAGTAGCCGCGGTTCTCGAAGGACGTCAGTTCATCCAGACGGTGCTCGGTGATGAACCAGCGGCGAAGGTCGGCGCAGCCTTCGTCGGTCTGGAAGCCGCTGGGCACAAGCAGCGAGAACTGGCCGCCCTGGCGGACGAGCGTGAGGTCCCGCTCGATGAAGAGTTTGAAAAGGTTCCAATCCCCGGTGCCCTGCCGATTGAAGGTCCGGCCGAGATACTCCTTCTGGCGCTGGTAATACTGCTCGTGCTCGCGCCAGCGGACCGCGAATTCCGGGTTGGCTTCGAGTTCCTCGGCAAACCAGTTGTCGAAGGCCGGGCCGTCCATGCCCATTTTGCTGAACTGTGCCTTGCCCAGATGGAAACGAGCGGCGAATTCCTTACGGATGGGTTTGAATCCCTCCCACGGCGGATTGCCGATGATGCCGTCGAAGCCAGCGCAGGGTAGGGCAGGCGTCCCGCCTGCCCCAGCCGGCGGAGTCGGCGGACCTGCGGGCTTGTTTCCGGTTTCGTTAGCGCTTTCGGGGGCGGGGGCGGGCGACAAGCGGGACGCTTGTCCTACTCTGGGCTTCCCCGCCCCATCAAACCAGCAGGGCCAGAAGTGCAGGACGAAACCGGCCGGCTCGCAGGGCAGGTTCTCGCCTTGGAAATGCTCGACCAGATCAGCGCGGACCTGCTTGCGCAAGGCGAGCGCTTCGTCCAGCGGCTCATGCTGCATTGGATTGGCGATGTAACGGGCGCGCAGGTCGGAGAGCGTTTTCAGCTCGGCCCGGTGGTACTCCGCCAGCCACGCCGCCTGTTTGTCGAGCTCGACGTCCACCAACGAGTCAGCGGAATGGAAGTTTAGCTCCAGGTTGGGCAGAATCCGCACGACATCGGTTTTAAGCAGGCGGTAGTTGTAGTCGGCGGGCGAGAGCTTGACGGCTTCCTTCCAGATGTTGGTTTTGGCGACCTCAATCGCGCCGGAGTCTTTGTCCACGCCGAAGATGTGGCGCAGCAGGATTTGGGCGATGAGGACGCGGCGGTTGTCGAGGTTCTGGCGGCGGCGGAAGCCCAGCGCCGCCTCGACGTTGGGCGGCAGCTCGGCCAGGTAGAGTTCGCCATTCTCGGGGCGGAGAATCTTCTGCACCCAGCCGGATGCCTGGTCAATGCGCTGGTATTGCTGCCAGAAGCAGCGGAGCACTTTGATGAGGAAGCCACCGCTGCCGCAGGCGGTGTCCGCGACGCGGATTTCGGCCAGTTGGGCCATGAGTTGTTCCGCGCGAGCGAAATCGCATTGCTGGCTGCCGACAGCGGCGCAGATGTCGTCCACGAGTTTGCCGGCCAGAGAGTTGACCAGCGACTCGGCCATGGGGGCGGTAATGGAGGCGGGGGTATAGTAGATGCCCTCGTCCTTGCGGTTGGCGGCGAGGAACATCTCGTAGCTCTTGCCGAAAATGTCCTCGTCAATGCGCCGGTAGTTGTAGTGGACGATGCCGCGGCTGAAGGCCTGGTCCCAGGCGCCGATGCCGAGCACGAAGTTGAGCTTCTCGCAGAAACGCTGGAGATTGGCCGGGGCCTGGTCCAGGCGGTTCCAGATGCGCGTGGAGAAGATTTCCGTGTCGTAATACTCGTCAAAGAACTCCTCAAAGAAGTCGAGGAACTTGGGCACGACGCGGTGGGCGCCCTTGGGCTCCCAGAGCTTGATGAAGCGGGCGTATTCGTCCTGGGTGAAGCGGTAGTGCACGAGCCCGAAGTCCTCGATGGTGCGGGCGAAAATCAGCTTGTTGATGAGCAGGATAATGGATTCGGCGGCCTGTTCCTCCGGGGTCCACCTGACCTTGGCGAACTCAGCGAACCAGATCTTCAGGTCCTCGAAGAACTGCTGCGCGAGTTCCGGCTTGTCCGCTGTATCTTCGAGGCGGCGCAGGGTATCCAGCACGCTGCCCGTCTCGCGGCAACGAGCGAGGAAGTCCGGGAAGGGCAGGTCGCCAAACGGCTTGTTGTCGAAGAAGTAGTCACGGGCGTTGAAGAACCAGGCTGTGCGCAGGTCGGTTAGGATCAGGTATTCGTGGTCGCGGAGGTACTTCTTCACCTGGGCGACGTGCTGCTTGGGGTTGGCATCGCCGCGCCAGAGGGCGTCGGGGCCGTCGCGTTGGAACAAGGGCTTGAGTTCGAGCGGGAGGGGTTCGCCTTTGCGCTCGGGGAGCATGAAGTCCACCCAGCCTTCGCCGGTGCCGACCTGGCGGGTGGGCTGGAAGCCCAGGACATCCTTGCAGAGGGCCGTGAACAGGTCTTCCGCGGCGGTCTCGGGTTTGGTGACGTTCTTCAAGTCGAGAACATACTTCTGAATGGGCCGGTAGCTGGAAATCGGCCCGGATTCGAGCGCCAGGGGCAGCAACTCGATGCGTTCGCGGGCAACGAACTCGCGCAAGGCTTCTACGATTTCGGCGTAATTCACGGAGAGTATGGTGCGGCGGCTTGCAGGCCGTCCGCCTCAATGCGGGGAGATTAGCTGCCCGCCGGCTGAATCCCAGCAAGAAATTCTCCATACCTCTCACCAGCGCATTTCATCAAGCGATCAGTCCTCACTGGCCAGTGAGGACTGACGCTCACCCGGTTTCGCGGTGAGCGACGACCCGGACTGCCGCCACGAGGTGACGGGCAGTCCTGAACCGGGTATTGTACACCTGATTTGAGCCGCCAGTACGACGGAGCGCCGGCATGTTGCCGGCTTACTCCGTGCGAACGACCTAAGCCGGCAACAAGCCGGCGCTCCGCCCACACCCGCTCAAGCCAGCAGCGGGTTCTCGGAGCCGGTCAACGACAGGGGTTGCTCCGCCTGTTCTTCTTCCTCTTCGACTTCTACCAGCGGCTTGAGGCGCGCTCTGCGGTGCTGATCGAAGCCCGTGCCAGCCGGGATGATGTGGCCCATGATGACGTTCTCTTTGAACCCGTGCAGGTAATCAACGCGAGCCCGGGTGGCAGCTTCGGTGAGGACACGGGTGGTGTCCTGGAAGGAAGCGGCGCTGAGGAAGCTTTCCGTCTCCAGCGAGGCTTTAGTGATGCCAAGCAGCACGGGCTGAGCTTCGGCGGGTTTGCCGCCTTTCTTGTCCACGCGCTCGTTCTCTTCTTCGAACTCCAGTTTGTCCACCTGCTCGCCCCACAGGAAGTTCGTGTCGCCGGGTTCCGTGATGCGGACCTTGCGGAGCATCTGGCGGACGATGATCTCGACGTGCTTGTCGTTAATGGTCACGCCTTGCAGGCGATAGACTTCCTGGACTTCGTTGACGAGGTGCTCCTGGAGCTCCTGCGGGCCACAGATGTCGAGGATTTCGTGCGGGTCAATGGGGCCCTCGGTGAGCTGCTGGCCCTTCTTGACATAGTCACCCTTGAAGACGATGACGTGTTTGCCGATAGGGATGAGGTGCTCCTCTTCGACGCTGGTCTGCTGGTCCTTGATCAGGATGCAGCGCTTGCCGCGCACGCTGGCGCCGAAGTCCACGATGCCGTCAATCTTGGATATCTCGGCGGCGTCCTTGGGCCGGCGGGCCTCGAAGAGCTCGGCCACCCGCGGCAAGCCGCCGGTGATGTCTTTGGTCTTGGAGGTCTTGCGCGGCGTCTTGGCCATCAGCGTGCCGGCGACAATCTTATCACCTTCAGCCACGACGATATGGGCGCCGGACGGAATCGGGTAGTTGGCCGCCGGCTCGTTGTCCTCGTCCAGGATAATGACCTGCGGGTGCAAGTCTTCCTTGTGTTCGATGACGACCATGGCTTCCTGGCCGGTGGTCTCGTCCGTTTCCTGCTTCATGGTGACCCCCTCGATGATATCGAGGAACCTCACCTTGCCGGCCTTCTCGGACAGAATCGGCACGTTGTAGGGGTCCCACTGGACGAAGGTCTCGCCTTTCTTGATCTTGCCGCCGTCGGCGACGGAAATGACGGCGCCAATCACGACAGTGTGCTGCTCTAGTTCGCGGCCATCCTCGGCGAGAATGGATACGGTGCCGTTCTTGTTGAGGACGATATGGTTGCCGTCCTCGAGGGTGACCAGGCGCAACTCGTTGTACCGGAGCGTGCCGTCGAACTTGGCCTTGATCTGAGGCTGCTTGAACACCTGGGAGGCGGTGCCACCGATGTGGAACGTGCGCATGGTGAGCTGAGTGCCCGGCTCGCCGATGGATTGGGCGGCGATGATGCCGACGGCCTCGCCCAGCTTGACCTTGGCCCCGGTAGCCAGGTTACGGCCGTAGCAGTTCATGCAGACGCCGTGCTTGCTTTCGCAGGTCAGCACAGAGCGGATCTTGACCTTCTCAACCCCGGACGTGTCAATGAGACGCGCTTTGACTTCATCCATCTCCTCATTGGCCTTGATGAGCATCTCCTTGGGCTTCTGCGGATTGGCGATTTCGTCACACGAGAAGCGGCCAATGAGCCGTTCGCCGAGCTTGACGACCTCATCCTCGCCTTCGTAGATGGCCTGGACCCAGATTCCGTTGGTCGTGCCGCAGTCCACCTCGCGGATAATGACATCCTGTGCCACGTCAACCAGTTTGCGGGTCATGTAGCCGGAATCGGCGGTCTTGAGCGCGGTGTCGGCGAGACCTTTGCGGGCGCCGTGCGTGGAGATGAAGTATTCGAGCACCGTAAGGCCCTCGCGGAAGTTGGAGAGAATCGGCTTTTCGATGATGTCGCCGGAAGGTTTGGCCATCAGGCCGCGGACCCCCGCGAGCTGGCGGACTTGCTGGCGATTGCCGCGAGCGCCCGAGTCAACCATGAGCGAGACGGGGTTATACTCCCGTTTGCCCTGGTTGTGGTCGAGCGTCTTAAGCATGACGTTGGCGATCTGGTCGGTGCAGTGCGTCCAGATGTCAATGACCTTGTTGTAGCGCTCACCGGGTGTGATGACGCCCTTGCGGTACTGCTTCTCGACTTCCCTGATCTTCTTTTGGGCGTCCTCGATCTCCTGCTCTTTCTCCTTCGGGATGATCATGTCATCAATGCCGATGGAGACGCCGGCCCGGGTGGCTTCGCGGAACCCGAGCTCCTTGAGCTTGTCGAGCATCATGACGGTCTTTTCGTGACCGCAGATCTTGTAGCATTTCCAGATCAAATCACCGAGTTCGCTCTTCTTGACCGACTTGTTGGGGAACCCCATTTCCGGTGGCCAGATTTCGCTGAACATAACGCGCCCAACGGTGGTTTCGATCACCTTCTTGTTGGCATCGCCGAAGGTGGTTTCCCGGCCGAAGTCGGGGTTGGCGAGGCGAATTCGTTCGTGGGTGGTTATCGCGCCGTCGGCGGAGGCGAAGATGACCTCGGTCTTCGAGCCGAAAAGCTTAAGCTGGCTCGGATTGGCCGGGGGCGGTGTCCTTGGGTCGGCAGTCAGATAGAAGCAGCCGAGGGTGATGTCCTGCGTCGGCGTGATGATCGGACGTCCGCTGGATGGGCTGAAGATGTTGTTGGGCGCCATCATGAGCAGGCGCGCTTCCATCTGGGCTTCAACCGACAGTGGCACGTGAACCGCCATTTGGTCGCCGTCGAAGTCCGCGTTATATGCGGTGCAGACCAGCGGATGGATGCGAATGGCCTCGCCCTCAATAAGCTGAGGTTCGAATGCCTGGACGGAGAGGCGGTGCAGGGTGGGGGCGCGGTTCAGCAACACTGGATGGCCCCGTGTCACTTCTTCGAGGATGTCCCACACCTCGGTAGTCTGCCGCTCGATCAGCTTCTTGGCAGAACGCACGGTGTGCACGTGCCCGAGTTCCTTAAGCCGGCGGATGATGAAGGGCTCGAACAGGACGAGCGCCATCTTTTTCGGCAATCCGCACTGGTGAAGCTTCAGCTCGGGACCAATGACAATAACGGAACGGCCGGAGTAATCTACGCGCTTGCCGAGCAGGTTCTGGCGGAAGCGGCCGCTCTTGCCCTTGAGCATGTCGCTCAACGACTTCAGCGCCCGGTTTCCGGCACCGGTTACCGCGCGCCCGTGGCGCCCGTTATCGAACAAAGCGTCAACGGCTTCCTGCAACATCCGCTTTTCATTCCGGATGATGACTTCGGGGGTCTTGAGCTGCAGCAAGTTCTTCAACCGGTTGTTCCGGTTGATCACACGACGATACAGATCGTTGAGATCGGAGGTGGCGAAACGTCCGCCCTCCAGCGGGACGAGCGGCCGCAGGTCTGGCGGGATGACCGGCAGGACGGTCAGGATCATCCATTCCGGCCGGCTCTTGGAGGACTGCAACCCCTGGAGCAGCTTGATCCGCTTGGCAATCTTCTTGCGGATTTGCTTGCTCTTGGTTTCGGTCATGGCCTGCTGCAATTGAACGATCTGCTTGCCAAGATCAACCAGGCTCAGCGCCTCGCGCACCGCTTCGGCGCCCATCTTGGCAACAAACGCCTCGGGGCCGTAAGTCTCCCGGGCTTCCCGGTATTCATGCTCGCTCAGGAGCTGGTTCTGCTTGAGCGGGGTCGAGCCCGGATCAATGACCATGTAGTCCTCGTAGTAGATGACCCGCTCGAGGTTGCGGGCGGTCATGTCGAGAACGAGCCCTATGCGGGAGGGCATGCATTTGAAGAACCAAATGTGGCACACCGGCACAGCAAACTCGATGTGGCCCATCCGTTCCCGGCGCACGCGGGCCAGGGTGACTTCGACACCGCAACGGTCGCATACCACTCCGCGGTGCTTGATGCGCTTGTATTTCCCGCAGGAACATTCCCAATCTTTGACCGGCCCGAAGATACGTTCACAGAACAGGCCGCCCTTCTCGGGCTTGAACGTGCGGTAGTTGATCGTCTCGGGGTTCTTCACTTCCCCTTTGGACCAAGAGCGGATGGCGTCCGGCGATGCGACGGCGATCGCGACGTATTCCACCTGGTTCACCTTTTCCAACCCGAGCAATTCCCGGGCACTTTCTTTGGTGCTAATCATACTTGGTAATCCTTAAATTTACTGGGGTAAACCTCAGACAGCCACGAGGGTTTGCATCGCTTCGGGGGGCTGGTCCACCGGATTGGAGTAGCCCACCTTGACGTCGAGGCCCAAGGACTGCATTTCCTTCACGAGGACGTTGAAGGACTCGGGAATGCCGGCCTCCAGGCTGTTATCGCCCTTGACGATGCTTTCGTAGATGCGTGTGCGCCCCTGGACGTCATCGGACTTAACGGTGAGCAATTCCTGCAGCGTGTATGCGGCGCCGTAGGCTTCCATCGCCCACACTTCCATTTCGCCGAAACGCTGCCCGCCGTACTGGGCTTTGCCACCGAGCGGCTGCTGGGTGACCAGCGAATAGGGGCCGACGGCGCGGGCATGGATTTTATCGGCAACCAGGTGACCCAGCTTCATCATGTAAATGGAGCCAACCACGATCTCTTGATCAAACATTTCGCCGGTGCGCCCATCAATCAGTTTCGTCTTCCCGTGCTCCGGCAGCTTGGCTTCTTTGAGATAGCCCCGAATGTCTTTCTCTTTGATGCCGTCGAAAACGGGCGTGGCAAACCTCAGGCCGAGCAGCTTCGCGGCCCAGCCCAAGTGTGTCTCCAGCACCTGGCCGACGTTCATGCGTGAAGGCACGCCGAGCGGGTTGAGCACAATGTCAACCGGCGTTCCATCCGCCAGGAAAGGCATGTCTTCTTCGGCGACAATCTTCGCGACCACGCCTTTGTTGCCGTGACGGCCGGCCATTTTATCCCCAACGGACAGCTTGCGCTTCGAGGCAATATAGACTTTGACCGACTTGATGACTCCGCTCTCCGCGCCCTCGCCGGATTCAGCTCTTTCGAGCTCCTCGTCATACTGCATTTGCAGGTCGTCGAACTTCTTTTTGAAGCTGCCGATGATCTCGTTGATCTTGTTTCGAATCGGCGACGGGTCAATTTCGATGCGGTCGTAAACTTGCGCCAGTTTGCGGAGCAGCGTCTTGGTAATCTTGCGGTTCGCGGGGATGATGATTTCTCCCGTTTCGCTGTTGACGACGTCGAGCGGGATTTTCTCGCCCAGCAGGATGTTGCTCAGGGCTTCCGTAAGTTGCTCGCGCAATTCTTCGATCTTCTTCTTGTATTCCTCTTCGACCTCCTTGGCATGACGCTTTTCCCCGCTGGCTGAGGTCTTGTTTTCCAGGTCGCTCTCCTTCTTGGCAGAAACCTTGACGTCCATGACGATGCCATAGGTGCCGGACGGAACCTTGAGCGAGGTGTCCTTGACGTCGGCAGCTTTCTCGCCGAAGATGGCGCGCAGCAGGCGCTCTTCGGGAGCGAGTTCAGTCTCGCTCTTGGGCGTAATCTTACCTACGAGAATGTCGCCGGGCTTCACCTCCGCGCCGACGCGAATCACGCCGTCGGGTCCAAGGTTCTTGAGCGCTTCATCACCCAGGTTGGGAATATCGCGCGTGATTTCTTCGGGGCCGAGCTTGGTGTCACGGGCGCCGACCTCAAACTCATCAATGTGAATCGAGGTGAAGACATCCTCCTTCACGATGCGCTCACTGACCAGGATTGCGTCCTCGAAGTTGTAACCGTTCCAAGGCATGAACGCGACCAGGATATTGCGGCCCAAAGCCAGCTCTCCGCCCTGGGTGCAAGGGCCGTCGGCGATGACCTGGCCTTTCTTTACGGCCTCCCCCTTCTTGACCACAATCTTCTGGTTGATGCAGGTCGCGGCGTTGGAGCGCATGAATTTGCGGACCTGATACACGTAGAGCCCCTTTTCGGGGTCGTGCCGCAGCTTCTTCTTGCCTTCGGGCAGCTTGCCGTCCGGAGTGATAATGATCTGACTGCCAGTGAGCGAGGCAACTTTGCCCGCTTCTTCGGCGACGATAACGGCACGCGAATCGCGGGCGACGCGCTCCTCCAGACCCGTCGCCACCAGGGGGGCTTCGGTAACCAGTAGCGGGACAGCCTGCCGTTGCATGTTGGATCCCATTAAGGCGCGGTTGGCGTCGTCGTGTTCGAGGAAGGGTATGAGGCTCGCCGCAACGGACACGAGCTGCTTGGGGGAGACGTCCATGTAATCCACGCGCGCCGGCTCAACGTCAATGAAGTCGCCTTTGCCGCGGCACACGACGCGGTCTGTGCTGAATTGGCCCTTATCGTTGATGGGCGAATTGGCTTGGGCGATCACGAAAGCTTCCTCGCGATCCGCGGTGAGGAAATCAATGTGCGCGGTGACCTTGCCATGTTCCGCTTTGCGGTAGGGCGTTTCGAGGAACCCGAAATCATTGATGCGGGCGAACGTCGCCAGGGACGCAATCAGGCCAATGTTCGGGCCTTCAGGCGTCTCTACGGGACAAATGCGGCCATAGTGCGACGGATGGACGTCGCGAACTTCGAACCCGGCGCGGTCGCGAGATAGACCGCCTGGCCCAAGAGCCGACAGACGGCGCTTATGGGTCAGTTCAGCCAGGGGGTTAATCTGGTCCATGAACTGCGAGAGCTGGCTACGGCCGAAGAAGTCGCGAATGACCGCGGAAAGCGCTTTCGGGTTAATCAGCTTCTGGGGAGACATGGATTCGACTCCCTGGTCGAACAGAGTCATGCGCTCCTTGACCAGGCGCTCGGTGCGGGCCAGGCCCACGCGGCATTGGTTCGCCAGCAATTCGCCGACAGTCCGAACGCGACGGCTACCGAGGTGATCAATATCGTCCAGACTGCCCTCACCCTTTTTCAGGCGCAGGAGGTACTTGGTCGCTGCGACCAGATCCGCTTTGGTAAGGATGCGGGAATCGCCGCCCTTAATACCCAGCTTCTGGTTGATCTTGTAACGGCCTACGCGGCCCAGGTCATAGCGCTTCGGATCGAAAAACAGCCGCTTGATCAGCGCGCGCGCATTGGCCGCTGTGGGGGGATCGCCCGGGCGCAGCCGGCGGTAAATGTCCTTAAGCGCTTCTTCCTCGTTCTTGGCGGGATCCTTCTTCATGCACTTGATGACAATCCCGTCGTCGAGGGTAGTATCAACGACTTTGATCTTGTGCACGCCGAGTTCCGAGATTTGCTTTACGACGGCTTTGGAAAGCGGTTCGAACGCCCGCGCCACGACAAGGCCCTTCTCCTGATCCGTGGCATCCTCGATAAGCACCTTGTTCGCCAGGTCTTCGCGCTTCTCAGCATCCTTGACACTCAGTTCCTCGACGTCGTAAAAGAGCTTCAAGATCTCTTCGTCGGTGCCCCGGGTCTTGTCCTGGCCCTCTTTGCTCCGGCCTTCGGTGTCCAGGAACGCGAGAGCGCGGAAGAACGTGGTGGTTAGGAACTTCCGTCTCCGCTTCTTACGATCGAGATAGACGTAAAGCAGATCGCTGGTGTCGAACTGCGCCTCGTACCAGGAACCACGGTCGGGGATGATCCGGAAGGAATGGAGCATCTTGCCATTGGGATGCTGCGTGGCTTCGAAAGCCAGACCGGGGGAACGGTGCAACTGGCTCACGATGACGCGCTCCGCACCGTTGATCACAAAGGTGCCCTGCGGGGTCATCAGAGGCAGCTCACCCATGAACACCTTTTCCTCCTTAGCCGACTTTTCCTCCTTCAGCAGGAAGGTCACGTACAGCGGGGCGCCGTAGGTCAGGCCTTCGCGCAAGCACTCCAGCCAATCCACTTTTGGTTCGCCGATCTCATAAGAATGGAAGTCGAGCACGCATTTGCCATCGTAGCTCTCAATAGGGAACACCTCGGTGAACACAGCCTGCAGCCCAAGGTTTCTACGCTTGGAGGCGGACACCTCCGCCTGGAGGAATTCCTTGTAGGAATTGGTCTGCAATTCGATGAGGTTGGGCGGAGTAGTAATCTCCTTGATCTTGCCAAAGTTAATCCGTTCAGTAGCTCGCGATGACATGTTGGGCCTTCAATAAGTGGCTGGCGACAGCACCATGCCGGTAATTACACGTAAATGACATAAGGCAAGGGCACTCGGTTCAAGAGCGAACTTGCCGAAACTCAAACCACGCGCGGTGGTTTCGCTGATGTTCTCTTTTTCTAATCTAAGACTTTCGTTTTTCTATCTAAAGTGAAGCAGGGACGGCGGATCTGCCGCCGCCCCCAAATGTAGAGCTCTTACTTTACTTCGACTTTCGCACCGGCGTCTTCCAGCTTCTTCTTAGCGGCGTCAGAATCGGCCTTGTTGGCGCCTTCCAGCACCGGCTTGGGAGCGCCTTCCACCAGCGCCTTGGCTTCCGCCAGGCCCAAGCCAGCCTTGACCTCGCGCACGGCCTTAATGACAGCGATCTTCTTGTCTGGCGGCACGGCAACCAAGACTACGTCAAACGCTGTCTTGGCCTCGGCAGCCGGAGCTGCGGCAGGACCCCCAGGGGCAGCCGCGACGGCAACAGGCGCGGCGGCAGATACGCCCCACTTGGTTTCAAGTTCCTTCACGAGGTCGGCGATCTCGATCACAGTTGCATTACTAAGTTCTTCTACGATTTTTGCTTTGTCTAGAGCCATTGTATTACCTTTCGTTTCGTCTCGTCGCCACCCATGGACATGGGCGAATTAAGTTCGCTGCATGCTAACCGACGATTTACGTTGTTGTTTGTTCCCAACCCCGCCGGCTTACAGCGAAGTTGAAATTGTTAGATTGCTATAGCGCTGGAACGTTCGACCGTTCGGGGCCGGGATCACGCGGCAGCAGGCGCCGGGGCGGCCTCGCCCAGCTTATCGGCTCGCGCTTTCAGAATACGCGCCATTTGCCCAGCCGGCGTGTTGAGCAGGCGCACGAGGCTGCTGGCCGGGGCGTTAAACAACCCCAGCAGGGTGCCGCGCAGGACTTCGAGCGAAGGCAAATCCGCCAAGGTCATGATCTCCGGCTGCTCCAGCCGTTGGTTGTTCAGGTAACCGAAATGGACTTTCAGCCGGTCGAACTCGGCGCCGAAGGCCTTCACCACTTTCGCAGCGGTGGAGATGTCCCGCTTGCCGGTTACAACCGCCAGTTGGCCGGTCAGCGCGCCGTTCAAATCCCCGACCCCGGCTTCTTTAGCGGCAATCCGGAACACCGAATTCTTCACCACGTGGATTTCCGCCCCGGCCTTGGTGAGCCGCTTGCGGAGTTCCGTCAGGTGAGCCACTTTGAGCCCCTTATAGTTGACCACGATGAAGAACGGGGCGGCGTTCAACCGCGCCAGATACTCTTTGGTTAAGCTTTGCTTTTCCGGACGCATTTTCTTTAGATCGTTAAAGCGTTAAAAGGTTCAAGACCATTCCACAGCCGGTTAGACGGCGAATTCCTTAACGTCCACCCGCACAGGTGGACTCATCGTCGCGGACAGGGTGCAGCTCTGCAGATAAATACCCTTTACACTATGCGGCCGCGCTTTGGCGACGGCATCAATGACCGAGCGGGCGTTCTCTTCTAATTGGGTCGCAGTGAAGCTCGCCTTGCCGACGGGCACATGCACGTTCCCGGCCTTATCAATCTTGAACTCAACCCGTCCCGCCTTGACTTCTTTCACGGCGCGGGCGGTATCCTCGGTCACGGTACCCGTCTTGGGATTGGGCATCAGGCCCCGCGGGCCCAGCACTTTGCCCAGCTTGCGGACCTCGCTCATGGCTTCAGGAGTGGCTATGGCGACGTCGAAGTCCGACCAGCCTTCCTGGCACTTCTTGATCATGTCCTCGAATCCCACGTATTCGGCGCCCGCAATCTTGGCGGCCTCCGCGGGGGGGCCGCTCTTGGCGAAGACCAGCACGCGGACGGTCTTGCCGCTGCCGTGCGGGAGCGGCACAGTGCCGCGCACCATCTGGTCGGATTGCTTGGGGTCAACGCCGAGGCGGAAGGCGAGGTCAACAGTCTCGTTAAACTTCGCTTTCGGGAACTTCGTTAGAACTTCCACGGCGGACTTTAGGGGATAGGTTTTCTTTCCATCCACCATTTCGAGGGCTTTCTTGTATCGTTTACTTGGCATTTTCAGTGTTGCGGTGAAAATGAGGCCCGGACTCCCGGGGCTCTCCCGCGTTTGTTTTTTGTTCTATTCTTCGCGTGCTGTTAGTTGCGTGTCTTCCGGCACCGGGCAACGATCCAATCAGTCCGTTACCTCGATGCCCATGCTGCGGGCCGTGCCTGCGACGACGCGGAACCCGGCCTCTTCGGAAGTCGAGTTCAAATCCTTGGCCTTGAGTTTGACGATTTCGAGGACCTGTTTGCGGGTCACCTTGCCAACCTTTTCCTTGTTAGGCTCTTTCGAACCCGCAGTAATGCCCGCGGCTTTCTTCAGGAGCACCGAAGCCGGCGGCGACTTGGTAATGAAGCTGAAAGACTTGTCCTGATAGACCGTGATGACCACAGGGATGATCATCCCCGGCTGGTCCTTGGTTTTCGCGTTGAAGTCTTTGCAGAACGCCATGATGTTCACGCCATGCTGCCCAAGCGCCGGACCGACGGGCGGTGCGGGATTGGCCTGGCCAGCAGGAATCTGCAACTTAATCTGTCCTGTAATCTTTTTTGCCATAACGAAATTCTCTTTCGGGTAACAAGCGCGGCTGGGAGCGGCTCAGGGCTATCTTCGCCGAGCGCCTCAGTTCCCAAACTGCCAACGCATTAGCCTTTTTCCACCTGCCAGTATTCCAACTCTACGGGCGTGTTTCGGCCAAAGATGTTGACCGTGACCTTCAGTTTGCCCCGTTCGGGCTCGACTTCTTCGATCACGCCGCTGAAGTTCAAGAACGGGCCGTTGTTGATTTTAACCGTCTCGCCCACGTCGAAGCTCACCTTCGGCTTCTCATGCTCTTCGGAGGCGGAAATCTGGCTCTTGATGGACTCGACCTCGTCGGTTGGGGTGGGCGTGGGCGGTTCGCCGCCCACGAATCCAATCACACCCTGGGTTTCCTTTATGAAGTACCAGGGCTTCTCGATAATCCGCTTGTTCTCATCGAGCAGCACCATGTCCACAAAGACATACCCGGGCCAGAGTTTGCGGGTGGAAACCGTCTTTTTTTGGTTCCGCACCTCCACCACCTTCTCCATCGGCACCAGGACTTCCTTGATGTAGTCGGTCATTTCTTCAGCCTTGATGCGCTTCTCAATGCTTTCTTTGACCTTCTGTTCCTGGCCGGACAAAGTATGGATGACAAACCACTGGCTTTGCATGGCCTTAGAGCTTAAAGAACATGAAGATGCGGAAGAACGCCTGGTCCACCAGCACGATGTAGCCCCCCAGGAGCACGATGGATATGGTGACCACCACCGTGGAGCCCTTCAGTTCGTCCCACGTCGGCCAGGTGCACTTGCGCAACTCCTCGCGGGTTTGCTGCACGTACGTCGTCAGTTGGGCCAAGTAGCCTTTGCGCCATAGAAACACAAAGAGGACCCCGACCACAACGCCCCATATGCCTATTTTTATCAGATCATTCACAACATTATAACCAGTTTGGCGGAGAGGGAGGGATTCGAACCCCCGTCGGCTGTTAGGCCGAAGCGGTTTTCAAGACCGCCGCGATAGACCACTCTGCCACCTCTCCAGTCCCGCAGCGCGGGACTTGGCACGGCGGGAGGGACTCGAACCCCCAACCGACGGTTTTGGAGACCGCTACTCTACCAATTGAGCTACCGCCGTAATGCCTAAGCAATGACTTCGGTCACCCGCCCGGCGCCGATGGTCCGTCCGCCCTCGCGGATTGCAAACCGCTGGCCTCTTTCCATCGCCACGGGCGCGATCACGTTCACCTCTACCGAGACGTTATCGCCAGGCATGACCATTTCGACGCCCTGCGCCAGTGTGACCGTCCCGGTGACGTCCGTGGTGCGGAAGTAGAACTGCGGGCGGTAGTTGGTGAAGAAAGGCGTATGCCGGCCACCTTCTTCCTTGGACAGCACATAAACCTCCGCCTTGAAATGCATGTGCGGGGTGATACTGCCAGGCTTGGCCAGCACCATGCCGCGTTCGACTTCGTCTTTCTTGGTGCCACGCAGCAAAACGCCTACGTTGTCGCCCGCGTTGGCTGAATCGAGAAGCTTGCGGAACATTTCGATGTCCGTGGCCACCGTCTGGCGGGTCTCTTTGAGCCCGACGATCTCGACCGGGTCCATGCGCTTGAGCAGGCCACGCTCGACGCGGCCCGTCACGACTGTGCCGCGTCCTTCAATGTTGAACACGTCTTCGATGCACATCAGGAACGGCTTGTCCACCTCGCGGGTTGGCAGCGGGATGAAGGCGTCAATCGCCTCCATCAGCGCCTGGATGGACTTCTCGCCCTCGGGGTCACCCGCTAGCGCCTTCTTGGAGCTGCCGCGGATAACGGGTGTTTTGTCGCCCGGAAATTCATACTTGTTCAGCAGGTCGCGGACTTCCATTTCCACCAACTCCAGCAATTCGGGGTCGTCCACCAGGTCCACCTTGTTCAGATAGACCACGATGGCCGGCACGCCCACCTGGCGCGCGAGCAGCACGTGCTCTTTGGTCTGCGGCATTGGGCCTTCCGAGGCATCCACCACGAGGATGGCGCCGTCCATCTGCGCCGCGCCCGTGATCATGTTCTTGATGAAGTCGGCGTGACCGGGACAGTCAATGTGCGCGTAATGCCGCTTGTCGCTCTGATACTCGACGTGCGACACGGCGATGGTGACCGTCTTGGTTTCGTCACGCACGGTGCCGCCTTTGGTGATGTCGGCGTAGGAGATCGGCGTAGCCAGACCCTTTTTAGACTGAGTTTGCACAATCGCGGCGGTTAACGTGGACTTGCCATGATCAATGTGCCCAATCGTGCCGACATTGACGTGCGGCTTGGTTCGTTGAAATTGCTCTTTTGCCATTGCTTGATCTCCGGATGTTAATGTGTCTGTTTCAGTGCTATACTCTGCGTCTGCTTACGCTGTAACGTTTTCAGGTTTAACTAATCAATATTCTAACGTGTTACTGGAGCCCATGATCAGGGTTGAACTGATGACCTCGTCCTTACCAAGGACGCGCTCTACCAACTGAGCTACATGGGCGCTAGCTCCGAAAGCTTCGGCGCTGGCCAAACTTTATCTTAACCCTGATGCCTAAAAGCGACAATAACCCGCCACCCCCGCTCTTTCACGCGAAAAAGCCCCAGGAGTTGCTGGTTTTCGACTTTCTACGGCCCAATGACCGCGTGAAAATATGAGACCCAGAGCTCCATGTCAACGGGTTTCACAACTTTTTTTCAGGTTTTTTTGCATCGGGGCAAGATGTCCTCTCAAGAGGGCGGGCCAGCCCAACTACCCGCGGGAAATCCCCCTTCTCACGAGTGAGACAAAGTCGCCTAGCCGGCGATATACCAGTGTGTCTCCCATGTGGATCGATCCACATGGGAGACACACTGGTATATCGCCGTTGTAGCACCGGGGCCGCACGGGCCGAACCTTGGGGCCGCTCGCCAGGCATGCGGAGCCCATATCCAGGTTGGATGAGATTGGAACTGTTTATGCTTCAAGCACTTGGGCCGAACAAAGGGCGCACTTAGCTCTTCACCAAGGCCACCGGCTGTGCTTCCTGGAGGTAGGTCAGGGCGTACAGCATCAGATAGGTCACGAACACGAACATCGCGAAGAGCGCCGGGACCGCCAGGGAGTTGGGACTCGCCAGCGGGTCGGCGGCCCAGTGGCCGATTCCATGATAGAGCTGCCTTGGCTTGAACATGACGTCCCAACTGTTGAAGCGCAGGAACCGCCCAAGGTAGATCCCAAAGCCGCTTAGTGCCGCAACCCCGCCAATGAAGAACCAGCTCGCCGCCCGTCCCAACATCCGTATCACCACCGTTTGCATCAGGAACAGCGACACAAAACCCAACACCAGGCCGGTAATCGCGCACAGCAGGATCAGGCTCAGGTCCACCCAGAAATTCGGATAAAAGCGCGTTGTCAGGTGAATCAGGTCGGTGAAGATGTACGGCGCATTGGGGAAGAACAACAGCCACGCCCCCGCCAGACTCAGGAACCGCCAACTGCGCCCGGAGACGCTGCGGAACTTCTCGCAAGCCAGCAGAGCGAAGATCATCGGCAGCCAGGCCAGGAACAGGTTCCAGATCAGAAACGTATAGAAGAGGTTGCGGGTCCAGATCATTCGCGCTAACACCAGCGCCACACTCGTGCCGGAAGCGATCAATAAGGCGAGAACCGGTATCGCCGTTTCGCGCTGGAATGCGAGCCGAAAGAGTTTCATAGCAATGCCGGTTAGACCACATTGGAGACAGGGCCACTCAATGTTTCAAGGGTGCAGCAGCCGGGAAGCGGCTTTGAAGACCGTCTCATAGAGGCCGATCTTCATTTCCTCCCTCCGAGGGCGACTACACCCCGGCAGGTACAAGGTTCCGGGAGCTTTCCGGCACAGCGGCATCCGTCCAGTGGTGGCTTGTTACCATAAGGCGCTTGCGGAAGGCCACGTGCCGGCGGCGGGTCAACTCCACGAGCGGCCACCAGACTCGCCGCACCAGGCGATACTTGATGAGGAAATGCCAGAGCCGATTCGAGCGCTTGTAGAGGTAACAGCCCGCCAGATAGGTAGCCAACGCCCCAGCGGTACGAGGCCTTCGCAACCAAATCGAAGGGTGCGAGAACAGGCGCCGGTAGAGCCAGTCGTAGCCGAGCAGCAACTGCTCGGGCGTCATCTGCTTGGGGCGGAAGACCACATGCGCCGTGTCGTACTTGTCCCAGTCGCGGTGCAAGAGCCGGCCTTCGGCCTCAAATTGCCGGAAGAGCGGGGTTCCGGGATAGGGCGTCAGGATGTGAAACGTTGCGCATTCCAGGCGGTTGCGTTCGATCCAGTCTGCCAACTCCACGAAGGTTTCCCTCCGATCATCATCGAAGCCCACCACGAAGCTGCCGTTCACCTGGATGCCATAATCGCGCAAGAGCTGGACACGCCGGGCATATTCCTCCGCCCGAGGCGTTCGCTTGCGCGCCTGCACAAGGTTGGCGTCGGTCAGAGTCTCAAAGCCAATGAATACGCCCGTGCAGCCGGACAGGGCCATTTCCCGCACCAAGCCGGGATCATCGGTCACGTCCAGCGTCACGGCTGCGCTCCAAATCTTTTCCAATGGCCGCAATGCCCGGCACAAAGCGCGCAGATAGTCGGGTTGGGAGCCGAGATTGTTGTCAATGAAGACGCCGTAGGGCTGGCCGTCAGCCGCAAACTGCCGCCGGATGTCCTCAGGGTCTCGCGTCCGGTAGGGCATTTGCAGGCCTTTAGTCGCCAGGTAGCAGAAGCCGCAACGGTTGTGGCAGCCGCGCGTGGCGATCAGGCTGGTAGTAGTCAGATAGCTGTCGCGCAGGAGCAACTCACGCCGCGGCCCGGGATCAAGCCCATAGGGACGCTCGTAGCTCGCCTTGTAGCGCGGCTTCAGCGCGCCGGCTTCGACGTCGCGTAGTATTTCGGGCCAGAGTTGCACGCCGTCGCCGATGGCAATCGCGTCGGCGTGAGGCGCGGCTTCGTCAGGACAGGATTGAAGGTGCAACCCGCCGAGGACGACCTTGCTGCCCCGCGCGCGATACCAGCCTGCGAGTTGATAGGCCCGCCTGGCGAACGTCAGATGGACGGTGATTCCGACTACCTCCGGCACAGGATCAGCCGGCGGCGGCCCCTGGAGGAGGTTCTCGTCCCAATAGCGCACCTGCCAGTGCGGGGGTGTGGCCCCGGCAACCGACGTCAGAGCAAGGCTGGGCGTCAGCACGTGCTTCCCAAAGCTGCCATGGGGCGATTTGGCGTAGTACGGATTGATCAGCAGCGCGTGCCGTTTCGCGACCGGGCTCAGTGGAGCACCCTCATTCAAAGGCGGCGGCGTTGACATGCCAGCAGGCAACCAAAGCGGCTTGCGCGGTTGGTAGAAGGGATCGGCGGGGACGGCTTCAAAGAGCCGGGCAAAGGGGTTCGGCTTCATGCGGCCTGTCGGTGTTTAATTCCCGCCGGTTCGTGAACTGCTCGGTCGTAATTCCGCCGGGAGGCCAGTTCATTGAGCCAGCGCTCGATCGCCTCAATAGACGAATCCGGCGTGGACGTGCCAGCAGTAACGCCTACCGTCTGCGCACCCTCAAACCATGCTTCGCGCAGGTCCTCGGCCGTCTGCACATGGTGCACGCGTGAACAGTACCGCCCGCAGGTGCGAACCAACTCGTGCGTGTTGTTGCTGTGCGCGCCGCCGATCACGACCATCACGTCCGCCCGCTGCGCCAACTCGACCGCGGAATTCTGTCTCTGCTTCGTCGGCTGGCAGACCGTGTCTATGAACCGCACCTCGGAATCCGGAAAACGCTCGCGAATCAGCTCCACTAGCGCCCGCACCTTCTCGATTGGCTGCGTGGTTTGGGCCGCCACACCGAAGCGCGGCCGCGCTTTCAACTCGAAGACGTCCGCCTCCGATAGCACGACGTCGAAGTCCACCAGATCCTCCGTCAGCCCGCGCACCTCGACGTGATCGCGCTTGCCCACCACAACGGGGTGGTAGCCTGTGCTGGCCAGGTTCGCCACAGCGCGATGCGCTACACGCACTAGCGGGCAAGTAGCCTCCATCAGGTTGAGGCCGCGCTCGCGCACGCGCTCGATCCCCTTCTCGGACGCACCGTGCGCGGTGATCATCACGGTCCTGGTTTCCGCGGCGGCGACCTCTTGCGCCACCTTGATGCCCCGGGCGCGCAGATCGGCGAGCACCGTTTCATTATGCACCAGGTCGCCCAGGATGGTGACTGGTTCCTTCTGGGATTGTTGCAGGGCCAGGGCGATGGCGTCGCGGACGCCGAAGCACATCCCCAGGTGTCCAGCTCGAAGAATTCTCATATAGTTACTGCGCAAGCGCTTTAACTTTGTATTACAAAGTATATGACCCTGTGGCGCCTTTTCCGTTCAAACTCATTGCCTGGTAGGGACGCATTCCACCGCGTCCCGCTTTGGGGCGAACACCTCCGGGACACGGTAGAACGCGTCCCTACCGCCTGTTCTGCCGGATGATCTGCTCCAGCAGGTTGATGTAGTTGGTGAAGGCCTTCTTGCCCGCGGTGGTGAGCGCGCAGGTGGTTAGAGGGCGGTTGTTATGGAAGGATTTGGTGACTGACACGTAGCCGGATTCCTGGAGGGTGCGGATGTGTGTGGTCAGGTTGCCATCGGTCATGCTGAGGGCATCGCGCATCTCGGTGAACGAGAGTTCCGGCGAGGCCGCCAGCATGGACATGATGGCCAGGCGCCCCTTCTCGTGAATGACACGATCGAGCTGGAGGAAGGGTTCCGGGTTCACGCCGCATTCCTGCGCTGCTCGGTGAAGTAGAGATAGCCGCCGTAAGCAAGGTGGAGGCCGCCGAAGAAGAAGCCCATGATGGCGTGGGAATATAGAAAATGCTGCGGCTGAGCGGATTGGCCGGCGAGTTCCGCCGCGAGCAGGACACAGCCTCCGAGGATGAAAGCCCAGCCGAAGAGTTTCATGCCCCGGGGCATGAAGAAGCCTGCGGCATGAATGGCGCACCCATAAAGGACGACCCAGCTCAACGGCAGCCAGAGCTCGGTGAGTGGAGGCCCCAGGCCATGCACGGGCGCCTGGCGCAGAAAGGCGCCGGCGGTGATCATTGACCCCGCAGCCAGCGGAGGCAGCAGGGCCTGCATCACGCGCCGTGTAGGCGGGGACCAGAACGGTTCCGAATCTCTGAGCGCCTGGCGACGCACCAATAGAAAGGAGCCCGCCATGGCGGCCACCGCCACGGCAGCCCAGTAGATGATGAATGCCTGCGGCGGACAGATTCGCAGCCTCCAGCCCAGCGCGGCTGCAACGATGCCGATCACACCGTTGAAGATCATGATGGGCGCCAGCGCGCGCCGGTACAGCGCGGAGCGTTCCATCAAAGTGCGGATAACCTGGAGATGTTCGGCGGCCCAGTTTGATTCCATAGCCTATACTTTGCATGACAAAGCCATGCAAAGCAAGCAACATTTCTCGGCGGTGTAGCGGCAGCCATCCTGGCTGCCGTAGAGGGCGGCATCCTGCCGCCCGGAGGAGCGTCCGAAACCTCCAACGTGACGGCAATCCCAAAGGCCAATCCGCCGGGCAAGATGCCTGCCGCTACGAGGCGGCGATCAGCTTCTTGAGCCGGCTGACGGGGTCCTTCACGCGGGCCATCAGGATCATGGCGGCGATGACGAAGGGTTTGAAACTGGCCTCGCAGTAAGTCGCCAGGCGATACTTCTCAAAGACACCTTTGGAGACTTCACCCTGGGCGCAACTGACTCCAGAGATGTCCGCCGGTAGGCAATGCAGGTAAAGCGCCTCGCCACCTTTGGTCAGCTTCATCTTCTTCTCGTCGCATTCCCAGGCCTGGTACTTCGCGTTGTTGGCTAGGCATTCCTTCTCCAACTGCCTGAGTCCTTCCTTATCGCCCTTGTGAAGCAGCGGCGTTCGCTTCTGCATGACCTGGTAGGGCGCCCACGACTTGGGATATACCACGTCGGCGTTCTTGAAGGCCGCCTCCATGCTCGACACCACCTCGAACTTGCCTCCGCTCTTCGCGCTGTGCTTCCCGGCCAGCTCCACCACTTCGGGGATCAGGCCGTAGCCTTCGGGATAAGCCAGCGACACTTCCATGCCGAACCGAGTCATGAGCCCGATCACGCCTTGGGGCACGGACAGCGGCTTGCCATAGCTGGGCGAAAAGGCCCACGTCATAGCCACCTTCTTACCCTTCAACTTCTCGAGGGACCCAAAGTGCCGTTTGAGGTGCAGCAAGTCGGCCAGGACCTGCGTGGGATGGTCCACGTCGCACTGGAGATTGATGACGCTGGGCCGCTGGTGCAGTACGCCTTTGTCGTACCCCTCCTGCACGGCTTGCCCGACCTCGCGCATATAGGCGTTGCCCTCGCCGAGGAACATGTCGTCGCGGATGCCGATGACCTCGGTGAGGAAAGAGATCATGTTGGCCGTTTCCCGCACGGTCTCGCCGTGGGCGATCTGGGACTTCTCCTCGTCCAACTCCGACAGGCCGAGGCCCAGGGCGTTGACCGCCGAGGCGAAGCTGAAACGCGTCCGGGTGGACTTGTCGCGGAAGATCGAGACGGCCAGCCCGGTCTTGAACATCTTGAAAGGCTTGCCCGCCTTGTGCATTTCCGAGAGGCACTCGGCTACCAGGAGGAGCGCGCGAATCTCCGCGTCAGTCTTCTCCCAGGTGAGCAGGAAGTCCTTGCCGTAAGTGTTGGTCTCTAGCTTTTGGAGTTCAGCAAGCTGCGTCTTAAGCATGTTCATGGTGTATATCGCGCCCCGCCGATCCCGCGCTCCTTCACCGGCACGGGCTGCGAGTGAGCCGGGAGGCTGGATTAGGGCCGCACGATTTGCAAGATTGGACTCGCGCCCGCGCCCGAGGACGTCCGCGCCGAGCGCGGTTAATGCAACGAGAGGGTATTGGGGTTACCACCGTTCCGGAGGACGTTTGGGCGGCGGCTGGTTTCGGGCTCGGGCTGCCTTGCGCATAACCAGGACCACAGCCGCCAACAGCAGGAGGAAGGCGTAGAAACACCATAGTCCCGATTGCACCAGAAACACTGCCGCCGCCGTGATCCACAATGCGAAAGACGAGCGCATTGGGCTATGTTCCTCCGGCTTGGGCGGCGCGGGTGTGGTAACTGCATTGGTGGACTGCTTTTCCTCTTTAGGCGGCGGGGGAAGTTCCGCTGTAGTGCCGGTGCCGGCGGACGCCCAACCTGCCTGCGCGGGGAAAGTTGCGGAGAACTGAATGGCCAAGACAGACCCCGTATTGGGCTGGTGGCCGGGCCAGGGTGCAGACGCCGCGGAAACGCCGGCGCCGGACCTCGCTGCCGTTCCAGGTTGCCGCAGGGTAGGCAAGGAGAGAGTCGCGACGACGGGCACCTGCCCTGCGGCGGAGGTCAGAGCGGCGTTGTTCTTTTCTTCGACGTGCCCATCCGAGAAGAGCAAGTCGCCCTTAAACCGGTGTAGTTCCTCGGTCCAGCGCAGAGCATAGTTGCGGCCCAGCCGGAGGACGGTGCCGGGCGTCGTGTAGTCGTTGGTGAGATTCCTGTCGCCGGCCAGGATGGAGCTGGGCCGCGCGAACTCGGCGTTCACGCCAATGAAATAGCTCAGGTTCGAGTTGCTGAGTGCGGCGAAGTTAGCTGCGGCCAGTCGCGTGTCCGTGGGGCAAACCACCAGCTTGGGGGTAACGAGTTCATTCGAGACGGCTTGGAAGTGGCGGAAGGAGAAGTAGAAGTTGCCCTCGAGGCGATTGCCGCTCCGGGCAAACTCGAGCGTGCCGCCCGCACTCATCGGCACAGCCATCGGAAACTGCCCGTTGTGGTCGTTGGCGTAGCTGGTGAATCCGATGCCCGCCTCGTGTAGATGGTCAATGCACTGGATGCGCCTTGCCCGAGTCTTGGCTTGCCCCACCGCCGGCAGCAGCAGCGCCGCCAACAGCATGATAATGGCTATTACGCACAACAGTTCGATCAGGGTCACTGCCGAGGCACGGACGCTAGAACGTATGACGCTCATACCTTGCTCTTTGGCCAAGCATTGGCGATGCCCAACGCCAGCATCGGCTGTATTTAGCGGGAAATCCCGCCCCGATGAGCGTGAGCGTTATTCCGCACACCCCCCTGGTGTTCCGAATCAACGCGGACTGAGATCCGCAGTTACGTCCTTTTCCATGTGCCGTGCCCCATCCTTGCGCGTGCGGCTCACGCAGACTGCGGGGACTGCACGCCAATCACTTCGCTGCTTTGGCGATGGCTTGGACGATCTGTTGGTAGCCCGTGCAGCGGCAAAGGTTTCCGGAGATCGCGCTGCGAATCTCCATCTCGGTGGCGCGGGGATTCCAGTCCACCAGGGCCTTGGCGCTCATGAGCATGCCGGGGGTGCAGAAGCCGCAGTGGACAGCATCGTGGTCCAGGAAGGACTCTTGCAGCGGGTGCAGCTTGCCGTCCTGGGCCAACCCTTCCACGGTCAGCACCTGGCGTCCTTCAATCTGCGGCGCCAGCACCAGGCACGAGTTCACGGGCTCGCGGTCGAGCAGGACGGTGCAGGCGCCGCACTCACCGATTTCGCAGCCGCACTTGGTGCCCGCCAAGCCCAGATGATCTCGCAGCAGGTCGAGCAGAGTTGTGTTGGCCGGGACTGTGAGCGCGTACGCACGTCCGTTAATCGTGGTCCGGATATGCGCCTCGCTGGTAGGGCGCGCACTCCGTTGTGCGCCGTGGACGGGTGAATGGTCCGCTCGGCGAGCGGACCCCACCGTCTGTGCGGGCGCGGCGGACTTCGGCGCCGAACCAGCGACACAGCGCTGCAGGGCACGTTTTACCAGCGCCGCAATCACCGGTTCCTTATACTCGGTGGACCAGCGCCGGCCCGTCGCCTTGATCATCTCCTCGGCCACCTTCGCGCCGGCCGCAGCGAACAGCTTGTCGCCCGGCTTTTGGCCGACCAGCATCCGCTCAGCTTCCGCCACCCTCTGCCACGTTGGGAACGCCGCGCCCGGAACGATCCGCGCTTCTACGATCTCCCCGCCCTTCCCCACTTCCAGAACGGCGGCGACGCTCAACCGCGAGATCGCCAGCGCATTGCGGCGGCCCAGCTTGATGAAGGCGCTGCGTATCCCGGGGCCAAGCTTCGGGAAGCGCACGGCGGTCAGCAGCTCATCGGCCCTGGCTTTGGTCGTGTAAGGTTTGGCAAACAGGTCGGGCAGCGCCAGCTCCCGGCGGCCTTCCGTGGATTGCAGCGTCACCGTCGCGCCCAATGCAACGAGCGGCGGCACCGTATCGGCGCAAGTGGCCGCGTTCATGATGTTCCCGCCCACAGTGGCGCGCGCCCGAATCTGGGGCGAGCCGATTGCGCCGGCAGCGGCGGCGAGCAGCGGCGCGAACTTCCGCACTGCATCGGAGCGCACCAGGTCCGCGTGCGTGGTCAGTGGCCCAATCGTGATGTTGAAGTTGGAATCAGCTATCCCGGCCAGCTCGGCCACTGCGGAGATGTCCAGCACGACGCGCGGCGCGTTCCTCGAGCCACGCCGCAACTCGATGAGCAAATCCGTTCCGCCCGCCAGCAGCCGGGCCTCCGCGCCATGCCCGGCAAGCGCGTTGCACGCCTCGGCGATGGTCTTAACCGCGATGTATTCGAAGGGCTTCATCGGTCACCTCGCCCGAGCTTGCAGGAATCCCCTGCCATGACGTCCTTCTTCACCGAGCCGCGCTCGCCTTCGCGCGTCAGCTTGTGCCCCAGCAGCACCCGTTCAAGCGTGGCCGGGATTTCGTACACCCGCTTGCCGGTGGCATTGTAAATCGCGTTCACGATGGCCGGTGCGGCGAGTTCGTTCGCTGGTTCGCCTATTGACTTGGCCCCGAAAGGCCCGGTCGCATCGGGATTCTCCACTATGATGGCTTTGATGCTCGGCACATCCATGGACGTGGCGATCAGGTATTCATCGAAGTTGAGTTGCTTGGGCACGGCGTCCTCGTAGTCGAACTCTTCGAGCAGGCCGTAGCCGATGCCCATGGCCACGCCGCCGTAGAACTGGCCCAGCACCGAGTTGCGGTTGATGGCCTTGCCGACGTCGTGGCATGACACGAAGTCCAGCACGTCCACCTTGCCGATCTCGGTGTCCACCTCGATCTCGGCCACGTTGGCGCCATAGACAAAAGTGAAGTAGGCGTCGCCTCTGCCGTCTTCCTCGTGCCAGGAGGTAGGGGGCGCTTTGTGCCAGCCCAGGCCATACATCGTCTTGCCCCGGCGGTAGCACTCGGCGGCTAGCTCGGCGAAGGACGCCATCCGCTTGCCACTCCCGTGCTCTACCAGGTGGTTGTCCGCTAACTCGCACTTGTCCTGGGGCACTTTCACCATTTCCGCCCCCACCTCCAGCATGGTAGCCCTCACAATCTCCGCCGCCTTCTTGGCCGCGGAGCCGCCCATGATGGTGCCCCGTGACGCCACGGTCGGGCCGGAGTCGGGCACACGGCTGGTGTTGGTGTTCAGGAACCGGATGCGGTCCATAGAGATGCCCAGGACTTCCGCTGCGATCTGCGACATCTGCGTTTGGGCGCCCTGGCCCATGTCGGTGATGCCCGAGGAGACGATCACGCTGCCGTCCGTCTGCACGGAGACGATGGCGCCGGCTGCGTCTGCTCCTTCCGCGCCCAGGGACACGCCCCGGTAACTGCAGGCCAGGCCAATACCGCGCTTCTTTGGCGCGGGGGGCGATTTGCGATACTCCTTCCATTTCGACCGGAAGCCCGCCGCGTCAGCGGCCTTTGTCAGCACCTCGCACAGACTTACCTTGTGCATCAGTCGCTGCTGGGTGGCTGTGATCGCGCCGTCCATGAAGCCGTTCTGCAAGCGAATCTCCAGCGGGTCCTTGCCGACCTTCTCCCCCAACTCGTCCATCATAGACTCGATAGCGAAGTTCACCTGCGGCGAGCCGAACCCGCGCATGGCCCCAGTGTAGTTGTTGTTCGTATAGACGGCAAAGACGTCCGTCTTTACGTGGTCACAGTAATACGGCCCAGTCGCCTGCACCACCGAACGCCACGTCACGAATGGGCTCATCGAAGCATAAGCGCCCCCGTCCGCAATGCAGCGGATCTCCATGGCCGTGATCGAGCCGTCCTTCTTCGCCCCCCACTTGTAATAGAGCACGTAGGGGTGCCGCTTGTAGGACTCCAGCATGGACTCTTCGCGGGTGTTGACCATCTTTATGGGCTTGCCCGTGGCCAGCGCCAGCAGGGCCGCACGGCAACACATGGAGGTCATTACCTCGTCCTTCCCGCCGAAGGAGCCGCCCAGCGTGGCCTGGATGATTTCCACCCGGTTCAGGTCCAGCTTGAGCGCGGCTGCCACCGAGCGGCGCGTCGAAAAGAGGTTTTGCACGCTGCCGGTCACAACCACTCCGCCGTGCTCGGCGGGCTCGGCCAGCGCCGCCTCCGGTTCGAGGTAGGAATGCTCAATGCACGGCGTCTGGAACCTGTGCTCGATGATGAAGTCCGCCTCCGCGAAGCCCTTGGTCACATCGCCCTTGCGGACCTTGTGGTGGACGAAAGTGTTGTCATCCCCGTGAATCTTCGGCGCGTCCGGGGCCAGCGCCGCCTCCGGGTCCGAGAGCACCGGCAGCGGCTCGTAATCCACCTTGATTAGCTTTACGGCGGCCTCGGCGATCTCCCGGGTTTGTGCCGCGACCAGCGCCACCCCGTCTCCCAGGTAGCGGACCTTGTCCCCCGCGAGGATCGCCTGGTTCTTCACGACGATGCCAATGGTCTTTTCGCCCGGGATGTCCAGCGCGGTCAGGACTGCCTCGACGCCCGCGAGCCCTTTGGCCGCCGCGGTATCAATGCGCAGGATGCGCGCGTGCGGATGCTCCGAGCGCAGGACCTTGCCATAAAGCTGGTGCCCCGCGTTGTAGTCGGCGGCGAACTTCGCCCGTCCCGTCACTTTGCCCAGTGCGTCCACGCGCCTCTCGCCCTTGCCGATGATTCTGTTAGGTATGCTCAATCCGTCTGGCCTGGTTGCCGAGTTTAGGCCGGCCAGTCTCCGCCAGAAGCGCCTTGATTGCAACGCTAACCTGACCTGCGCGACTTGGTATTTGGCCTTTCCCGCATTTAGACTAACCTTTGGCCATGGCGAAGAAACTGTTCCTGCTGGATGGGATGGCCCTGGTGTATCGGGCGCACTTCGCGTTCGTCGCCCGCCCGATCCTTACGTCCAAGGGCGTGAATACCTCCGCGCTCTACGGGTTCACCCAGACGCTGCTCGATGTCCTGAAGAACCAGCAGCCCACCCACATCGCCGTCGCGTTCGACACCGCGGCGCCGACTCAGCGGCACACCGAGTTCGCCGACTACAAGGCCAATCGCCAGGAGATGCCGGAAGACCTCAGCGTGGCGCTGCCCCACGTGCGGCGCATGGTTGAGGCGCTCAATATCCAGGTGCTCATCTGCGATGGCTACGAAGCGGACGATCTCATCGGCACGATGGTGCAGCGCGCAGAAGCTGAGGGCTTCCAGTCCTACATGGTCACCTCCGACAAGGACTTTGGCCAGCTCGTCACTGCCAACACCTTCATCTTCAAGCCGTCGCGGAGCGGCGACGGGGTGGAGATCCTCGGCCTGCCCGAGATTCAAGCCCGCTGGGGCGTGCAGCGGCCGGAGCAAGTGGTGGATGTGCTGGCGCTCATGGGTGACGCTTCCGATAACATCCCCGGCGTGCCGGGTATCGGGGAGAAGACGGCCATAAAGCTCATCGCCCAGTATGGCACGCTGGACAACTTGCTGGCCCACGCAGGCGAATTGACCGGGCGAGTGAAGCAAACCCTGGAAACCAACCGGGAGCAGGCGCTGCTGTCCCGCCGGCTCGCGACCATTCTCCGGGACGCGCCGTGCCCGGTCGAGTTGGCTGCACTGAAGGTGCAGCCGCCGAACGAGGCCAAGCTGAAAGAGTTGCTGGTGGAGTTCGAGTTTAACTCCCTCGGCAGGCGGCTGTTCGGCGAGGAGTTCAAGGCGGGCAGAGGAGCAGGAAGTCCGAAGGCCGAAGGCCGAAGTCCGAAAGGGCTGCCGACCGCACTCCCCGCGAAGAGTGTTGAGCAGTTGGAGCTGGTGGAGGACAGGGAAGTCGTGCTGGAGGACACGCCGCCTGCGCCGCCTGCCGCGAACCTGAAGACCATTGCTGAAGTCCCGCACGAATATCATCTGGTGGATACAGCGGCGGAGCGGGCGAAGCTTATACAGACGCTGGAGAAGCTGGGCTCCTTTTGCCTGGATACGGAAACTACCAGCCTCGATACCAAACAAGCGCGCCTGGTGGGGCTGGCGTTCTCCTTCGCCCCCCACACCGGCTACTACGTCCCACTACCGCCAGACGACCTGCAGGAACTCCGCACTCCGCACTCCGCGCTCCGCACTTCCCCGGTGCTGGAGGAGTTCCGCGCCGTGCTGGAATCCGAGCGCATCGAAAAGGTCGGGCATAACCTCAAGTTCGACCTGAGCGTCCTGAAGTGGCACGGCATTTCGGTGCGCGGCAAGCTCTTCGATACCATGGTGGCGCACAGCCTCATCGAGCCGGAAATGCGCCACGGCATGGATTACCTGTCCGAGGTCTATCTAGGCTATACACCCATCCCCATCACTAAGTTGATAGGTGATTCCAAAACGGACCAGCTCAACATGGCCGATGTGCCCGTGGCTAAGGTCGCCGAATACTCCGCCGAGGACGCCGACGTGACCTGGCAACTCCGCACCGCCCTGGAGCCCCTTCTCAAGCAGAGGGGGCAGGAGCGCGTCTTCTACGAAGTCGAATCGCCCCTGATTCCGGTGCTCGTGGACATGGAGTTCGAGGGCGTCAAGGTGGATGCCCCTGCGTTGGCCGAGTTCGCCGCGCAATTGTCCAAGGAGATGGATCAATCCGAGAAGACGATCTACCGCCTGGCAGGCACCACGTTTAACCTGAACTCACCCAGGCAGCTCGGGCAAGTCCTCTTCGACGTCATGAAGATTTGCGCCGCGCCCAGGAAGACCAAGACCGGCCAATACGCTACTGACGAGCAGACGCTCGCCGCGCTTGCGACCGACCACGAGATTGTTCGGCGCCTGCTCGAATACCGCACTGCGTCCAAGCTCAAGTCCACCTATGCCGACGCGTTGCCCCAGGCGATCTCGCCGAAGACAGGACGCGTCCACACTACCTACAACCAGGTGATGACCACCACGGGGCGCCTCAACTCGCAGGACCCGAACCTGCAAAACATCCCCATCCGCACCGAGCGCGGCCAGGAAATCCGCAAGGCCTTCGTCCCCCGCAGCGCCGAGTTTCGCCTGCTCTCGGCCGATTACTCGCAGATCGAGCTGCGCATCGTCGCCGCTGTCAGCCACGAACCGGCGCTAATCGAGGCATTCAAGGCCGGCGCAGACATCCATACCACGACGGCAGCCCGCGTTTTCGGCGTCGCGCCGGACCAGGTCACGCCCGAAATGCGGCGCAAGGCCAAGATGGTGAACTTCGGCATCATCTACGGCATCTCGGCCTTTGGCCTGTCACAACGCCTGGGGATCCCGCGCGCCGAGGCGGGCGCGATCATTGACCAATACTTCAAGCAGTTCCCCGGCATCCGCCGCTACATGGATGACACCATCGCCTTCGCCAAAAAGCACGGCTATGTAGAAACCGTCACGGGCCGGCGCCGCTATCTGCGCGACATCCGATCCGCCAACAATACCGTGCGCGGCGCGGCGGAGCGCAACGCCATCAACGCCCCCATCCAGGGCACTGCCGCGGACATGATCAAGCTCGCCATGATCGCCATCCACGGCGAGTTGGCGCGCCGCAAGCTCAAGACGCGCATGTTGCTCCAGGTCCATGACGAACTCGTCTTCGACCTCTACCTGCCGGAGCAGAAGGAAGTGCTGCCGCTGGTCGAGGAGAAGATGAAGAGCGCGATCCCGCTGGGCGTGCCGTTGGCAGTGGAGATGGGTGTCGGCGAAAACTGGCTCTCTGCCCACTGATGGCTGGTCCAGATGCCTATGGCACTCGGCTGAGCGATGGTCTTCGGGATCCTCCCCTGGCCGGGTGACACGTTGCCATCCCCAAACGGGCCTATGGGTTCGGCTGCACCTGAGGCGTTCAGCTCGAGCTGTCGGGAGCCAGCATGTGGGTCGTAGGAAAGTAATTGCAGACAGGCTTGTTGGAGACCGTGGTAAGTGTGTAGCTGCTGGCGAAGGTGCCGCTATCGCCGGCCGAGGGGCAAGTAACCTGGTTCTTGAGGTAAGGCTGAATGTTACTGAAACTGACCGTGGCAGTTGGTGCCTGCAGGGTGTCCAGGGCCCATTGCTGCGAGGCATCGTCAATCTGGCGCAGGTTATTGATGCAGGCCTGGGTTTGGGACTGGGAACGAGCCCGGACGAAGTTCGGAATGGCTATGGCAGCCAGCATGGCGATAATAGCCACGACGATCATGATCTCCACCAGCGTGAAGCCCGCCCGCGCAATGGCTGCGATTCTCATTTGCTTTGCCTTTCGTTTCATAGGTGCAATACAAGCATCTCTGGGGAAGCCAGCAGGATTTATGCCCTCCTCAGAAGTGAGAAACCGAGCGCCAGCCACTGTGGGGCGTTCTCATTCTCGCGAAGGCGCCCTTCAGCAAGTTCTTTGGGAATCGCCGACCGCCTTTGAGAATCGCTGTGTCTCGCGCCCCCAGACTCGACACCCTGCCGGGCGGCTGGCAAAATGCTGCCACTGAGCAAGTACGCTATGTTATGAAAGCCCCTTACGATGCTCGCCAAACCGCTACCAGGAGAGATCATGCCCGCTAAAAGGCCCAAAGCAGCAGATGCCCCGAAGCCAAGAAGCCCCGAGCAGCAATTCGGGAGCGCTGTCTTTGCCCGGGTCATTCAAGCCTGGGAGGACTTGACCGACGAGGAGCGCCTGACCTGGAACGTCACAGCCAACAGCCGCCGCACGACCGGGATCAGATTCTTCAGGTCCGTCAACCTGCGCCGGCTCCGGCGCGGCGAGGAGTTGGCTCGGTTGCCGCCCCAGCCCAAGCCGTTCGACGCGAGGCCTCTGCTCAAGCGCCTATACATCTTCAATCGCTGCGGGCGCATCACCCTGGCGCTGGCGCTGTCACGCGTCCCCGCCGAACCCACGACCGTCTGGGGCTCGCTGCCCTGCAATCGCGGGTTGGCGAACCCGCACAAGTGCCCACGCCTCGGCCCGTTGCCGCGCCCCCGCGGCAAGGTGAGCGAGATTTCCGCCCTCTACTTCAACAAGCACGGCGACTACATCCGCGAACACCACCTGCAATTGGTGGGCAAGCGCATCTTTATCCGTCTCCGACGGGAGACGGACATCGGGGCAACCTTCTATGAACAGGTCGCTATGGTCGTGCCCCCGCCGGAGCCGTGGGGCGGCAAAAAGACCCCAATTCCTTCGTAAGTCCTTCGTAAGCCCTTCGTAGGTCCTTCGTAAACCCTTCGATACATCACGCGGACGCCACCCCACCCGCACGCCCTCCTCCCGGATAACGCTCGTCCCTTGGCATTGACGCGGCAGCGAAGGTGAAGAACACTGTGCGCGATCCTGTCGTGCGTCACACAGTCCATTCACGTAAGTTGAGCCGCCGGGCGGCCCCGGTCGCCGCGCCGCGCCCCCTGACCAGCCGCGAACGCTTCCTGCGTGCGTGCCACTGTCGCCCGGTGGACCGTCCGCCCGTGTGGCTGATGCGCCAGGCAGGCCGTGCCCTGCCCGAATACCGCGCCCTCAAACAGAAGCACTCGTTCCTGGAACTGGTCCAGACCCCCGAGCTGGCCGCCGAAGTGACCCTCCAGCCCATCCGCCGCTTTGGCTTCGACGCAGCCATCCTGTTCAGTGACATCCTCGTCGTGGCAGAAGGCCTGGGCCAGCCCTATCGCTTTCGCGACGAGGGCGGCATCGAGATGGAGTTCCTGCTCAAGTCGGCCCGGGACGTTGACCGCCTGAGCGTGGATGCCGTCACCGAGCGCCTGCAGTACGTCGCGAAGGCCTTGCCGCTGATCAAGTCTGCGCTCGCGGGCCACACCGCGCTGATTGGCTTTGCCGGATCGCCCTGGACGCTGGCCAATTACATGCTCGAAGGCGGCGGCGTCAAAGACTATACCAAGGCCAAGGCCCTCCTGTATGCCGATTCCGCGCTCTTCGGCAAGCTTCTGGAGAGGCTGACAAAAGCAGTGACGGTCTTTCTCCAACTGCAAATTGACGCCGGAGCCGATGCAGTCCAGATTTTTGATAGCCTCGGCGGCGTGCTGTCCGACGGCGAGTTTGCCGCCGCCTCGGCGTGCTGGATGAAACAGATTATCGGTTCGCTGAGGGGCAAGGCGCCGGTGATTGTGTTCTCCCGGGGCACGCACGGGAATTGGGCTGAACTGGCAGCCACGGGCGCGAACGTGCTGGGCGTGGATTGGAACGTGCGCCTGGCCGAAGTGGCCGTGCGGCTGCCCGCCCGCGTCGGCGTGCAGGGCAACCTTGATCCTTTCCTGCTGACCACGGCCCCCGGGGCTGTCGCCGCGGATACCCGCCGCATCCTGCGGGAAATGCGGGGGCGCCCGGGGCATATCTTTAACCTGGGCCACGGTGTCCCGCCCAACGCCACGCTGGAAAACATCGAGAGCCTGGTGACCGCGGTAAGAGATTTCAAATGAGCATGCTGAAGGTAGATCTGGAGCTGGTGAAGAAGTACAACGTGCCGGGCCCGCGCTACACGTCGTACCCGCCCGCCACCCATTTCACCAACGAGATTGACCCCGAAGCCTTCGTCGGGAAGATCCGCGCCAACAACCAAACCGAACGCGACCTCTCCCTCTACTTCCACCTCCCGTTTTGCTACTCGCTCTGCTGGTTCTGCGGCTGCACGACCGTGATCACCGCCGACCAGAAGAAGAGCGCCGAATACGTGCAGTACCTGGAGCGGGAAATGGACCTGATGAAGCCGCTGCTGAACCCGAAGCGCAAAGTCGTCCAGCTCCATTTCGGCGGCGGCACGCCCACCTTCTCGCTGCCGGACGAAATCCGCCGGCTGGGCGAGATGATTCATTCCCGATTCACGCTCGCCCCGGACGTCGAGGCCGGCGTGGAAGTGGACCCGCGCCGCCTCACGCGCGACCATCTGGTTGCCCTGCGCGAAGTCGGCTTTAACCGCGCCTCCATGGGCGTCCAGGACGATGACCCCGACGTGCAGAAGGCGGTCCACCGCATCCAGCCGTTCGAGATGACCAAGCAGGCTGTCGAGTGGATGCGCGAGGTCGGCTTCCACTCGATCAACATTGACTTGATCTACGGCCTCCCCCACCAGACGCCGCGGTCCTTCGCCCACACGCTAGGGGAGATTCTTACGCTGAAGCCCGACCGCTTCGCCGTCTTCAACTACGCCCACGTGCCCTGGATGAAGCCGGCCCAGAAGATCCTGAAGCCCGAAGTCATGCCTTGCCCGGAGACTAAGCTGGAGCTGCTCAAGCTCACCATTGAGCGCCTCACCTCCGAAGGCTACGTGTATATCGGCATGGACCACTTCGCCCGGGGCACCGACGAGCTGGCGGTGGCGCAGCAGAAGAAGACTTTGCAGCGCAACTTCCAGGGCTACAGCACGCGCGGCGGGGCGGACATCTACGCCTTCGGCATGTCTTCCATCTCGCAGGCCGAGGGCTTCTATTGGCAGAACCAGAAAGAGCTGCCCGCCTACTACGCCGCGCTGGATGCCGGCAAGCTGCCTTTAGGCCGAGGCTACATCATGACCGACGAAGACAGAATCCGCCGCACCACCATCATGCGCCTGATGTGCGACCTCGGCCTGGAATACGAGCCCATGTCGAAGCTGCTCGGGCTGGATTTCAAGGAGCACTTCGCCCGCGAACTGGAATCACTCGACGACATGGAAGCCGATGGCCTGCTCGTCAAGACGCCGCAGGGCTTCATCGTGATCGACCTGGGCCGGCTGCTGATCCGCAACATCGCGATGCGCTTTGACGCTTACGCGAACACACGGAAAGAGAATCGGTTTTCGCGGACGATATGAGTAAAGAAATGCGCATCTGCGTGGCCCAGTCGAAAATGAGGCTGCAACTGGCACTTTTCACCCTCATCAAGAGCGTATAGTGTGGAGGCACTATGAAGCTCGCCTACGATATGGAGTCTCTCCGGCGGTTTTGCCGCGAGCGTGGCATAGCTCGTTTGGAATTGTTCGGCTCAGCGCTCCGGGAGGATTTCCGTTCCGACAGCGACGTGGACCTGCTTTGCACGTTGCGTCCGGACGCACGCTGCACCCTGCTGGGTTGGGCGGACATCCAGTTGAAGTTGGCCGAGATCTTTGGACGGCCTGTGGACCTCGTTAGCCGCTGGGCTATCGAGCGGAGTCAGAATCCATTTCGGCGCAGCGCCATCCTTTCGACGGCCACGCCCATCTATGTCGAAGGATAGAGCATACCTCGCTTCATCATTGCCCCCGCCGCCGGCGCCAGAGCAGAAGGACTCCCAATGAGGTCTGTCGGGGTTATTGGTGCGGGCATCACGGGGCTGACCGCTGCGTTCTACTTGAAGCGCAAGGGCGTGCCCGTCACGGTCTATGAGGCCAGCGACCGCGTCGGCGGCGCCATCCAGTCCATTCGCGCCGAGGGCTACCTGGCCGAGTTCGGGCCGAATACCATCCTGGAGACTTCCCCCAAGGTCACCCAACTGGTTTGCGACGCCGGCCTGGCATCGCGGCGGCTGGATCCCGACCCGCAGGCCGAGGCGCGCTACGTCGTGCGCTACAAGCGTCCGATCGCCATGCCAGGCTCCCCGCTGGGCTTCTTTACTACCAAGCTCTTTACTGCCAAGGCCAAGTTAGCCGTGCTGCGCGAACCCTTCGTGCCGCCGCGCCGCGATGGCAAGGAGGAGAGCATTGCCGAATTCGTTGTGCGCAGGCTGGGGCAGGAGTTCCTGGACCACGCGATAGACGCACTGGTCGCAGGCGTCTATGCCGGCGACCCCTACAAGCTGTCGGTGCCGCAGGCCTTCCCCAAACTGGCCCAGCTTGAGGCGCGCTACGGCTCGCTCATCAAGGGCCAAATCTTCGGCGCCCGCGACCGCAAGCGGCGGGGTGAAATCGCCAAAGACCGCGCTCCCAAGTTCTCCTTCGACCAGGGCCTGCAGGTCCTGCCCGACAACCTGCGCCAGCAACTGGGCGACGCTGTGCGCTTGAACACAGCCGTCACCCGGCTGACTCAGACGCCCGACGGCTGGACCTTGGACTTGCTCGCCCGCGGCCAGCAAACGCGCGCCGAGCACAGCGCCGTGATCTACGCGGGCACAGCCTTCAGGCTGGCCGAGTTGGAGGTCCAGGCCGCCGCCCCGCTGCACCTTAATACGTTTGCCGGGATTCGCTACCCGCCGGTGGCCAGCGTCGTATTGGGCTTTCGGCGCGAAGACGTCACCCATCCGTGCGAGGGCTTTGGCATGTTGATCCCGAAAGTGGAGGGCTTCAAGATCCTGGGCACCATCTTCTCCTCCTCGCTCTTTCCGAACCGCGCGCCGGCGGGGCACCTGACGCTGACCAGCTACGTCGGCGGCGAGCGAAACCCGGACTTGGCCTCGCTGCCGCCGGAAAAGCTGTTCGCGCTCACCTGCGAAGACTTGCGCGTGCTGCTCGGTGTGAAGGGCAAACCCACCTTCCAGCACAGCATCTTCTATCCGCGCGCCATCCCCCAGTATAACGTGGGCTATGGCCGCTTCCGCGAACTCATGAGCGATATCGAGCAGAAAGCCCAGGGCCTCTTCTTCGCCGGCCACTACCGCGACGGCATCTCACTGAGCGACACGATCGTCTCCGGCTGCAAGGTCGCGGAGCGCGTTGGGGAGTATCTGGCCGCCGCGCCTGCTGGCCAACGCGAGGTTGGCGTCCCGGCATGACCGTCATGAACCGATCATTGAGCACGCCCCGCCTCGGACCCAAATGAGTAAAGGCATCCTGCTGGTCAACCTGGGTTCGCCCGATTCGCCGTCCGTGGCGGACGTGCGCCGCTACCTGCGCGAGTTCCTCATGGACGGGCGCGTCCTTGACGTCAACTGGCTGGCGCGGTTCTGCATCGTTCACTTCGCCATCCTCCCCTCGCGTCCGAAGAACTCCGCTGAAGCCTACCAGAAGATTTGGACGCCGGCAGGCTCGCCGCTTGTGGTCACCAGCCGCAATGTGCAGGCAAAGCTCCAGCAGCGCGTCAGCGTGCCGGTCGAGCTGGCGATGCGCTATCAGCATCCCTCCATCCCCGACGCCGTGCGCTGCCTCGCCGGCAAAGGCGTGGACCACGTACTCCTGATTCCCCTCTTCCCGCACTACGCCATGTCGAGCTTCGAGACGGCGGTTGAGCGCGTTAAGGAAGTGACCGCAGCCGTAGCGCCTCAAATGCGCGTGCAGGTGCAGCCACCATTCTTCGACCAGCCGGACTACATCGCAGCGCTTGTAGGCAGCGCGCAGGAATACCTGCAGCGGCCCTACGACCATCTCCTGTTCAGCTTCCACGGCCTGCCTGAGCGCCAGCTTCGCAAGTCCGATCCTACGGGGCACCATTGCCTGGCGACGGAGAGCTGCTGCACCACCGCCAGCCCCGCCCATGCCACGTGCTACCGGGCGCAGTGCTTCAAGGCCGTGGCCGACTTCGTTAAACTCGCCGGCGTGCCGCAGAGCAAATACTCGATCGCTTTCCAGTCCCGCCTGGGCCGCACGCCTTGGCTCAAACCCTACACCGACTACGAGCTTCCCCGCCTGGCGCAGAGCGGCATCCGAAACCTCCTGGTAATGTGCCCGGCGTTCGTGTCCGATTGCCTGGAGACGCTGGAGGAAATCGGCCTGCGTGGCCGCCAGACCTTTTTGGGGGCAGGTGGAACCGCCTGCACGCTAATTCCGTGTTTGAACGAGCACCCCCTCTGGCTGCACGCCTTGGAGAAGATGGTGAGCTGCTTCACAACGCCGGTGCAAAGTCAGGCGGGGTCGAACCGCGGTTAGAAGCGGCCGGCTTGGATCGGGCGCTTCGCCCGTCATCACCCCTGCGAGCATCGTCGCCAAGGGCCTTCGGTTTACCTGCTTGCGCTGCTTTAGCGATTGGCAGGGCGCACCCGGACTGGCATAAATACCGGCTCGGACCACGTGAGAATGTCCCTGAATACGACAAGTAAGCTGCTGTGTCTGATGATGGTTTGCCTGGGCCTAATGGGCTCCGGGTGCTCCATCAAGCGCATGGCCGTCAACCAGGTTGGTAATGCGTTGACGGGCAGCGGCACGACCTTCGCGTCGGATGACGATCCGGAGCTGGTGAAGGCGGCGGTGCCGTTCAGCCTCAAGCTGATGGAGGCTTTGCTGAACGAGGAGCCTCGCCATGAGGGGCTGCTGCTGGCCACCGCCAGCGGGTTTACCCAATATGGCTATGCGTTTGTGCAGGAAGATGCCGATGAGACGGAGGACAAGGACTTGGCTGTGGCGGAGGAATTGCGAGGCCGCGCCCGGCGCTTGTATTTGCGGGCGAGGAACTACGGCCTGCGCGGCCTCGATGTCAAACATAAGGGCTTCGAGAAGGCGCTCCGGGCCAATCCCAAGACCGCTGCCAGCGTGACCACGCGCCAAGATGTGCCTCTGCTTTACTGGACGGCGCTATCCTGGGCGGCGGCCATCTCACTATCGAAGGACAATCCCAATTTGATCGCCGAGATGCCGATGGTGGAAGCGATGATGGACCGCGCGCTCGCTTTGAACGAAGCCTTCGAGTACGGCGCCATCCACACTTACTTCATCACTTACGAAATGAGCCGGCCGGGGGGCGCGGGAGATGCCGCCGCCCGTTCCCGCCGGCATTTCGAGCGAGCAGTAGCGCTCAGTGGGGGCCAGCAGGCCGGGCCGATGGTCTCGTTTGCCGAGGCCGTGTGCGTCCAGAAGCAGGACCTGAAGCAGTTCGAGTCCCTGCTCCACCAGGCCCTGGCGGTCAATCCCGACCAGAAACCCGAGTGGCGATTGGCCAACCTCGTCATGCAGCGCCGGGCCAAATGGCTCCTCTCCCGCACCGATCAGCTTTTCCTGGGCGCCGGCCCATCCGAGAGCAACGCGCCTGAATTGCCGAAGAAGACTGTTACCACAGATGAACGCAGATAGACACAGATCCACGGGCAGTCCTGATCAAAGGGCACATCATCCGCTACGCAAGAGTCGTTCGCGTTCCGATCATCTGTGTTCATCGGTGTACATCTGTGGTTTAGTCCTCGCGTTGGCCCTGGCCGCGCCCAGTCTCCGCGCAGCCGAAAAGACCATCCGGCTCAAGCTGGGCACGCTTGCGCCCGCCGGCACTGCCTACCACAAGAGCCTTCAGGCCATGGGGGAGAAGTGGCGCAAGGCTTCGGACGGCGCCGTGCAACTGGTCATCTTCCCCGGCGGCACCCAGGGGAGCGAGGCGGACATGGTCGGCCTGATGCAGACCGGCAACCTGGACGCCGGTTTGCTCACGACCGGCGGGCTCGCGGAAATTGACCCCGGCGCGCTGGCCACCCAGGTGATGCCGCTGTTCTTCCGCAACCTGGATGAGCTGGACTACGTGACGGAAAAGCTGCGCCCGCAACTGGACGCGCGCCTGCTGGCCAAGGGATACGTCGTCCTGTTCTGGTGCGACTCCGGCTGGGTGCAGTTCTTTACCAAGTCGCCCATGTTGCATCCGGATGACTTGCGCAAGCTGAAGGTGTACTCCGGGGCGGACAGCGCCGCGGCATACGACTTGTGGAAGGCGAATGGGTTCAACCCGGTGTCGCTGGAGGCCACGGGCATCCCGCAGGGCTTGTTGTCCGGCACCATCAGCGCCGTTCCGACCGTGCCGATTTTCGCGTTGGCGGCGCAATTGGACAGCCAGGCCAAGTACATGCTGGAACTGAACTGGGGGCCCCTGGTTGGCGCGGCGGTCGTGCGGAAGAAGGCGTGGGACCGCGTTCCGGCCGGCGTGCGCGACACCTTCCTGAAGATCGCCGCGGAAACCGGGCGGCAGGTCACCGCGGCAGGGCGGGCGGAGAGCGAAGCCGCCGTGTCGGCACTCACCAGGCGCGGCCTGGTGGTCCAGAAGGTCACGCCGGAAGCAAAAGCCGAATGGCGCGCGATGGTTGATAAGATGCAGGATGGGATCAGAGGCAAGATCGTCCCCGCGGACCTGTTCGATGAAGCACAACGGTTTGTAAAGGAATACCGCGCTGCCGGCGGAGCCAAGGCGAAATGAGCAGCGGCGCCGTTCCGGCTTTTGCCCCTTTTGGTCCGCCCGAGTTCACGACTGGCCCGCGCTGGCAGCGCTGGCTCTGCCAGTCCGAAAACCTCCTGCTGGTAGTCCCACTTGTGGCCATGCTGCTGCTGCCCGTGGTGGAGATTATCCTCCGCAATGTATTCAAGACCGGCATCTCCGGCTCCAGCGCCATCGTGCAGCACCTGACGTTGATCGTGGGGATGCTGGGCGGGGCCATCGCAGCCCGGGACAAGCGGCTGCTCGCGCTCTCGCCGGTGCAGACCCTGCTTCACGGGCGGGCCAGGGCTGTAGCGCAGATCTTCAGCAGCAGCGTCGCGGCTGCCATCACCTTCTTCCTGTTCCTGGCCAGCCTGCAATATGTGCTGGAGATGAGGCCGCTGGGAAAGGTCCTGGTGTATGGAATCCAGGTCTGGGTCATCCAGCTTATCCTGCCCCTGGGCTTTGGCCTGATCCTATTGCGCCTGGTCTGGCACGCCTCGGAGCAATACCTGGGACGAGCGCTGGCATTCCTGCTGGCCGCCGCCGCCGTGGGCGTGGCGCTGTGGGCGCCAGGGTCTCCGGAGCGACTGATGATTCCCGCGCTGGTGGCCTTGGGGCTGGCGACGCTCCTCGGGGCGCCGGTGTTTACCGCGCTGGGCGGTGCGGCGCTCATCTTGTTCTGGGGGCACGACCTTCCCATCCAGGCGGTTCCGCTCAAACACTACAGCCTAACCACCAATAACATGCTCCCCAGCATCCCCATCTTCACGCTGGCGGGCTATTTTCTCGCCCAAAGCGGGGCTTCCAAGCGGTTGGTGCGGGTGTTCCAGGCGTTGGTTGGACAATTCCGTGGCGGGCCGGCGATCGTTACCGCGCTGGTGTGCGCGTTCTTTACTTCTTTTACCGGCGCGTCCGGCGTGACAATCCTTGCGCTGGGCGGCGTGCTCATGCCCGTGTTGCTGGCGGCACGGTATTCCGAACGCAACGCGCTTGGCTTGCTGACCGGTGCCGGCTCGCTCGGCATGCTGTTTCCCCCCTGCCTGCCTCTGATCCTGTATGCGATCGTTGCCAACCACAGCGCGCATGCCGACCTGACGATCAAGGAGATGTTCCTGGGCGGCATCGGCCCCGGCGTGCTCCTGGTCGCGCTGACTGCTTGGTGGGGAATCCGAAAAGGGCCCAAAGAGGCGGCGGATCGCCCCCGCTTCCAATGGTCGAAGGCCGGGGCCGCACTGTGGGATGCCAAGTGGGAAATGCTGATCCCCGTGGTGGCCATCGTTTCGCTCTTTTACGTGCCAACCACTGTCGAAGCCGCCGCGGTGACCGCAACTTACGCGCTCCTCGTGACCACGGTGGTTCACCGCGACCTGCGTCCAATTAAGGACTTACCGCGGGTTGTCACCGAGTGCGGATTACTGGTCGGCGGGGTGTTGCTGATCCTGGGAGTAGCGCTCGGGTTCACTCATTACCTGGTGGATGCCCAACTCCCCGACAAGCTGGTCGAGTGGGCCACCCGGATGGTCGGCTCGAAGTGGCTTTTCCTGCTGGGCCTGAACGTGGTGCTGCTCTTCGTTGGCGGGCTGGTGGAGATTTATGCGGCGATCATTGTGGTCGTACCGCTCCTGGTGCCGCTGGGTGTGGCCTTGGGCCTGGACCCGATCCACCTCGGCATCATCTTCCTGGCCAACATGGAGTTGGGCTTCCTCTGCCCGCCAGTGGGCCTGAATCTCCTGCTCTCCTCCTACCGGTTCAACAAGCCGATGGCTGAGGTCACCCGCGCCACGCTCCCGATGCTGTTTTTGCTACTGATCGGGGTGCTGCTGATCACCTATTTCCCGCCGCTCACGACCTTTCTGCCGCGCCTGTTCAAGTAAGCTCCACCTCGGCCTCTGAAGCATTCCAACCCCCATACGTTTCTCGGGGACGAGGGCCACAAACATCCAGAATGCAGTGGGTGCGGCCCAACCGTACGTAATCCTTCCTCCGTCGGGACCCACTGCTACTTCAGCCCGGGATACGGCGTGCGGTTGCGCCAGAAGATCCAGAACGCCGCGGCCAGCATGCCGCCGGCGGCGAAATAGCAGATCGGGTCGAGGCCAGTCTCGGGGATCTGCAGCTTATCCGCGAACAGGCCGATCGCGTTGCTAGCGGCGTGCCAGAGCATGGCCGGGTAAATGGAGCGGGTCAGCAACGTCACGGCGGCGAACATCGCCCCCAGACAGGCGGTTGGCACGAACCGAAACAACGCCACATGGTAGATTCCAAAGACCACCCCCACCACCAGCACGAGCGCCACGGGGCGCAATCGCCGGTGCAAGCCATGCAGCAGCATGCCGCGGAAGGTGAGTTCCTCAAAAATGCCTGGCAGCACCGCCATGAACAGCAGCATTTGCCAGAAAGGAATACTCTTCGGCAAAACGCTTTGGCTGAAGCCTTCGAGGACGCTGGTTGGCGTGGGGAGAAAGTAGTTGGCAAGCTGAAAGACTCCCAGCGCGGTTATGAAGCCGCCCGGCACGGCGCACAGCACGCCCAGCCAGACCATGGGCTTGGGCGCATGCAGGGCCAGGGCTTCGCGAGGGTCGAGATGATAGTGCCGAAGCATCAAGCACACGGCGCCGAAAAGCAGGACCACGAGGTTGACCGTGAGTTGGAGGCGCACGTCGAGCTTTTCAATGTAACCGCTCACGATGATCAGCACCCCCCAGAGCAGCGCGAACCAGCGCCAGACATGCCGCTCGAACAACGGCAGCCCGCCTTTGGCCTCGACCACGTCACGGTCGGAGGCGGTGATGAGCCGTTCGCTCAGCAGGAAGCGGGCGCCGGCGCGAGTGGTCCACACTGCCGCTCCGGCGGTGACCAGCCAAGCCAGCACGATCATCGGCCAATCAAACGAGCCGGTGAGAATGTCCTTTACCGCCACGGCGATGTTCGCTACGGGCAGGAGGACGATGATGGACCGCAATGAAATCCCCGGCAGGAAAGGCACCAAGGCCGGCACCAGGCCCACGAGCAAAACCGGCATGAAATAGATCTGCGCCTCCTTGTAACTCTTCGCGCAGCCAGAAGTCAGCAGCAGAACGCTCGCGACCAGCGCCGCCACGGGCAGGTACATGAAAAACAGCAGCACGACGGTGGCGGGCGTGACCGCCGCGGCGAAGTTGGCCGGCAGCGGCAGCAGCTCTAAGCCGACATACACCAGCAGGTTGCCGCTCTGCACCAGCGTGATGAGCAGCGCAATCGCCACCACCCCCAGGTGCTTGGCCACTAGAATTTCGACCCTGCTCGCCGACGTCGTGAGCAGCGTTTCGAGCGTGCCGCGCTCCTTCTCGCCAGCGATGGAATCTATCGCCACTACCGCGCCGCCGGTCAGAATGAACAGCATGAGGACAAGCGTAATGGTGCGGCCCAGGGCCAGCCCGGCGACCTGGCGCTTGGAGGCAAGATCCTTGTTGTCAATCGCAGCCAGCTCGGATGGTTTCACCGGAAAGCCGCGGCTTTTCAGCAGGTCCACGCGCTGCACGCGCCGCGACTCCCTCAGCGCATCGCTCATCTGCGACGAGCCAGAACCCGAATCGTCGCGGTCGGCCCGGAACACCACCTTCACCGTCCAGGCGCCGGCCACAGGCTTCTCCTGCTCCTCATCATCGAACCCGCTTTGCTTTGCCTTTACCGTGGCGTTGGTGCCGGTCATGCCGGGAAGAGGCGCCGCCCCGATGCCTTCTAGGATAAAGTGGATGCTGCCCTTCGCCAAAGCATTGGTCGCGTCGTCACTCTTCTCTTCAGCGAACCGGAACTGCGTCTGGTTGGTCTTCGATCTGGGATCAATGCGCGCGCGCGTGGCCCGCACCAACTCGCGGACGGACGCCGCTTCAGGGCCGGTGACGGCGTAGCGATAGGTCATCTCGCGTAGCGTCTTCTCGTGCCGCTCAACGGTAGCCTTCGAGCCGAGCATGAGCAGGGGCGTGATGAGCATCGGCAGCACCAGCGAGGTCAGCAGGACCCGGCGGTCGCGCAGGAGCATCCGCAGTTCGGTGCGGAAGAGCGTGAAGACGATGGGCGATCTGAGTTTCACGGGGTCGCCGCCCCTTGCGCCAGCGGAGCCGCCTCAGGTGCGCTGTCCTGGACGACGTGCACAAAAATGTCCTCCAGGTAATGCTGGCCGGTGCTGGCGCGCAAACCCGCCAGAGTGTCGCATGCATGAATCTTCCCGCGATGAATGATCGCGATACGGTCGCAGAGCTTCTCGGCCTCGCTCATGATATGCGTCGAGAAGATAATCGCTTTGCCCTCGGCCCGGAACTCCGCGATCATCTTCTGCATCTCCAGCGCGTTGAGCACGTCGAGCCCGACAGTCGGCTCATCGAAGATCAGCACCGGCGGGTCGTGCACCACCGTCCGGGCGATGGCCACCTTTTGCTTCATGCCCTGAGACAACTTGTCCACGCGGGCGTCAGCATATTCCTCAATCCCGAAGCGCTGGATGAGCCGCGCCACGCGCTCGCGGGCCTGCGCTTTGGGGCAGCCGTTGATGCGGGCAAAGAAGTCCAGCGTCTCGCGGGCGGTCAGGCGCGGATAGAGGGCGGTGGTGGAAGAGCTGAAGCCCAGGCTGGCGCGCACCGCCTCCGGGTCGGTCAGGACGTCGTGTCCCATGACGGACGCGCTGCCTGCCGAAGGTTTGAGGATCGTGGCCAGGATGCGCAGGGTGGTGGTCTTGCCGGCCCCGTTGGCGCCAAGCAGGCCAAAGATCTCTCCGGCGCGGCACTCGAAACTCACGTCATCCACCGCTTGAACTTCTCCGCGGCTTTCGTCGTAAAAGGTCTTGGCGAGGTTTTGAACAACTACGGGCGCAGTCATAAGGAGGGTTGTGGACGGCGGTTCTTGTGAAGCCGCCGTTGGATGAACTTGTTGAAGCTGCCGTTGAATGAGCCGAGGACGACGTCCTCGAATTGCAGGAGGAAGGTTGCGAACCGCAGGCAAAGAGCAATGACGAGCAGCGAGCTGGCCACGGCGACGATGATTTGCGGCCAGTGGAAGACGCCGGAGAGCGCCTCGCGCACCATCATCGTGACGTTCGCGATCGGCACACAGGCCAGCGGCAGCGTGAACTTGATCCCGGGCACTTCGAGGAAGACGACCGGCACAATCGTGAGCATGTAGAAAGGCGTAATCATCGCCTGCCCCTCCTTGAACGTGCGGGCGAACGAGGCGAAGATCATCATTCCCACTGCGACGAACCCAGCCAGCAGCAGCGCGCCCACGGCGGCCACCGGCAGGGCGCCCGGCGAGATGGTGTAATCGAAGATGCCCCCAGCCCGGCCCAGGAGCGGCGCGAGAACGGGCCGTAGCGTGACCGCAATGGCGAGCAGGTTAAGAATGCCTGCCAGCCCGCCCAGGCTGGCCACATACAGGTACTTGGCCGTGACCACGCTCAACCGGCTGGCGGACGTGGACATCAGCGTTTCCCAGGTGTTGCGCTCGCGCTCGCCGGCGATGCAGTCAACCGCCGGGTAAAAGCACCCGACGGCCACCATTACCACGAACATGATCGGCCCGATCAGGCCCAGAATGAAGGCGCCCATCTGCTTTTGCGAAGCGACGTTTTGCAACGAAATCACGAACCCCTGCCAGCCCGCGGCGTCAATGCCCCGCTTGCGCCCCTCGCGTTTGACCCAGTCCTGCCGATACCGTTCCACCGCGCCCGACAGCCGCTTGTGCGCTTCCTCGCTGCGCTCCCGAGTACTATCGTACGTAATGCGGGCCTCGAAGTTGCCTGGCAGCGCCGCTTTGGCTCCGCTCGCCGGGAGGAATTCGAGCAGCGCGTCCAGTTGGCCGGTTTTGATCTGCTGCTTCGCCCGCTCGTGGTCCGCTGGCTCGACCAAAGTGACCTTGTCATCGTGCTCCAGGTTCAGGCGGAGCTTGGGGTGGGCCGCCGGCCAGCCCGAAATGGCAGCCCTACAGACGAATCCTTCGGTTTGCCCCATGACATAAGTAAAGCCGCTAAACCCTGCCCAGAGCAGCAAGGGGTAGAGGAAGACGGGGATCAACAGGCTGTTGAGGACGATGGTCTTCTCGCGCAAGGCCGCCCGCAACTCTCGCCCATACAGGACCCCCACGTCGCGCCAATTAAGACGGCCACGGTGGCGTTGGGTTATGGGTACGCTGCTCATCTGAGTTCAGGCGGCTCATCTGCCATCTGACGTTTTGACCGGCCGGCCTCGGATTCGTTTCATCCAGCCACCGCGCGCGGCAATTCCCATATCCCGAAACAGACGCGCCGTCTTCCACCAGGAGCTTGCCACAAACCGGGCGCTCCTGACGGACCTCATGGATGGCATGCACGCTGGCAAGCGCGCAACCCAGTTAAACAAGCCAGGTGAGGAGAAGGGAGCTAAATGAAAAGTGGAGGCGGCGCTGGAGAGAATGGTCGCGCGGCTCACAGCACCGGAACCAAGGCAAACCGGGGAGAACACCATCGAAGCGACGGGACGGAAGAGACTCTGATTCACGGGGCACGCATGGCCATAGCCAATAGGCAATAGCCGATAGCCAATTTGCCACTCGCTTGCGGCGGCGATAGCCTTGGCTGCTGATTGTGCGCCAATTACCTGCTACTCCGGCACCGGCTCACCTCGCGCGGCGCGGGCTTCGAGCGAGGCAAAGAGGGGATGGCTAGGTTTGAGGCTGCGAAGGAAGTTCAGCCGAAACTCGCGGGCCTTGTCCGCCACCTGACGCTTCTCGCGTTCCGGCGATGCAAGGTGACGCTTGCCTTGAACGGGGGAGCCTTCGAGCGAAGCGCCCCAAGCGGTCAGTTGCCGTGCGCAGGATTCAGCCAGCGCGCGGATTTCCTGCAGGTGCCGGACGTGTGGTCGGAGTTTGGGACGGTCCTTCACCACGGCCATCATCGAGCGTACCTCGCCGCCGGAGCCCCGCGCGATGCCCATAAATGCCAGCAGTTCATTGGTCGTCACACGCTCGAAGCCCTCTGCGATGTTGTTGGAGACGGAGAGCGCGGCGCGGTCGAGTTGGTTGCGAAAGCCAGACGTAAGCGGCACACCGGGCTCTTCAAGAAGATCGAGCACGCGGTTATAGAGCCGCGCTGCCTCCTTCCAGACTGGGAGTTCTTCAAACTTGGTATATTTGGCCATGCAATAGTTCTCCTTTCGATTCCTTTGGTTTGGTTCCACTGGTTATTGGCTATGAGTGATTAATGATCGCCCATCGCTCCTGCTTATACTCCCATCCCCGTTGCCATGAAAAGGCAAATGATCGCTCCATCGCCTATCGCCTTTCTGCCATTGTCAATTGGCGCTCGGCTCTCCGCGATGGGCTATCGGCTATTGGCAAATGGCTATTGAGTATGCGGCGGCGCGCCTCGTCATAACAACTATCTGGATCGTCAGAATGGCGAAAGCCTTCGCCAGCCAGGTCCCGACCGTGCGCCCGGTGCCCTCGCACGTCGTTTGGCAGTGTGAACCCTGCGGGTCGGCTTGGTATTAAAAGCAGCCGAAAACCTCAGCCGCCTTCAGTAAGATCCTCCACGAGTCAACGCGCGGGCGGCACCAGCCCGCCGCGGCAGAGACTACCTCTCCACTCGAGCGAATGCGGGGCGGAGCGGTTCGACCAGGATGAGTTGAGCCAACTGCTGGCTGATGGCCAGGCGCGCGTTGCACACCTGGCAGATGAAATTCGTTTGGCTGGTCAGCAGCTTGATGATCTGCTCCTCGCCCAGGCCAAGTTCACGCAAGCGGTTCTGGAGTTCGGGCGCCGCGCACAACTGCTTGATGCGCACAGCCACGCCCGCCTTGACCCGGCTCAGCGGACAAACCTCGCACCGTGGTTCATTTCCTACAGCAGACTCAAATCTATTCAACCGATTCATACGACGCGGCCAAGGCTCACAGTTGCGACTGATTCTCACCACACATTTCTTGGCAATTCATGCTCGTAGATTGCACTACCCCACGCGCGGCGGCCTTGAGCCAAGTCAAAGAAATGGCAGATCAGCGACGCGGCGCCTTGCGGAGGCAGAGAGATGAACTATTATCGTATTCGTTTGCGCTTCGGCACGACTGGGCAGGTCGGACTTTGGGATTGGCCGGGCGCACAGGCCGCCGAGGCAGCGGCCTTTCTCAGCCGAATACAGCCGGTAGCGTGATTACAGTCTTACATGAGAGCCTGGTGGGCGCCCCTGAGCGCCCTCTAGCTGGTGTGCCACCCTGCGCCGCGGACGAGCCCCAGGCCTCGCCTCGCAACGCGACCCCGTCCCCCCTACCGCGGCCTGCCGCGTGTTTCCATTGCGGGGAGTCGTGTTATGACCCTGGGCTGGTCAAAGAAGACAAAGCGTTTTGTTGTCGGGGCTGCCTGTTCGTGCACGACTTGCTGGCCGAGAGCGGACTGGGGCAGTTCTACGAGCTGAACCGGCATCCGGGCGTGCGAATCCTGCAACCGGCCAAACGCCAGCAGTGGGCTTACCTGGACGACCCCGGCTTGCAGCAGCGCTTGCTGGACTTCACGGATGGGAAGCTCAGCCGGGTGACGCTCCAAATCCCGGCGATTCATTGCGTGGCCTGCGTGTGGCTGCTGGAAAACCTGTTCCGGCTGAGCCCGGGCATCGGGCGATCGCAGGTGAATTTCCCACGGCGTGAGGCAACCATTTCGTTCTCGCCAGAGAAGATCGCCCTGAGCGAGCTGGTGGGTCTGTTGGCGTCAATAGGTTACGAGCCGGTGCTGACGCTGGGAGAGTTGGAGAAGCGGAAGGGCGACCCCGCCCGCAAGCGGCAATGGCTGCAAGTGGGCATCGCGGCCTTTGCGTTCGGCAATATCATGCTCCTGAGCCTGCCCGTGTATCTGGGGCTGGACAGCCTCAGCGGGCCTCTGGTCCGGGTCATCTTCGGGTACCTGAGCCTCGCGCTCGCGGCGCCGGCGGTGTTTTACAGCGCGTCGGATTACTGGCGTTCGGCGGGGCTGTCACTGCGGCGGCGGATGCTGACGTTGGACGTGCCGATCGCGCTGGGGCTCGCGGCGCTTTATGCAACGAGCGCCTACGAGATCGTGCTGGGGCGCGGCCCTGGTTACCTGGATTCATTGGCCGGGCTGGTTTTCTTCCTTCTCTGCGGGCAGGTGTTCCAGCAGAAGACATTCGACCGGATGGCGTTCGACCGCGACTTCAAATGTTTCTTCCCCCTCTCGGTCACGCGCAAAACAGCGGCGGGCGAGGAATCCATCCCCATCTCCAACCTGCAAGTGGGCGACCGCCTGTTATTGCGCAACGGAGAGCTGATCCCTGCCGACGCGCGGTTGGTAAGCGGGCCGGCGTGCATTGATTACAGCTTCGTGACGGGCGAGGCCGAGCCCGTGGGGAAGGCGGCGGGAGATTACCTCTACGCCGGAGGCAGGCAGATGGGCGGCGTCATTGAGGTGGAGACGGTTAAGGCAGTGTCGCAAAGCCACCTGACTTCGCTGTGGAACCACGAGGCGTTCCAGAAGGATCGCGTGAGCAGCCTGAACACGCTCACGAACAGCGTCAGCCGGTGGTTCACGCTGGTGGTGATCACGGTGGCTGTTGGGGCAGGGGTGTTCTGGCTCATCGCCGGCGACGCCGGGCGGGGGATGACGGCGTTCATTTCGGTGCTGATCGTGGCGTGCCCGTGCGCACTGGCGCTGGCCGCGCCTTTTGCGCTGGGCACGGCGCAACGGCTGCTCGCACGGAGGCAGGTGTTCTTGAAGAATGGGCTGGTCCTGGAACGGATGGCGCAGGTCGGAGCGATTGTGTTCGACAAGACGGGCACGCTGACGGCCGGGGGGACGGAAGCAGTGAAGTTCTGTGCGAAGGCGGAAGGAAGCCGGCAGCGTGCGGAAGGCGATGGGCTGATGACAGATGGCAGATGGCAAATGGCAAATGGAGAGCAGAGCCTCCTGACGTCGGCTGCTACAGAGGAGGAGTTGAAGGGCGAGGAAAGAGAGTGGGCTGGCGCGGTGGCGAGGCATTCGACGCACCCGCTGGCGGTGCGGATTGGGCAGGCGCTGGCGGACGCGCCGGTGGCAGGGACGGTGGAGGGGTTTGGGGAGACAGCCGGGTGTGGGATCCAAGGGCGCATTCAGGGACATGAGGTGCGGCTCGGGGCACGTGCGTGGCTGGCGAGTGCAGGGGGCGCCGTTCCCGAAGCTCCCACTGAGAAGGGTAGCATGGTATGGCTGGCCATTGACGGGAAGCTGCGCGGGGCGTTCGTGCTGGGAAATGTCGTACGGCCCGAGACCGATGACCTGCTGCGTGGATTGGGCGCGCGCTACGAACTGGCACTGCTGAGCGGGGATAACGAGAAGGAGCGGGAGCGGTTCCGCAGCTTGTTTGGCAACGCCGCGGCGCTGCACTTTAACCAGAGCCCGCTGGACAAGCTGGGCTTTATCCACCGGCTGCAGGAGTCCGGCAAGACGGTCATGATGGTCGGCGACGGGCTGAACGACGCGGGGGCGCTCAAGCAGAGCGACGTGGGGGTGGCGGTCGTGGAGAAAGTCGGCGCCTTCTCGCCCGCGAGCGACATCATCCTCTCGGCGGGCGAGGTGGCACGGCTGGCGCGGATCCTCTCCCTGGCCCGGCGCGCGACGCAAATCGTGCGCTTGAGCTTTGGCATTTCCTTCTTATACAATGCCGCCGGCATCAGCATTGCGGCAGCGGGCGTCTTGTCGCCGGTGATCAGCGCGATCCTGATGCCGCTGAGTTCCATATCGGTCGTGCTGTTTGCGTGCGGCGCGACTCGCCTGGCGGCAAAGCGTGCGGGCCTAACTGAACAATGATATCCGACCGTCGAAACCCGAACCGAAGTTAAGCATGTCCGTCATCCTGATACTCATTCTAGCCAGTCTGGGCGTGGCCGTGGCGTTTCTGGCCAGCTTCATCTGGGCGGTTAGGGCCGGCCAGTTCGAAGACACCTGCACCCCGGCAATGCGCATCCTGAATGAGGACGAGACCACGAAGCAAGCCCTCCCCGAGCCCGGAAAGGCGCTCGGCGCGACGGGGAAACGTTAAATGAGGTACAAGCGTTAAATGACTTAATGAGTTGACTATGAGAGAAGCGACAGAGCGAGAGATACCAGGTGGGCGGATGAAGACTAGTGGTGGCTCCGCCGCCCTGGTGGACACGTTCAAATACGACAACCAGATCGTCCGGGCGTTCGCGATTGCGACAGTCGTTTGGGGTCTCGTAGGCATGGCGGCGGGGCTGCTGGTCGCCACGGAGATGTTCTGGCCGGGGGCCAACCTGAACCTCCGGTTCATTACGTTCGGGCGGCTGCGCCCGGTGCATACCAATGCGGTGATCTTCGCCTTTGTCGGCAACGGCATGTTCATGGGCATCTACTACTCCCTGCAACGGCTGTGCAAGGCGCGCATGTTCAGCGACCTCCTGAGCTGGGTGCACTTCTGGGGCTGGCAGGCGATCATCGTCAGTGCCGCCATCACCCTGCCTCTCGGCTTCACCAGCAGCAAGGAATACGCCGAGCTGGAATGGCCCATTGATATCGCCATCGCCGTGATATGGGTCATCTTCTGCGTCAACTTGTTCGGCACCATCGCCAAACGGCGCGAGCGGCACATGTATGTGGCCATCTGGTTTTACATCGCGACGGCGGTGACGGTGGCCGTGCTGCACATCGTAAACTCCATGGAGGTGCCGGCCTCGCTGTGGAAGAGCTACTCCATGTATGCCGGGGTGCAGGATGCTTTGGTGCAATGGTGGTATGGGCACAACGCCGTGGCATTCTTCCTGACGACCCCCTACCTCGGGATGATGTACTATTTCCTGCCCAAGGCAGCGAACCGTCCCGTCTTCTCCTACCGGCTGTCCATTATTCACTTCTGGGCGCTCATATTCATCTACATCTGGGCGGGCCCCCATCACCTGCTTTACACGGCGTTGCCGGATTGGGCGCAATCACTCGGCATGGTGTTCTCCATAATGCTGATCGCGCCGTCCTGGGGCGGCATGTTGAACGGGCTCCTTACCTTGCGCGGCGCGTGGGATAAGGTGCGGCAGGACCCCATGCTCAAGTTCATGGTGGTGGCGGTGACTGCCTACGGTATGGCCACGCTCGAAGGCCCGACGCTGGCCATCAAGAGTGTCAATGCCATCGCGCACTACACCAACTGGATCATCGCTCACGTGCATACCGGGGCGCTGGGCTGGAACGGCTTCCTCACCTTCAGCGTCCTCTACTGGATATTCCCACGGCTTTACAACACGAAGCTCTGGTCCACAAAGCTCGCCAACTATCACTTCTGGATCGCACTGCTCGGCATGGTCTTTTACGTGGTGCCGATGTATGTGGCCGGCGTGACCGAAGGCATGATGTGGAAGCAGTTTAACAAGGATGGGTTTCTGCAGTATCCGAATTTCCTGGAGGTGGTGCAGGCCATCATCCCGATGTACCTGCTGCGCGCGGTCGGCGGCACGCTCTATATCAGCGGTGTGGTGCTCATGACCGTGAACCTCTACAAGACAGCCAAGAGCGGCGTGTTCGTGCCGGACACTGAAGCCCAGGCCGCGCCGCTGAGGCGACAGGCGGCACCCGAAGACCGTCGGTGGGGGCACCGCTGGCTGGAGGCCAAGCCGCTGACCTTCACCGTGCTGGCGCTGGTTGCGATCCTCGTCGGGGGAATGGTGGAGGTCATCCCCATGTGGCTGGTGAAGCAGAACGTGCCCACCATTGCCTCGGTGAAGCCTTACACCTCGCTCGAATTGCTCGGGCGTGACATCTACATCCGCGAAGGCTGCCTGGGCTGCCACTCGCAAATGATCCGGCCGTTCCGCTCCGAGACCGAGCGCTACGGCGAATACTCCAAGGCGGGCGAGTTTGTCTATGACCATCCGTTCACCTGGGGCTCGAAGCGCATCGGGCCGGACCTGCACCGCGTCGGCGGCAAGTATCCCGACGCCTGGCACTACAACCACATGGATGATCCACGCTCAACCTCACCCGGCTCGATCATGCCGCGTTACCTGTGGCTGCTGGCAGACAAGCTCGACACCGACTGCCTGCCGTCGCGCATCAAGGCGCTGCGCAGCGTGGGGGTGCCCTACCCGGCGGGTTATGAGAACGGGCCGGCCCAGAAAGAGCTGCTGACGCAAGCTGCCAAGGTCGTCGAGAACCTCAAGGTCGGCAGCGTCACCGCCCGGAGCGACCGCGAGATCATAGCGGTGATTGCCTACCTGCAACGGCTCGGCACCGACATTAAGACTGCCGTGCCCGCGCCGGTAACGACGGCGGCTAATTGAGCTGTGCAGGCGTTAAATGCGTTGAGTATGTTGAAGCGAATCCCGGCCTAAAAGTGCTATGATTGAGCATGTGCTGGATAAAATGGGCGGCGTGGGCATGTATGGGGTCATCTCCGTCTGCCTTTTCTTTGCGGCCTTTGTCGGCGTGCTGGTATGGACCATTCGACTGAAGAAACCCTATCTGAATGCAATGCGGGACCTACCGCTGGAAGGCGCTTCGGCGCCGGAGCCCGACGCCCCGCTGACCCCCAAACCTGAGAATCAACATGAATGAGGATAAAGATCCCTTGCTGCTGGACCACGAAGCCGACGGCATTCGTGAATTGGACAACAAGCTGCCGCGCTGGTGGGTGTGGCTGTTCTACCTGACGATCATTTTCGCCGTGGGCTACATGTCCTACTACCACGTTTTCGCCACGGGCGTTCTCGCGACGAAAGGCCAGATGGCGGCCGAGTATCAGGCTGAGATGAAGATAGGCGAAGCCCTCAAGGTTGCCGCCATGTCCCGGTTCGAGGCGACTATGTCCACGCTCCAGCCCTCGAAAGACCCGGAGGTCCTGGCGCGCGGAAAGAAGACCTTTCTCACCTTGTGCGCGCCGTGCCACCGCGCGGACGGGGGCGGCCTGGTCGGCCCCAACCTGACGGATGAGTATTGGATCCACGGCTCCAACTTCGTGGATAACGTCACCACCATCTGGAACGGCGTGCCCGCGAAGGGGATGATCACCTGGAAGAACAGCCTAAAGCCTCAGGAAGTGTACGAGGTGGCCAGCTACATTTATACCCTGCGCGGCACGCACCCGCTCAATCCCAAGCCGCCGGAGAACCTGGCCCCCGTCAAGACTGGCCCGAGTGAGTTTGAATAGCCGCGTTCAGCCGCCCGCCCCGCCTCCCGCTCCCGCCCGGCCGGGCGCCGTTAAGGACGTGGACTGGAAGGACTTCCGCGACCACCTCAGCACGGCCGACCAGGAAGGCCACCGGCAGTGGCTTTATCCTCGCAAGGTGCAGGGACGGTTCTTCCGTGCGCGCACCGTGCTGAGCTGGCTGCTTCTGGCGGTCATGTTCACAGGCCCCTTCATCCGCCTCAACGGCAACCCGCTGCTCCTGATCAATGTGGTCGAGCGCAAGTTCGTCATACTGGGCCAGATCTTCTGGCCGCAGGACATGATCATGTTCGCGGTGGCCTTGCTGATCTTCGTAACCAGCATCCTGGTATTCACCGCGGCCTATGGGCGGTTGTGGTGCGGCTGGACCTGCCCGCAGACCGTGCTGATGGAAATGGTCTTCCGCAAGATCGAGTACCTGATCGAAGGGGACTCGCACCAGCAACGCGCGCTGGACAAAGCGCCCTGGAGCGCCGGCAAGCTTGTTCGGAAGGCGGGCAAGCACGGCATCTTCTTCGCTCTGTCCTTCCTCATCGCCAACACGCTGCTGGCCTACATCATCGGCACGCAGCAATTGTTCCAGATCGTGACCGACAGCCCGGCGAAGCACCTGGAGGGGCTCACGGCCATTCTCCTGTTCACATTGGTCTTCTATGCCATCTTCGCCCGCTTTAGGGAGCAAGCATGCACGTTCATCTGCCCCTATGGCCGTCTGCAATCCACGCTGTTGGACGAGAACTCCATCGTGGTGGCCTACGACTACAAGCGGGGCGAAAAGCGCGGGCCGCTGCATCGCGAGCAGTCCTTACAGCAGCGCCAGTCCTCAGGCAATGGCGATTGCATCGCCTGCCAGCAATGCGTGGTGGTCTGCCCGACCGGCATTGATATCCGCAATGGCACGCAGATGGAGTGTGTGCACTGCACCGCTTGCATTGATGCCTGCGACGCGGTCATGGAGAAGATCGGGCGCCCGCGCGGCCTGATCCGCTATGCCTCGCTGAACGGCATCGAGCGTGGCGAACGCCTCAGGGTGACACCACGCCTGGTCGGCTACACGGTTGTGCTGCTCGTGCTGGGGCTGCTACTGGCATTTCTCGTCTTCACCCGCTCGGATGTGCAGACCATGATGCTGCGCGCCCAGGGCGCGCTCTTCCAGAGAATGCCTAACGGCCATTACAGCAACCTCTACACCATCCGCGTCGTGAACAAGACCTCGCGCGAAGTGCCCGTCCAGCTCAAGCTTGAAAGCCCCGCCGGCAAACTCCAGGTCATGGGCCAGGACATTGTCGTGCCGCCACAAAAGCAGGTGGAGACCTCGGTGCTGATCGAGCTCGAGTCGGCGGCGATGAAGCCCGGCACAACTCCAGTTGTCGTGGGCGTCTATTCCCAAGGCCGCCGGCTGGAGACGCTCAAGACCGGATTCATCGGTCCCCGAGACGACACTGCACAGTGAATGAAGAAATGAAAACCACCCGCAATCTCTGGCCAACAGGCATCATCGTATTCTGCTCTCTATTCGTCGCCGGCACCGCCGGATTGGTTGTAATGGCCTGCTCGCAGAAGGTGGACCTGGTCAGTGCCGACTACTACGAGAAGGAGCTCAAATTCCAAGGCCAGATTGACCGGGCCGAGCGCACGCACCGCGAGGCCAGTGGAACGGCGATCGCTTATGACGCGGCGCGCCAACAAATCACCGTCTCGCTGCCGCCGGGGCATGGCCAGGGCCACGTCTCGGGAAGCATCGAGCTGTACCGCCCCTCAGCCGCGGAAATGGACCGCGCCATCAAACTGGAGCCCGACGCCCAAGGCATTCAGCGGTTGAGCGCCGCCGGCCTGGCCCCCGGCCTTTGGAAGGTGCGTATCACGTGGACCGCTGAGAATCAGAACTACTACCTGGAGCAGAAGGTGGTCGTTGGTGCCAAGCCTTCGTAACGGGTATAGGTTATGTTCTGCGCGATCTTCCAACAGCCCGGAGCGCCGGCATGTTGCCGGCTTACAATGTCCGGTCGCTCTAAGCCGGCAACATGCCGGCGCTCCGACAGAGAAGCTATGACCTAGCCGGGTTAGGTGTGTTTGTGCCCGTTTCCATAGACTGCTGGACGGCCTTCGTCCTGGGCCTGGTGGGCAGCCTCCACTGCGCGGGCATGTGCGGGCCGCTGGCGCTGGCGTTGCCCCAGGCGGGAAGCACTACCCCCGCTTACGTGCTGGGCCGTATCACCTACAACCTCGGACGGATTGTGACCTATTGCCTGCTGGGAGTCGTGTTCGGGCTGGCGGGCTGGACGTTTCTGCTGGCCGGGGTGCAGCGCTGGGTCTCGATTGCGTTGGGCATTGGGCTGCTGCTGGGGCTTTTCTCTTCGCGCAAGCTCGTCCTATCGCGCCCGGTGACGTCGCTGATAGATCGGCTCAAGTCTCGCATGGCGGGCCTGCTGCGCCGCCGCTCGTATGCGTCGCTGGCGGCCCTGGGTCTGCTGAACGGGTTGCTGCCTTGCGGGCTCGTTTATGTGGCGTGCGCGGGCGCAGCCGCGACCGGGGGTCTCGTGGCGGGCGCACAGTACATGGCCATCTTCGGCGCGGGCACCGTTCCCATGATGCTGGCGATCAGCCTCTCCGGGAGACTCGTTCCGCCTTCGTTGCGCTTGAATTTGCGCCGGGCCATTCCCGTGTGCGTTTTCCTCCTGGCGACGCTGCTCATCCTCCGCGGCATGTCGCTGGGCATTCCGTATCTCAGCCCGGACATGTCCGCCGGCGCTCCGTCCTGCTGTCACAGGTAGTCGCCCCGGCCAAAACCTCCAAACTACCTCGAAACTACCTTCAAATTACCTTCAAACTACCTTCCAACTACGGGGAGACCCCTGCGGTGCAAGGGTTTTCTTGCGGTCGCCCTGGCTGGCGCGCGCGAAGTATATCCGACACTTATCCATCGAAGAACAGGAGGTAACGCTCCTCTAAGCTGCCGGCACCCGGCACCAGGTGACCTTTTCCTCGCTTCCCTGGTAGCGGATAATCGGGCGAGTCTGGATGAAGACCTTCGATCCAACCGGAGGGACGCCGAACTTCTTCACGTACTGTTCCGTGATGTCGCATAGGCCGTGGACCGGGGCAGGCAGCAGGCCGGTGATAGCGTAGTTGCTGCGGAACGAAATGCCCGCGCTGCACGCCGGCGAGCCCAGCACGAACAAATGTGGAACACGAGTCGTGCCGACCTCAAGCTGCAGCTTGATCTGGCTCTCCCGGTTGGTGATGACGAGCGCCCGAACCGGGTTGCGCCCCCTCGGCAGCCTTGAGGGCGGATCCATCATGAGCGGCAGGCGGGCGGTCGCCAGGGGGCAGTTGACCTTGACGAACAGGCTGAAGCCTCCCAGGGGAATATACTTCCCTTCCTCGTCCCACTTCCCGGCCTTGCTGCCGGCCCGGATCCAGGCCTGATGCTGCCGGTCAGTGAGCTTCCGCCATATGGCCGAAATGAACGCGAGAACGTTCCGGGCGTCAGCCCGGGCATTGGTGAGACGAGGAGAACGCCTGGGCTTGCTGCGCACCAACTGCCCGTGCTTGCTGTCAACGCTGACCGCGTTGTCGAGCGAACCGGACTGCCTGCCTCTGCGTATTTTCATAATATAGAGCGAAGGTTGCTTTCGCGGTGCGCGGCGAAGGCTGGGCCTGCCCGTCTTCGTCACACCCACGGACTGCCTCATTAGAGCCTGAAATGTGCCAAGGGCAAGCCGTTTTCAGCACCTCTTCGGCGCCATGCTTTGCAGTTGACTCCCCGGGCCGGAGCCCCGACCCTGCATAAGGATTCCCATGCTTGCATACTTATGGATAGCAATTGGCGGTGCGCTGGGCAGCGTAGGCCGCTACTGGTTTTCCGGCGTTGTCGCGCGGCACTTCGGCCAGACCTTCCCCTGGGGCACGGTGCTGGTGAATGTCTCCGGCTGCCTCGTCATCGGCTTCTTTTCCACGCTGACTGGCCCGGATGGACGCTGGCTGGTGCCCGCTTGGTTCCGCCAGCAGTTCTTCATGCTCGGCATCTGCGGCGGCTATACCACCTTCTCCTCCTTCAGCCTGCAAACCCTCAACCTGGCGCAGGACGGCGAGTGGCTTTACGCGGGCGCCAACGTCGTGCTCTCTGTGGTCACCTGCCTGCTCGCCGTCTGGCTCGGCCATCTGTTGGCCGCCGGCTTAAACACCTCCCCGCGATGAGCTGCTGTTCAACCGCCACGCCGCACTCCTGACATGAACCTCCCCCACGAAGCTGTCCTCTTGCGCGTGTTCATCGGCGAAAGCGACCGCTGGGAACACAAGCCGCTCTATGAAGCCATCGTCCTCAAAGCGCGCGAGCTGCACCTGGCCGGCGCGACCGTCCTGCGCGGGCCGATGGGTTTCGGCAAATCCAGCCGGCTGCACACCGCCAAAATCCTCCGCCTCTCGGCGGACCTGCCGCTGGTGGTCGAGATCGTGGACAGCGAGGAGAACATTCAGTCCTTCCTGCCCGTGCTCGACAAGATGATGGGCGGCGGCCTGTTGACGATGGAGAAGGTCAAGGTGATTGATTATCGGGCCGGCCCAGCGCCCGAGGCGCCGGAGATTTAGGCTGCCCCCGGTCCAGGAGCATGATGTCTGTATGAAACAATTCACGGCCATTATCCATCGCGGCGAGCCCGAGGAAGGTGGGTTCTGGGCCACCTGCCTGGAAGTACCCGGCGCCAATGGTCTGGGCGAAACCAAAGAGGAATGCCTTCGCAGTCTCTCAGAGGCCATCGGGCTGATGCTTGAAACTTCGTCGAGCGAGTATCGCTTGCCCCCCTCGTGGTAGCGTCTGAGAATTGGGCATGCGTTTGCGCAAAGCGCCGGAGGGCCGGCGCACTCCAAGACGCTGGCGCGCATTCCGAGCGCCAGAAAACGCGAAGCGTCTTGGACTGCGGCAGGCCCCTGCCGCTTTTGAGAGCGGGCGAAACACAAGGTCCATTCTGAGACACCACACAAGCGACCCCGCCATGAGCTTCATATGGGCCAGCCAAACCCGGCCAAGCCCGAGCCGATCGGGCTCAAACCCGGGCTTGACGTTTTCCCTTTTGCTGGCACATTCCCCGTCCTGATTCCGAATCGGAGGTTGTGGTTGCAGCCCCGTTGTTATGGGGCCTCGTCGCGCGAGTTCGCATTTGCGGCTACATTGACCCGATTCGACAGAGATTTGTTATGCAGCATATACGCAACATCGCCATCATCGCCCACGTTGATCACGGCAAGACCACCCTTGTGGATTGCCTGCTCAAGCAGTCCGGCACGTTCCGCGCCAACCAGGCCATCTCCTCCGAGGAGCGCATCATGGACTCGATGGACCTGGAGCGGGAGAAGGGCATCACCATCAAGGCCAAGAACGCCGCCTTCAAATACAAGCAATACCACATCAACATTGTGGACACCCCCGGCCATGCGGACTTCGGCGGCGAGGTCGAGCGCATCATGAACATGATTGATGGCGTGCTGCTGGTGGTGGACGCGGCGGACGGCCCCCAGGCGCAAACCCGCTTCGTCCTGCGCAAGGCGCTGGAAGCCGGCGCCAAACCCATCGTCGTCATCAACAAGATTGACCGCGACAACGCCCGCCCGCACAAAGTCCTGGATGAGGTCTGGGATCTCTTTGTCTCGCTCCACGCCACGGACGAGCAGATGGATTTCCCGGTGATTTATGCCAGCGCCCGGGACGGCTACGCCAAGACCGACCTTAAACGCGCCAGCACCTCGATGGAGCCGCTGTTCGAGGCGATCATCAAGCACATTCCGCCGCCGCGCGCGCACGCGGGCGAGGGGTTCAAAATGCTCGCCGCCAATCTGGACTATTCGGATTACCTGGGCCGAATTGCCTTCGGCAAGATTTACAGCGGCAAGGTGAAGTCGGGCGACACGTATGTTTGCATCCACGGCGATGGGCGCAAGAGCAAGGCCAAGATTACCGCCATCTTCCATTTCGAGGGCCTGAAACGGATTGAAGTCCCCGAAGCGCACGCTGGGGACGTAGTCGGCATCACGGGGTTCGAGGATGTGTTCATCGGGGAGACGATCACGGATTCAGAGGATCGCCCGCCGCTGCCGTTCGTGCCCATTGACCCGCCGACCATCCAGATGCAGTTCGCCGTCAACGACGGACCGCTTGCCGGCAAGGATGGGCAACTCGTCACCGCCCGCCATATTTGGGAGCGGCTGGTCAAGGAAGTCCGCACCAATGTCGCCCTGCGCATCGAGCAGACGGACGCGCCGAACATCTTCAATGTCAGCGGCCGCGGTGAGATGCAAATCGCCATCCTCGTCGAGCAGATGCGCCGGGAAGGCCACGAGGTTCTGGTCTCGCGTCCCGAAGTGATCTACCGGAAAGACGCCAAGGGCAACCTGATGGAACCCATCGAGAAGCTCTACCTGGAAATCCCCAAGGACGCCATGGGCGTGGTGCTCGAGAACCTGGCGGGCCGCAAAGGTGAGATCACCACCATGAACCACCACGGGGAACAGGTGAGCATCGAGGCGCTTATCCCGATGCGCGGGTTAATCGGCTTTGAGACCGACCTCGTGAACCAGACTCGCGGCCTGGGTGTCATGAGCCATCTTTTCCATGAGTATGGCCCCGACCGGGGCGAAATTGCCGCGCGGAAGAACGGCTCGCTCGTCAGCATGGAGAGCGGAGAAGCCATGTCCTACGCGCTGAACATGATCCAGGAGCGGGGCCGCCTGATGGTCGAGCCGGGCGACGCCATTTACGCGGGAATGATTGTGGGCGAAAACGCGCGCGAGAACGACATCCCGGTCAATCCCTGCAAGGCAAAGAAGCTGACCAACATGCGCTCGCAGGGCGATGGCAAAGGCATCCAGCTTAATGCCCCGCTCAAGATGTCGCTCGAACGCGCCTTGGAATACATCGGGCCCGATGAATACGTGGAAGCCACGCCGAAGAACCTGCGTTTGCGGAAGAAGATCCTGAACGAGGTGCAGCGGAAGCGTGCCGCGCAGAGCCGCGCGAGCAACGTGGCGGCAAACTAATCCCCCCCGGCTGCTGCTGGCTCTTAGGGACTCGGCCACTAATAACTCGCCAATTACTTGAGCGGTGCTACTCTTAGGGATGGAATTGAAAATCACGGCTGAACTAAGAACGGTCTGGAAGCAAACCCTGGCGCAGTTGAGTGGCGCGGCGC
>Ga0326727_10000423_pt1 | contig 174985 bp, 147 predicted proteins | sample MB2enrmetagenome_FD_207643 | JGI IMG/M metagenome (GOLD analysis project Ga0326727, IMG submission 207643) | Lab enriched peat soil microbial communities from McLean, Ithaca, NY, United States - MB29MY | ecosystem: Environmental > Terrestrial > Soil > Wetlands > Peat | place: USA: New York... | reverse complement strand
GGGACGCTGCGCCTGTGGCGCGCGAATGAGGCAGGGAACTCTGCCGCGAGTCCGTTGCACGATTCTGTTACGAAGCGAGGGGAACGAAAACTCAGGAAATACTGAATCAATTATATCCTGAAGTACCGATCGCCGCAGCTTCGGTAACGTCCCCGGCGACGCACCGCAACGAATCTGCTTCGAAAATTAATATGGCTTGCGCTAAACTTCACCTCAAATCATGTCCATTCAGGATTCTCCGTCCAATCAGGCGAAAGCCGGTGCAGCGATCCATGCCGCAGAGCCGGGTGTTTGTGCCGGCGATGCTTCCGGTCATCTTTCCGGGACGGCATCGCGATGGTCGCGCATCGCCTCCGCACTGCTCAGCGAGCGCGGGTTGATCCGGATGGCCGTGCTTCTTGTGTTCGGGCTGTACGTGCGCGCCATCGCATTCGCGCCGGTCTATGACGACAACATCATCACTCCGTGGACTTCGCTGCGTGATGTGCCGAGATTTTTTACCCACGACATCTTCGGCTTTGACGGCAGCGCACATTCGGTCTATTACCGTCCGGTGGCGGAAACCTGGGGATTGCTGGTATCTCTGGCTACCGGGGGCGCACCCGGATGGCTGCACCTGTCGGCAATTTTTCTGCACGTGGCAGTCGTAATCCTGGCCTACGTCTTCGGCCGCCACCTGTTCGCTGACGAACGGCTGGCGCTGCTGACGGCCGTGTTGTTCGGGTTGCACCCCTCCAAGGTAGAGAGCGTGGTGTGGATCGGCAGTAGCTGTGTGGATGGACTGGGCGCGGTGTTTTTCTTCGCCTCGCTGATCGCGTTTTTCAAGTGGCGCGAGGGCAGGTCCGTCGCCTGGCAGGCGGGGTCAGTCTTTCTGTTTGCGGCTGCGATGTTCACCAAAGAGACGATGGTCTTCATCCCCATCCTGATTGCCGCTTATCTCTGGTTGATGACCCCGGCTGCGGGACGCATTTCGCGCGTACTGCGGATATTGCTGCCGTACGGGGTGGTGTGGATCGTCTACATGGCGATCCGGCATCAGGTCATCAAACCGGCCAGCGCCTCCGCCGAATATATTCATCCAACTTTCACACTCAGCAATCTGTGGACGGCGCCTTACGCGATCTGGTGGTACATCGCGCACCTCGTATTTCCCTGGGGATTGAGCGTGGAGTATGCCGCGACGGTCATCGAGCGGCCCACTTTGCAGGGCTTCGTCCTCCCTGCGACAGGCCTGCTCTTGTTGCTGGCGGCGGTTTGGTGGCTGTGGCGGCGGCAGCGTTCGAAGGTGGCTGCCTTCCTGATCTTCTGGTTTGCGCTCACGCTTGCGCCCGCGGTGATTGTGGCTCCCATGGTGCTGCAGCACGACCGTTACCTCCATATTGCCTCCTTTGCGTTTTGCGCTTTAGTTGCCTGGGCAGTCTTGTATCTGGGCAATGTGCAGGCCGGCAGTTTGCCGATCCAGCGCGTGGTCGCGGCGCTCTGCGTGGTGGCCTTATGGACCGGGCTGAGCTGGCATGAAATGGGTTATTGGGATTGCGATACCACGCTCTGGAGCCGTGTGTTGCAGATCTCTCCTTCGGAGCCAAAAGCACAAATCCAACTCGCCTTCATCTACAAGGAAGCCCGAGACACACCAAGAGCTCTCGCCATCCTGAACGACGGATTGCGCTACCGTCCCGATTCTCCGAGTCTCTGGACGGTGCGCGCTCGCGTCCTCTACGACGACAAACGATGGGACGAGGCGCGGGCGGCGTTTCTCAAGGTGTTGCAGGTAACCGAACCGGCGCCGGGGCAGGCGGTTGCAGCCGGAACTCCCACGCGTCTGCGAGCCGCTGCCGCCTATCAACTGGCTTTGCTGGATATCTCTGCCAGCAACTTCCAGGAAGCCGAGCGCTACGTGCGGGTGGCGCTCAGCCTGGACGACAAGGGTGTGGGATATCACAATGCGCTATCACAGTGCCTGCGCGGCGAGGGCCGGATCGAGCAAGCGAAGGCCGAGAATGCCCTGGAACTGCGGCTGCGGCTGGCGCAACAGCCAGTCCATCCATGAGAGAATTAGAAAGACAACTCACGGTGCGGTTCACTTCTGAATGATTCAGCTTACAGACGCCGGTAAACGCTACGGCCACAAATTACTCTTCGAAAACCTCAACTGGTTGATCACTCCCCAGGACCGGGTCGGGCTGGTGGGTGCCAATGGCACGGGCAAATCCACGCTGCTCAAGGTGCTGGCCGGGATCGAATCGCTCGATTACGGCAACATCACCCGCGGCAAAGGCATAACCGCCGGCTATCTGCCGCAGGACGGGCTGAATCTGAGCGGCCGCTCGGTCTTTGCCGAATGCCTTTCGGTCTTTGACGACGTGCACGCGATGGAGCGCGAGTTGGAAGACCTGACTCGGCGCATGAGCGAGATTGATCCGGCCGGGGCTGAGTACGAACAGGTGAGCGAACGCTTTCACCGCGTCCAGAGTGAGTTTCTGCACCGCGACGGTTACACCCTGGAGTCGCAGGTGGGCACCGTGCTGACCGGCCTGGGGTTTGCGAAGGAAGATTGGCTGCGGCAGACCGAGGAGTTCAGCGGCGGCTGGCAGATGCGCATCTCGCTGGCCAAGCTGCTGCTGGAAAAACCCAACATGTTGCTGCTCGACGAGCCGACCAACCATCTCGATCTGGAAACCCGCAACTGGCTTGAAGATTATCTGAACAATTATCCGTACGCCTACGTGCTCATCTCGCACGACCGTTACTTCCTCGATGTAACGGTGAAGAAGATCGTCGAAATTTGGAACAAGGGCGTGCACTTCTACAGCGGAAACTACGACAAGTATCTGCGCGACAAAGAGCAGCGCCGCGATTCGCTGGCTGCCGCCTACCGCAATCAGCGTGAGCGCATCGAGCAGTTGGAGGCATTCATCAGCCGCTTCCGCTATCAGGCCACCAAGGCCAAGCAGGTGCAAAGCCGCATCAAGGAACTGGAGAAGATCGAGCGCATCGAAGTGCCCGAGGACGAGAAGACCATTCACTTCACCTTCCCGCAGCCCAAGCCCAGCGGCCGCATCGTGGCCGAGTTCAAGAACGTCAGCAAGAGCTACGGCGAAAAGCAGGTGCTGCGCAATGTGAGCTTCACCATCGAGCGCGGCGAGCGTATTGCACTGGTCGGCGTGAACGGCGCGGGAAAATCCACCTTGATCAAGATGCTGGCACAGGCCGAGCCCGCCACCGGCGGTGAGTACGCCCTGGGACACAACGTGGAGGTCGATTATTTCGCGCAGGATCAGTACAAGGAGCTGGACACCGAGGCTCGTATGCTGGACGACCTGAACCTGATTGCCCCTCGCTCGCAGACCGAATTGCGCAGCCTGCTCGGCAGCTTTCTGTTCAGTGCCGACGACGTCTTCAAGAAGATTGGAGTCCTCAGCGGCGGCGAGCGCAATCGCTATGCGCTGGCCCGGATGTTGCTGCATCCTTCGAACTTCCTGCTGCTGGACGAACCGACGAATCACCTCGACCTGCGCGCCAAGGATGTGCTCCTGGAATCGCTGCAGAAGTTTAGCGGCACCTGCGTCTTCGTCTCCCACGACCGTTATTTCATTGATCGTCTGGCGACGCGCGTCTTTGAGGTGGCCGATGGTGCGGTCAACATTTTCCCGGGAAATTACGAGGACTATCTCTGGCGCAAGCAGAATGGCGCACAACTGATGGAGGATTCGCTCCGCGCCTCGATGAGCGAATCGCCCGCCGCAGCCTTCGTGCCCACACCCGAACCGGTTTCTGAACCGGTTGCCGAAACAAAGAAGCGCGTCAATCCGATGAAGCGCAAACAGATGGCCGAGCGGTTGGCGAAGGTCGAGGCCGAGGTCAGCCGCACCGAGACCGTCATTGCCGAGTCCGAGCAGTCGCTGGGCTATTACGTCAGTGCCGAAGAGACGCAGCGTGTCTCCGTGCTGCTGGAGGAAAAGCGGCGCAGCCTAGAGGCTTTGGAGAGCGAATGGGCCGAGCTCAGCGAAGCGCTGGAGCAATCGGAATAAGCCCGCAGCATCTCAAGAAGTGGCTCGTTGCTTTTGCGTTTAACCTTCGAAACATAATCAAAATGCCAAAAATGTGAAATTCCGGGAATCCTTACTTGTACGGATAAAAAATAAAGAACAGCAGCGATAGCGCCGCCAGCGCCCACAAGCCCGCACCAACCTCGCGGGCTTTGCCTTGCACCAGTTTGCAGAATGGGTAGAGCAGGAATCCCGCGGTGATGCCGACGGCGATGTTGTAGGTGAAGCACATCAGCGAGACCACGGCGAAAGCCGGGATCGACTCGGTGTAGTCGGTGAAGTCGATGCGGGTGATGGGTGCCAGCATGAAGAGTCCAACGATAATCAGCGCCGGCCCATACGCCTGTGCCGGAATGGCCGACACAAACGGCGCGGTGAAGGCCGAGAGCGCAAAGCAGATGGCCACCACCACTGCGGTTAGTCCGGTGCGTCCTCCGGCTTCGATGCCGGTAGCGGATTCCACGAAAGCGCCAGAGGTCGTGGTGCCGAACAGCGGCGAGAGCACGGTGGTCACGGCATCGGCCATCATGGGACGCTCGATCTGCGGCAGGTTGCCTTGCTCGTCGAGAAAACCGGCGCGCGCCGAGAGGCCAATCAGCGTTCCCATGGTGTCCACAAAGGCCATGATGAAGATGGTGAGAGCCACGGGCAGCGCTTTCGGCGAGAGCGCTCCGCGTACGTCGATCTGTGCGAAGATTGGCGCGACGCTGACCGGCGCTCCAAAGATCGCCGAGGGCCAGGGTGCAACGTGGCTCACGAAAGCCATCAGCGCGGTAATGACGATTCCGATCAGAATCGCACCCGGAACTTTTCGTATCACCAGCGCGGAGATCAGCAGGAATCCGAAGATGGCCACCAGTACGGGAGCCGCCGTCAGTGCGCCCGCCTTCACCGGCGCACCTGCAACTCCAAGCTCGACGATGCCGGTCTGGTTCAGCCCGATGAAGGTGAGAAAAAGTCCGATGCCCACCGCAAAGCTATAGCGCAGAGAGGCGGGGATGGATTCCACCAGCCGCTGCCGCAGGCGCAGCACGGTGAGCAGGACGAATGTCAGACCGGCCAGAAAAATCGCGCCCAGCGCGGTCTGCCAGCGAATACCCAGGCCAAGGCAGACGGTGAAGGCGATGAAGGCGTTTTCGCCCATGTAGGGCGCGATGGCAAAGGGACGATTGGCGTATAGCCCCATCAGCAGGCATCCGCAAACCGCCGCCAGAATCGTCGCCGTCATCGACGGACCTTCGGGAATGCCTGCGGTTTTCAGGATCGCCGGGTTGACCACAATGATGTATGACATCGTGGTGAAGGTCGTGATACCCGCAAGAATCTCGCGGCGCAAGCTTGTACCGCGCGCCTCGATTTGGAAGAACCTGCGTAAGGCGATCAATGGTCTATCCCCAAGCTGCTGAACTTCCCGCAAGCAATGTTCACGCCCAGCCTACCTTTCCCGCCATCCGTGGTCAATGCGCCATATAGTCGCGACGCAATCCGCCGTGCACCAGTGCCATGTCGAGCCTGCCGCTTGCTCACCGATAGTTTGCGCGATAACGTGAGAGAACATGTTTGCCCGTAGAACAAATTGGAATCTATCAACCAACCGTTACTCGCTCGCCCTGGAGAATGCGCGGCATAGCGGGCGCCGGCTGCTGGACCTGACCGCCTCCAACCCTACCACCGTGGGCTTGCACTTTGAGCGCGAGCGCATTCTGCGGGCGCTTCAGCATTCTCAGGCGCTCGAATACGAGCCCGCCTCCAAGGGAATTCTGGCCGCCCGCGAAGCCGTGGCAGCCTACTACGCCGAGCGCGGAATTACCCTCTCGCCCGAGCAGATCATTCTCACCGTCAGCACCAGCGAGGCTTACTCGTACTGCTTCCGCCTGCTCTGCGATCCGGGAGACGAGGTCCTGGTGCCGTCGCCAAGTTATCCGCTCTTTGAGTTTCTGGCTGATATTCAGGATGTGAAGCTGGTGCCCTACGAGCTGGTGTACGACCACGGCTGGCAGATCGAGTTCGAGTCGCTGCGCCATTCGATTACGCCGCGCTCCCGGGCCATCATGGTGGTGCATCCCAACAATCCCACTGGGCACTTCACTCGCGGCTGGGAGCTGGCGCGGTTGAACGCGCTCTGCCGCGAACACGAGCTTGCCCTGGTGGCCGACGAAGTCTTTCTCGATTACGGCCTCACCAGCCACACGCCGCTGAGTTTCGCCGCCAATCAGAGTGCGCTCTCGTTTACCTTGAGCGGACTTTCCAAAATATGCGCGCTGCCGCAGATCAAGGTGGCGTGGATTGCGGTAAGCGGCCCGTCTGAGCTGCTGCAAACAGCGCTCGATCGCCTCGAAGTCATCGCCGACACCTATCTCTCGCCGAACGCTCCGGTGCAGTGGGCAATTCCCGAACTGCTCCAGACTCGCCAGCCGATTCAACTCCAGTTGCGCGAGCGCTCCCTGCGCAATCTGCGCGAACTCGACGCGCAACTTGCAAACGTTAGCATGACCACACGGTTGGCGCTCGATGCCGGATGGTACGCCGTGCTGCGCACTTCGGCGGCGCGCTCCGACGAAGATGTTGCCATCGCTCTGCTGGAGCAGGAGGATGTGCTCATCCATCCCGGACACTTCTTTGATTTTCCCGGCGCGGGCTACCTGGTTGCCAGCCTGATCGCTCTGGAAGAAGAGTTCCGCGAAGGCATCGCGCGAGTGCTGCGGGCGCTGGACGGGAACACTTAATTAGTCCAGCGATTTGTGGAAGCGCAGTGCGCTCGTCAGCAGAATCAGTACGGCGAAGATGGCAAGACTCGCCATCTGCGGCCATAGCACATCGAAGCCAACCCCCTTTAGAAATACTCCGCGCAGAATGACGATGAAGTATCGCAAAGGATCGGCGTAGGTCAGCCATTGCAGCCCGATGGGCATGCTGCTGATGGGAGAAGCAAAGCCGGAGAAGATGATTGCCGGCATCAGAAAGAAGAACGCCGAGACCATGGCCTGCTGCTGGTTTGCCGAAAGCGTGGAAATCAGCAGCCCGATGCCCAGCACGCAAAACAGATACAGCACCGTTCCGGCCAGCAGCACCAGCAGGCTGCCACGCAACGGAACTCGAAACCAGAGCGTGCCGACCGTAGTAATCAGCGCAGCATCAAATAGCCCGATCAGGAAGAACGGAATCGTCTTGCCCAGGATGAACTCCAGTTGTCCAATGGGCGTCACCATGATCTGCTCCAGCGTGCCTATCTCGCGTTCGCGCACGATGGCGAATGCGGTCAGCAATACAATCACCAGCGTGATCAGGTTTCCCATCACTCCCGGCACAAAATACCACTGGCTGCGCAGATCGGGATTGAACCACGGCTGCCGCTCAAGGATGATCGACGGCATCTGCTGTATCATTCCCGGCGAAGTTCGGTTGAGCATCTCCACCTGGTAGTCGGTCGCAAACTTCGATGCGATCTGGTTCACGTAGCCCAGCGAAACCAGCGCAGTGTTGGAGTTGCTGGCGTCCACGATCACCTGCACATGGGCCGATTGCCCCTTGCGCAATTGCTCCGAGAATCCGGCGTTGATCTGTATGGCCAGCAACACATCGCCGTGATCCACCATGCGCCGGACGGTTGCACGATCAAGCGTCCGTTCACGGATGTCGAAGTAGCGGCTCCCCTCAAAACGTGAAACGAAGTCGCGGCTTGCCTGCGAGTTTTCGTAGTCAACAATTGCCGTTGGCACATGCTGTATTTCCAAGGTTGCGGCGTAACCGAAGATCACCATCTGGATGACCGGCGGGCCGAAGAGCAGGAAGCGCGTGCGCTTGTCGCGAAAGACCTGGATGAACTCCTTCAGCAGCATCTGGCGCAGTCTCAGCCACATATTTCTCTCACCTCAACCGCTTCTGGAAAGCTCGCGTGGCTACCAACATCAGCAGCGTTGCGAAGATGAATAGCGCCAGCATATCCGCCCAAAGCAGCGCCAGCGGAGTGCCCTTGAGAAAGACGGCGCGGATGATGGACATGAAGTAGCGTGCCGGAATGACGTGCGTCACCAACTGAATGAATACCGGCATCTGATCAATCGGAAAGATGAAACCCGAAAGCAGGAAGGCCGGCAGGAAGGTTGCGATCATCGAGGCCTGGCTGGCCGCAAGCTGCGACTTCAGCGTCACCGAAAGAAAGTAGCCGAGTGAGAGCACGACAACCAGAAACAGCGTAGAGCTGAGGAAGAGCACGGCCACGCTTCCCCGGAACGGCACGCCAAACCACCACACGCCCATCCCGGCGCACAGAGCGGTATCGGCCAGCCCAATGGCGAGATACGGCGAAAGCTTTCCAATCATCAATTCCAGCGGAGAGACCGGCGTGGAGATCAACTGCTCCATGGTGCCGCGCTCCCACTCGCGCGCAATGGTCAGCGAAGTGAGGAACGTGCCCACCACCGCCATCACAATCGCCACCACTCCAGGCACAATGTTTGCCATGCTCTCCAGGTCTTCGTTGAACCAGGTGCGCGCATCCACCGAGAGCGGCGGGTCCATGACGCGCTGCCCTTTTTGCCGCACCCAGTCGAGTTGGATCTGCTGTGAGTAGCCGAGCGCAACCGAGTCCGCGTAGCTCATGCCGACGTTCGCGCTATTGCCGTCCGTGCCATCCACAATCGCCTGCACCGGTACCGCGCCGCCTTCCGCCAGCTTCTGCGAAAATTGCTCCGGAATCACAATCGCCAGTTGGGCCTCTCCGGAGTCAATGGCGCTGATCAGATCGCGGTAATTGTCCACCTGCTTGCGGACATTGAAATATTCCGAAGAGCGGAAGCGTTGAATCAGGTCGCGGCTCTGCTGGCTGTTCTCGCGGTCGAATACATACGTTGGCAGATGCTTGATGTCAAAGCTGACGCCGTAGCCGAAGGCCAGCATCAGAATCACCGGCATCGCCACCACAATCAGAATGCTGCGCACGTCGCGCCGGATCTGTAGAACTTCCTTCCAGGCGATGGCGCGGATCCGGTTGATCTTCATTGCGCCACTCCCGTCGATGGCTCACGAGCGGTCAGCGAAACAAAAACATCTTCCAGTGAGGCCGGGATCGCCTCGATGCGATTCACCGTGATTGCCTTCTTCTCCAACTCCGCACGCAGGATTGGAATCGCCTGCGCCGCGCTTTGCACCACCGCGTGCAGAGCATTGCCAAAGACGGCCACATCCATCGCCACGGTGCTTGTCTCCAGCGCCTCCAAGGCCGGGCCCAGCGGTTCACATTCAATCAGTAGCAGCTCTCCTTTCATCGCCGTGCGCTTCAGTTGCGCGGGAGAGCCCGAGGCCACAATCCTGCCGCGGTAAATCAGCACCAGCCGGTTGCAGTACTCCGCTTCGTCCATGTAATGCGTGGTGACGAACACAGTTACGCCGCTGGCCGCCATCTCGTGAATCAACTCCCAGAACTGCCGCCGCGAAATCGGATCGACCCCGGAGGTCGGCTCATCCAGAAAGAGCACCGCGGGCCGGTGCAGCACCGCGCAGCCCAGGGCAAGCCGCTGCTTCCATCCCGCTGCCAGCGTGGCGGTCAGTGTGCGCTGCCGGCCTTCGAGTCCCGCCATCCGCACCACCCACTGCATGCGCTCACCCATCGCCGCGTCAGCAACCCGGTACATGCCGCCAAAAAAGCGTATGTTCTCCTCCACTGTGAGGTCGTTGTACAGCGAGAATCGCTGTGACATGTATCCGATGTTCTGCCGCACTCGCTCCGGATATTTCGCTACATCGATCCCCGCCACGCTCGCAACTCCGGAGGTCGGATGCAGCAGTCCGCACAACATCCGGATCGTGGTGGATTTGCCCGCGCCATTCGGTCCAAGAAATCCGAAGATCTCGCCCTTCCGAGCCTGGAAGCTGATGTTGTCCACGGCGCAAAAGTCGCCAAAGCGTTTTACCAGATCCTGCACCACCACCGAGTATTCATCACTCATGCCGGACCTCCTTACGCACCCCGGCTTCGCGTTCCACCGCGTTCACGAAGACATCCTCCAGCGTGGCCGTTACAACTTCCACCGAAGCATAGCTCGCCGACGCCGCGTCCATTCGTTCGCGAAGTTGCGGAATGATTCGCGCCGCATCGTCCACCACCAGGTGCACCCCGTCTCCCACCAGCACCGCGTTGCGAACTCCGGGAAGCTTCTCGATGACGGTACGCACCTGGCGCGCCTCCGTCGTGGCGATGGCGATCACGGAGTTGTGCAGGGTGTGCTGCAGTGCTCCCGGTTCGTCGCAGAACAAAAGACGCCCCTCATGCAGCAGCGCCACCCGATGGCACCGCTCAGCCTCATCCAGGTATGCGGTCGAGGTCAGGATTGCAACTCCTTCGCCGAGCAGCGAATAGAGGATCTTCCAGAAATCGCGCCGCGAAACCGGGTCCACACCGTTGGTCGGCTCATCCAGCAGCAGCACCCGCGGCGTGTGAATCAGGGCGCAGATCAATCCGAGCTTCTGCTTCATTCCGCCAGAGAGATTGCCCGCGAGGCGCTTGCGAAAGCTCTGCATGTCTGCCCCCTGCAACAGCCGTTCGCCGCGCTCTTTTTGCACCGTCCGCTTTACCCCGAAAACTTCGGCGTAAAAGCGAATGTTCTCCTCCACCGTCAAATCTTCGTACAGGCCGAACCTTTGCGACATGTAGCTGATGTTGTGTTTCACCCGCTCCGCATCGCGTGCCACGTCAAAGCCTGCCACCCGCACCTCGCCGCCGTCCGGCAGCAGAACGCCGGCGAGAATGCGCATGGTTGTCGTCTTGCCCGCGCCATCGGGACCAACCAGCCCAAAGATTTCGCCGTAGTTCACCTCGAAGCTCAAGTGGTCCACCGCCTTCACGCCGGGGAACCCGCGTACGAGATCGCGAACGATGATGGCCGCAGGCTCTGGCATCCGGCTGCTACCTTCCCAGTTGTAGCGTGATGTCGGCGGGCATCCCGGGCTTCAGTTCGTGGTTCGGATTCTCCACATCCACCTTGATGCGATAGACCAGCGCCACCCGCTCCTTGTTGGTCTGCACCGTCTTTGGAGTGAACTCGGCATCGGACGAGATAAACGCGACGGTGCCCTTGTAAGACTTGCCGGGATAGGTGTCCGTACGCACCGTTGCAGCCTGCCCCCAGCGCACCCGGCCCAGGTCGGTCTCGCTGACATAGGCGCGCACCCAGAGGTGATCGAGGTCGGCAATGGTCACCACTGGAGTGCCGGGTACAACATACTCGCCAAGCTCGGCCTGCCGCACGGTAATCACGCCGGTCACCGGTGCGTGCAGCACAGTGAAATCGAGCCGAACCTTGGAGAGCTCGAGGTCCTGCTGTGCCGTGCGCAGCGTGGCGCGGCTGACTGCGATCTGCTCTTTGCGAGTTCCTTCGCGAACTTCGGAGAGATTCTGCTCGGCCCGTTCGTATGTCGCCCGCGCGCGTTTATAGGCGGTCTCTGCCTGGTCATAGTTCTGCGCCGATATTGCATCGCGCTTGTACAACTTGCTATATCGTGCCAGGTCCGCACGCTTGAGTTCGAGGTCGGCCTTGGCGTCGGCCACTGTCTGCTCCGCCGCCCGAATGTCCTGGGGGCGGTTGCCTGCCACGGCAAGTTCCAGCTCTCTTCCCCGCGTGTGCAGCATTGCCTCGTCGATTCGAACCTGCTGCTGATAATCGGCGTCGTCCAGACGTGCAATCAACTCGCCGGAGTTGACCTGTTGTCCTTCTTCCACCGGCAGAGCCACAATCCGGCCTTGCGTGCGGAAGCCCACAACGCTCTCATGCGCCTCCACGTTGCCGGAGAGCAGAAGTGTGTTGGCCGGTGCCTTCGTCCGGTTCAAAACGCGGTAGTAGTAAATTCCTGCGCCGACGGCCAACACCAGCAGAAAGGGGATGATGAATCGCTTCATTGCCTAGCTCCATTCCTTCCCGGCCGCTCAGCGGCTTCCAAGATACTCTGCATAGGACGCTTCCGTATTTCCCAACGCGCGTGCCAGCGAAATCCGCGCCTCGGCGTGGTGAGTGAGCGCCACAATCGAATTCTGTTGCGCGCGCGAGAGTGCATCCTGCGCGGTGATGACCTCGACATTATTGGTCACTCCCTCGCTGAAGCGCAGTTGCGCCAGATCGAGTTCCTTCTGTGCCAGGTTAAGTCCAGCCGCCGCCACGGTCACTTCTTCCGCCGCCGAGTCCAGGTCGAGCAGCGCCTGCCGCAACTCCTGCTCCACTCCGAGCCTTGCATCATTCATCTGCCGCTCGATGCGCCGGATGCGCGCCGCGATCTCCAGCTCTTCTCCGTTGCGGTCGCGATCAAATACCGTAAACGAGAGCGAGAGTTGCGCCACTTCCGTTGCGTTGATGGAGCCCAGTGTCCGCCCGATGCCGCCATAGTTTCCCGAGGCGGTCAGCCGTGGAAGAAAACGCGCGCGCGAGGCACGAAGTTGTTCGCTGAGCGCATTGCGCTGCCGCAGGAGCGACTGATAGTCGGGACGCGAGGCGAGCGCTTGCGGTAAAACGTTTTCCACAATGATCGAATGGACCGGGTGAAATGCCAGAGGATCGGCCAGTTCAACACCCGGAGACATTCCCATTCCGATGTTGCGCGCCAGCGCCAGCAGCGAACCCTTCGCCAGGTTGCGCGACTGCACCAGCGACTGCCGCTCGTTTGCCAATTGCACCTGGGCGCGCAAAACATCGATTCCGGTTGCCACCCCTGCATCGCGCTGATCGGCCGCAAGCTTATACAGTGCTTGCGCCGTATCCACCCGCGACTCCGCCGCCACCACCTCGGCGAACTCGGATTGGGCCGAAAGATACAGTGCCGCAACATTGCGGATCACCAGATCGCGCGCATCCTGATAGTCCTCCCTGGCCGCCGCCGTCGATTGTCGCGCCGAGCGCAACCCGTGCCACAACTGCATGTCCACAATCGGCTGATCCGCATAGGCTCTGGCATCGTAGACGCTGTACGGACCCACGACTTGCGGCAATGGCAATCCGGGTACGCTGATGCCCTCCGCCGCAAGGCTTTGGCTCTGGATTGTAGCCGGGATTGCGATCCGCACCCGCGGCAGCAGCAGCGACTGGCTCCTCTCGGCGGCGGCTACGGCTTCCTGCGTGCGTGTCTCCGCAACCAGCACTCCCAGATTGGCCTGCAGGCCGCGATGAATCGCATCCTCCAGCGTGAGCCGGTAGGGCGTAGCCGGACCGTTCTGCGCGGTCATCAGAGCCGCCGTGAGAATCACGAGCAAGGTTATGGGAATGCTTACTGGAATTCTCACACCTCGCGTCATCTCACCTTCCTTTCGGCCAGCGCCCTCTTGGCCAGCACTTTGCGGCGCACTGCAAGCGGTGGTTTCGAGGGCACGCTTAGTCCGGCAAAGAATATCCGCATCGTGTTGCGGAACTGTTTTTCCAGGGACGACTCCGGATCGAGCGCCCACATCAGAACGGTTCCAAACAGCGCATGTTGAAAGACGCGCGCCAGCTCCGCGGGCGAAATTGTGTCACGCAGTTCGCCGCGCGCCTGCCCCAGCCGAATGATCTCGGCGATCAACTTACGCCCCATCGACACCTGCCCCACAATGTATTTGCGTACCTCGATGTTTCCGAGGATTGCCAGGATGATGCTGCGGGCCATTTGAGGGCTCTTGCCGGGAAACGCGACGAGGCTGTGCCCGAGTGAAATGAGGAGCTTTTCACTAGGCATCGTGGCTTCGCGCGCCAGAATCAGGTGACGCTCCACCGTGCCCTGCTGCTTGCTTACGAGATAGCCGAGAACGTGTTCTTTACTGGGAAAATAGTTGAAGAAAGTTCCCTTGCCGACATCCGCCGCCTGGGTAATGTCCTCGACCTTGGTCTGGGCAAAACCCTTGCGGGAGAACAACTCCATGGCCGCCATGAAGAGCTTCTCACTCGTCTCCTGGCGGCGGCGCTCCCGCCGTCCGCCCGCTAGCGGCGCGGGCTTATCGGCGGAAACGATTCTGCTGCGAGTGACCATGGGCCATATATGACCACTGGTCACATATTTTGTCAAGGCGAATTAAGGGGACCTGATATCACAGGAGTCCCGTATTTCCGCAATTATTGAGAGTGTCATCCTGAGCAACGTGCGGCCCCCTTGCCTATGTTTACGCCGCGAAGATGGCCCCAAATCTGCCATCCGCATGGCGAATCTAGGGTGCAGCCCGCGCCCTGTTCCTATCCCCCTCAGGAACGCTATAATCAATGTATTGTCCGTCGCTTCGGAAGGGGCTCGACGACTACCGCGATAGGCATCCGCGCCGGACTCGTCCCTTCGAATCCACGCCCGCAGCATAAATTCAGTTGGAGGATGTTCCTTGGGATCTCAGCTCACGCCAGTATTGACCGATTTTAAAGTTGCCGACCTTACTCTCGCCGAGTGGGGCCGTAAGGAAATATCCATCGCCGAAGCTGAAATGCCCGGACTCATGGCCATCCGCCAGAAGTATTCCGCCGAGAAGCCGCTCCAGGGCGTGCGCATCACCGGTTCCCTGCACATGACCATTCAGACCGCTGTACTGATAGAAACCTTGGTCGAGCTCGGTGCCAGCGTGCGCTGGGCGAGTTGCAACATCTTCTCCACGCAGGACCACGCCGCCGCTGCCATCGCCGTCACCGGAGTTCCGGTTTTTGCCTGGAAGGGCGAGTCGCTGGAAGAGTATTGGGAGTGCACCAACCGCGCCCTCAGCCATCCCGATGGCACCGGTCCCGAGCTTGTGGTCGATGACGGCGGCGATGTAACCCTGCTCATCCACAAGGGTTACGAGCTGGAGAACGGCTCGGACTGGGTCAACACCCCCTCCGGATCGCACGAAGAAAAGGTCATCAAGGATCTGCTCAAGAAGATCCACGCCGAAACCCCGCAGCGCTGGCATCAGATTGTCGCCGCGTGGCGCGGTGTCTCCGAGGAGACCACCACAGGCGTGCATCGCCTCTACCGCATGAAGGAAGAAGGAACCCTGCTGGTGCCCGCCATCAACGTCAATGATTCGGTCACCAAGTCGAAGTTCGACAATCTTTATGGCTGCCGCGAATCGCTGGCCGACGGAATCAAGCGCGCTACCGATGTGATGGTTGCCGGCAAGGTTGCGGTCATCTGCGGCCACGGAGATGTAGGCAAGGGCTCGGCGCAATCCTTGCGCGGCCTCGGAGCCCGGGTCATCGTCACTGAGATTGATCCCATCAACGCTTTGCAGGCGGCCATGGCCGGCTACCAGGTCACGATCATCGAAGAGACCCTCGGCATCGGCGACATCTACGTCACCTGCACCGGCAACGTCGACATCATCCGCTTTGAGCACATGGAGCGCATGAAGGACCAGGCCATCGTCTGCAACATCGGACACTTCGACAACGAAATCGAGGTCGATCGCCTCAACACCGCGCCCGGCGTGGTCCGCACCAACATCAAGCCGCAGGTGGATATGTACACCTTCCCCGATGGCCACTCGATCTTCCTGCTCGCCGAAGGCCGCCTGGTCAATCTGGGCTGCGCCACCGGACATCCCAGCTTCGTGATGTCCAACAGCTTCGCCAACCAGACCCTGGCGCAGATCGATCTCTGGAAGAACCGCGACAGCTACGCCAAGGACGTGTACACGCTCCCCAAGAAACTCGATGAAGAGGTAGCGCGTCTGCATCTTGAGAAGATCGGTGTCAAGCTCACCACGCTTACCCAGCGGCAGGCCGACTACATCGGAGTTCCTGTCGCAGGTCCGTACAAGCCGGATACGTATCGCTATTAAAGATCGGGGAATCATCAGTCCGAGTCAAAACGCGAGATCGGGTGGCCCACTCAAGCCTCTTTTGCTTGAGTGGGGATTTTGACTTTGTGCTTTCCTCCGGGACGAAGAGAGAGTACGAAAAGAGATCAGCGATGGACATAAACTTCTGGCATTCTCGAAAGGTTTTCCTTACCGGACACACCGGCTTCAAGGGCAGTTGGATGGCTCTCTGGCTGCTTTCTATGGGAGCCGATGTCTGCGGCTACGCGCTCGATCCTCCCACTGATCCCAGTCTCTATCGCCTCCTCGATCTTGACGGTCAGCTTAAGTCGATTCGCGCGGACGTTCGTGACCTGGCTGCGCTCCAATCCGCCCTGTGCGATTTCCAGCCTGAGATTGTTATCCACATGGCAGCGCAGCCTCTCGTACGTCTCTCCTATCAGAGCCCGGTGGAGACCTATGCAGTCAACGTCCTCGGAACAGCTCACCTTCTCGAGGCTGTCCGGAACACTCCCAGCGTTCGCTCCGTCGTCGTCGTCACGAGCGATAAGTGCTACGAAAATCAGGAGTGGCACTGGCCCTATCGCGAGCACGAGCCGATGGGCGGCCACGATCCCTATAGCAGCAGCAAGGGTTGCGCCGAACTGGTGACCGCCGCCTATCGCCGTTCATTTTTTCATTCCAATGGTAGAGCCGGGCACCAGGTCGCGGTGGCCTCGGCGCGTGCCGGAAACGTCATCGGTGGCGGCGACTGGGCGCTTGATCGCCTGGTTCCGGACATCATGCGCGCCTGGGCAGCGGGCGAGCCCGTGGTCATTCGCAATCCCGAGGCGGTGCGCCCGTGGCAGCATGTTCTTGAGCCGCTCGCCGGATATCTCGTTCTCGCCGAGCGCCTCTTCGACGATGGAGCTGCCTTCGCCGAGGCATGGAACTTCGGTCCCGCCGATTCCGATGCGCGTCCTGTAAGGTATCTCGTCTCCGAGCTGGCGAGGCTCTGGGGAGACGCCGCCGCCTGGCAGTGCGTCGAGCCGGAGCAGGTCCACGAGGCGCACCTGTTGCGGCTCGACTCCTCCAAGGCCCGCGCCCAACTCGGCTGGAGCCCGCGCTGGAGCCTGGATCGCACGCTCGCCAACACCGTCGAATGGTACAAAGCTTTTTACACAGGTCAGGATGTACGCGCCCTTACCCTCAACCAGATCCAATCCTTTATGCAGCGATCAAAATCTCAAACCGCCCCGGATGTGAGTGCATGACAACTGAACAGCTACGCGAGCAAATCCTCCAACTGGTCACCGAGTACGCCAAGCAGCGTCACGCGCCACGCCCGTTCGTTCCCGGCGAAACCGTGATCCCTCCCGCGGGAAAGGTCTTTGGCGCAGAGGAAGTCTGCAATGCGGTTGATGCCTCGCTGGACTTCTGGCTCACCACCGGACGCTTCAATACCGATTTCGAGCGCAAGCTCGCCGAATTTCTAGAGATCCGCTGGGCCGTGACCACTAACTCCGGCTCCTCGGCCAACCTGCTCGCGATTGCCTCGCTCACCTCGCCCAAACTTGGCGACCGGGCGCTGCGCCCCGGGGATGAGGTCATCACGGTCGCGGCCGGCTTCCCAACCACCGTCAATCCGTCGGTGCAGTATGGCCTTGTTCCCGTCTTCGTCGATGTGGACATCCCCACCTACAACATTCAGGCCGAAAAGATCGAGGCTGCGGTCAGCCCGAAGACCCGCGCTATCATGTTGGCCCACACTCTCGGCAATCCCTTCAATCTCGCGGAAGTCCTGCGCATCGCCAAAAAATACGACCTATGGGTAATTGAAGATTGCTGCGACGCTCTCGGAGCTCGTTACAACGGTCAGATTGCCGGCACCTTCGGCGACATCGGGACCCTCAGCTTTTATCCTGCCCACCACATCACCATGGGCGAAGGTGGTGCCGTCTTCGCCCAGAACAATCAGCTCAAGGTTCTCGTCGAATCTTTCCGCGACTGGGGACGCGACTGTTGGTGCGATCCCGGCTTTGACAACACCTGCGGCAAGCGATTCCGCTGGCAGCACGGCGATCTCCCCTTCGGCTACGACCACAAGTACGTCTATTCGCACATCGGCTACAACCTCAAGATCACCGATTTCCAGGCCGCTGTCGGACTGGTGCAGCTCGATCGCGCCAACGATTTTATTGCGCAGCGCCGCGCTAACTTTGCCTATCTCCACGACCTCCTCAAGCCCTTTGAGGAATTCCTCATCCTCCCCGAGGCCACGCCGAACTCTGAGCCCTCCTGGTTCGGGTTCCCCATCACCCTTCGCCCCGAGGCTCCGTTCTCCCGCCTCGAACTGCTGACCTACTACGACGCCAGCAAGATCGGCAGCCGTCTGTTGTTCTCCGGAAACCTCACCCGCCAGCCTGCCTACAAGGATGTTCCATACCGCATCTCGGGCACCCTTGAGAACACTGACATCGTCATGAACCAAACCTTCTGGCTCGGCATCTACCCCGGCATCACCACCCAGATGATGGACTTTATGGCTGAGCGTACCGGAGCCCTGATCAAGAGTGCCGTTGCGAATGCGGTGAAAATTCCGTAAGCAGGCAAGTGGCGCGTAACGGATCGTATCCGTGTGGGCGCATTTACCTGATCATCACCTTTGCTGCCGCTCCAAGCTGGTAGCATAGGAGACGAATCTCTATACGGGAAATGTGACTTGGACGTGGAAACCGGTACCTCATCGCGCCGCTTCGCCTGGGCTGCGGTCATTGCTTTATTTCTAGCCATTTATCTCGGCTCCGCCTTTTCGCCTGCGCTGCAGGATGACGTTGACTCTTCTCATGCCGAAGCCGCCCGCGAGATGCTCACCCGTGGCGACTTCGTGACCTTGCACATCAATGGCGTACGCTACCTGGAAAAAGCGCCCCTGATGTACTGGATGGTTGCCGGATGCTATCGCGTCTTCGGCGCCAATGAATTTGCCACCCGCCTGCCGACCGTCGCCGCCATGTTCCTGCTGGCTCTGCTCGGCATGGTTTGGGGGAGCCGTGCCTTCGGCTCGCGTGCCGGACTCTATACCGGACTCTTCACCGCCACCAGCGTAGGATATTTCCTCTTCACCCGCGTGTTCATCCCGGAGGCCATTCTCAGCCTTCTCATCGCCGCTGCCTTCTATTGCCTGGTCTGCGCCCTGGACCGTCCCGGCACCCGCTGGAGTTGGTACGCCGTATACGCCCTGCTTGCCCTCGCCGTACTGACCAAGGGACTGCTTGCGCTGGTCGTCATCGGCGTCACCCTGATCGCCTATCTCGCCATTACCGGCGAATGGCGCCGCTGGCGTGAGTTCCATCTCTTCTCCGGCCTGCTGCTGTTTTTCGCCATCGCGGCTCCCTGGCATATTCTCGCCGGCCTGCGCAATCCGGGCACCCCTGACCATCACGGCTTCTTCTGGTTCTACTTCGTCAACGAACACTTTCTGCGCTTCCTCGGCAAGCGCATTCCAAAGGACTACAACAAGCTCCCCGGCTATCTCTACTGGACCCTGCACCTGGTCTGGCTCTTTCCCTGGAGCCTCTACCTGCCGCTGGCCCTGCGCCGCCTCATCGCCGATCTGCGCCGCAGGCGCCGCGAGCTCACCCCGCTCGACTTCCGCGGCCGCACCCGCTGTATCTGTATCCTCTGGGCCTCGGTCACCTTGCTGTTCTTCGCCTTCTCTACCAATCAGGAGTACTACACCTTCCCCGCCTATCTTGCGATCCTCATGCTGCTGGCGTCGGCGCTCGCTGGTGAAGAGCTTGATGGTAAAGAGGCGCAGAAGCGTCAGCCCTGGCTGCTGGCCACCTCGGCGGTCAGCGTTACCGTGCGGCTGATCTTTGCCGCAGTGCTCATTGCTGGCCTCTGGTCCTCGCGCCACCTGCCCTTTGTGCCGGATATCGGCGAAGTTCTCGCGCAGACCAATATGGACACCGACACCCTCTCCATGGGCCACATTCTCAATCTCACCGGGCAATCCTTTGCTGCCCTGCGCTTCCCGGCCATTCTCGCCGTCATTGCTCTCGTCTTCGGTTCACTGGCTGAGTTGATACTGCGCGTCAAGCGCAAGAACTTCGCCAGCACCTGGGCGCTGGCCGTTACCATGATGGTCTTCCTCATGGCCGCCCACGTCGCGCTCATCCGCTTCGATCCTTTCCTCAGCTCACGCCTGCTGGCCACGCGCATTCAGCAGCAGCTCCAGCCACAGGATCGCGTCCTCATTTATGGTGATCAGTCGCAGGGCTCTTCGTTGGTGTTCTATTTGCGTCGCCCCATTGAATTGGTCAACGGGCGAGCCTCGTCCATGTGGTTTGGTTCCACGTTTCCGGACGCGCCGCATATCTTCCTGGAGGATGCGGACCTGGTACGCCTCTGGAACTCCGGTACGCGGGTCTTTCTTTTTGTGCCGGACTTTCAGCAGCAGAAGGTCAATGAGGTGTTGGGTTCTAACAAGTTGGTGTACGCCTCCATCTCAGGGAAGATCGTTTACACCAACCGCAACTGATTCTTCCGCTGGCGCCAACTTGCGTAGCTTTCCCGCGGGAAGCAGTTCGTAAGCTTCGCCACGGTAGCGCAAGCGCCTACCGAAGAAGCTCGCGACCCAGAAACAAAACCCTGAGAAATCGCGCAGGGGATAGAGCCATGCTCTCCGCGCCCCGACCGTGTCCTTGACGACAAGCAGCGAAACCAGGATGCAAAGCAGCATCCTGCCCAGGACGGTGATCGAGAATAGTGTCAGAGCCAGGGCGAGGTGGTGAGCCGCGCCGAAAACAGCTAAGCTGAGCAATCCAAAGGGAACTGCATAGGTCAAGACCTCACCGATATGTCCCATCGGACGGGAAAAGCGCGTGCTTTTGGCCCAACCTAGTTGATGAGCAATGCTGCCGCGGAATGAGGAATTGAATATGTGGTGTTCGATGATGTAGGACGACAGCACCACTTTTTCGCCTGCCCGCGCAGTCCAGTTACCGAGGACGAAATCGTCAGCATAGTATTGAGCAACTTCAGCGTAGCCGCCGATCTTCTCGACCGTGCTCTGGCGCATGACCATCGTTGGGCCAAGGGCGAATTGCATTCCCTCCAGCATGTCTGCAACGAGCACTCCCGAGGTCATCTCAATGGACATCCCCAGGGCCTCAAGCCGGGCCCAAAGCCCGTGACGGGTCACACCCCGATAGAGGCAGGTCACCATTCCCACCTTCTCGTCGTGAAGGGGTTGGACAACCGAGGCGAGATAATCGGGACCCACCTTAACATCGCTGTCCGCCGTAACTAGGATCTCGTGACGCGCGGCGCGCCGCATGATTTCAAGCGAGTAGGTTCGTGCATTAGGCCAGGGCGGTTCTCCACAGGTCAAAATCCGCGAACTCACATTCGGATGCCTCGCCGCGACCCGGCGAGCAACTGCCAGACCTGCGTCGGTAGCATGTCGAGCGCAGAAGAGAATCTCAAACTCCGGGTAATCCTGCTCAAAAAAGCTGGTGAGATTCTTCTCTAGATCCGGTTCATCTCCATGCAAGGGCTTCAAGACGCTCACAGGCGGATGGAAAGTGGAGGTCCCTGTATGAACCGCACGACGGCGGAACCGGAGCACTCCAGCAAGAACCATGAAGCTGTAAACCGCTGATGTAGTTACACCGAGAATTGCAATTACTTCAAGGGGCACAACAAGGATATGGCCAAGGCCACGAATCATAATCTTTCATCCATCTCAAAGGTTCGTTCGAGAGTCAGTCCGCTGTTCTTCCAGCATCGGGAAGCTTCAGCAGAGCCCATAGCATGACGAATGACTCTGAAGTTCTGACGCTACGGCCCTTAACCTGCATTCATAATAACCTCTTTGCAAGCTCTGTGAGGCTACGCGCCGGGCGTGATTTGAACAAAAAATGCCAGAGGCCTCGGCCCCTGGCGTTTCTTGGTCTGCAATGCTTACGCGAAAATCTCGCCCGGCAGGCTGTTCAGCGTGCGCGACTTCAACGTGTTGGTATCTTTCCGCGAACGCTGTGTGATTGGAATCGGCATATTTTGCGGAGTGGTGGAGCGCATCTTGCCCAGCTCCTTGCGTTCGATTCGCAGTTTGAGCGTGCGTTCAAAGCGGCGTAGCTCGATCATCTCGGCGCCGCTCACAATCGTGGTCGCCCGGCCGGAAAGGCCAGCGCGCCCGGTGCGGCCCACGCGATGGATGAAGTCTTCGGCAATCGCCGGCAGATCGTAGTTCACCACGTGCGCAACGTCGCCCACGTGAATGCCTCGTGCCGCCACATCGGTCGCCACCAGCACCTGGTACCGGCCTGCTTCAAAGCCCGCCAGTGCCGCCGAACGCTGGCTCTGGGTGCGGTCGCCGTGAATCATTGACGCGGCGAAACCGTCGCGCATCAGATCCTTGGCTAACCGCTCGGTTCCGCGTTTAGTGCGAGCAAAGATCAAGGTCTTGCCGTTCTCTGCATACAGCAGCTCGCGCAAGACGTTGCTCTTCTGCATCGCCGGAACTTCATAGGCCTGCAGTTGTACGGATTCCGCCGGCTTCAACACATTGCCCAGCGAGATCCGAACCGCCGCGCGAGTGCACTTCTGGAGCAGTCCGTGAACCGACTTTTCCAGGGTTGCCGAGAAGCACAGGGTCTGGCGTTCTACCGGCAGCGCGGCCAGGATGCGCGTGATCGCGGGCAGAAAGCCCATGTCCAGCATCCGGTCCACTTCGTCCATCACCAGCACGCGTACGCTGCGCAGATCGACGATCTTGCGCCGCATGTAATCTTCCAGCCGTCCTGGGGTTGCCACTACCATCCGTGCTCCCGCGCGCAGGGCGCGGATCTGAACCTTCTCGCTCAGTCCGCCGATGACCAATGCTGCTGGCGGAGCCTTCTTCGAACGCAGTGCTTCATACTGCTCATGTACCTGGATGGCGAGTTCGCGCGTGGGCACAAGCACCAGCGCGTTGATCTTTCCCGCTGGCGTTGCCGCCAGCATTTCCATCACGGGGATTATGAAGGCCAGCGTTTTACCGGTACCGGTCTGCGCTGTCGCAATCACGTCTTTGCCTTCAAGGGCTGGCGGAATCGCCTGAATCTGAACTGGGGTGGGGTTTACAAAGTTCTTCGCTGCAAGCGCCTGTTGTAGTTGCGCCTGGAGCGGCATTTCCTGAAATGTACTCATTCTGTGGTTTTCTTCTTCTCTCTGTACTAGGCGCGCGAGTTGGATGTGTGCGCGCGAAAGATATCCTGCAATTCCTGTCGGTAGGAGATTTTGAGATCGAATCGCAGTGCTGCTCGGCGGGGTCAACTCAGAATCGCGCATCCAACTTTCGCGAGATACTGTATGCATAGTATCACAATGTCCTGTGATGTCATCAGGTATTCTCGTTTCCTCTATGCAATCATAACTGCTAACTGGCGATTTGCCTTCTACTTGCTACTCATTCGGCCGTGGTTCACAACTTGTGCTTGTGCGTCAACGTGCTACCCGCCGAACGGGCCGTGCTTTTCAACATCAGCGCATCGTTCATGGTTCATCGCGCCATTAAAATTTCTTATCTCACACCGTTGACTCTAAGCTAAATATTGGGTTAGTCTATGCTTACCGAAAATGACTCCGATGGCTACATCCCCGCTTACAACACCGCCGGCGTTCGACGTACGCACGAATGGCGTACCGAAGCGAATCAACACCGGCAGCGGGGAATAGAAAATCAGGCAATCGTAAACAGCCCGAAGACTACTCACCCGCCAACTAAAAAGTCAGGCGGGTTTTGTGTTCTAGACTCATGTTTCAGCGGAAGATGCGCACACGGGAGACCAATGTCAGACAACAGAGAATTGCACGGCGAGGATCACCAGCAACAGCACGCCAGCGGATTGCCGCCAGCCCAGGGTCTTTACGATCCAGCCAACGAGCATGACGCATGCGGCCTCGGTTTCGTCGCCAGTATTCGCGGTGAAAAGAGCCACTCCATCGTGGAAAAGGGAATCGAGGTGCTCAGGCACCTGGAGCACCGCGGAGCCTGCGGTTGCGATCCCGAAACAGGCGATGGCGCGGGCGTGCTGATTCAGATTCCGCATGAGTTCTTTGTGCGCGAGTGCGCAGCCATCGGCATGTCTCTGCCCGAACCCGGCGGCTATGCCGTGGGAATGGTCTTCCTGCCGGTCGGCAAACTGGATCGCCTGCAGTGTGAAGGCGTGGTCGAAAAGATCATTGGCGAAGAGGGATTTGAGGTCATGGGCTGGCGTGACACGCCGGTCGACGGCACCGCCATCGGTCGAGTCGCACGCGGCTCGCAACCCTACATCGAGCAGATCTTCCTCAAAACCTTGCAGCCCTTGGCCGAGGCCGACTTCGAACGAAAGCTCTATGTCACCCGCCGGCGAATCGAAAACGAGATTGCGCACGCCGAGATTGAAGGCCGCAGTAACTTCTACATTCCTTCGCTCTCCTGCCGCACCATCGTTTACAAGGGGCTGCTGCTGGCTCCTCAGATCACCAAGTTTTATCCCGAACTGAGCGATCCCCTGGTAAAGAGCGCGCTCTGCCTGGTGCACCAGCGCTTCTCCACCAACACCTTCCCTAGCTGGCCGCTCGCCCATCCCTATCGCCACATCGCCCATAATGGTGAAATCAACACCGTCAAGGGCAATGTAATCTGGATGAACGCCCGCCAGAGCCTGCTGGAGTCGTCGCTCTTCGGCGACGATCTGAAGAAGGTGTTCCCGGTCATCACTCCCGGTCTTAGCGACTCTGGCTCCTTAGACAACGCCGTGGAGTTGCTGCTGCACTCGGGACGCGAGTTGCCGCACGTCATGGCCATGCTGATTCCGGAAGCGTGGTCACGCAATCCGCATATGGACTCCGCCAAGCGCGCGTTTTACGAGTACCACGCATCGCTGATGGAGCCATGGGATGGTCCAGCATCGATTTCCTTTACGGATGGCCGCCTGATCGGCGCAACCCTGGACCGCAACGGTCTGCGCCCCGGCCGTTATATTGTCACCAATGACGATCTCGTGGTGCTTTCCTCCGAGGTCGGAGTGCTGGAGTTTTCACCCGAGCGGGTGAAGTACAAAGGCCGTCTCCAGCCGGGCCGCATGTTCCTGGTCGATACCGTCGCCGGACGCATTATCAGCGACGACGAGATCAAGGAGATGCTCGCCTCGCGCCAGCCCTACGCCGAGTGGATCAAGAAGAACCAGATCACGATGGAGCAATTGCCCGAGCCCACCCGGGTCCACGGCCCCAGCCATGAAACCATCATCGCGCGTCAGCGCGTCTTCGGATACACGGAAGAGGACATCAAGTACATACTCGACCCGATGGCGTGCAAAGGGGAAGAGCCCATCGGATCAATGGGCACCGACACTCCGCTGGCTTGTCTCTCCGATAAGCCGCAGCTTCTGTTTAACTACTTCAAGCAGCTCTTCGCGCAGGTCACCAACCCGCCTATCGACCCTATTCGCGAAGACCTTCTGATGTCGCTCACCAGCTACATCGGAACCGAGCGCAACATTCTCAAGGAAACTCCGCTGAACTGTCACACCCTCAAGCTGCCGCAGCCGGTGCTGACCAATCGCGATCTAGAGAAGCTGCGTCGCGTCTCCAGCGGCGACCTGCTGGCGACTACTCTCTCGGCTGCATTCCGTGTGGATGAGGATGGGGCGGGGCTCAAGCGCGGGTTGGACGGTCTCTGCCGCCGCGCCTCGCTGGCCGTCGAGTCCGGCTACACGCTGCTGATCCTCTCCGACCGCGGCATCGATAAGGACTACGCGCCAATCCCGTCCCTGCTGGCTCTGGCGGCGGTGCACAACCATCTGGTCAAGGAGGAATCGCGCACCAAGATCGCGCTGATCGTCGAGAGCGGCGAACCCCGCGAGGTGATGCACTTTGCCTTGCTGATCGGCTACGGTGCCAGCGCCATCAATCCTTATCTTGCCATCGAGACCCTGGAAGACATGGTTCAGCGTGGTCTGCTTCCGCCGGAAATCACCGCGGAAAAGGCCGTCAAGAACTTCATCAAGGCCATCGACAAAGGATTGCTGAAGACCTTTTCGAAGATGGGCATCTCCACCTTGCAGAGCTATCGCGGCGCGCAGGTATTTGAAGCTATCGGCCTCAGCCGCGAGCTGGTCAAGGAGTACTTCTCCGGCACCGTCTCCCGCATCGAAGGCGTTGGCCTGGATGTCATCGCCCGCGAATCGGTTCTGCGTCACGAGTACGGCTTCCGCCCCCGCACCTTGTCTGAACTGGAACTGGAAATTGGTGGCGCCTACCGCCACCGCGTCGACGGCGAATATCACCTGCTCAATCCGCAGACCATCAGTAAGCTGCAACATGCCGTGCGGTCGGGCAAGAAGGAAACCTTCAGGGAATACACCGATCTGATCGATCGGCAGAATAAGCAACTCTGCACTCTGCGCGGACTGCTGCAATTGAAAGAGATCGACAAACCGTTGCCCCTTGAGGAAGTGGAACCGGCCAAGGAGATCGTGAAACGCTTTGCCACCGGCGCCATGTCCTATGGCTCCATCAGCAAAGAGGCCCACGAAACCCTTGCGATTGCGATGAACCGCATTGGAGGCCGCAGCAATACCGGCGAAGGCGGCGAGGATGCAGCGCGCTTCAAGCCGGACGAATCCGGCGACCTGCGGCGCAGTTCGGTGAAACAGGTAGCCTCGGCGCGCTTCGGCGTTACCGCTCACTATCTGGTGAATGCCGACGAGTTGCAGATCAAGATGGCGCAAGGCGCAAAGCCCGGCGAGGGCGGACAGTTGCCCGGTCACAAGGTCGATGAGATCATCGCCAAGCTGCGCCACTCGACCCCGGGCGTCGGTCTGATTTCGCCGCCACCTCACCACGACATTTACTCGATTGAAGATCTGGCGCAACTGATTTATGACCTGAAGAACGCAAACCCGCGAGCGCGCATCAGCGTGAAACTGGTTTCCGAGGTGGGCGTGGGTACGGTCGCGGCAGGCGTTTCCAAGGCGCACGCCGACGTCGTCTTGATCAGCGGCGACAGCGGAGGCACCGGCGCATCGCCGCTCAGTTCCATCAAGCACGCGGGCATTCCCTGGGAGCTTGGACTTGCCGAGACCCAGCAGGTGCTGTTGCTCAACGATCTGCGCAGCCGCATTCGTGTGCAGACCGACGGCAAGCTGCAAACCGGACGCGACGTGGTGATTGCCGCTCTGCTCGGCGCCGAGGAGTTCGGCTTCGCTACCACGCCGCTGGTTGCCCTGGGTTGTATCATGATGCGCAAATGCCATCTCAACACCTGCCCTGTGGGCATTGCCACGCAGGACCCGGTGTTGCGCGCGCGCTTTGCCGGTCAACCTGAGCACGTCATTAACTTCTTCTTCTTCCTTGCCGATCAGGTGCGCGAATACATGGCGCGCCTCGGCTTCCGCACCTTTGACGAAATGGTGGGACGCGTCGACCGTCTGGAGTCGCGTGTAGCCAGCGATCACTGGAAGGCGAAAGGCATCGATCTCTCCACCATCCTGTACTCTCCCGCGCTACCCACCCGTGTTGCGCGGCACTGCATTCACAAGCAGGATCATGGACTCGATCAGGCGCTCGACCACGAATTGATGAGTGCCGTAAGTCCGGCGCTGGATGAAGCCAAGCCGGTCGATGTGTCATTCAAAATTCACAACGTGCATCGCACCGTGGGAACCATGCTGAGCGGTGAAGTCGTGCGCCGCTACGGAGCGGAGGGGCTGCCGGACGAAACCATCCGGCTGCGCTTCAACGGTTCGGCTGGGCAGAGCTTCGGGGCATTCCTCGCCAAGGGAATCACGATGACGCTGGAGGGCGATGCCAACGATTACGTGGGCAAGGGACTTTCCGGCGGAAAAATCGTGGTGTATCCTCCGCGCGAATCGCGCTTCCGGCCCGAGGAGAATATCGTCATTGGCAACGTCGTACTGTACGGTGCCACCAGTGGCGAGGCCTACTTCAGCGGCATCGCCGGGGAGCGCTTTGCGGTGCGCAACTCAGGTGCCACTGCGGTGGTCGAGGGCGTCGGCGATCATGGCTGCGAGTACATGACCGGTGGTTTGGTTGTGGTGCTGGGCCACTGCGGCAGAAATTTTGCCGCCGGCATGAGCGGCGGTATCGCTTACGTATATGACGAGCAAGGTGATTTTTATGAGAAGTGCTGCAACCTCGCCTCGGTCGATCTCGAACCGGTAATGGGTGCGGACGATGTACGCGTGGTTACCCAGCTGGTAGAGGAGCACTCACGGCGCACCGGCAGTCCGCAGGCGAAACGGATTCTCGCCAACTGGACTTCAGTGCTGCCGCATTTTGTGAAGATCTATCCCCACGAATTAAAACGTGTGCGGGGTGTGGAACGCAGCACGACGCAATATAGCGGAGTGCGCGAATTGGTGGCCGTAGCGGCCGCGGAGGTGCAGCGTGGGTAAGGTAACTGGATTCCTGGAGTATGAAAGAACGCTGCCGGCCCGGCGTCCCAAGGAAGAGCGCGTCAAGGACTGGTTTGAGATTTACGAGGAGTTCCCGGTCAGCAAGTTGCAGCAGCAAGGCGCGCGCTGCATGGAGTGTGGCGTCCCCTTCTGCCATAGCGGATGTCCGGTAAATAACCACATTCCGGACTGGAACGACCTGGTCTATCGCGGGCGCTGGGAAGAGGCGGTGCGGCGTTTGCATACTACCAACAACTTTCCTGAGTTTACTGGCCGCATCTGTCCCGCGCCCTGCGAAGCCGCCTGTGTTCTCGGCATCAACCAGCCTGCGGTAACCATCAAGCAGATTGAAAAAACCATCGTCGAGCGAGGATGGGAAGAAGGATGGATTCAGCCTGAACCTCCGTATGAAATGAGCGGCAAAAAGGTTGCGGTGATCGGCTCCGGCCCATCGGGCTTGGCGGCAGCACAGCAACTGTGCCGCGCCGGACACGAAGTGACCGTGTACGAAAAAGCCGACCGCGTCGGCGGCCTCATGCGTTACGGCATTCCAAACTTCAAACTGGAGAAGCACCTGATCGATCGCCGCCTTGTGCAGATGGAAGCCGAAGGCGTCAAGTTCATCACCAACGCGCACGTCGGAGTGAACGTGGATGTGGCGCAGCTGCGCAAGGACTTCGATGCCATCGTGCTGGCTGGCGGCTCGGAGGCTCCGCGCGACCTCAAGGTGCCGGGCCGCGAGCTAAAGGGAATTCACTTCGCCATGGAGTTTCTGCCCCAGCAGACCAAGCGTGTGCTCGGCGACACGGTTCCTGCGGAAATTTCCATCCTTGCCACCGGAAAGAAAGTCGTCATCATCGGTGGCGGCGATACCGGAGCCGATTGTCTCGGCACCAGTTTGCGGCAGGGAGCGGCCAGCGTCCGCCAGTTTGAAATCATGCCCAAGCCGCCGGAGACGCGCTCCCCGCTGACGCCATGGCCGCTGTGGCCGTTGCAACTGCGCACCGAGAGCGCGCACGAGGAAGGTGGAACCCGCGAGTGGAGCCTGGGCACAGTCTGCTTCGAGGGCGATGCCAATGGCAATGTCGCGCGTCTGCACGTAGTGCAGGTTGGGCCGCCACCCAAGTTTGAGCCGGTTGCCGGATCGGAATCCGTGATCGAAGCGGATCTCGTGCTGCTTGCCATGGGCTTTACCGGGCCGGTGCGCGGCGGAATGCTGGAGCAGTTGGGAGTCGCTCTCGATGGCCGCGGCAATGTGGCCACCGACGAGAGCAACATGACCTCGGTGGACGGCATCTTCGCTGCCGGAGATATGCGCCGCGGACAGTCGCTGGTGGTGTGGGCAATTTCCGAAGGACGTAAAACCGCTGCCGGCGTGAACGCGTACCTGCGCGCTGCCAAAGCCACCGGAGCATAAGCCGGAAATCATTTCCGCGCAAGCCAGGAAGACGGCCGCGAGGCCGTCTTCTTTATGCAGTAAATCCTTCAATCTTCTGAGGGTGTCATCCTGAGCGTAGCGAAGGACCCCAGCACCGCCCAACTCTCCCGTGCTGTCTCAAGTTTTCAACCAACAATCGATTCTTCTTTCTCGGGGACAAATTCTGCGGACTCCTCCTACGCTTACCAACTACCGGAGGCTTCCGCGCAGCAACTGCGGGAATGCAGGATTGCCTGCGATTGTGCTGAGCTATGAGTTGGATGAACCCGCAGCGTCTGGATGCGGAACGGAATAGATTTACGAGTGTAAATCTCCGCCAGCAACGCGCTGACTTCATCCAGATTCCGTTCTGCCAGCGCGATCACGGATGGTCCCGCACCGCTGAGGCAAACCCCGAGCAGGCCGGGATGGCGAAGCTCCAGAGCCTCCTTGAGTCCGGGAACGATGGCCGCGCGATAGGGCTGATGCAGCCGGTCTTGCAGAGCTTCGTGCAGTAGTGCGAAGTTCGCGGTGCGCAGCGATTCCAGCAAAAACGCGACGCGCTGCACATTGAAGATCGCATCGGCGCGCGAAACCATCTCCGGCAGCACGGCACGCGAGGCCTTAGTCGCCAGGTGTTGCTCCGGCGTGACCACCACGATGGCGAGCGAGTCCGGCCAGGTCGCACGCAATACCAGCAGTGCGCCCGGAACCTCACAACTCACCGTCAGTCCGCCCAGCAGCGCCGCCGCAATGTTATCCGGATGACCTTCCAATTCGCAGGCCGCCGTCAGCAGCTCTTGTTCATCCAGTGTACCCGCAATGGCCTCAAACAATCGCAGCCCGGCCACCGTGGCGGCGGCGCTGCTGCCCAGCCCGCCCTTCATCGGGATGTCGCTCTCCACCTTGATATCGAGCGACGGAATGGGGAATTGGTGGCGCTCCGCGATGAAGCGAAATGCGCGCTCGATGTAGTTTTCGCCGACGAGCTGTTGATTCACAAACTCAAACTTTAACTCGCCCTCACCCGGCACCACACGCACCCGCAGCGTCAGGTAGAGCTGAACCGCGACCGCAAGCGTGTCAAAGCCCGGGCCAAGATTGGCGATTGAACCCGGCACGCGGATGAGGATCTCGTCCCGATTAGTGGGCATGTGCTTCCTCCCGCTGATGAGCGCGGATGATGAAGTTGGTATCCTTCAAAGCGTGTCCGGTGAGGATTGCAACGACGCTTGCCTCCTCGGGAATCTGATTGCCTCTGCGCAGCTTTCGCAACCCCGCCAACGTTGCCGCCGAAGCCGGTTCGCAGCCAACGCCATCGCGCCCGATCACAGCCTTGGCCTCGGCAATCTCTTCGTCGGTAACGTCGAGCACCTGGCCGCCTGTGTTTCGCACTCCGCGCAGCGACTTCTTCCATGAGCGCGGATTGCCGATCCGGATTGCCGTGGCAACCGTCTCCGGCTCGGTGACCGGCGAAAGTTCCTCGGCGCCATCGCGCCAGAGTTGCGCAAAGGGATTGGCTCCTGCGGCCTGCACCACAATCATGCGCGGCAGTTTGTCGATGAATCCGAAGCGCAGCAACTCGTCAAAGGCTTTGCCGAATGCCGCCGAGTTGCCGAGATTGCCGCCGGGGACGACAAGATAGTCGGGCGCCTTCCAGTTGAGCTGATCGAGCAGCTCGAACATGGTGGTCTTCTGCCCTTCAATGCGGAACGGATTGATCGAGTTGAGGAAATAAACCCCCTCTCCGGTCTTCTCCAGCAGCGTGTTCAGCGCATCATCGAAGCTGCCTTCGATCTCCACAATCTCCGCGCCGAAGTCGAGCGCCTGCGCCAGCTTGTTCAGCGAAACCTGTCCGGCGGGAAGATAGACGCGGCCAATCAAACCGGCCCGCGCCGCATAGGCGGCGAGCGATGCCGCGGTGTTTCCCGTGGAGGCGCAAGCCACCACCTTCGCGCCGGTGTGTACGGCCTCGGTCATGCCCACGGTCATTCCCAGGTCCTTAAAGCAGCCCGTGGGATTCCATCCGAGATGCTTGAATTGCAGGTCGGTGACACCGGCCCACGCGGCGCTTTTGTGTCCCCGAACCAGCGGGGTATTGCCTTCGCCGATGGTTACGATTTCCTGTACCGGATATGCCGGAAGAAACTCGCGGTAACGCCACACGCCGCTGATGTCGCGGGGATCCCGCGACCTTCGGCGTTCGCTCCAGAGTTCTTTCAGCACGCCGGCGTCGATCGCGGAGCTATCCACGTCAATTTCGAGCAACCCTCCACAGGCCGGGCAGGCCAGGGCGGGCGCGTGCAAATCAAGCTTGGTTGCACAATCAGGGTCAAAGCAGCGGAGTTGCATCAGAGTTCCTTCGTAAGAATCGGCATGGTCATGGGAGCGTGAACCAGAAAATCGAGCTTGCAAATATCGCGCATCGCCGCTTCAAGCTGCTCGGATGGACACTGCTCCAGCGTGACCACAAAGGGTAGCGCGTCCTTCTCGAAGCCGGGTTTTTGTAGCAGCGCGTTAATGTTGATGCCGTGTGCCGCCAGCGCATTGGCAATCGCCGCGACAATCCCCGGACGGTCGCGCACGGTGAAGCGGAGGTAATACTCGGAGGCGAAGTTGCCGGTGACCGGCAGCACGTCGGCGGCGACGACCTGTGCCCGCGCGTTATCGCCCGCGCGCCCGCGCGCAATCTCCAGCAGATCGCTGACTACGGCAACTGCCGTGGAGTGTCCGCCCGCGCCGTGTCCGCTGAATGCGGTCTGGCCGCCGTACTTGCCGCTGGAGAGCACAAGGTTCAGGCTGCCGGTGATGTGCGCCATCGGCGAATCGATGGGAACCAGCGCGGGCTGCACCGAAGCGTAGATATGTCCGTCGCGGCGCTGCGCCCGCGAGATCTGGCGAATGGTGCATCCGAGTTCGTGCGCGTAGGTGAAGTCCACCGCGCCGAGGCTGCGGATCGAGGTGCACGGGATCTGCTCGGGTTGCACGATGGCCTTGAGGCCGATGCGGGTAAGGATCACAAGCTTGGCGCGCGCGTCGTAGCCGTCCACGTCATCGGTCGGATCGGCTTCAGCAAAGCCCGCGCCCTGCGCCTGAGCCAGCGCCTCATCGAAGGAAATCCCTTCGCGCTCCAGCTTGGTGAGAATGTAGTTGCAGGTTCCGTTCAGGATTCCGCAGACCTTGTAGAGTTGATCGCCGGCCAGTCCCTTCTGCAACGCATCAATCACCGGAACGCCGCCCGCCACGGAGGCTCCAAAGGAAATCGTCCCACCGTGTTGGCGGGCAATGGCCGAGAGTTGCGGACCGTACTGCGCAATCAGCTTTTTGTTCGCCGTCACCACCGACTTTCCCGCTATCAACGCGCGCGAGATCCAATCGTGCGGCGGATCGACACCGCCAACCAGTTCCACGATAATATCCGCATCGGAGCCGAGTACCTGCTCCACATCGCTGGACCAGCAAACGTCGTCAGCAACCCAGTCAACCCGCTTGCGCTCCACATTGCGATTGAATACGTGGGTCAGTCGAAGTGGCGAGTGCGCGGGCTGATCGTAAAGTATGCGCGCAACCGCGCTGCCTACGGTGCCAAATCCCAGGATGGCAACTTTCAGCGCGGGAGCCTGCGCCCGGGAAGCTTGATCGAATGCAGTGGTAGTAGCCAATCGGTTTCTCCAATCCTTGTGACGAAAAAGGTTATGCTTTCGCGGCTTCGCACGGTGCTGCGGACGCAACGTACGAGGGTAGCGGCGAAGGCTGCTCGAAAAGATGATGATGCAACCGCTGCACCGACTTTACCGCATCCTTCTCCTCCACCACAAAGCTCACGCTGATCTCCGTGGAACCCTGGGCGATCATGCGAATGTTGATTCCAGCGGCGGCAAGCACACCAAACACTTCTGAGGCGATGCCGACACGTCCGCGAATGTCCTCGCCCACCAGGCAAACGATGGCCATCTCGGGCTGAAAATCGACTTCGCCCAGCGCCTGCAACTCAGAAACCAGCTTCGCCAGCTCCTTGTTTCCTTCCACGGCCACCGACGCGGTGGCTCCGGAGATGGCGACAATCTCGCTCTTCAAATGATGCCAGCGCAACAGGCTGAACAGATCGTCCAGAAAGCGCAGAGAGCCAACATGGCGCGGCGCACGAACATTGAAAATCGAGATGTTCCGCTTTACAGCGATGGCGCGAAACGCCGACGGCCCTTGCGCGGCCACGGCGCGGATGATTGTGCCAGCCTCATTGGGTTTGTGCGAGTTCAGCACGGCTACCGGAATGTCATGTTCCACCGCGGGCAGCAGGGTTGCCGGGTGCAGCACCTTCGCCCCGAAGCAGGCCAGCTCGGTGGCCTCATGGAAGCTGATCTCCGCGATCCGCTGTGCCTTCGGGCAGATCCGTGGGTCGGTGGTCAAAATCCCGCTGACGTCCGTCCATATCTCGATTCGGTCCGCCGTTAGTGCCGCGCCAATGATGGCTGCGGAGTAGTCGGAGCCGCCCCGTCCGAGCGTCGTAATCTCGCCCGACTCACTCGACGCAATGAATCCGCCGCAGACAGGAACCAGCTTCTGCTCCAGCAGCGCAGGGATGGCTTCCATAAGTTTGGCGCGGGTTTGAGGAGCTAGAGGCGATGCGGCAGGGTGGCGGGAGTCGGTGACGATTAGCTTTCGGGAATCGGCGTGCACCGAGGGAACTCCGAGCGCGGCGAAGGCCGCTGCCACCAGCGTGCTGGAGAGCACTTCGCCAAAAGAGAGCATGTGCGAGTGCTGCCCCGGAGTGGCCGATTTCTGTTCGGCAATCTGCCTGGCCAGCGCCGTAGCTTCCGCAATGCGAGCGCCGAGTTCGTCGGAAAATGCGGCTGCGGCGGGCGGATTCAGCATCTCGCTGGCTGCCAGAACATGCCGGGCGCGAATCGTCTCCAGCAACCCAATGGCCGCGCTCAGTTCATTGCGCGCCGCAGCTTCGGTGACCTGCACCAGCTTATCGGTCACGCCACCCATGGCGCTCACCACCACCAGCGGTTGCTCCGCCAGGCGCAAAGCCACAATCGAGGCCACGCGCCGAATGGCGGCAACATCCTGTACCGAGCTGCCGCCAAATTTCATCACAATCATTACCGGCTCCTTAGCATGCTTCGCAAAACACAAAGAACCCATCGTCTGCCGGACGATGGGTTCTTGAAGGATGCGAATCAGTCTGATTTAGCTGATCTCTTCGCGGAACTCACATGCGTCCGGATACAGGCCCATGCCTGTTATTGTTGTCCGGGATGTGTTGGTAATTCGCATGTAAGTATACTGAAAAGATAACGGAACTGCCCCCATGTGTCAAGCAATTAGCGCGAAAGTCAGCCTGCGAAAGCCCCGAAAGTCGCATAAGAAATGCGTTGTCATTGCAAGCTGGAACCGTCAGTCCAGCCTGCACTCTAGATCGGCAAACGGAAGCTCACGCTTGAGCAGATTACTTCGCGGCTGGTTTAACTAAAACGCTAAGCTGCTACAGCTCAGTCGTCGTGTGTACTAACTCCAAAACATCTTTGGAAGCCGTTTCGCGGCGGAGTTTCGGCCGGACCTCCCAATTCCACTTCCAGATGGCGAACAAGGGCGGATAGACCACCAGTTCCATCAGAAAAGAGGTAATGATTCCCCCCACCAGCGGCACCGCAATCCGCTTCATCACATCCCCGCCGGCGCCGTTGGACCACAGGATCGGCAGCAATCCGAAAATCATGCATGCCACGGTCATCACCTTCGGACGCAATCGTTTCACCGCGCCGTGCTCAATGGCATCGCGCAATTGCCGCCAGGAGGATAGCTCGCCGCGCGCCGCGGCCTCGGCACAGGAGAGGTCGAGATAGAGCAGCATGAACACCGCTGTCTCCGCATCCACCCCCAGCAGCGCAATCAGCCCCACCCAAACCGCAACGCTCATGTTGTAGCCCATCCAGTGCAGCAGCCAGATTGCACCAATCGCGGAGAAGGGAACCGCCAGCAGAATGATGCAGGTCTTCGCCACCGAGCTGGTGTTGGCATAGAGCAGCAGAAATACCGCGAAGATGGTAATTGGCAATACCACTTTCATCCGCTCGCGCACCCGCTGCATCGACTCGTATTGTCCGCTCCATACCAGCCGGTATCCGGTTGGCACACTCACCTTGCTCTCCACCGCGCGTTGCGCATCGGCCACGTAGCTGCCCAGGTCGCGGGCCGCCACATCCACAAAGACGTAGCCACTGAGCCTTCCATTCTCATCGCGAATCATCCCCGGCCCCGAACGCATGGAGAGGGTTGCCAACTCGCCCAGAGGAACCTGCGCGCCCCCCGGAATCTGCACCAGCACGCGCTCCAGAGATTGCAGATCGCTGCGGTATCCGCGCTGATAACGCACGCTCACCGCGTAGCGCTCGCGCCCCTCAACCGTAGTGGTCGCCGTCTGTCCGCCCACCGCGGTCATCAGGACGGACTCCGCGTCCTCCGCCGTAAGACCGTAACGCGCCAGCGCATCGCGCTTCAGCGTGAAGTCGAGAAAATATCCTCCGGTGGTCCGTTCCGCGTACACACTGGCCGTTCCCGCAACCCCACGCAGCGTCTGCTCCACCTCGTGTCCAATGCGCTCAATTTCTTCGAGTTTGGAGCCGAGCACCTTGATCCCGAGCGGAGTGCGCACCCCCGTGGTCAGCATGTCGATGCGTCCCTTGATTGGCATTGTCCACGCGTTGGTGACTCCCGGCATCGTCAGCGCTTCGTTCAGTCCGCCCACGCCGTAGATCAGCTCGCTGGTCTCCTGCCGGTCCGGCCAGATGCGCCGTAGCGCCCCATGTGTCCACTGCGGCAGCCGACGGCTGTACCAGCGTTCGCGTTCCGGCCACTCCTCGCGAGGCTTCAGTACCACCACGGTTTCCATCATCGAGAACGGAGCTGGATCGGTCGCGCTCTCCACCCGTCCAGCCTTGCCAAACACCGATTGCACCTGCGGAAAGCTGCGCAGAATGCGGTCCTGCTCGCGCAGTAGCACACTTGCCTCGCCCACGGAAATTCCCGGCGTCGTGGTCGGCATGTAGAGCAGGGTACCCTCGTCCAGCGGCGGCATGAACTCCGATCCCAGCTTGTTGTAAACCGGAACCGTCACTGCCATCAGCAGCAGCGCAACCGTAATCGGGAGCCACTTGTGTTCCAACGAGAACTCCACCACCGGCTGATAGATCTTCATCAGTGGTTTGCTGATCGGATGTTCTTCCTCGCTGCGAATCTTTCCCACCAGTAGAGCACTCGTCGCACGCGCCAGCCACTTGGGACGGAAGTTGAAATCCTTCACCCGGGTCAGCAGCAGTCGCATGGCCGGGTCCAGGGTGATCGCCAGCAGCGCCGCAATCACCATCGCCAGCGTCTTGGTCAGCGCCAGGGGCTTAAAGAGCCGGCCCTCCTGCGCCTCCAGGGCAAACACTGGCATAAATGACACGGCGATCACCAGCAGTGCGAAGAAGCTTGGGCCGCCGACTTCCTTCACTGCGTCGATGACCACGCGCCGGTAGTCCTCCTTGCGTCCGCCGGCCTCCCAGTGCTCCAGCTTTTTGTGCGTCTGCTCCACCACCACGATTGCCGCGTCCACCATCGCGCCAATCGCCACCGCGATTCCGCCCAGCGACATGATATTCGCGGTCATCCCCGAAAGTTGTAGCGGAATGAACGCAATCAGAATGGTGACCGGAATGGTGATGATCGGAATCGCCGCGCTCGGAAAGTGCCACAGAAAAATCAGAATTACCAGGCTGACGATAATTAGCTCTTCGATCAACGTATGGCGCAGGTTATCCACCGCGCGGTCGATCAACTCCGAGCGATCGTAGACCGGCACAATCCGCAGCCCCTTGGGCAGCGATGGCCGCACCAGCGCAAGTTGCGCCTTCACCCGCTCAATCACCTGGGCCGCGTTTTCACCCACGCGCATGATGACCACGCCGCCCACGGCTTCGCCGCGCCCATCCAGGTCGGTAACCCCGCGCCGCAGCGCCGGTCCATAGGTCACCGTAGCCACGTCGCGCACCCGCACTGGGGTTCCGCTCTGCGCATTGCTCAGCAGCACGATGTTCCCAATGTCGTCGAGCGAGCGCAGATAACCGCGTCCGCGCACCATGTATTCGCGTCCACTGAACTCCACCAGCCGCCCGCCCACATCGTTGTTGGATTTGCTGATGGCGTCGGCCACGGCGTTGACCGGCAGCTTGTAAGCCTGCAGTCGAATCGGGTCAAGGTTCACCTGGTACTCGCGCACAAAGCCGCCCACCGGAGCAACCTCGGCTACCCCCGGCAGCGACTGCAGCGCGTACCGCAGATACCAGTCCTGATAGCTGCGCATCTGCTCCAGGCTGTACTGCCCGCTGTCGTCCACCAGCGCGTACTGATACACCCAGCCCACCGCCGTCGCGTCCTTCGCCAACTCGACGCTTGCCTCTTTGGGCAGCCGTGCGGTAATTGCATTCAGATATTCCAAGGTGCGTGAGCGCGCCCAGTAAATATCCGTGCCTTCCTCAAAGACGATGTAAATGTAGGAGTATCCGAAATCGGAGAAGCCGCGAATGTCCTTCACCTTCGGCATGCCAAGCAGTGCCGAGGTAATCGGATAGGTGAGCTGGTCCTCGATAATGTCAGGGCTGCGATCCCACTTCGCGTACACAATCACCTGCGTATCGCTCAGGTCGGGAATCGCGTCCAGCTTAGTGTTGCGCATGGCGCGATAACCGAAGATGGCGGCCACCGCAACCAGGATCAGTACCAGTCCCCGGTGACGTGCGCTGAATTCGATGACGGCGCCGATCATTTCATGCCTCCCATCGGCATCGGAGCGTTCAGCCGCGTATCTGAGTCGAGCAGAAAGTTTCCGCTCTCCACAATCGTCTCGCCCTTCTTCACCCCCGACGTCAGAATGGTTTTTCCATCCACGGTTGCGCCCATGGTCACCATACGCGGCTCAAAGCTGGCGTCATCGCGTGCGATGAAGACCGTCTGCATGGTGCCGCTGTTCAGCACCGCTTCAGCCGGAACCACCATGTGGCGTCCATAGTCGATGGTGAGCTCAACATCGGCCAGCATGTTCGGCTTCAGCACCGTTCCCGGATTTGCCACGTCGATGCGAATCTTCGCCGTGTGCGTCTGCGGATCGAGCACCGGATAGCTGTATCCAACCCGTCCGGTGATGGCTTTTCCCGGCTCGTATGGAAAACGAATGACCGCCTGCTGTCCCACCTTCACGTACGGCAGGTCGGCCTCGAAAACATCTGCCGTCACCCACACCCGCGAGAGATCGGCAATCGTGTACAGCTCCGTATCGCCATTGGTAGAGGTGTGCGGGAACGCCTTGCGATCCGTGATAAAGCCGCTCACCGGTGAGTACACGGTAATCGTCTTGTTCACTTTTCCGGTGCGGTCCAGCTCCGCAATCTGCTGGTCCGTCAGGTCCCACAATTTCAGCCGTTTGCGCGCCGAATCCATCAGTGACTGTGAACTCTTCGCCACTTCGTCATACTGTGATTTGCCAAGCTGCTGCTGCCCGCGCCGGGCGATCAGATATTCCTGCTGGGTCGCCACCAGGTCCGGGCTGTACACGGTAAATAGCGCCTGCCCTTTGTGCACCAACTGCCCGACAAAGTTTGCATACACCTCTTCCACCCAGCCTGCGGTCTTCACGTGCACATGCGCAATCCGCGTCTCGTCGGCGGTCACCACGCCCGAGGTTCGCAAAGTGCGGCTTACGCTCTGCTCCTCCACCGTGGTCAGCCGCACCCCAAGCGCGCGCTGCTGGCTCTGTGGCATGTGAATCAGCCCCGCGTCCGCGCTGGCTTGCTCTGCCGGAGTTTTCGATTCGTACATCGGCACCAACGCCATGCCGCAGTCGGGAGCGATGCCCGCCTTATCCGAGTGATACGCCGGATGCATCGGGTCATACCAGTACAGAATGCGTTTCTGCTCGGCGCCTGCGGGCGCGGCTGTCTTGCCTGCCCGGGCTTCGGCGTGTGAGGGAAGATGCAAAGCGGCACGGTTGCCGAATAACAGAAATCCGATCAGAGCGGCGGCGGCGATCACGGCAGTCAGGCGAACAATGGTGCGGACGGTTGAATTCATCAGTGTGCCTCCGGTGCGCTCGGCGCATCCAGGTCGCCAGTCAGCCCGTGAATCCGGGCGATGGCGATTTCGTAGTCGGCGCGCTGCCGGTGATAGTCGAGTTCGTACGAGTAAATGGCCGTATAGTTGGTCAGCACCGTCAGGAAGTCCACATTGCCCACCTCGTAGGCGGCCTGCGCCGAGTCGCGCGCCAGCTCTGCCTGCGGCAGAATTGCCTGGTCGTACAGATCCAGCATCTGCTTTGCCGTCTGCGCCGCCGCCCAGGACTGCTGCAATTCATAGCTCAGCTCCAGCCGTCGCGCCTGTTGCCCTTGCTGCGCCGCGCGTACCCGCAATTCGCCCTCGGCAATCTCCTGCCGGAGCCGCTCCCGGTGGATTGGCAGATTCACCGTGAACTGCATCCCGTGCATGTCGGGCAATCCTGTGCGTTGCTGGTACGTGTAGCCGACGGTCAGGTCGGGCGTGCCGTCCTTGCGGCTCAGGGCCAGCGCCGCACTCTCGCGCTCCCCCATGCGAACCTCGCGCGCCAGCATCAGGTCGTTGGCCTCGGCTTCCTGTGCCAGCGCTTCCATCGCAGGCAGCGCGCTCGGGGCGGGTTCTGCCGCCGCAGCCAGAGGCGCACCTGCCGGATGGCCCATCAAAGTGTTTAGCCTGGCTGCTGCCGTCAATCGTTGCTGCCGCAGGGCCGCCGTGCGTTGCAGCAGCATGGAAATTTCCAGCCGCGCCCGCAACACGTCCTGCTGCATCGCCTTTCCGACCCGGTAGCGTGCCTCGGTAATTTCCGCGAGCTGTTCCAGCCGTTGCTGATTGCGCGCCGTGATCTCGAGCGCCACGCCGTAGTAGTAGTAATCGAAGAAAGCCGCCCGCGCCTCGGTCAGCAGATTTCTCCGCGCCACGCTTTCGGAAGCCTCTTCGACCGCGACATCCTCGCGTGCCACCGCACGCTGCAACGCCCGCTTGCCGCCCAAAGGCACCGTCTGCATCACGGAAAGCCCGCGGTAGCTCGACGGATCGTTGTCCATCACCTCGAACGGCACCGGATTGCCCATCCACGAGAGCGTCAGGGTAGGATCGGGCAGTACCCCTGCCTGCGAGACATGCGCGCGCTGCGCAGCCACCAGGGTTGCCGCACGCCCCAGTGCAGGATTGGCCGCCACGACCTCCCGTTCAACATCTTCCAAGCGAAGCAGATTTGCGCTCTGGGGTTCACTCGAAGCCGCGCCTGAGGCCGTGCCTGGAACTATTGTTGCTCCCTGGTTTGAGGCCGTAGAGCCCGGTTGCGCCAGCGCCATCGGCACCAGTATCAGCACGAAACACAATTTTCGAAACATTGGTCATCTCTTTCCATGCAATAGCCAAGCCGTGCGCATAGACAAACCATCCAGGCGCAAGTCTGCAGTGGAAGAGAGATGTCAGATAAGAAGAGTACAGAGGAGTGACAGCACAGAAGTCAGAGGTGGAGGCGTAGCGACGTTCTCTGCCCGGAGACTGGGCGCTACCGGCAACATTCCGGCGGGGGATGCGGCGGCCGGCAATGTGATTTGCACCGGAGCCACGATCCGCGCTGATTCGCTCAATGCCGGCATGGACGTCTTGCGCTGGCAGCATGGAGCTACTGGAGCCGGAGCCGGTCGATGCTGCAGTCCAGCGGCCCAGCCTGCGCGCTGTGCCTTCATCGCACAGTGCCCGCAACAAGCCTTGACCATCGTTCCCGGAGACACGCAAAGCGCCAGCCCCAGCACCGGTGCCAAAAGCACGGTGAGGAGCAACCCGGACGCGATCAGTCTGCGCAACTGCATGGCCTGTTTATACACCCGTGTCAACGCCGCATTTTGTGATTTTTATCACAGCTCCTGAATCGGATGCTCCGGTTTATCGCTTCGGCGCGAAAAAGCCCCACGCTTGCGCGCGGGGCTCTGACTTCGGTTCGAATAGTTTAGTACATGCCGCCCATACCGCCGCCGCCGTGCGGCATCGCAGGCTCCGACTTGGGCTCCGGAATCTCCGCGATCAGGGCTTCGGTCGTCAGCATCAGGGCCGCAATCGAACCTGCATTTTGCAGGGCGGTGCGGGTTACCTTGGTCGGGTCGATAACGCCGGCCTTCACCAGGTCAACAAATTCACCGGTCTGGGCGTTGTAGCCAAACGCAATGTCCTTGTTTTCGCGGATCTTGCCGATGATGACTGCGCCCTCTTCGCCGGCATTGCCGACGATCTGGCGCAGCGGCTCTTCCAAGGCGCGCTTCACAATGTTGGCGCCAATCTGCTCGTCGCCGTGCAGCTTCAGGGCGTCCACCGCCGGGATGCAGCGGATCAGGGCAACACCGCCGCCCGGAACGATGCCTTCCTCGACCGCGGCGCGGGTGGCGTGCATGGCGTCTTCCACGCGAGCCTTCTTTTCCTTCATTTCGGTCTCGGTGGCGGCGCCGACCTTGATCACCGCAACTCCGCCCACAAGCTTCGCCAGACGTTCCTGGAGCTTCTCGCGGTCATAGTCGCTGGTAGTCTTGTCGATCTGGGCGCGAATTTCCTTCACCCGGCCTGAGATGTCCTCGGCTTTGCCGCTGCCTTCGACGATGGTCGTGTTGTCCTTGTCGATGGTGACCTTCTTTGCCTGGCCAAGGTCGGCCATCGTGAGATTCTCCAGCTTCAGGCCGAGGTCTTCCGTGATCGCCTTGCCGCCGGTCAGGATCGCAATATCCTGCAGCATGGCCTTGCGGCGATCGCCAAAGCCGGGAGCCTTAACGGCGGCTACATTCAGCGTGCCGCGCAGCTTGTTCACCACCAGGGTAGCCAGCGCTTCACCGTCGATATCCTCGGCGATGATCACCAGCGGGCGGCCGCTCTTGGCAACCTGCTCCAGCAACGGCAGCAAATCCTTCATGCTGCTGATCTTCTTTTCGTGGATCAGGATGACGGCGTTTTCCAGAACCGCTTCCATGCGCTCGGCATCGGTCACAAAGTAAGGCGACAGATAGCCGCGGTCGAACTGCATGCCCTCAACCACTTCCAGCTGCGTCTCCATGGTCTTGGCTTCTTCCACGGTGATGACGCCGTCCTTGCCGACCTTCTTCATCGCTTCGGCGATGATGTGGCCGATGGTCTCGTCGTTGTTGGCCGAGATCGTGCCCACCTGGGCGATCAGCTCTTCGCGGTCCACCGGCTTGCTCAATCCATCGAGCGCGCCCGGAACCCGGTTGCCTTCCGCGTCCACCGTGCCGTTGACGGCGAGGATGGCCTTTTCGATGCCGCGCTTGAGCGCCATCGGATTCGCGCCTGCAGCCACGGTCTTCACGCCCTCGCGGAAGATCGCCTGCGCCAGGACGGTCGCGGTCGTGGTGCCGTCGCCGGCGATGTCGCTGGTCTTGCTGGCGACTTCCTTCACCATCTGCGCGCCCATGTTCTCCAGCGTGTCCTTCAGCTCAATTTCCTTCGCCACGGTCACGCCGTCCTTGGTAATCAGCGGCGAGCCGAACTTCTTATCGATAACAACGTTGCGACCCTTCGGTCCAAGCGTCACCTTGACTGCGTCTGCCATGATGTTTACGCCGCGGAGAATCGCCTGACGGGATTCCTCACCGTGCACAATCTGCTTTGCCATTGTTAAAAGCTCCTTCGGATTTCTTGGTAGTGCTCCAACGGCTTCTGTCCGCTGGTGGATAAAAACTCAAAGGGCGCCCAAACCGGGCCGCCGGATGTTACTTTCCCAGAATGCCGAGGACTTCTTCCTCGCGCATGATCAGCAGCTCTTCGCCATCGATCTTGATCTCGGTGCCGGCATATTTGCCGAACAGGATGCGGTCGCCCGGCTTCACTGCCAGGGGGAAAACCTTGCCTTCATCGTTCGACTTGCCCTTGCCGACGGCGATGACTTCGCCTTCCTGCGGCTTGTCTTTTGCAGTATCGGGGATAATGATGCCGCCACGAGACGTTTCCGCCTCGGCAATACGGCTCACGACGATACGGTCATGCAATGGGGTCAGCTTGGTTGTGGTTGCACTCTTTGTTGCCATTCGGAACTCCTTTCGGGATTGAGTAGGACTGTTGCGGAGGTTACCGCATCTCAAACGTTGGCAGCAGCGGCATCCGTGGAGGATGTTGTTAGCACTCCTGCCATACGAGTGCTAATTTATTCTGTTCCCGCGCTGGGTGTCAAGCGCCATGAGCGTAATTCACTCAGATTTAATAACTCCAGAGTTGAAACCTTCGCGTGCCTGCCTTATCAGCTTACGTGGCGTTTGAGTGTCTGCCAAGGTTTGGCGTGGCCGCTCTAGGAACGGCAGAGCCGAACCGGTGGGGATCAGCGGAATGCCACTTGGCCTGTTCGGCACCGCAGAGTACGATGAAGTAACGTTTCGCACGCGCCCCGGCGATATCTCCCTGTTCTTCAGCGACGGAATTCCCGATGCTCAGAACGGAGTAGGGTTCGGCATAAAGCGGCTGAAATGCGTGCTGGAGAGCCACGCCAAAGGCTCTGCGGACACGATTTTAGACGCGGTATTTGCCGCGGTGAACGAGTTCGTTGGCCACGTGGAAGCGTTCGATGACCAGGCGGTCGCAGTTCTGAAAATCAAGGAAACGACAAAAGAGAAGTGATGATTCGAAAAGGCTCCTTTGGGGAGCGTCCTCCGGCTTTTACCTATCAAGGCAGCAACACTGACCGCACTCTGTACTGTGATGAAGTGGAAGTGGAGCGCCTGGCACGGCGTTTTGGCACCCCGCTGTATGTTTACTCGGCAACGGCGATACGGGCGCGCGTGGCGGCATTTGAGCATGCGTTCGAAAAACAACCGCACACCATTTGCTACTCGGTGAAAGCGAACTCGAACCTGGCGGTACTGCGAATCCTGGCCTCGCTGGGCTGCGGCTTTGATGTGGTCAGCGGCGGTGAGTTGCAGCGGGTGATTCATGTGGGCAAGCGGGCGGCGGCGGGCGTGGTGTTCTCCGGCGTGGGCAAGACGGCGGCAGAGATGGACGCGGCACTCCAGGCGGGGATTCTGCTCTTCAACCTGGAGAGCGAAGCCGAGCTTACCCTGCTCGGAGCACGGGCGGCGAAGCTGAAAAAGACCGCGCGCATCGCCTTCCGGGTGAACCCCGATGTGAAGGCGGAGACGCATCCATACATCAGCACGGGGCTGCGCCAGCATAAGTTCGGCATACCGATCGCAAGAGCTCGCGAGCTGTACCGCAAGGCGGCGGACTTTCCTTACCTCGATCCAGTGGGCGTGAGCGTGCACATTGGCTCGCAGATCACCGACGTAAGGCCGTTTGGCGAGACCATGGAGCGAGTGCTGGCCTTGGTGCGCGAGTTGACCGCGGACGGACTCAACATCAGTTTTGTGGACGCCGGCGGCGGGCTCGGCATTCGCTATCAGCATGCAAAGGGCAAAGATGCGAAGCTTGCGGGATTCGAGCGCAGCGTAAAGGCCTACGCAGCGGCGCTGATGAAGCCGCTACGGCGCACGGGACTGCACCTTTTGCTGGAGCCGGGGCGCTCCATCGTGGGAGCGGCAGGGGCTTTGCTGACTCGTACCTTGTACGCAAAAGAAAACAGCGGCAAGCAGTTCCTGGTGGTGGATGCGGCGATGAACGATCTGGTGCGTCCCGCGCTTTACGGAGCCCACCACGAGATTGTCCCGGTAACGCCGCGCAAGAGCTCCGCCGATACGATTAGCGGTGTGTCCGATGTAGTCGGACCGGTGTGCGAGACGGGAGATTTCTTTGCCCGCGACCGCGAACTGCCTCCGATTGCGCCGGGTGATCTGCTGGCGATTCTGGATGCGGGCGCTTACGGCATGAGCTTGTCTTCAAACTACAACACGCGCGGACGCGCGGCGGAGGTGCTGGTGGAAGGCAAGAAAGTACGTTTGGTGCGCCGCCGCGAGAGCTTTGAGGACCTGATCCGTGCGGAGAGCTGAAAACCGCTAAGCGAATTGCCGGATGGTGTTGCGGAAGACATGTGGCTACGCTGGCACCAATGCGCTTTGACCGATATTCGTCCGATGATGGCAAGCTGCGCACCTGTACATGGTGCGGCGCGCCGCTTGGGCAAAACGAGATGCCGCCGCAGAGTGCCGCAGTCTTCTGCTCACGACGGTGCGAGATCGAAGCGAATTGCTGGCTCTATCAGGAGCTGCTGGTGATCGAAATCACGCATCCGCAGGACTCAGCCGAGGGACCTGGCGACAGTCCGTAAGCGATCTTCCAGGGTGCATTTTTAGGAAAACGATTGGCGAGATGGGTAATGGTTGGAAGGACGATTTTACTGGTGGGTTAATCGTTGCGGGAGGTGGGCAAGGATTCACTACCTGGTGACCTTCGCGGAAGTGGGACAAAATTGAGACGAGGTGCAAACGAATAAGCGGTGGGTAGTTTCCGTGTGGCCCGTTCACGCGGGCGAAATCACGGCATGATCGATACATCTGGAATCCAACAAAGCAGAGTATCCGCTAAACTCAACAGATGGATTCTGCGTATTCAGGACGACCTGTGGCACGCGCTTTGGTCATGATGGGGCTTCTTTGGGTGTCCACATTGTTGGCGCTCGGGCAGGCGCCTGTTTCTAACAATCGATCAAGGAGTTTTGGTCCGGATGCCTGCGGTCCGGCGAGCCCTGCCTACATCCATGCCGCCAACGAGACGGGCGGGATACCGATGTTCTTGCAGCGCTCCGAAGCAACCAAAGCCTTTCACCTTGTACGCGAATCATCGAGAAACAACGTGGCAACCGTCTTCTGGGCCACTGGTGTCCTTGCTGGCAAGGCGCAAAATATCGAGATTCCGGTGGACTCTGTGAGTCAACGAATTACCTTCACATTCTCAGTGGACACAAAAGGCAGCAAACTCGTGCTGAGGCGGCCTTCCGGACAACTCCTAACTGAGGGTTCGGCGAACACCGAGGACACGGAGTTGAACTGCGGCCGGATCGTAACCGTGACTTCGCCGGAAGCGGGAAATTGGCGGGCGGAGATTACCGGTACGGGTACGTTTTGGATGGAGGCCGAGGCGCAGAGCGAAATTTACTTCGTCAGCGCCGAGTTTGTAAAAGAAGGCGGCCGCCCCGGTCACGAAGGGCTCTTTCGCATACCGGGACAACCACTGGCTGGCATGCCTGCCACTCTTGAGGCTTCACTCTCCGCCGCCGCAACCGATACGACGGAGTTCTATCTGGTTACCGAACGCGGAGAGATCCTTCAAAAGTTGCGTATGCAGCAGGTGAATTCTGACCGTAATTTTCTTGAATTCAAAGGAACTCTGAACCTTCCGGAGGTGCCTTTTCGTGTGACGGTGATGGGGCGCGACTCGCAAGGCATGCAATACCAGAGGTTTTTTGCCCCACTGTTTCATTCCGAAAGTGTGGAAGTGTCTCCAAAGCTGGATTTTGACGAGTTGTCCGCAGGAAGCACCAAGCAAGCGATGTTCGCGATACGAAACATCGGCGCCCCGCGCACTTTCAAAGTGACGGTCACAGACACGCGTCGATTCATCAGCAAAGTGGAGCCGACGGAGCTGTCGCTGGGAGCCAACCAATCAGGCATGATCCGGGTGGTTCTGATTGTTCCCGCCGGAACAGCCCCCGGCATCGGAGATGATGTTGTAGTCTTCGCCTCCAGCACTGCGGGCTCTGCCACATCAAATTCCAGTGTCGTGCGCTTTTCGATTTCGTCCGACGCTGGTCGGACTCCCCGCTGAATTTTGTCGGCAAACAGGAAACTGAGCCTACTGCCTACGACCCCACACAAGCAAAGGAGGCTTGTGTGGGGCACCCTCCAGCTATCCCACATTAGCCAGAGGAAGGCGAACGTGGGGCACCCAGACCTATGCGCCACGCAGGCGCTCGCCCTCGATCATCCAACCGGCAATGGTCTTGCCGGAGAAGGTAGCGGGAAGAGCATCGCGCCTGTACCAAGCCGCATCCTCCACTTCAGCCTTATCGACGACAATTTCTCCGGCTGCATACTCAGCGATGAAGCCGCTCATAAGCTGGCTGGGGAATGGCCAGTTCTGGCTCCCCACGTAGCGAATGTTTTTGATCCGAATGCCGGTTTCTTCCATGACCTCGCGGCGCGCGCACTCCTCCAGGCTCTCCCCAAAATCGCAGAAGCCAGAGGGAAGGCTGTAGTAGCCTTTCGGCCACTCTGCTTTACGAATCAGGAGCATTTCGTCTCCGCGGCGAACCAGCACGATGGTGCAGGGATGGATGTGCGGAAAATGTTCATATCCGCATTTCGCGCACCGCTTCCCCCAGGTTCCCAGAATGCGTCCCTGCGTCCCGCCGCAGCGGGAACACGCGGCGCTGGTCCGCTCCCAACTCAGGATTTGCTGTGCGAGTCCGGCGAGAGTCGATGCCTCATCGCTCAGTGCCTCCGCAAGGAAGAGGTGCAACAGGGGCTCTGCTCGAAACCGCGACGGAAGCCCATCCTCTTTGCTGACCTCCTGGATTCGAACTGACTTCCCCTTCCAAGTACCCATCGTTAGCACTTCGCCAAGCTTCGCTATGCCATCCGGGAATTCCTCCAACAGAGGGGATGCATATCCCGAGGCGCCATCCAGCACCAGAGAACCTCCGCGAAACACGATCCAGTAACCGGGTTCACCTGAATCGGGCTCCCCTGGTTTGACCGAACGGAAATGCTGGCGGAGGGCGAAAGCGTTGAACGGTAAACTGCTTGCTTCGGGATATCGCATGACTCCTCCTGTTATCGAAACAGCTGCGTCAAGAAAGCAACGCGCCTCTTAACGGTGCGTTAGCGGAGGCCCCACTTCAGGCGGCTGCGCAGGACATCGAAGAAGGGCTGGCGGATGCGCAGAAGTTTTACCCGGTAGTCGGCTTTGCGGCACTCGATGCGATCACCTTGGATGACCGGGGTTCCGACCTGTCCATCGACGCTGAGTACGCCGTCCGTACCGCTCTCCAGGCGGACGGAGATGAGGACGTCATCGCCCACCACAAGGGGACGGTGGGTGAGCGAGTGGGGACAGATGGGGGTGAGCAGAATGGCCTCGACACAGGGGATCAGCACCGGACCTCCGGCGGCCAATGAGTAGGCGGTGGAACCGGTGGGGGTGGCCACGATGACGCCGTCGGCCTGGTACTCGACGACCAGTTCGTTATTGATGCAAAGCTCAAAGCCGATGAGGCGGGCGACGGTGCTCTTGATGACGGCATCGTTGAGCGCGTTATAGTGGGCGACCTCATGGCCGTTGCGGATCAGGCGGCAGTCGAGCACGGTACGCGACTCGGCCGGACAATGGCCTTCGACGGTGGCGGTGAGAGCCGGATAGAGATCGTCGAGGTGCACCTCAGTCAGGAAGCCGAGCGAACCCAGGTTTACGGCCAGCAGGGGAATTTCGGCTGCGCCAATGGCACGGGCCGCCGAAAGCAGGGTGCCGTCGCCGCCGAGGACCAGCACGAACTCGGGCTTGTGCTGCGCAATATCCTCACGATGGACCACGAACTCGTGGGTCACGTAGGCAGCGGTCTGCTCGTCGATGTAGACGCGGTAATCATGGGCGGCGAGCCAGCGCAAAACTTCGGGGACGATTACGGCCAGCTCAGGCTTGGCAGGTTTCGAGACAATTCCGGCAATCTTCACAATCTATTTGTACTCCACTTCCGGGGCATGGGAGGAGAGGAAGAGCGCGTGCAGCAGGAACTCGCGGTTGCCCTCCGTCCCAAGGATGGGTGAATCGATGACTTCGATATTATGGCCGCCGAGGGCGGTGACCGCCTCACGGAGCTTGGCAACGGCTGCAAGCTGGGCTTGTTCGCTGCGCACGATTCCGCCCTTGCCGACTAGATCGCGTCCCACTTCAAACTGTGGTTTGATGAGCAAAACCAATTCGCGGCGGGCCTGGCCTTTGTTGGCAAAAGCAGCGCTTAACACGGCTGGCAGCACTTGCGTGGCGGAGATGAACGAAACATCCATGGAGACGAATTCGACGGGCTCGGGAACCTGCTTGGGTTCGAGATAACGCGCGTTGGTCTTCTCCAGAAGGCGGACGCGGGGATCGGCGCGCAGGCGGGCATCGATCTGTCCATAACCGGTATCAACGGCGAGCACGCTGGCGGCACCGTGCTGCAACATGCAATCGGTAAAGCCGCCGGTGGATGCGCCGACATCCATGCAGACAGCGCCTTCGAGCGAGATGGACCAGTGGATGAGCGCCGCCTCCAGTTTGAGGCCTCCGCGGCTGACGTAGCGGAGATCGCTGCCGAGCAGGCGGATGAGGCAATCCTCGGCGACGGGGTGCCCGGACTTGTGAACCTTCTGCTCGTCCACCATGACGCGGCCGGCGAGAATCATGGCCTGCGCACGCTCACGCGAAGGCACCAGACCACGCTCGACGAGAAGAATGTCAATTCTTTTTTTCAAGACTCTTTTAGTTTCTCACGGGAGTTTCCCGACACCATGAAAGATGCTTTCCAGAGTAGCACCTCGCATAGTGCAGATTGGAAAAGAGCGCATGAACACTGGCTCATTCGCACCACGCGGAGAGTTTCTCACCGGCATTTCCACACTTGTGTTGAAAACAGCGCGATAGGCACACACCTCCGTAATGTGCAACTCCGAAGATTTAGAAAGCAGCAGCACTGGATTCGATGCAGATTGGAGAACACCGCATGAACACTGGACCATTGGCGTCCGTTCGAAGGTTCCGCACCGGTATTTCCACACTTGTGTTGAAAAAATTGGGAAAGAAACAGCAGGCACAGGCGCGCAGCGCCCCCGGCATAGGTTAGAATGACGAAGCTCAACTCACATGCCTACCAAGAAGCCCGCAAAAGCTCCCAAGACTGCCGGAGGCGCGAAGCAATTTTCGCTGGTATCCGCCGCTGCCCAACAGGAAATGTATCAGGCGATCAGCCGGCTGAAGCCCTCCAAAGCGGGCACGGCAAGCGGCGCGGAAGTCGCTGAGATCGCGGTCTGCGTAGCTTTGGGCAAGAATGATCCGGTGATTCCGGTGTACGCGGCGCGGGGTGCTCGCACGGTGCGCAAGGGCGGCAAAATTGTGGGCAGCAATGGTACCAGACTGGCGGCGGCCACGATCTCGGCCATCGCAGCGCTGCTGGCGGATGCGAGGGCGACCGCGCTGGTCTGCGGGGGTAAACTCGAGGCAGAGCCCAAGGCACAGGAAGATTTCCGCAGCGCATTCAGCTTTGCCGCTCGGCACAAACTTCCGATTCTGTATTTGGTGGCTAACACGCTGACGCCGGGGAGCAGGCAAGAGCTGAATCTGGGCACGCTGTACGCGGAGTTTGGCATTCCGGTTTTCAGCGTGGATGCCAACGACGCCATCGCCGCCTACCGGGTCGCCACCGAAGCGCTGCACAACGCACGCCACCAGCGAGGCCCTTGCGTGATTGAGGCTCTGACGTTGCTTGGCGAGGATAGCAGCGCGGTGAGCGCGCTGGATCTGCTGCGCGGTTACATGGAACGGCACGGAAACCGGCCGCAGTAGGAGGCGACCTACGGCGCGGAGCAGGGTTGCAAATCTTCACCTTTCGTAACAAGACAAGCGCGGCGAATTATTGTCTTATAGATTCATGGCCCGTGCAGTTTCAGTCCGCTTTGTGCCCATCGCGGTGGTCTTCCTGCTGACTTGCATTACCGTACTTTTCCTGGCGGCGGCCTCCACGTTCGTACCCGCGTCCGGCGAGGGCGGGCAGGTGTCGCGCGCTGCGCTTATCTCCAGGTTGCTGCGTTAGAACGCCGCACCGGCAGGTTCGGCAGAGAGTTCTCTACTTCGGGTAGATGGAGACCTGCTCGGCCGGGGGCTTGAGACGAATCACAAACTCCTGTTTTTCCGCGTTCACCTCAATGTCATCGCCATAGGTTTGCAGTCCGTGGGCCAGCACTTGCAGACGCAGTTTGCCGTAGGGGATATCGTCTATGGAGGCCCGGCCATCGGTATCGGTCTTGAGTTGGAAGCCCTCGGTGTCCTGAGTACCATCCTTGCGTAGAGAGTGAATCACCACGCTGGCATTCTTGATGGGCTTGCCGTTGGTGTCCCTGAGCACGACGAAGCTAAGGGAGGAGAACTGCTCGGGTGGCTTCTGCTTTTTCTCTCGCGCAGACAGGCACAGGGGCAGGATGAGAAGTAAGGCGACGGCAAATTGCAACTGCAAGGTCTTCCTCATGGTCTTCCTCAACGGGGAGCAGATATCGAACACGTCTTCAGGTTTGTCCATTGTATGCGGAAGTAGAGGTGGCGCTCCGCCAATTTGTAACCGGCCGTTCGTGTGGATGTTCTCAACCCCCGTTTTGGCATCGCTGGATGGATGGCCTGTTAGCGACAGTAATGACTCGCGTGCCAAACTGATGCCATAAAACCTCCTGGCACGTAGTAAGTCCAAGAGTCCCGAACGAATCGCGAAGCAGGTACAATGTCAACTGCCCCACATTAGCCAAAGGATGGCTTATATGGGCCACCCGGGGTCATATCATGGCGATGTCCGAGTTCCAGCAGCTAGTCGATGACATTAAGCGTGAAGTGCGCGAGATTTCCGCCGATGCTTTGCGGCAGATGAAGTCCAGCGGGGAGAAGTTTTCACTCATTGACGTGCATGAGCCCGACGATTGGCAGCAGGGAACCATCCCAGGAGCCGCGACCATTGCGCGCGGTGTGCTGGAGTTGAATATCGATCGGGTGACCACCGACAAAGACCGCAAGATTGTGCTCTATTGTGCAGGCGGCAGTTGTTCCGCTCTGGCTGGCTACATGCTCCGGCGCATGGGGTTCCGTAACGTATTTTCGTTGGCCGGCGGATATCGCGGATGGAAAGAGCCGGAGCCGCTAGCAACGGCTGCGCGATAGAGCGCAACCAACGCTGTGTAAGAGGAAAGAGAAGATGCCGAACTATCTGACTTGGCTGGGGCACTCCACCTTCAAAATCGATACCGCGGAAGGCAAGACATTTTTGATCGATCCGTGGATTACGCAGAATCCGCGCTGCCCCGACTCGGAAAAGCACCAGACCAAAGTGGACGTGCTGCTCTGCACACACGGGCACGGCGATCACATCGGCGACGCGGTTGCAATCTGCCGTGAACTTCAGCCCACGGTGGTCGGAATCTACGAACTGGCCTGCTGGCTCGGCGGCAAGGGCGCAAAGAACATCTCACCCATGAACAAGGGCGGCACGCAGGATGTGGCAGGAGTGAAGGTCACCATGGTGCACGCCGTGCATTCCTGCGGCATCCAGGAGGAAGATGGTTCCTTCCTCTATGCCGGGGAAGCCTGCGGATACGTGCTCGAACTCAGCGATGGTCTCAAGCTTTATCATGCCGGCGACACCGCCGTCTTCAGCGACATGCAGATTATTCACGACCTCTACCGGCCCGAGATTGTGTTGCTTCCCGTGGGCGACCACTTCACGATGGGAATTCGCGAGGCCGAGTACGCTTGCAAACTGCTCAAGCCTCGCGTTGTCGTCCCCATGCATTTCGGCACATTCCCAGTGCTCAAGGGAGATCCTCACGATCTGCGGCCCATTGCCCAGCAGCAAAACTTCGATCTCTGGGAGATGCAGCCGGGTATCCGACGCGAACTCACCCTCAAGTAGGCAGAGCGCCTACTTCTTACGCTCCACCAGGTATCGCGCAATCTCCGTCAGAGTATTCGCCCGCTCGCCGAAGCTGTCCAGCGACGAGCACGCGGTGCGAACCAGCTGCGCCGCCATCTCTTCGGCCTTTGCCAATCCATACAGCGCCGGATAGGTGACCTTCTCGGCCGCCAAGTCTTTACCGGCGGTCTTGCCCAGTTGCTCGCTGGTCTGGGTAACGTCCAGAATGTCATCGGCGATTTGGAAGGCCAGTCCTGCCGCTCGTCCAAACTCGCGTACCCGCTGCACCTCGACGGTGTTTGCGCCCACATAGTAGCAGCCCGTCAGCAGGGATGAGACGATCAGCGCCCCGGTCTTCGCACGGTGAATGTACTCCAACGTAGGCAGATCGGGTTTTGTGTGCTCGGACTCCAGATCCACCACCTGGCCGCCGATCATGCCGTCGATCGTTCCCGTACCGTGTGCCAGCTCTTCGATGATGCGCACCCGCGCCTCGGCCGGACACTTCAGACGCGCCAGCACTTCGTAGGCCTGGGTTTGCAAAGCATCGCCAGCCAGAATCGCGGTGGCTTCCCCGAACGCCTTGTGGCAGGTCGGACGGCCGCGCCGCAGATCATCGTTATCGAGCGCCGGCAGATCGTCATGCACCAGCGAGTAGGTGTGAAGCATCTCAATCGCCGCGCCCAGTTCGTCAACGCCTTCCGGCATGGCGCCGCTCACCATCCGTGCCGACTCCATGCAAAGGATGGGACGCAGACGCTTGCCTCCGGCAAAAACGCTATGGCGCATGGCGCGATGGATGGAACTTGGGTATTGCGTCGCCGCGGGCAACAAACGTTCCAGCGCCGCGTCAGCAGTCTTCCGGCCTTGGAGCAAAGTTTCTTTCAACATGGACGTAAAAAAGTGTAACAGCGCACTCCGCCACAGGGCTACTCAGAGTTTTAGATTGCAGCGCAGTTCGGCCCAAAAAAAACCCCGCACGGAGCAGGGCGATAGAAAACACTCAAGTATTTATGCCGCAATTGCCACGCGGTTCGCCACCCCTGTACGCGCGGCGCGCAGTATGGAGCGGATATCCTGCGGGTGGCAAAATTCAACGGCTCCAGCATTCAGGGCGGCCATCCACATCCGCTCATCTGGGGAGCGGTGGGTGCATACAATAGTTAGATTGCAAAAAGTGCGAACCAACTGGCGTATATCTTCCACATTCACAACTTCCAGATCGAGCACTGCCACCCGCACCTCATGGCGCAGCAGCAATGTGCGCAGCTCCACTACATCTTCGGCCATGGTTACCCGGCCAAAATGCGCGTGAAGGTCGTTCGCCAGCCCCTGCGCGATGTCAGGGTCGTTCTGCGCGATTACAACGGTAGACGGCATCATGTTCTCTCCGTACAACAACGGCGTGCGCCTTGCGGCGTAGCGGTCGGAAAGAGCTTGCTGGTTTCTTACGGAGGACGGTTTCCAGGCCCTTAATGGTTTTCACTGCTATCGCCGAACGGTTCGGCTCGCAATTTGCCATCCTGCTTAAGAAGGATGGCAACCCTGCCTTCCGCATCCTCCAGTTCCTTCCTGCAGGAAGCCGAAAGCGACACGCCTTCTTCAAAGAGCTTTAACGACTGCTCGAGCGCCAAGTCGCCCCTTTCCATTTCCTTGACGATTATCTCCAACCGCTGGAGGCACTCCTCGAACTTGGGCAACTGACCCTCCGTGTTGGCATCATTCTACTGCAATTCCGGAGCTGCCGGACCGTCTCTCTAGTTATATTCGAGAGAACCTGCGAATCATTCGGCCAGCGTCGCATCGCGCAGAAAGTCATAGTTTCCGGCGGGGGAAAGTTGTACGTTTGCCAGTCTGCGCGTGTGCACCAATACGTTATCTGCCCACCACAGATGTATATACGGAAGATCACGACTGAGTATCTCCTGTATCTGCATGTACTCTGCCGCGCGCTGTTTTTCGTCCACGCTGCGCCGCCCCTCGGCAATCAGTTTGTCCACCTCAGGATTTGAGTAGTACCCTCGATTGGCTCGTTTAGGAGCAAAGCTGGCCGTGTCGAAGACGTTCTCAAATACATCCGGGTCCTGGTTGCTGCCTCCCACCCAGCGCAGTGAATACAGTTGAAACGCACCCCTCACCACGTCTGCATAAAACGTTGCAAACTCATAGCTGCGGATGTCGAGAGCAATGCCCACCTCGCGTAACTGCTGCTGCAGCACCGCACAGAGCAGGCGGGTGGTCTCATCGGTTGAGGTTTTCATGACCAGGTGAAAGCGCACTCCGTTTGTGTCGGCGTGGTATCCCGCCTCATCGAGCAGTTCGCGAGCCTTGGATGCATCGTGCGGATAGTCCTTTGCCTTCGCGTCGTAGGCCCAGTGCTGTGGCGGCAGAACACTGTTTGCCGGACGTGCCATGTCGCGCCACAGGTAATGGATCAGCGGTTTCCGGTCGATCGCGTACGCCAGCGCCTGCCTCACCAGTACATTCTTCAGAATCGGATCGCGCAGGTTCATCGCGAGGTACTGGTAGCTGGTTCCTGGGGCGCGCTCCACCACCAGTTGCGGTTGGCGTGCGAGAGCAGGCACCATATCTCCAGGCAGCGCATTGATTTCCGCGTCGGCCGAGCCCTTGCGCAGTTCCAGCGCCCGCGTGGTCGCATCCGGAACAACGTTGAAGCGCACCCGCGCCAGTCCCGCTCGCTTGCCCCAGTACTGGTCATTCCGCTCAATGACCACCTCACGATCCGGAGTCTCGGAGACGAAGCGGAATGGTCCCGTGCCGATCGGATGCCGCGCCAATTCTTCTCCCGAGCCCGTCGGAACCACTCCCAGCGCCCCGTCCGACAGGTTCCAGAGCAAAGCTGCGAATGGTTCCTTCAAATGAATCACCACGGTGAACGCATCCGGCGCCTCGACCCGATCAACGTAGCGGTAGGCGCTGGATTTCGCCGTGCGCAGCTTTCCGTCCAGCAGCGAATCCAGGGTCCACTGCACATCTGCCGAAGTCATCGCGTGTCCGTCGTGAAAGCGCACATTGTGCCGCAGGTGAAAGATGTAGGTGAGAGGATCGGGTATTTCCCAGCTCTCGGCTAGCCGCGGCTTCAGTTCAAAATTGTCATCGCGCCGCACCAGTCCTTCAAAGATCAGCTCACCGATTCGCTCGGATTGCGCATCCGTTCCAATCCTGGGATCCAGGTTCAACGGTGAGCTCTCGATCAGCATGACCGCGGTCGATGGGTCCGGCTTCTGCCTGGCGCATCCCCAGAGCAGCAGGCAAAGTGTAAGGGCGAGAGCAATTGCGAAGCTACGCATAACTCACCTTGCCCAGAATCACCTCACGACCGGCCCCCGTGGCTCCTGGAATGTTGGAAGCCTGGCGATGCCAGGTTTGGTAGGCGAGCACCGCGAAAGCAACCGCTTCTTTTGCCTGCGAAGGCACTCCCGCAGCATCGGTCGGCAATACTTCCAGACCAAGCTGAGCCACCTCGCGGCGAATCATCTTCATCAGTGTCAGGTTGCGCGTGCCGCCGCCAGAGACAAACAAATCGTGGTAGCGGTCCTTTTTCGAGAGCCCACGCACTGCAACTCCAATCGAGCGCGCCGTCAGAGCCGTTGCCGTCGCCAGCACATCGTGCTTGTCTGCCCCTCCGCATTGCTTCAAAAAGTCTTCCATGTACTCGCGTCCGAACTCCTCGCGTCCCGCGGTGCGCGGACCCTGGCGCCGGAAGAACGGATGTTTCAGTCGCTCCGCCAGCACCGAGCCGAGCACGTTGCCCCTGGCTGCCAACTTTCCCTTGTCGTCAAAGGCCGCGCCGAAGAGCTTCTCGCAAAGCGCGTCGATGACCATGTTGCCCGGGCCGGTATCGAACGCATGTACCTGTTGGGGAGCAGCCGCGGCGGGAATTGCTGTCAGGTTACCGATTCCTCCAATGTTCTGCACGATGCGGCCCCGCCTGGGGTGGCGGAACACCAGCAGGTCGAGGAAGGGAACCAGCGGCGCGCCTAGGCCTCCCGCGGCCATGTCAGCCGGGCGGAAATCGCTTACTACGGGAATTCCCAACCGCGTCGCCAGCACCGAGCCATCGCCAATTTGCCACGTGCAGGCGATGTTACGCCCCAGGTATTTCGCAGCCGTGCCCTGATGATAGATCGTCTGCCCATGGCAGCCCACCAACTCGCAGGTCACGCCTGAACGCCGTTGACTCCGGAGCACGCAATCGGCATAAATCTCCGCCAGCAGAAAGTTCAACCGCGCCAGCTCACTTACCGCAATCGTCTGCGCATTCATCGCTTTGAGTACTGCTGCGCGCACCGCCGCAGGGTAGGGAAACGCGCGATGCGCGATCAACTCGAAGCGCGTGCGAAAGCGCCGCCCGCTTAGTCGCACAATGGCCACGTCCACACCGTCGGCAGAGGTCCCGCTCATCACTCCAGCAACAACCAAGTTGGCACTTCCTTTCTGCAAGCCAAGGCTTCAGAACTTATCGTATCCGGAAATGCCGATTGTACTATTCACGGCATTCCACCGCCTCGGCGTGGCGTGATTACAGCCACTTGTGAATGATGTTGTCGAGCCCACGTGCGGTTGGGGTTAGAACGCGGAGGTTTTCTTGGCCGTGAAGGAAGGTGCTACTTGCGTGCCAACGCCTGAGCCTTGGCCGCGCAATCAGTGCAGAACGTCTGCTCTTTCAAGTCGATCCACTCCACCGCATGCGAGCTGGACATGACGCAGCGATAGTCGTCGCAGTGGTGCAGTTCCAGAGTGTGTCCCAACTCATGGATGGACTCGATAAGCAGCCTGCGCGAGAGCAGGTTCATGTCCGGTGGCAGCCCGTAGAACTCCTGCCGCAGCCGCGCGTAGGAGACCACCGCGCACTTGCCGCCCATCTGCGCTTCGCCGAAGACGAACGTAAGAATTGGGATGTAGAGGTCGACCGGGGTTACGCCGAGCAGTCTCCACGTCTTCCAGTTGGTATATTGTTGCATCCGCCCAATCAGTTCGCTGGAATGGTACTGGCCGCGTTCGGCATGGAAGGCAAATTCCGGGCGCAGCGGAGGGCTCAGGATCTCACACCGGATCTGGAAGGCTTCCGAAAGTTCGGAGCGCAACCAATCCAGCATCGGTTCATGGGGCCCGCCAATAGGCAATAGCTGTAATACCTTCATCGAATCTCAGGTGCTGTCAGAGCCTGTTTGCTCCATCCGTATTTCTTCAGTTTGTGATGCAGCGTCACCCGGTCGATGTCCAGTATTTCAGCAGCCCGTGTCTGGTTGCCGCCGCACTCATCCAGTACGCGCAGTATATGTGTCTTCTCGATATCCTCCAGCGAACGTGCGTCTGCGACCGGTGGGGCAATGGTGGCATGCGGCTGGATGGTGAAGTCGCGCTCGCGTAACTCCGGCTCCTGTGAAACCACCATGGCGCGCTCCACCGCGTTCTCCAGTTCGCGGATATTTCCCGGCCAGTGGTACTGTTGCAGAAGATCCATCGCCCGCGGATTCACCCGCAGAATTTTCTTGTTCATGTCGCGGGAGAACTTGCGTACAAAGTGGTCCACCAGGATCGGAATGTCATCGCGGCGCTCACGCAAGGGCGGCAACTCGATGCGAAATACATTCAGCCGGTAGTAGAGATCGGGACGGAACCGGCCCTCCTCAATCAGTTGCTCCAGTGGTTTGTTGGTCGCGGCCACGCAGCGGAAATCCACCTTAATTGAAGTGTTGCCGCCAACCCGCACGATTTCCCGCTCCTGCAGTACGCGCAACAAGTCGGTCTGCGTGCGCAGGCTGATGTCGCCGATTTCGTCGAGGAAGACCGTGCCGCCCTCGGCTACTTCGAACTTGCCCTTCTTGCGATATTGAGCTCCGGTGAATGCGCCCTTCTCGTGTCCGAACAGCTCGCTTTCCAGCAGCGTCTCGGTCAACGCACCGCAGTGGATCACCACCAATGGATGATAGCGCCGCGGGCTGGCAAAATGGATCGCTCTCGCCACCAGCTCTTTTCCCGTACCGCTTTCGCCCGTGATCAGCACGGTTGCATCGGTAGGCCCCACGGTTTCGATCGCCTCGAACACTCTCTTCATGGCGGCGCTCTGGCCCACCATGTTGTCCGGCCGTGTCACTGCGTCCACCTGCTCGCGCAGCCGGACATTCTCTTCACGCGCCTGGCGGTGTGATAGTGCATTCTGCAGCAGATGCGCGATCTCATCCGGGTCCAGCGGCTTGGTCACATAGTCGTAGGCCCCGTTCTTCAGAGCCGCCACCGCGGTCTCTACCGAGGCATAGCCGGTCATCATGATCACGATCAGCTTCGGATCGAGTTCGCGAATGCGACGCTGTAACTCGATGCCGTCGGTGCCGCGCATCTTAATGTCCAGCAGCGCGATGTCCCATGGATGCTCCGCCAGCCGCAGTAGTGCCTCGCTGGCGTTTTCCGCGGTTCCCACTTCGTAGCCCTCTTCGCGGAACCATTTGTTCAGCGAATCGCGCACACTCAACTCATCATCCACAATCAGCAGACGGCCCTTGTTCTCACTCACGTTCCCGCTCCCGCGCGCTCCGCGCTCAACTGCTCGATGAAGCCTGCGCGTGCACATCTTCTGGATGCACCGCACACACAGGCAGAATAATCTGGAAGGTGGTTCCCTTGCCCAACTCGGAGGAGACTTCGATGCGCCCTCCGTGGCGTTCCACAATTCCCTTGGAAACCGCCAGTCCCAGCCCAACTCCCTTGCCCACTTCCTTGGTTGTGGTGAAGGGATCGAAAATTTGCGGCAGAATTTCCGGCGGAATACCCACGCCGTCGTCGCGCACCTGCAGTTCGACCTGCTTCCCGTCCGGCAACGTGCGCGTGGAAACCCAGAGGTTTCCCCCATGCGGCATCGCATCAATTGCATTGATTACCAATGCCAGTGCGACCTGTTCGATTTGGGCCGCATCGCATTGCAGCGGCGGCAGGTTCCGGTCCAGGTCGACTTGAAGCAGAACTCCGCTCATCACCGCCTTGTGTTCTGCCAGACGAATCGTGCGGGTGACCACGGTGTTGAGATCAGAGAGGCTCAAGTTCATCGGTGCGGTGCGAGAGAACGACAAAAGGTTCTTCAACAGATCGCCGCATCGCATGCTCTCACGGGCAATCAAGTCAAGCGATTCGATCGCTTCCTGTTTTTGTTCCTCGTCTTTAATGCCGCGCTCAATCCACTTCTTCAGCAGCTTGGCATAGGTCAGAATTCCAGCCAGTGGATTGTTAATTTCATGCGCCACCACGGCCGCCATCTTGCCGATTGCAACCATGCGCTCCGCTTGCAGGATCTGCTGTTGGGTGTTCTGCAATTCGCTGGTCTTCTGCTCTACCCGATGCTCCAACGTGTGCGCCCAACTGGTGATCTCGCGCTGCGCCGCCTGCAACTGGCTGCTCATGCTGTTGAAAGCTTTTGCCAGCGCCCCGAGTTCGTCGGCTGATTCCACCGGAATTTGATATCCCAATTCGCCCTCAGCCAGATGTTCGGTTCCTTCCTGCAACCGCTTCAGCGGGGTGTGCAGCACGGTGCGAATTGCCATCCATACAAAAACAGCAATACACGCAGCTCCGCAAAGCAGCAGCACCACCACCCAGAGAGTGCTTTGAGCCAGGCTCGCATCTTCGCGCTTTAGCGACAGGCCGGTATCCAGTACCCCGAGGATGCGTTGCGTACCTGGGTGTGCGTGGCAGGCTGCGTTGGAGCATTCCGGCTTGTTGACAATCGGCGTAATTACGCCCAGCACCCGGTGATTGCCGTCCTGATCCCGCGCTTCGTAGATTCTGAACCGCTTGTTCAGCGTCGGCTTAGCGGATTCCCGGTGGCATTCAATGCATGGCTTGCTCTCCCTATTGATCAGGGTTCCGGCCTCGTGGGGGTCGGTGGAGAACGCCACTCGCCCATCGTGGTTGATGATGCTGATCCGCTCCACCTCGCGGTGACTGCCGATTCCCTGAATAGCTTCGTGCAGACCTTGCCGATCATTGGCCATCATCGAGTGGTAGGTATTGTCCCGGACAAAATCGCTGATTTCAATTGCCTGCTCCAGCGAAACCTGCTCCAGGTCGTGCCGGTGCAGCCGGATATTGACGTATCCCAGCACGGCTGAGCCGCATATCAGACAAGCTAGCAATAGAACCAGAAGCTTGGTGCTGACGTGTTTTACGCGCGACTCCAGTTGCCGAAACATAGCTTCTCCAGTGTGTAGCGGGAGCGCCGCCAAGTGGCAGTGCTCCCGCCCAGCGAGTTAGTGCACCAGCGTAGGCTGATGCGCCGACTGCGGTACTCCCATCGTCTCCACATGCACGGCTTGAGGAAGCCCATGATGCTCATCCTCAAAGATCGGCAGATACTTCACCGCCATAGCAAAGATGAAAAATCCCAAGGCAACGATCATGGCCGTGATGCTGGCCTCGGTCCACTTTGGGTAGTAGTGATGACCGGCCCACGTCTCAAAGCCTGTGAGGCCGACATTGAGACGATTGGTGATAAATCCCAGCAAGGTAGAGCAGGAAGCCAGGTACAGCAAGTGTGGGTTTAGTCTCGCCTTGCGGAAGGACATGATGGTCAGCGGAATAATCAAAGCCAGCAGCAATTCCACCCATAGGAAGTAGGCTTCGTAACCCGGACGCAGAATGTTGCCGAGTTGTCCACGATGGAAGAAGTCTTCGAAGCGGAGCAGGGCATAGACCCACAGGGTCACATACAGCACCCCGCCTAGCTCCACGATGACCGATGCCTCCAAGTGCCGTCCGAATGCCCGGGAACTCAGCGTCGACTCGAAGATCGTCATCGCCAGTCCCACGGCGACCGCCGAGATGAAGAAGAAGAACGGCAGCGCCGGGGAGTACCAGAACGGATGCAGCTTTGTCGGCATGATCAGAAATACGGTGCCCAATGAGGACTGGTGCAGGGTCGAAAGAACAATGCCCATGATCACCAGCGGAATCAGACAGGCGCGAACCACCTTGAGAGGCTTTTGCAGATTGAAGCGCTCCAGCACGACGGTTGAAAACTCAAACATCAGCACCGTGGTGTAGAACATGACGCAGAAGCCGACCTCGAACATTACCGAGTGCGGATTCATGTAGATCATCTGGTGCCAGATGTACCACGGGCGCCCTAAGTCGTACATCAGGCCGACGATGACCAGCACGTAGCCCAGAAACGCCGTCAGCACCGCGGGCCGGGCAATGGCGTGCAAGCGCTCGATGTTCAGCAGGTATACCGCGCCGGTCACAATGAATGCGCCCGCCGCCAGCATTACGCCGCACAGGACATCGAAGCCAATCCAGATGCCCCACGGGAACTTATCACTCATGTTGGAGACCGCGCCAATGCCATGGAAGAAGCGCACATACGTCGCATACAGTCCATTTAACATAACGAAGCAGAAAATTACCTTCCAGAAGGTCAGCTTGATTTTCACTTGGTACCTCCTTGCTGGCGGCCATTTTCTGCGGTCTCGGCCAGCGCTACGGCTTCGCGGCGATGGGTGATCCAGTACACGCCGCCCAGCACCAGAGCCCATAGCGGAACAAAATCGGGGATCTTCGAGAGAACGCGGAAGGTGTAATCCGGCATCGGCGTATCGCCGAGCGTCGCCGGCGCAGGCAATCCATAGGATTCAAATGGAACGGACGAGAGTAGCAGGACTGAGGTGCCGCCTACTTCCGTCAGACCATAGACATGAGGTATGTAGTTGGCAGGATTCTGGCGGAGCCGGTCCTTGGCCTCGGCAATCAGCTCTTCGCGATTACCGAACTTCGTTGCACCCGTGGGACAGGCCTCGGCACAAGCCGTAGGGCGCCCCTGTTTGACGCGGTCCGGACACATAATGCACTTGCGGACGCGCGGGTTCAGCTTGCCCCATTCGTACTTCGGTTGCGAAAAAGCACAGGCAACCATGCAATAGCGGCAGCCGATACATTTGAAAACGTCATACACCACCGGGCCTTCCGCCGTTTTGTGGAGCGCACCGACGGGGCACACCGAGGCGCAGGCCGGCTCCTCGCAATGCATGCAAAGCCTACGCATGAATTTGTCATTGTTTGTGAGAACTACCGTGTACTTGTGCTCCGACTGAACCGTCTCCGCCGCAACTTTGTCATCGTAGGGCAGATCGTTCTGCTGGGCACATGCGTTCTCGCACTGCTTGCAGCCGATGCATAGAGTCGCATCGTAAAGAATAGCCTTGCTCATAAGATCTCCGCACCGCTAACGGCTGGCATACCTATGTCAGCCGGATTAAGTTCAACAGGTGTGGGAGTACGGCGGGTTTGCAGTGGGCGGAGCCGGCAACCTCAGGCTTCTTCTGGTTACCTCACGCAGGCCAGCGGTTCGCGCCGCGGTGGACGAGCGTGCAATGGCTCCGGCCTTCCAAAACGCCGGATGTCCCACATCGCACTTGTCGTACCGCTGGGATCTTCTCCAGCGCCATGCTCTTCCTGGCTGCCTGACATTTGCAGGGGTCGGGGTCACTTGCACCTCGCCCGAAATCAACTACGCGCCGGAGTCTAAGGCTCCGGACCTGCTCCCATGGTCCCAATTCGATCCAGGCCATGGAAGCTGAATTTTGCATCGGCTTGCTAACGGCAAATGTCGCTACAAGATGCGAAGAAAGAATGTACCTGCTAATTATTTATCACCGTGATGTGCATCACATCGTCACGTGCGTCAGAAAATGGTTCAGGGACAAGAACTGCTGCATTACACAACAGAAGATGCGCAAAATCGCAACAGTACGGAAGAACAAGTGGATACGTAGTGTGGATACTGTATAAAAAGGTTCGCAAAAGAAAAATTCCCAAAACAGGAAAACTCGCCCAGGCGGCGAGTTTTTTCGAAGCTCTTCCCAAACGCTACGCGCCGACTAGTCTCTCCAGCGCCGGTTTGTTCCGTATCATCAGCGTTGAACCCTTTAGCACGGCGATCTGCTTTTTGCGAAAATCCGCAAGGGTGCGGGTGACGGTTTCCCTGGAGGTTCCTATGATCTGTGCGATCTCCTCGTGAGTCAGCGCAACCTTGATACGCATTCCCGCTTCATCAGCTCCCTCACCGTGAGACCACTCCAGCAGCAACCGTGCCAGCCGTTCCGGTGCCGAGTGCGAAAGTCCCAGCGAGCGAATCTGCTGATAAGCGGATTGGCAGTCCCGGCTCAGATGCTGTGCGGCCTTCAGGCAGGCGTCTCCGTGCTGTTGCAGAAAACGCAGGAAATCCTCACGCTTGATGAAGTTCAACTGGCAAGGCTGTCCCGACTCAGCGGTGATTTCATAGGGAGTATTGGAAACCGTGGCGTGCAGGCCAAGTACTTCACCCGGCTGCACGATCTTCAGGATGAGTGTTTTTCCGTCGCTCGATGTTGTCGAAAGCTTTACTCGCCCTTTGCATAACATATAAATGCCGCGCGGAGACTGTCCCTCCACGAACAGCACCGCCCCGGCCGGGTAGGCCGCAGTAAACTTAATCTTTTCAAATGCTTCCAGGGAATCCTTGGGGAGGCCGCAGAAGAAGCTGTCGGTGCGCAGCTTACATATCAAGCAGTTCTCAACCAATTCCAAGCCATATGGTGATCCCAAGGCATCCTCCCCTTAGTAACTATTATGGTAACACTTCCATTTCTGGAAGCCCAGTTTGTTTCGCACCACAGCCGGAACCCGTGCCACTCCAAACCAGCCTGGAAATCCACTCCCATCGCGCTCATGGGGCACACGGCTGATGGTCTGAAGGTGACTTATATCACATTCTGCTTGTGATAACTATTGCAGACTCTGTCTCCGCTTCCCCGCCAACATGCGGAGCATGGGCCAACTCTCAAACCGGGCACCCTGCCGGCATCCTGATGTATATAGATGCGCGTCAGCTCCTTAAAGACGTAAATTGCCACCGACAATCGATGCTTTTCGTTCGAGTTACGGGCCCCCCTGGCGGATCATCGAGGCCGTGCTCCTCATCAGCGCCTCCACCTCGTTTGCGCATGATTTCTGGACCAATGTCATTCACGCCGGCGTCGAACGTTTCCCGGGAGAGGAGCGCCTGGTGGCTCGGGTTGCCGCTTTTGTCGTCGGAGCGATTGCCATTGCGATTGCGATTGTCCTGGGACCAACGGCCAACGTAGCTTTCCTGGTTGCGCTGGCGTTCGCGGTTGCGGCTTCGCCGGAGCCCTGCTCGGGACCCTTCTTGGTGCGAGGGATCCCTATTCCGTCCAGAAGAACTCGAAGTCCGAGCCAACACTGGACTCGGTTCGAAAAGGGCAATCGCTCATTAGTATTGTCCGGCGGAGGAGAATTTTTCATTTCACCTCCGCTGCCGCGGATTTGATATGATGCCGGGCACGTTCACGGCGGGCTCGATGGCGCCCGCACGTACCTATTCAGGATGGATAGAGATTTTCAGTAAGCCGGACCGTAACGATTCCGTTTCGAAATTCCGTCAGGGGTATTCTCATGAGCAGTCCAGCAAAGCCCGAGGCGATTTCTCCCGCGTTCTCCTATGACGCTCCCGAGATCGTGCAGCGCGAAGCCAATGTGAAGGACTACCGCGCCGAGTACGAACGCTCCATTCAGGACCCCGACGCCTTTTGGGCTGCCGAGGCCGAGAATTTTACCTGGACGAGGAAATGGGACAAGGTGCGGGAATGGGATGGGGTGCACCACAAATGGTTTATCGGCGGGAAAACGAATATTACCCTCAGCGCTCTGGACCGGCACGCCAAGAGCGACCGCTTTAATCGCGTCGCCTACATCTGGCTCGGGGAAGATGGCTCCGAGCGGGTGGTCACCTACGGTCAGCTCTACCGCATGGTCTGCCGCTTCTCGAACGGCTTGCGCTCGCTTGGTGTGGGAAAGGGAGATCGGGTCATCATTTACATGCCGCTCACCATCGAGGGCGTGGTCTCGATGCTGGCCTGCGCCCGTGTTGGTGCGATCCATTCCGTCGTCTATGCCGGACTTGGCCACACGGCGCTGCGCGACCGCATCACCGATGCTCAGGCCAAGGTTGTTATCACCGGAGAGTCTGGGGTCCGCCGCGGCAAAACTGTGCCTCTCAAGCCCATTGTCGATGAGGCCCTCGACGGCATTACCACGATCGAGCACGTCATCGTCGTCCCCCGGTGCGCGGGGAGCTACGAGCCAAAAAGCTCCCGTGAGGTCAACTATTACGAACTCCTCAAGTTCCCCTCCGAGAGTCCTGCGGAGGAGATGGATGCCGAAGATCCCCTCTTTATTCTCTATACCAGCGGGACCACCGGCCGGCCTAAGGGCGTCGTCCACGTGCACGGCGGATACATGGTCGGCATTACCTACCACCTCCGCACCTTCTTTGATGTGAACCCGCGCGATCTTTTCTGGTGTACTTCCGATATCGGCTGGGTGGTTGGGCACAGCTACATCGTCTATGGCCCGCTCTGCGCCGGGGTTACCACGATCTTCCGCGAAGGAGCCATCGACTGGCCCAATCCCGGAGCCGCCTGGGAAATTGTCGAGCGTTACGGTGTCACCAAAATGTTTACCGCGCCGACGGCGATACGCATGTTCATGCGTTACGGAGAGCAGTTGCCCGCCGCGCATGATCTCACCTCGCTGCGGGTCATCGCCTGCGCGGGTGAGCCGCTCAATCCTGAAGCATGGCATTGGGCGCAAACCCATCTCGCCGGTGACGGCAAGTGGGGCTATGTAGTGGACAACTGGTGGCAGACCGAGCTCGGTGGTCCCACCCTGGGCACGCCCGTTACCATGCCCTATCGCACCGGCAAGGCGGGCATTCCGCTGGCCGGGGTCACTGCCGATGTCGTCGATGCCGCGGGCAAGCCGGTCGGGGTGAATGAGCGCGGACGTCTGGTTCTGTGCGGTCCGTTCCCGCACATGATGCGTACTGCATGGAACGACAATCCTCGCTACGAGCGCGACTGGCAGCAGATCGAGGGCGCCTACGTCACCGGAGACCTCGCGCTCAAGGACGAACACGGATACATTGCGGTCCTGGGCCGCGCCGATGATGTGCTGAACGTAGCAGGCCACCGCATCGGCACCGCTGAAGTTGAGTCGGCCCTGGTTTCGCATCCCGCGGTAGGGGAAGCTGCGGCCATCGGTATCCCAGACGCGATGAAGGGAGAGTGCATCAAAGTCTTTGTACTTCTGCGCGCCGGGCAGGAGGCCAGTGATACACTCGCTGCCGCTTTGATCGAGCACGTGCGCCACGAACTCGGCCCGATCGCCACCCCCTCGGCTCTCGAGTTTGTCACTCAATTGCCGAAGACGCGCTCCGGCAAAATTATGCGCCGCTACCTGAAGGCCAAGGAAACCGGTCAGGAGATCGGTGACATTTCAACTCTGGAGCAGTAGACGCGCGTATAGCGTTTGGCAGCAACAGCAGGTTTCATGCGGGGCCCCAGCCCCGCTTTTACGGAGGAAGCAGCACGCATGGCGAACCCACCCTTAGTGTATGGCGTCAACATTGACTCGGTATTGCAGGAGCACCGTGTTTTTCCGCCCCCGGCGGAGTTCAGCGCCAAGGCGCACATCGAAAGCCTCGCCGAATACGAGCGCATCTACGCCGAGGCTGCCCAGGATCCGGAAGCCTTCTGGGGAAAAATCGCTCAGGAGCTGCATTGGTTCGAGCCCTGGAACAAAGTCCTCGAGTGGGATGCACCATGGGCCAAGTGGTTTGTCGGAGGCAAGATTAATCTCTCCTACAACTGCCTCGATCGTCACGCCGGCTCATCGCGTCGCGATAAAATCGCGATCCTCTGGGAGGGAGAGCCCGGCGACACCCGCACCCTTACTTATGCGCAGTTGCTGGCCGAGGTCGAGCGCTTTGCCAACGCCCTGAAAGGTCTTGGCGTCGGCAAGGGAGATCGGGTCGCGGTCTACATGGGCATGGTGCCGGAGCTTGCCATTGCCATGCTGGCCTGCGCCCGTATCGGCGCCGTGCACTCGGTTATCTTCGGAGGCTTTTCCGCCAACGCTATTGTCGATCGGGTGAACGATCAGCAATCCAGCATTGTCATTACGCAGGACGCCTCCTGGCGGCGCGGGGCGCAGTTTCCCCTGAAGGGCACGGTCGATGAAGCGCTTGCTAACTGTCCTACGGTCAAGAGCGTGGTGGTCTATCAGCGCACTGGAACGCAGGTGAACATGCAGCCCGGCCGCGATCACTGGTGGCACGAACTCATGGCCAAGGCCGCGCCCACCTGTCCCGCTGAGCCCCTTGACAGCGAAGACCCGCTCTACATTCTCTACACCTCCGGCTCCACTGGAAAACCCAAGGGGATCGTCCATACCATTGGGGGCTACTCTGTCGGAACGTATATTACGGCTAAGTGGATCTTCGATCTCAAGGAAGAGGACATCTACTGGTGTACAGCGGACATCGGCTGGGTAACCGGGCACAGCTATATCGTCTATGGTCCGCTGCAAAACGGCGCAACCACGCTGATGTACGAAGGGGCGCCGAATCATCCTGATCTCGACCGTTTCTGGGCGCTCATCGAGAAGTACAAGGTCAGCGTCTTCTACACGGCCCCCACCGCAATCCGCACCTTTATCAAATGGGGCAACGAGTATCCCGAGCGGCATGATCTCAGCAGCTTGCGCCTGCTTGGCTCGGTCGGCGAACCCATCAATCCCGAAGCCTGGATGTGGTATCGCGAAGTCATCGGCAAGGAACGCTGTCCGATTGTCGATACCTGGTGGCAGACCGAGACCGGCTGCATCATGATCTCTCCACTACCCGGCGCCATCGCCACCAAGCCTGGCTCCGCGACCCGTCCGTTTCCCGGAATTATCGCCGAGGTGGTTGATCGCGGAGGCGACAAGGTTCCGCTTGGCTCCGGCGGCTATCTGGTGATTAAGCAGCCATGGCCTGCCATGGCGCGCACCATCTTTGGCGACCCCGAGCGCTACGTGAAGCAGTACTGGTCGGACATTCCCGGCGTGTACTTTACCGGAGACGGAGCACGTATCGACCAGGATGGATACATCTGGGTCATGGGCCGGGTGGATGATGTGCTCAACGTAAGCGGGCACCGCCTCTCGACCATGGAGATCGAGTCCGCGCTGGTCGCTCACCCCAAGGTTGCCGAGGCTGCCGTCGTCGGCCGTCCCGATGACATCAAGGGACAGGCCGTGGCTGCGTTTGTAACCCTGGAATCCGGCGTCCCCGCCACGCCCGCGCTGAAGGAAGAGCTACGCGCCTGGGTGGCGAAGGAAATCGGCTCCATGGCCAAGCCTGATGACATTCGTTTCACCGAGCAACTGCCCAAGACGCGCTCGGGAAAGATCATGCGCCGCCTGCTCCGTGAACTTGCCACCAGCGGCGATGTCAAAGGGGATATCACTACTCTCGAAGACTTCGCGGTGATCAGTAAACTCAAGAGCAGCGACGAATAATCGCGGAAAGAAAACCACCAACCCCACTCCGAGGCCGCAGGTTGCGAACTCGGAGTGGGGATTTTCATCCATGGCAACCGAGGGCGCCAGCCATGCCTTCATCAGCAGCCCTCGAACCGGCCGGCCCTATCAATATTAAGCAAGCGTACTTAAGCAAGCGTATATTGTGCAGCTCTGGAAGCGCCGTCGTAGCGCCATTAATGTTCACACTAACTTACGTTTTCATGTTATCGTGAGCAGGTGGAAATCTCCGAGGAGCAGCTCCGTCGCATTGAAGCCGCGCTGCCGCGCCAGCGGGGCAACGTGAGGGTCACGAATCTTCAATTTCTAAACGCTCTGCTTTATGTGGCGGAGCACGGTTGCAAGTGGCGCGGACTGCCGAAGCGTTTCGGTCCTTGGCACACGATCTACACCCGCATGAATCGCTGGTCCAAGAGTGGCGTACTCGATCATGTCTTCGAAATGTTGCAGCGCGAGCAGATCGTGCGCATCAAGGTGGAGGCGGTCAAGATGGACTCCACCATCGTGAAGGTCAACCCGGACGGCGCATTAACAAAAACGGACCTCAAACCATCCGGAAATCCGGCGGCGGATGGGCCACCAGGATTCATATGGCTGCCGCGAATGCTCGAACGGCCATAACCTTTGCGCTTTCGCCCGGCCAGGCTTCCGGCGCGGCTGCGGACGCTGGGCTTCGGGTTCATCCCGGCTGTGCCGCCGAAATGCAACCGCCTCGAGCCGTGGCAGCATGACAGAGCTATCTATTGCAAATGCAATGAGATCGAGAGACTCTTCCGCAGACTGAAGGGCTTCCTGCCGTGTCTTCTCGCGCTTCGAAAAGCTCGCCGCGCTCTTCCCCGGGTTCCTCGCCTTCGCCCTGATTGTCGAGGTTTTTACGATAGTGTTAACGTACTTCGGTAAGTGTCAAATGTCATACAATCATGTGACTCATATCACATACGAAATGTTTACGCGTGGGCAGTATGGAGAGCAATACACCGGTGGTACGAGCGGACTTTCAAGAGAAAACCGCGAAGAACAATCATGTTATGCGGCACCCTCCGCGAAAGTAACCGGCGCGATTCTGGTCGTGCGCCGGGCATCGTCCAAATTGAAAGGAGTATCCATGAAGGCGTATACGGCATCAGTGCCGCCTCCGTCCGATGACAAGCGTTGGAAATCCGTAATGGCCACTATGCGTCGGCACGGGAACGAACCCTCCGCTCTTATCGAAGTCTTACATTCGGTGCAGGAAGTATTCGGGTATCTCGACGATGATTCCATGCGCTTCGTAGCCGCTTCGCTACGTCTTCCGTTGAGCAAGGTGTACGGTGTTGCAACCTTTTACCATTTCTTCAGCCTTAAGCCTGCCGGTGAACACACCTGCGTGGTCTGCATGGGCACGGCCTGTTATGTCAGGGGTGCCGGCGAATTGTTGAAGGCGATCGAGGAAGTGGGCAACGTGAAAGCCGGCGGAACAACGGCAGACAATAAAGTGTCAGTGGTAGCCGCCCGCTGCATCGGCTCCTGCGGTCTCGCTCCCGCGGTGGTCTATGACGGCGATGTAATTCCGAAAGTGCAACCAGAAGAGGTAAAAAAACAGATCCGGAGGTGGATGGGTCATGACGCTTGATGAACTCCGGGAATTAGCCGAGAAAGAACGCCAGGAACAGAAGAAGATTTCCCACAAGGTTAACGTTTGCGTCGCTGCCGGATGCCTCTCGCTGCGCAGCGATCAAGTTTTGAAAGCCATGCAGGCCGAAGCGAAGAAGCGCGGTATCGAAGACAAGGTCAAGGTGAAGGGCGTAGGATGCATGGGGCTTTGCGCACGTGGTCCGCTGGTGTTGACCGAACCGCAGCACACTTACTATGAGAGCCTGAAGGCGGATGATACCGAGGCTCTTGGCGCGATTCTCGAAAACCTCGACGGCAAGCCGGTACCCGAGTTTGCTCTTTCGCCCGAACTCCCGTTCTTTGCTTCCCAGCAGAAGATCGTTCTGGAAAACTGCGGCGAGATCGATCCTGAAAAAATTGAAGATTACATTGCCGCTGATGGTTACACGGCTCTGCTTACCTGCTTGGCCAGCCGCACTCGTGAAGAAGTTGTCCAGGAAATCGTTAAGAGCGGTATTCGTGGACGCGGCGGCGGCGGTTATCCTACCGGCCTGAAGTGGTCGATGGTCGCCAAGGCGCCGGGGGCACAGAAATACGTTATCTGCAACGCCGACGAAGGCGATCCGGGCGCGTTCATGGACCGTTCGGTTCTGGAAAGCGATCCTCATCGTGTGCTCGAAGGCATGGCGATTGCCGGTTATGCCGTGGGTGCCAGCACGGGTTACGTCTATTGCCGCGCCGAGTATCCCCTGGCTGTGAAGCGCATGAAGACCGCCATTAAGCAGGCGGAAAAGCTGGGTCTGCTGGGCAACAACATCGGCGACTCCAACTTTAGCTTCTCCGTGGAAATTCGTCTCGGCGCCGGAGCTTTTGTCTGCGGCGAAGAGACTGCCTTGATTGCCTCGGTGGAAGGCAAGCGCGGCGTTCCGCGCCCACGTCCTCCGTTCCCGGCCTACTCTGGTCTGAACCATTCCCCCACGCTATTGAATAACGTGGAAACCTTTGCCAACGTTGCCCCGATTCTCCGCAAGGGCGGCGACTGGTACGCCTCGATCGGTACCGAGAAGAGCAAGGGTACCAAGGTATTCGCTCTTGCCGGCGACATCAATAACACCGGCCTGATCGAAATCCCGATGGGTACGAAACTGCGCGACATCGTCTTCGGGATGGGCGGCGGTATTCCGAATGACCGCAAGTTCAAGGCGGTTCAGACGGGTGGTCCCTCGGGCGGTTGCATTCCTGAGCAGTTCCTGGATATGCCTGTTGACTACGAGTCGCTGGCTTCCGTGGGCTCCATCATGGGCTCGGGCGGAATGATCGTCATGGACGAGACGGCCTGCATGGTTGACGTGGCGAAATTCTTCATGGACTTCGTGCGCGACGAATCGTGCGGTAAGTGCGTCCCTTGCCGTGTAGGTACCACGCAAATGCACGGCATGCTGGAAAGCATCAGCGAGGGCAAGGGGCATGCCTCCGACCTGGATACCCTGGCGCGTCTCGGCACAATGGTCAAAGCCACCGCTCTGTGTGGTCTCGGCCAGACTGCTCCTAATCCGGTGATCAGTACGATGAAGTACTTCCGCCATGAGTATGAGAAGCACATCACCGATAAGACCTGTGCCCAAGGCAAGTGCGCTTGCGGCAAGCCGGAACTGGCTCTGCCCAAGGCCGGTGAGTGAGGAGGACTGACAAATGCCAGAGCCAAATCAATATCAAGTAAAAACGCTCAAGATCGACGGCAAGGAAGTGAGTGCCGCCGAGAATCAGACCATCCTCGAAGTTGCACGCGAGAACGGCATCCGGATTCCGACCCTCTGCTACTTGGAAGGCTTGTCGGGGCTTGGCGCCTGCCGGCTATGTGTCGTCGAGATCAAGGGAAACAATAAACTCCTGCCCGCTTGTGTAACTCAGGCGCAGGAAGGAATGGAAGTCACCACCAACTCAGAGAGGTTGCAGGATTTCCGCAAGTTGGATCTTGAGCTGCTGTTCACCGAGCGTAATCACGTATGCGCGGTGTGCGTCTCCTCGGGACATTGCGAACTGCAGGCTTTGGCGCTGGAACTCGGCGTCACTCACATGAGTGTGCCGTACCTGCATGTGAAGTGCGAGGTGGACGGTTCGCATCCGCGGTTCGTGTCGGACCATAATCGCTGTATTTTGTGTGCCCGTTGCGTGCGCGTTTGCGATGAGATTGAAGGCGCACACACTTGGGACATGGCTGGTCGCGGCATCAGTACCCGGGTCATCACCGATCTGCGGCAGCCTTGGGGCGAATCGCAGACCTGCACCAACTGCGGCAAGTGTGTGAAGGTTTGCCCGGTTGGCGCACTTAGTGAAAAGGGTAAAGGCGTGTCGGAGATGGTTAAGGCGGAGTTCCTTCCGTACCTCAAACAGATGCGCGAAGGGGGACGTCAATGACAAAGGCACGTGTAGCTTCGCTTTGGTTGGACGGCTGCTCGGGTTGCCACATGTCGTTTCTGGATCTGGATGAGCGACTCGTGGAAATTGCCGGCAAGATCGTGTTGCTGTACAGCCCGGTAGTAGATCCAAAAGTGTTTCCCGACAATGTCGATCTCACGCTGGTTGAAGGTGCGGTCGCCAATGAGGAAGACGTCGAAAAGATCAAGATGGTGCGCAGCAAAACCAAGTTGCTGGTGGCGCTGGGCGACTGTGCGGTGACCGGCAATGTTCCGGCGATGCGGAATAACTTTCCTCTTCAGGACGTTCTGAATCGCGGCTACGTCGAAAACGTGACCATGAATCCAGGAGCGCCGACAAAAGTAATCCCGATGTTGGAACCGAAAGTAGTTCCATTGCACGAGGTGGTGCCGGTCGATCTGTTTGTCCCCGGTTGCCCCCCATCGGCTGATCTGATCTATTTCGTTCTGAGCGAGGTCTTGGCTGGCCGGATACCCGATCTGACCAACAAAGCTCGCTTCGGTAATTAGGAGCATCTCATGCAGACAATTAAAATTGACGGAATTACTAGGGTCGAGGGGCATGGGAAGATCACGATCCAGCTCGACGACAAGGGGATTGTGCAAGACGCGCATCTGCATATCGCACAGTTCCGCGGGTTTGAGAAGTTCTGCGAAGGCCGGCCGTTCTCGGAAATGCCGTCGCTCACAGCCCGCATCTGCGGTATCTGTCCCACCAGCCACCTGCTTGCCGGAGCGAAAGCTTGCGACGAGGTTATGGGTGTGCGCATTCCGGAGACCGGAGAAAAGCTCCGCCGGGTAGTTCACCTGGCGCAGATGGCGCAGTCGCATGCGCTCAGCTTCTTCCATCTGTCTTCTCCCGACTTCCTGCTTGGCTGGGATTCGGATCCTGCGGAACGCAATGTATTCGGGCTGGCTGCCACGCATCCCAGCGTAGCGTTGGACGGCATTCGCCTGCGCAAGTGGGGACAGCATGTAATTGAAATTCTCGGCGGCAAGCGCATTCACACCCCCTGGATCGTTCCCGGTGGTGTCTCCGAAGCGCTCACCGCAGAGAAGCGCGATGAGATTCTGAAGGGATTGCCGGAAGCGCTGGATATCGCCACCCGCACGCTGGAGTTCTTCAAGGGCATGGTGTCGAAGCTCTCTGACGAGGCTGCGACGTTTGCCAACTTCCCCTCGATGTTCATGGGTATCACGAGGAAAGACGGCAATCTCTGCCTGTACGGCTCGCGCCGGCGCCATGAAGGCTGGTTGAAGGTCATCGACTCTGACGGCAACGTAGTGGTTGACCACGTTCAGCCGGAAGATTACGCCACCGTGGTCGGCGAGAATGTGGATGACTCAAGCTGGATGAAGCCGACCTATTACCGGCCGGCAGGATTCCAGGATGGTCTGTATCGCGTCGGTCCGGCTGCCCGCTTGAACCTTGCCAAGCAGTGCGGTACACCCATCGCTGATAAGGCCCTGGCTGATTTCCGCGCCTCGTACGGCAGAATTGTGTCTAGCTCCTTCCATAACCACTATGCTCGCCTCATCGAGATTATTTTCGCGCTCGAGCGCATCAATGAACTCGTCGAGGATCGCAGCATCCTGGACACGGATGTGCGAGCCGAAGCCAAAGCCAATGAGACCGAGGGAGTCGGTATCGTCGAAGCTCCGCGAGGCACGCTGATTCACCACTACAAGGTGGACAAGAACGGCATGATGACCGGCGCAAACCTCATTGTTGCCACCGCCCACAACACGCAGGCGATGAACAAGGGCCTAAAGCAGGCTGCTGATAAGTTCATCTCCGGCAAGACCGTGACAGAAGGTCTGCTGAACCGGATGGAGGGCGTGATTCGTTCCTTCGATCCGTGCTTGAGCTGCGCCACTCACGCGGACGGGACGATGGCTTTGGTCGTCGACATCCTGAACGCCGATGGCAGCCTGCAACAGCGCGTCGGAAGAAGCGAGTAAATAACGTGAAAGCGGGGAGGGTTCTAGTAGTCGGTTTGGGGCATCCGTATCGCGGAGACGACGGCATCGGTATTCGTGCTGCTGAGGAGTTCGAAGCCACGAATCAAGACTCTACAGTCGAAGTCATGGTGGCTCAGGAGCTGTTGCCGGAGTTGGCCGAAGACATCTCGCGCATCGACCTGCTTGTCTTCCTGGATGCCAGAGCTGGTGGCGTACCGGGTTCGGTCGAGGTGTCTGAGGTGAAGCCTGCGGAGTTGGGGAGTGGAGTATTCATCCACACCCTGACCATGGAGACCTTGTTATCGGCTGCTGGAAACCTCTTCGGACACGCACCCGAAGCGATGTTGATTTCGGTCGCAGGTGAGAGCTTTGACTTCGCTTCTCACCTGTCTCCCAACGTCGAGGCGGCGCTGCCGCTTCTTCTCGAAAAGCTTAGGGAAGTGATTTACTCTGGCGATATAAAGAGTGAACCGCTCGCGCTGTTGTCATCTGGATTTGTCACGTGTTGAACTGCTGCAAGAAAGATTTGACATAAGGCTAGCGATCGAGATTTACCGTTTCCTTACGATTCCAGGCCATATAAACCGTGGCCTGTTTCTTTGCCACGCGACTCTCGTACTTGGTGCTGATCAACCGTCTTGGTTGAATTGCACGAACCACGTTGATTGGCTGAAGCGCCCGGATGAACCGGCTTCACTGATTGATATACAATTCAAAAAGCTACCCGGTGGTGCGTATGACGGTGCTGAATTACGGGCACGTCCCGCTGCCGCGGGTTCCGGTGCAAGCGAAAGCTTCCTGGGTGGTGTCCGGGCAGAAGGCCGGCAAGTTATCTTGCACGGTATCCCATGTCCTGCCAGAGCAATTCCGCCGAGCCTCGCGCCGGCCTAGATAGGAGTTTATAAATTGGCTAAGATTGCAAAAACAGGTGACCGCAAGAAGGTAATGGACACGTCCAAAAGCACCAACTGTCCGAAGTGCGGCAAACCCACCCGGATCGTCAAGCGCGTAAAGGACCGTGAGCGCAATGTTCCGGGCGGCGTCTTCATCTCCTGCTCGGCTTGCGAGTTCTACGAAAAGTTATAGCTGCGATTCCGCAGCACCGGCAGTAACCAGCGCGCCTCCGAAATGGGGGCGCGCTTCCTTTTTGCGATGTGCCGGTCATGGTCAGCAGCACGGAGATATTTTCCTTGTCCCGAAAGATGTGGCGGATCGGGTATGCAATTTCACCAGGAGAGAGTGCCGCAGTTGCTACTTGATAGAGCAGCGGCTGAAATGTATGGTGATTGCGGCGATCAACGATAGTAATGCGAACGTTTGCCTTGGCAAGAGAGAGCGCGGCATAAAGTCCCGCGAAGCCCGCCCCGATGATGATGACGTGAGGGGTAGATCTTGTAATTCGCATTCTAAAGTTACCTGCCGCTGGGATTTCGTAACGTAGACGATATTAACTAGATGAAGTAAATTCATGAGGAATGCAGGGTTCGAAGAAGATTTATGCACAGACGACTCTGGCTGAGCCACCAAGCTTGTGCTACTCTGATTCCACTCAGCCATGTCAATTCTGCTTTTTACATCAGCTCTGTCAGGTGTAAGAAACCCAAATTTGTTTTTGATCCTCCCCAGGGATTTCGGCCATTGCTGTTGACCTAAAGTGTGGAGCTTTGTTCGTGGGAAGTTTTGCATCTTCGCAAGAAATCACCCAGGGCTCATCGCTACAGAACAGGGAGCGATCCTGGACTATTTACCTCGAACGATTTGTAAAACGTGGCTTTGATATTGTCTTCTCCTTGCTTGCGCTAGTCGTTATTTCTCCTGTGTTGGTGATGATAGCCATCCTCGTGAAGCTGGATTCCGAGGGGCCGATCCTGTATGTTTCCGAACGGATTGGCAGAAACGGCAAACGATTCCGTTTTCTGAAATTCAGAACCATGGTGAAAGACGCGGACTCCTTGAGAGGTGCATTGCTGCATCTGAACGAACGCCGCGGCAACCTGTTCAAGATTTCCAATGATCCGCGGGTGACGCAATTGGGAAAAGCTTTGCGGCGCTACAGTCTGGATGAACTGCCGCAGTTCTTCAGTGTGCTTACGGGGCACATGAGCGTAGTCGGGCCGCGTCCGTGCCTGCCCAGCGAGTATGCCCGCTACACGAAAGCACAGCGTCGCCGGGTGGAAGCCGTGCCGGGAATCACGGGAATATGGCAGGTGGAGGCGCGCACAGACCCTTCCGCGGAAGCGTATTTTGCGCTCGATATTTATTATGTTGAGAATTGGAGCTTGTGGCTCGACATGAAGATTCTGCTGAAGACTGTGGGTGTGGTGTTTTCGGGAACAGGACAGTAGGACAGCAGAGTACGCGCAGCATCCGATGGGGCCGAGGCCCCATTTTTCTTGGTCCCAACAATAACGATTGGCAGATTGGATAACTTTGAGAAAGATGAATGTACTGTACGGCCAATGGTTGCGAGGGGAGTGGAACCATTGGCCATGCGAATAGCAGAAATCTTTTGCGCGGTACCTAAACAGTCAATGGTCCGGGAGTTCGGCTACTTCTCGCGTGCGACGACGAACTGGGGGAGCCAGAGAAGCGCGCGCTTGAAGCCGTTTTCCGGGAAGGACTGGAGTTGGGCGATCGCGTGCTCGGCAAACTTCGCTGCCTCCTGATTGGCGGCGGTGATGGACTCATAGCGGGTGAGGATGGCGAGGATGTCTTGATGGGTGACGCCGTTGAAGGCGCGCTGCTCGAGTACGGTCTGAATCTGAACGCGCTCCTCGGGGGTGCAGCGCTCAAGGGCGTGGATGACGGCCAGGGTTGCTTTGCCTTCGCGCAGGTCGCTGGCCACGGGTTTGCCGAGGACGACTTCGGAGGCGGTGAGGTCGAGGACGTCATCGGTGATCTGAAAGGCCATGCCGACGGCGCGGCCATACTCGCGCAAGAGGAGTTGCTGTTCCTGGTTGGCTCCCGCAAGGACAGCGCCGAGTTGCATGCAGACCGCAAAGAGGCAGGCGGTCTTGCGATAGATGAGATCCAGGTGGCTGTCGCGGCTGATCAGCGAGCCGAGCTTTTCGATTTGCAGGAGTTCGCCTTCTACCATCTGCTTGGTGAGTTCGGTGAGCAGATCGAGAACGTAGAGGTTGCGCTCCTCCAGCGAGATCTGAAAGGCCTGCATGTAGAGCCAGTCGCCGGCGAGGACGCACTTGGGGTTGCCCCAGATGGTGTTGGGCGAGGGGCGGCCACGGCGGGTTTCAGCATCGTCGATGATGTCGTCATGAACCAGGGTTGCAGTGTGGATGATCTCGACTACGGCCCCGAGACGGACCGCTCCGCGTCCCTGATAGTTGAGGAGTTTTGCGGCCAGCAGAAGCAGCGCGGGCCGGAGGCGTTTTCCTCCACCCTGGCGCAGGTATTCACCGATCTCCGTGATGGCCTGTACATTCGATACGCTGTAGCCGCCGAACTCGCGCTCGACGGCTACCAGGTCTTCCTGGAGAAGGTCGAAGATCTCTTTGCCCGTAGCTGCTGCCAAGTTGTTCAAGATTGAACCCTAACACAGTTCGATGGATTCCGCGGCGGCTATCACGGCCGGGTTTGAGCGCGATCAATTGTTGCGATAGTTCGTAAATTGCATGTCGATACCAAAATCGGTTTTGCGGAGCAGTGCGATGATCTCCTGCAGACTGTCGCGGTCCTTTCCCGTGACCCGGACGATGTCTCCGTTGATGGAGGCTTGCACCTTCTTCTTGGAGTCCTTGATCATCTTGACGATCTCTCGTGCCTTCTCAATGGCGATACCTTGCTGAAGCTTGACCTTCTGGCGAACGGTGGAGCTGGCGGCGGGCTCGATTTTGCCGTACTCCAGGGACTTGAGAGAGACGTTGCGCTTGACGAGTTTGGACTGCAGGACGTCAATCACGGCCTTGAGCTTGTATTCGTCGGCGGAAGTGAGAACGATCTCTTCCTTGCCATCAAACTGGATGTCTGAGTGCGAACCCTTCAGGTCGTAACGCTGATGGATTTCCTTGAGAGCCTGCTGGATAGCATTGGTGACTTCCGGCAGTTCCACGTTGCTGACAATGTCAAACGAGTTTTCCGCGGCCATTGCTTCCTAGTGTATGACAAAGTAGCGCTTCCCGCATCTTTAGAATTTGGCGTTCGGGAGGGAAATGTGACGGGGCGGCGGCTCTCTCGGCTCAGGTTAGAGAACGCATCTACGCGGCTTGTGAAGCTGCGATTTTGAAGCACCGGGGGTTGCCTTGCTGGGCGCCTCGAATGGCTTAGGCCTACGGCATTGCCCGCTGACTGCGTCCCACATCTGCTGACTGCGGCAGATGTGGGGCACCGTCACGAGGTACCGGCGTTACTGGACCGCCTCGATCAGGGCGCGTGGGAGGACCGGTTTCTGCAACAGGGTGAAGTTGAGACCGTTGGCCACTTGTTCGGCAACCAATGCTGCTTGCCCGGTGAGGATCACGATCTTGCAGGCCGGGTAGAGCTTTTGCAGCCGAGTGGCGAGTTCAAGGCCATTCATCTTTGGCATGGCGTAATCGGTGATAACGACATGAGGCTCGGACTCGAGCGCGTGCAGCATGGTGAGGAAAGGATCGTAGAAGGTAGTGACTTCGAAGCCAGCGTATCGCAGGACGGCGGAAACCGTATCGGCAACAGATGCATCGTCGTCGACCACGAAAATCCGGAACCTTGCGTTTGTCACAATGTGGGCCCTACTTCCAGGTGCGCGCGGATTGTCTGTTATGTCAAAGGCCGCCCCGTTGGGATGTTAACCGTTTACGAGATATTCGTCACGTATAAAGTACAGATATCCTAGTCCACATTGACGTGCGTGTTTGTCTGCAACAGACAGTTAGAGGAGGCCGTGCGACGGAACTGATCACGCACGGTTCCGTAACACTCGCAGGCGACATGCTCAAGTCCCTCGCGATTCTTGTACAGCATCGCTGGCGGATTCATACTGCTCCTTTGCCGTGGAACGGCATCTGGATGCGCATATGAACCGCCATCTCTGGAGAGAGATGCGTATTAAGATGTTGAAACCATTGCACCTCAGGCAACCATCGCATTATGTCCGGTATCGTACCGATGGTGTAATAATCCCATCCGAATCAGGTGGGTACGTGTACATCGAGACACAAAGGCGTTCGGTACTGCCCACCCAGGAGGGTCGGCTCGCAGCCTCCCTGGCCCACGAGATCAATAACCCTCTCGATTCGGTCCTGAATCTCCTCTACTTGGTTGAGTCGGAGCACTCGCTCACGGCAAAGGGACAGCGGTATCTGAGGATGGCCGAGGAAGAGGTGCAGAGGGTTGCGCAAATTGCCCATGCGGCGCTGGATTATTTCCGGGAATTCACCCTCCTGACCAGCACGAACGTGCCAGCGCTGATGGACTCCGTTATCGACATTTACAAGTCTCGGTTTGAGGCGCGGGGTATTGGTGTGAACACCCGCTACTGCCTTGAGGGAGATCTGTTCGTCTGCGCCGGACCTTTGCGGCAAGTGTTCTCCAACCTGCTGCTGAATGCGGCTGACGCAATGCCGAAAGGCGGACGACTGTACGTCAGGGCTGCGGTAGCGCGGGAATGGTCGGGAGAGCAGAGACACGGACTGCGGCTGACGGTTGCGGACACCGGCTGCGGGATTGCCGCGGAGAACCTGCGCCGGGTATTTGAGCCATTCTTTACGACCAAGGGTTCCGGCGGCAGCGGTTTGGGACTCTCCCTGGTGAATGATGTGGTGCAGAAGCACGGCGGCTGGCTACGGGTGCGGAGCAGCACTCGGCCGGGACGAAGCGGCAGCGTGTTTTCGATGTTCCTGCCGACCGCTTAGCTTGCCCTGAACGAAACCAGACAAGAACCCCGTAGAGGTGAGGAATGTTGCTTCCCACCTTAGCGCCGAAAGGCGCGGCGCGAAGGTGGGGCACCCGGCAAAATCGATTCGGGCGGAAAAGCTTGGAGCGGCACCAGAGAATTGAGCGGTGCGGGGGTCCTTCACTTCGTTCAGGATGACAGCCAAGGAAAAAGCAAAGCAAAATTCAACTACCACAAAGCAAAGTTCAACTACAACAAAGCAAAATTCAACTGCAATGGCTCAACTTCTTACTTAACCGGAAGATGGAAGAAGCTGCGGAAGTTATCGAGGGCGAGCTGCCCGGTGGCTTCCGGTGCGAGGTTGCGAAGCTGGGCGAAGTGGCGCGTGGTTTCGACGACAAAGGCAGGCTCGTTGCGTTTGCCGCGATAAGGGATGGGAGCGAGATAGGGGCAATCGGTTTCCAGAAAGAAGCGGTCGAGCGGGACCATGGCGGCGGCATCGCGGATGTTCTGGGCCTTGGGGTAGCTGATGTTTCCGGCAAAGGAGAGGATGAAGCCGAGATCGAGCGAAGCCCGGGCCTGCGGGAGGTTTCCGGTGAAGCAGTGCATGACTCCGCCGAGTCCGGTGGGAGTCCACTGCTCGCCGAGGATGGCAAGAAGATCGTCCCAGGCATTGTCACTGTCCAGGCTGGGGCGGCAGTGAATGAGGATGGGAAGCTTTACGGCTGCGGCTAACTCAAGCTGCTGGCGGAAGACTCGCTGCTGCACCTCGCGAGGAGAATAGTCATACCAGTAATCGAGGCCGATTTCGCCGATGGCGAGGACGCGCGGATGCTGGGCGAGGCGCTCCATGGTGGCAAGGTGGGCGGAGGTGAGCAGGCGCGCCTCGTGCGGGTGGACACCGACGGAAGCGTAGATCCAGGGGTAGCGCTCGGCGAAAGGTATGGCACAGGCAAGGTCGTCGGGGCCATCGCCGTTGCCGATGGCGAGCAGCGCGCGGACACCAGCATGGTAGGCGCGCTGGAGAGTGGCATCGCGGTCAGAGGCGAACTGTGAGCCATCGAGATGGGCGTGCGAGTCGAGGAACATAGGTGGCTGAAGAGCAAAATCGATCCTGATTGAAGAGCTTGGAACTGCACGGGCGGTTTGAGCCGTGCGGGGATCCTTCACTTCGTTCAGGATGACACCACAAAAACAAAAAACAGAAGCAGAACAAGATCAACAGCGAAGAACAAGATTCAAGATCAAAAGCCCCATTCTAACCGCAAAAAGCGCGGTTAGAATGGGCCACCCTCCCGCTGAGATCAGCGGTGAGCGGGTGCATCTTACCTTAAGCGGGCACCGTTGGGGACATCTTCGAGGAAGCTGGCAAGGGCGGGCTGGCCTTCTTCGCCGAAAGAGGCGGCGACGATCATGCCTTGCGACTCGATGCCGCGAAGTTTGCGGGGAGCGAGGTTGGCGACGATTACCACCTTGCGTCCTACCAGGGTCTCGGGGGCGTATGCCTTGGCGATTCCGGCGACGATCTGGCGAACTTCGGTGCCGATGTCCACGGTGAGGCGCAGGAGTTTGTCGGCCTTCTCTACTTTTTCGGCGGTGAGGACGGTGCCGACGCGGAGCTCGACCTTGAGGAAATCATCGATGGTGATGTGGGCATCGGCGGGCGCGGGTGGGGCTGGCGCTTCGACGGTGGCGGTTGCAGTGGCTCCAGTCGCGGCGGTGGCTCCGTTGGTTCCGGCGGTTGCGGTCCCGGCGGAGTTCTTACGTTCTTCTTCCATCTGTTGCATCCTTTCAATCGCGCTCTTGTCGGCGCGCGGGAAAACGGGTTCGATCCGGCCGAGGCGGGTGCCTACGTTTAGCTGTCCCCAGCGCAAAGCGTTGAGATCGGTTTTGGCGATATTGCTGAGACCGAGCTGGGTGAAGATCTTCGCGGTGGACTCCGGGATGATGGGATGGGCGAGCACGGTGATGATGCGCAGTGCCTCGGCGGAGGTGTAGAGAATGGTGGCAAGGCGGGCGCGCGCATCGCGGTCGTTTTCTTTTTCCGCTACGGCCCAGGGCTGCGTTTCGACGATGTATTTATCGACGGCGCTGAGCAGAGACCAGAGGCACTCCAGGGCGCGGGAGAACTGGAAGGCTTCAAAGAGACGATTGTACTCGGCGATGGTCTCGCCGGCGAGCTTGGCGATGTCGGCCTCGGCTGCAGTGAACGCGATGGTGGCGCTGGGATAGGGAACCTCTCCTTGGAAGTAACGGCCGATCATCGAAAGCGTGCGGCTGGCAAGGTTGCCGAGGCCGTTGGCAAGATCACTATTGAAGCGCTGCACGAGGGCATCGAAAGAGAACGATCCATCCTGGCCGAAGACGATTTCGCGGAAGAGAAAGTAGCGCAGAGCATCGGCACCGAGAACTTCGAGAATGGTCTCGCTACGCACGATGTTGCCGCGCGACTTGGACATCTTGCTCTCCTCAAAGAGAAGCCAGCCGTGAGCCACGATCTGCTTGGGCATGGGGAGCGCGGCGGCGAGCAGGAAAGCCGGCCAATAGACGCAGTGGAAGCGGACAATCTCTTTGCCGATCATGTGGACGTCGGCAGGCCAGTAATGCTGGTAGCGCTGCTGGTCGGCGGGATCGGGGGAGCCGAAGCCGACGGCGGTGGCGTAGTTGCAGAGCGCATCCAGCCAGACATAGATGACGTGTGCGGGATCGCCGGGAACGGGAATGCCCCAGGAAAAAGTGGTGCGGGAGATGGAGAGATCACGCAGCCCGCCCTTGACGAAGGCGACGACTTCGTTGCGGCGGGTTTCCGGATAGATGAGTCCGGGATTCTCCTCGTAGAGTTTGAGAAGCGGCTCAGCCATGGCCGAGAGCTTGAAGAAATAATTCTCTTCCTGCACGGTTTCGGTGGGGCGACCGCAGACCGGGCAGGGAGTGCCGGGGGTGTTCTCGTCAGCGTAGAGCTCGTCAAAGACGCAATACTGGCCGGTGTAGGAACCCTTGTAGATATAGCCGCGCTCCTGGAGCAGGGCGAACATGGCCTGCACGCCGCGCTTGTGCTCAGGGCTGGTGGTGCGAATGAACTTGTCGTAGCTGATGCCCATGCGATCCCAGAGAGCGCGGAATTCGCCGCTGACCTGATCGGTGAGCTGCTGGGAAGTCTTGCCGGCAGCGGTAGCGGAGCGCTCGATCTTCTGGCCGTGCTCGTCGGTTCCGGTGAGGAAGAACGTGTCATGGCCCAGCATGCGATGGCGGCGGGCAATGGCGTCACAGACCACGGTGGTGTAGGTGTGGCCGATGTGAGGCCGCGCATTAACGTAATAGATCGGGGTGGTGATGTAAAACTTTTCGCGTTGTTCGCTCATACGAATCTCTCAATCAAGACTGAAAACTTTTGGAGGCGTCGCCGGAATTGGCGTTATCAACAGCAGCATTGGCGGAACCAGATGACGCAAGATAGAGGCGCATGGCCTCCTGCAGTACGGTCTTAAGAGGCACGCCAGTGGACTCGGCGATGCTGCGACAGTCCTCGAACTCAGGAGCGCAGTTTACGACCTCCCCTTGCAAGCGACCGAGTTTAACTCGAATTGGCCCCCACGGGGATTGTACGGTGACATGCTCGCGTTCGAGAATGCGACGTTGCTCGTGGCGGATGCGCACGCCGAGGGTAGTGGTCTCGGTGAGCAGGATGCGGGCCATGGTCTCCGCCAGGGCGGGCGCGGCAAGCACGGTGAAGACAATGCCGGGACGGCCTTTTTTCATCTGCACGGGAACGCCGAAAGCATCCAGGGCTCCGGCCGAGAGCAGCTTTTGCTGGACGTAGGAGAAAAGCTGGGGATTCATGTCATCGAGATTGGCTTCAAGGACGGTGATGGAGTCGGCGTTATCTACATCCCAGGTTTGCTCAGAGCTGGGGCACCCGGCGGTGGAGTTCTCCGATTCCCACGTTAGCGCCGATGGGGCTGGCGCGAACGTGGGGCACCCAGCATTTTTTGAGAGCTCGACGGACTCGCCCAGAGACAGACGGACAACGTTGGGGGAGCCAGGGAAGTCGCGGGTTCCAGCGCCGTAGCCGGTGACGGAAAGCGTGATGGGCGGAAGCGGTTCGAAGCGGACATTGAGGGCGCGCAGCAGGGCCGCGCCGGTGGGGGTGAGCAGCTCCTTCTGGATGCCGGAAGAAAAGACGGGCGCGCCTTTTAGAAGCTCGGCGGTGGCAGGAGCGGGAACGGGCAGCACGCCGTGAGCACACTGTACCGTACCGGAGCCGACGTTGAGCGCGGAGCAGTACCAGAGATCGGCGGCGAGGGCTTCAACGGCGACGGCAGAGCAGGCGATATCGACGATGGCGTCTTCGGAACCGACCTCGTGGAAGTGGATGGACTCGGGCGGACGGTTGTGAATCTTGGCCTCAGCCTGGGCGAGCAGTTCGAAGGCTTTGAGGGCGAAGGCCTTCGCGGCAGGGCTGATAGGAGCGTTGGCGATGATCTCCTGGATCTCGGGCAGGCCGCGATGGTTATGGGCGTGAGCGTGAGGATGGGATGGCTTGGGTTCGTGGGAGTGCTCGTGCGGGCCGGCATGAGAGAGCTCATGGAAAACTTCGCGGGGCAGGTCGACGCAGCCGTTGATGATGACATCGACTTTGGTTGCAGCAAGGCCGCCACGCTCGACCCGACGGGAGGCCAGCTCAGCGTTGATGCCGAGGGCACAGGCGACGGCGTGCAGCTTCTCCAAGGGGACTCCGGCGTCCACGGCTGCGCCAAGGAACATGTCGCCACTAATTCCGGAGAAACAATCTAGGAAGGCAATACGCATTACGAATCCGAGGGGCGAATGCCCGAAGTTCCAATATAGGAGCCGGGAAGGATTGGGTCAAACGTGGGCGCGGCTGGAGCAGGGCGCAGAAGGTGTTCCGCACGAGAGCGCGGGTAAGTAGGAATCGGTTTGGCGGCAAAGTTTGAGGCTGCACGGGAGGGCTGAGCGGTACGGGGGTCTTCGAGCCTTTCAGGAAGCCAGTCTCAGAAATCCAGAAGGGACAGAACCGGGCTTTGCGCTTTGGATAAAAGATAAAATCCTTGCAGGAATCGGTTTCCAAAGCAGCGGAAGCCCGATAAAATTAGACTGAATCACAGTATTCCCGTTCCATAGATCATCTTAAAAATCTTACGCCTGCAGGTAGTAGCCACCTGGTCCAGCCGGAGTGTCTGCCGCCGAGCGGTATATCAGGGACCATCTATGTCCGCATCACAAGAGCAAGTCGGTCTGAAGCCGAAATATGCCAACCCCGCACCGTTGGGGCTCGCTGGCTTCGCGCTTACAACCTTCATTTTGAATCTACACAATGCCGGTTTTATCGGCATCGGCGCGGCCCTGACATTGGGGCTGTTCTATGGCGGTCTGGCGCAACTGGTTGCCGGTTTCCTGGAGTTTTGCACCGGCAACACCTTTGGCATGACCGCGTTCGGCTCCTACGGAGCGTTCTGGATCGCGCTGGCAAGCACGGTTCTGATGGAGATGAACCACTGGATCGCTGCCGATGCTTTGCAGGGCTGGTTACTAGCGACGCTTGGAGCTTGGACGCTGTTCACCTTCGTCCTTTGGATCGCCACCTTCCGGCATAACAAGGCCCTGGTTTGGGTCTTCAGCACGCTGCTGATTTTGTTTGTCCTGCTTGACATTCATGTCTGGACGGGCAGCAAGCTGATGGGCGTCATCGCAGGTTGGGAGGGGATGTTCTGCGCCCTGACCGCCTGGTACCTGATGGCGGCAATCGTGATCAATGACTCTTTTGGCCGCGAAGTTCTGCCGGTGGGATCGCTGGAGAGAGCAGAGCCGCAAATGAAGAGAGCTTTGGCTCACGCAGCCAGAGATTAAACCCATGCCTGAGTAAAATCCCACCCTCACCACACGGCGAGGGTGGGAGTACATTCCGTTGTTCTTGAAACTCGGTGTCCTTGCGAGTGACGGCGAAAGAAGAATCGAGCGCTGGCAGAAGAGCTTGAGGCCGCGCCGGAGATGCCGACCGCACGGGGATCCTTCACTTCGTTCAGGATGACACCTCAAACAAAATACATGCCTCTCCAGTGCTTCACGCGCCCGTTAAAAGCACAGGCAGGTATATCGACTCTGGAACACCTCCAGGAAAGCTTTGAAAGCTTTTGTTTTCGCGGCTATGATCTCTACATGATTCACGAGATTCTTTCGGTTGGTCCGCTGCAGTGCAATTGCTCGATCCTGGGCGATGAAGTGTCGCATGAGGCGATGGTGATCGATCCCGGTGCGGATGTTTCCGAGATACTCGCCATTGTGGCGCGCCACGGGCTGCAGGTGAAGCAGATCGTGGTGACACACGCACATCTGGATCACATTGGCGGCGCGATGGCGTTGAAGGCGGCGACCGGCGCGCCGATTCTGCTGAATGAAAATGACGCCGAGCTGATGGCCATGCTGCCGATGCAGGCGCAATGGCTGGGAATGAAGGATCCCGGCAGGGTTGATATCGACGGCAATCCGAAGGGCGGCGACAAGATATCGGCGGGCTCGCTGAGCGGTGAGGTACTGCTGACGCCGGGGCACACCGAGGGCTCGATCTGTCTCTACTTTGAGCCGGAGAAGAAGTTGATTGCGGGCGACACGCTGTTTGCGGGGTCAATTGGACGCACCGATCTGCCGGGCGGGAGTTTCGAGAAGATTCTGCGCTCGCTGCACACCAAGGTGCTCGAACTGCCCGACGACGTGATCGTGATTCCGGGACATGGACCGCTGACTACGATCGGCGAAGAGCGCGAAGCGAATCCGTTTCTGCAGAAATAAATAAAATTATGCGCGGCGAAGTCCCGGCAGAGTCTCCTCCGCCGGGATTGGACTGGAGCGCTTTCAGGATTGGTGTGTCCGTCATTATCATCGCCGGGAAAAACGCCCGGCTGCTTTGCCGGATACACCTTCCGCGATTCCGGTCTATGCGGCGCGAGTCGTGGATCGGGTCGCGAAATCAGCGATGGTTGGTTCAACCAGCTTCTCAAAATCGCTGTAGGCAAGTTGAATGAGCTCGAGGTGCGAGCCGGCGTTGAAGGCAATCTCCTTGTCGCGGGTCAGCGATGTGTCCACATAGACGCGGAGACCGTACAGGTTTCCGAATGGCGGCATAGCTCCCACCTCGCAATCCGGAAAGCGGTCCTTGAACTCGCGCTCACTGGCGAGCGAAACGTCTGCACTGTTGGTGAGCTTCGCGAAGGCTGCAAGATCTACTTGTCTGGATGCAGGCAGAACGGCCATGCAGAGTTCGCCATCTTTCTTCAGCATGACGGTTTTGGCCAGTTCATTGCCCGAGATATGAGCACTCGCGGCGACACCCTGGGACGTATAGGTCTTGCTGTGGGTAATCACGATGTACTTGACATGGTTCTCGTCAAGAAACTGTCTGAGCTTCTGGATGGGCATAGAACCTCCGGCCGTGCGCGGTTGGGGGCTGCGCGAGGTGCGTACCGGTGACGCACCGGGTAGCTGACAGGTCTTCCAGCTTCCGAAGACAGCGTGCATTCTACAACTCAAACCGATCAGAATCACGCATTTCAAGGCCCTAGCAAAAGAAAAATCCCCGCCGCAGCGGGGACGTTTCAGTACTGAAATGTCACTTTGCCGGGACGGTCTTCACCGGAGCGGGCTTGCTGTTGTCAAGGACCGAGCCGCTGCCGCCGCCATGGCGGGTGGAGATGATGGCCAGAGTGAACGAGGTGAGCATGAAGATGATGGCCGCCCCGGTGGTGAACTTGGTGAGGATGTTGGCTCCCGCACGCGGTCCGAAGGCCGTCTGGCTGCCCAGTCCTCCGCCGAAAGCTCCAGCGAGATCGGCGCTGGCACCGCTCTGCAGCAGAACAACCGCGATCAGGAACAGGCATACGATAACGTGAACGATAGTGACCAGAACGAGAAGCATGCTTTTCCTTCCCGGCGAGTACGCACGCCGGATAATTCTGAACTTCTAAAATTTTAACCTGCCTGGGACGATTTGGAAAATTCCACTCAGGCTGGGCTTGCCAAGGAGAATGTATGGTGCGGAAGGCGGGACTTGAACCCGCATGCCTCTCGGCGCCACCCCCTCAAGATGGTGTGTCTGCCAATTCCACCACTTCCGCACTGCCCATCGCTGCGAACGCGCGGGCTTGCGCCCGGGCCACAACGATGCATTAGTTTCCAAGGAACGTTTACAGAGGCAGATTGAGTATAACAAACTCGGCGGGATTGGGAAGCTTTGGCGGGCCGGGATCAAACAATTACTGTGGAATTCCGGCCGCTACCAAGCGGTGCGGCCGGAACTCGGACTTACACTACCACTGCACGATTTTCACAAACGACTCAGGCTTGAGACTGGCGCCGCCGACCAGCGCGCCATCAATTTCCTCCTGCGAGAGCAACTGGTGGGCGTTTTCCGGCTTGACGCTTCCGCCGTACAGGATGCGAAGCTGCTGGGCAAACTCTTCGCCGAAGACGTTGGTTGCTTCCTGGCGGATCATCTGGTGAGCTTCATTGGCCATTTCAGGGGTTGCCGTGAGGCCGGTGCCGATGGCCCAGACCGGTTCATATGCAACGGCCATCTTGGCTGCTTTGCGGGCGGAGATGCCGCTGAAGGCACGCGAGCACTGGCGGCGCAGCACGTCTCCGGTGACTCCGGCTTCGCGCTCTTCCTTGACTTCGCCGACACAGACGATGGGGGCGAGTCCGGCTTCGAGCGCGACTTTGAGGCGGCGATTGACGGTGTCATCGGTTTCGCCAAAGTACTGGCGGCGCTCCGAGTGGCCGAGGATGACCCACTTGCAGCCGGCTCCGATCAGCATTTCGCCGCTGATCTCGGCGGTGAACGCGCCTTCTTTTTCCCAGTACATGTTCTGCGCGCCGACCTCGATGTCGGTACCGTCAGCGATTGCGACGACTGCGTCGATGTCCACGTAGGGAGGACAGATTACGATTTGGTCGCGGGTGTGGCCGGCCACCAGGGGCACGAACTCTTCCATAAACCGACGCGACTGTTCCGGGGTTTTGTACATCTTCCAATTGGCTGCAATGATCTTCTTGCGACTCATGTTCGCCTCATATGTTTTTAAGGAATAATTTCATTGTTTGCGATGGTTGCGAAACTCCAGCGGGAGGCATTGCGCCGCCGCTGTTCGTCTTTTGCGGCCTGTAGAAATACGGACAGCATATCAGGACTGTACAACACAAAGCGTACATGGTGTACGCTGCGCGCTTTGCTTAACTCATCGACTACAGTACATACCGCGACGGCCGCAGCGGCCTCAGCCGGATATCCGTACACTCCGGTGGAGATGGCGGGAAAGGCCACGGAGTGCAAACCGAGGCGGTCGGCAAGGCGCAGCGAGTTGCGGTAGGCGTTGGCCAGGATGCCACTCTCGCCCTTCATGCCGCCATGCCAGACCGGGCCCACGGTGTGAATTACAAAGGCGGCCGGCAGTTCTCCGCCGGTGGTCTGGACGGCTTCGCCGGGTGGCAGGTGTCCGTGGCGTGCGACAATTTTTCGGCACTCTTCAAGGATAGCGGGACCTCCGGCCTCATGGATTGCTCCATCGACGCCGCCGCCGCCCATCAAACTGGAATTTGCCGCGTTGACGATGGCGTCGGTGGTCTGCTCCGTGATGTCGCCAGCCTCGAAGAAGATCTGCGCGCCTTCTCCGAGGTCGAGCCGAACGATATTTTTCACGATTTGTTAGTCAGCGCTTCCACGCCGGGCAGTTTCTTGCCTTCCAGGAATTCCAGCGAAGCGCCGCCTCCGGTACAGATGTGCGTGATCTTTTCGGCCACGCCAGCTTTACGGATTGCCGCCACGCTGTCGCCTCCACCGACAATCGAGGTTGCTCCAGGATTGTCAGCCACGGCTTCGGCAATCTTCGTGGTGCCTTTGCTGAACTGGTCGAACTCAAAGACGCCCATGGGGCCATTCCAGACGATGGTGCGTGCGGTGACAATCTCCTCGGTGAACAACTCGACGGTTGCGGGACCGATGTCGAGCGCCATCTTGCCGGAGGGAATGGGCTGGCCTTCGGGGATGATGGTGGCTACGGCGGTTGGGTCGAACTTGTCGGCGACGACGTGGTCCACGGGAAGCAGCAGACGGACGTTCTTCTGATTGGCTTCGGCGATCAGTTCGGTCGCCAGCTGAATTTTGTCGGCTTCCAAGAGGGAATTGCCGATCTCTTGGCCTTGGGCTTTCAGGAAGGTGTAAGCCATGCCACCGCCGATGATGACTGCGTCCACCTTGGGCAGAAGATTACGAATGACGCCGATTTTGTCACTGACCTTGGCGCCGCCGAGGATCGCCAGATAAGGCTTGGCCGGATTTTCGGTGGCTTTGGTCAGGTATTCCAGTTCGCGCTCCATGAGCAGGCCGGCAGCGCTCTTGGCGACAAAGTGGGTCACGCCCTCGGTGCTGGCATGGGCGCGGTGCGCGGTGCCAAAGGCGTCATTGACGTAAACATCCCCGAGACATGCCAACTGCTTGGCAAAGGCCGGATCGTTGTTCTCTTCTTCGGGGTGGAAGCGGACGTTCTCCAGCAGAAGGGTCTGGCCACGCTCCAACTGGTTGGCCATCTCCATGGCCTGCATGCCGATGCAGTCGGGCGAGAAGCCGACGTTGTGACCTCGTCCCATGCGCTCATCGAGCAGGATGCGCAGGCGCTCGGCCACCGGCTTGAGGCTGAAGGCCGGGTTGGGCTTGCCCTTGGGGCGGCCGAGGTGGGAGAGAAGAATCAGCTTGGCACCGTGACGCAGTGCGTACTCAATTGTGGGCAGCGTCTCGCGGATGCGTGTGTCATCGGTGACGCGGCTGTTATCGAGCGGAACGTTGAAGTCCACTCGCATCAAAACTCTTTTGTTGTTTAATTGCAGGTCGCGGATCGAAAGCTTGGCCATGGCGTGCCTACCTAAGTGATTCGTTACTGCTGATGATTTCCAACGTATGCAAGTGAAACGGGTTGGAGGTCATCCAACCCGTTCTAGTCTTACAGTCCCTTTTCACCCAAGAACTTGATCAGGTCTTTAACGCGATTGCTGTAGCCCCATTCGTTGTCATACCAGGCAAAGGTCTTGACCAGATTTCCAGCGATGACGCGAGTCAGTTTTGCGTCCACGGTCGAGGATGCCGGATCGCCCTTAAAGTCAGAGGAGACCAGCTCTTGCTCTTCGTAGTTCAAGTAACCCTTGAGGGGGGCAGCCTTGCTGGCGGCCTTCAGGGCAGCGTTCACCTCTTCCACGGTTACGCTGCGGCCGACTTCGCAGACCAGGTCGACGGCAGATACGTTGGGAGTCGGGACGCGAACTGCGAAGCCATCCAACTTGCCCTTCAGTTCGGGAATAACCAGGTAAATTGCCTTGGCAGCGCCGGTCGAGGTGGGAATCATCGACAGCGCGGCTCCGCGGGCGCGGCGGAGATCGGAGTGCGGGAAGTCCAGGATCACCTGATCATTGGTGTAGCTGTGGATGGTGGTCATGGAGCCTGAGACGATGCCAAAGCTATCTTGCAGAACCTTTGCCACCGGAGCCAAGCAATTGGTGGTGCAGGACGCATTGGAGATGATGTTGTGCTTCGCCGGATCGTATTTGTCCTGGTTGACGCCAAGCACGATGGTGATATCTTCATTGGTCGCCGGAGCCGAAATGATGACCTTTTTCACGCTTCCGCGCAGGTGCTTTTTGGCATTGTCCGCATTGGTGAAATGGCCGGTCGATTCGACGACGACCTGTACGCCCAACGACTCCCAATCCAATGCCGCCGGATCTCTCTGGGCAAAGACCTTGACCTTTTTGCCGTCCACGACGATGGCGTCTTCTTCCGCATGGATACAAGACTTGAGATTTCCGAGGATCGAGTCATACTTGAGCAAATGCGCCAGGGTCTTCGGGCTGGTCAGATCGTTGACAGCGACGATTTCGATATTCGGATCGTTGAGTGATGCACGGAAAACATTGCGGCCAATACGGCCAAAGCCATTAATACCAACTTTAATTGACACTCTTGCCTCCAGTTCGACAACGCTCTTCATAATAGCTTTTACAGCAGTTAGAGATGCTAGCACCGCATTCTTGCCCGAGTAAACCATCAAGCGCAAACTGGTCGCTGAAAAGCGAAGGTTCGGTCCCACAATGTACCGCGGATGGGCGCGGTACGATTCCGCCTTAGCCGCGCAAAGAGGGGCTTCGAAGCTGGGATACTCGGTCGAGAGGCGCTTCCGGGGCGAGAAAAAAATGGGGGAGTTCGAAATATTTTGCGATGAAGAACAAAGAGCAAAAGTCGATAGTTGGAAGTGCCCCCGAGGCCGCACGGGAGTTAACCGGTGCGTGAATCCTGCACTTAGCTGGAGATGACGAATTACGATTCAGGAGCGGGAGCCGCGGTGGTAATGGAAGCCGCCGCGAAAATTCACATACGGGACTCGCCCGAACTCGCGGGACGTGGTATAAGTCCCATATGCGCAGATGGATGCGCGATCGCGTGAAGCGTCGCAATCAGAAAAATAAGAATCCGCAGCAGTCCGACGAACCACAGCAGGGGCAAGCGCCGCTCCAGCCGACATTTCTTGACCGGGAACTCTCCTGGGGAGAAGCCGGCGATGAGCGCGCGGATGCTCCCGCAGAGACCATACCGCAGCCGGTGTACGAGGCCCAGCCCGAAAAAGATCCGTTCGACAGCGATGTGGAGAGCGCGTCCGGGGCTGGCGCTGGACGTCGCGAACGTTCGCGACGCCGAGGCCGTGGTGGACGTGGGCGCAATCGCACCGATCAGCAGCAAAAGGCGGCGCAGGCGTCGGCCAATGTTCCGGGGCTGCCGATCGCTCCGGGGCAGGCAACGGGCGAAGCTGCGGAAATTGACGAACCGGCCGAACCAGAGACCGGCACCGAAGCTCCGGAAGCGGAGGCCGCCGATGTCACGCCTCGAAAAGCGGAAGCGCCCAAGGGCAAAAAGGGCGCAGTGGTACTGGCGATTGGGCTTCCGGGCTCCGGAAAAAGTTCCTGGTTCAAGCGTCATAACATCATTCCGCTATCCAGCGATCTGGTGCGCGGATTGCTTTTTGATGATGCCACCGAGCAGCGTTTTCAGGACCTGGTCTTCTCCTCGCTGCGTTCGCTGTTGCGCGCGCGCCTGATCGCAGGCCGGCCGATGAATTTCATCGATGCCACCAACCTCTCGCCGAAAGAGCGCCATAGCTGGATCAAGATGGCGCACGACTTTGGCTATGAGGCTCATGCCGTGTTCTTTGATGTGCCCACCGAGGTTTGCATGGAGCGCAACCGCAAGCGTCTTCGGAATGTGCCGGATGAAGTGATGTTGCGCATGGCGCAGAAGCTGCGGCCACCAAAGTTCGACGAGGGGTTCGCCAAGGTGCTTGTGGTTCGGCTGAAGAGCAAGAAAGGTGCGGAGATCGCACCGGCGGCTGATCCGACACCGCCGGATTCGTCACCACAAGACGAAGATCAGGACTAGAGCACTTTCAGGATTGGTGTGTCCGTCATTATCATCGCCGGGAAAAACACCCGGCTGCTTTGCCGGATACACCTTCCGCGATTCCGGTCTAAAAGCTTTGAGATACCGAAAGAGCGCGGGGTAAGAACCCGCGCTCTTTCTTGCAACGAGAACAAAAGAATCGTTTGCTGGCTGCAGCTTATGGACTGCAGCTTATGGACTGCAGCTTATGAAACCAGGCGAATGCTTCCTTGATTTGGGATTCGCGCGGGCTGGGCTGCGGGCAGGCAGATGGTGAAGTGAGTGCCGTGGCCGTCTTCCGCGGTGGTACTGCGAACGTGAATTGTGCCGCCGAGCTTCTCCACGATATTGTGTGAAATCCAGAGGCCGATCCCGAGTCCCTTTTCGCCCTTGGTGGTAACGAACGGCTCGAAGATTTCCTCCAACTTCTCCGGCTTGATTCCGGTGCCGGTGTCGGAAAAGATCAGCTTCACATCCTGGCCCTCGGTGAAAACTTCCAGCGAGAGAGAGCCGCCCCGGGGCATGGCGTCAATGGCATTCGAGATGAGGTTGGTGAAGACCTGGCGCAGTTCTCCCGGAGAAGCGTCCACCATCGCTTTGGCGTCGTAATGGCGCTCTATACGAATGTGTGCCTCGTCGATCTGGCGGTGGAAAGATTCGAGGGAGGCATCGACCAATTCGGAGGCATTGATGATTACGCGCTCGCCGGTGCGATGCGGGGCCAGGGTCTCCTTGGCAATGGTAGCCAGCCTGTCCACCTCTTTCTTTGCCGAGTGGAGGAGTGCTTTGGAGTCTGCGCTCATCTCCGGCTGCGAATTGAGGATGAAGAGAATATCGGTCAGCGAGGCCAAGGGGTTGTTGATCTCGTGGGCAAGACTGGCGGAGAGGCGTCCGGTGGCGGCCAGCCGTTCGGAGCGGCGCAGGGCTTCCTCCAGTTGTGCGTTCAGCTTCTTGATCTGCGATTCGGCCTTCTTGCGCTCGGAGACGTCGCGGATGGCGGCGGTGACGACAATGCCTTCAGGGGTTCGCATCGGGCTCAGGGAGATCTCCACCGGGAACTCCGAGCCGTCTTTGTGCAGGCCGAACAACTCCAGACCGACGCCCATGGGGCGGGGCCGTGGATCGTGGAAGAAATCATCGCGGTGCCCTGAGTGGTACTGGCGGTAACGCTCGGGAACCAGGGTTTCGATTCGCTTGCCGACGAGTTCAGAGCGCTCGTAGCCAAAGAGCCGCTCGCTCTCTTTGTTGACGAGGAGGATGCGGCCTTCACTGTTGACAATCGCCATGCCGTCGGGCGCGGACTCTAAAAGTCCGCGAAAATATAGCTCGCTGCGTCGCACGGCTTCTTCGTCACGCTTACGCTGCATGGCCGTTGCAATGATGTTGGCGACCGAGCGCATGAAGTTGACATCATCCGGCCCGAAGCTGCGGCTTGCCGAACTGTAGGCGCCCAGCACGCCAAAGGGGCCATCGTGTCCGGGGATGTGAACCGTGATGCCGCTGCGGATCTTATGAGCTTCCAACAGCGAAGAAGGGACGAACGGGGTGTCCGAGGCGTAGTCCTCAATGACGACCCGCCGTTGGGTCAGGAAAGTGTATCCAGCCTGGTGCTCACGGTTTACAGGAATGACGGCGCTGCCGACGCTTCCGGGCTTCCAGCCAACTCCAGCACACAAGAGGAACTGATTCTCCGACGTCTGGAACTCGAGCACCTCGCAGTAACGGAACTGGAGGATCTCGGCGACAAGTCCTACGGAGTTTTCCAGAATCCCGGCCAACTCACCGCTCTGAAGCGCAAGTTGGCTCAGTTCTGCGAGAGCCGATTGTTGTTTCGTTCTGCTGTCCGTGGTAGCCTCCGGCTCTGGTTCGCTTCCGGCATTAGAATTGGCCATTAGAATCGAATTCTCCAGCTCAAATTCTTCTTGGGATTCGACGACACGAAATTTCCTGCTAAGTATGATGCCAAAGCCGAGTGTCACGGTGGGGTATGCAAATAAATAGTGTATGGCTGAATTTTTCATACAACCTGAGGCCGTAGTTCACTTTGCGATTCCGTAACCTTTGCGTTACAGATCACTCCGTCACCGGCATCCAATTCTGTCAGGCGAGTTGCTTTGCGAGGTACTCCGATGCGTGTGTTTTTGGCGGTGTTGCTTTCGACCCTGGCGGCAGCGCAGCAGGCGCCTGATGTGAATGTGCCCCAGACAATTAACCGATCCCCGGTGATGGTGAATCCGCGGGTGGCCCCGGTGACCGCGCCTACGGTGCAACCGATTGCGGCATCCTCACCCAACGCCGAGGCGTACACCTTGGCGGCGGGAACACGGATTGCGGTGGTTCTGAAACATGCCATCTCCACCAAGAGCGCGCGGGAGAACGATCCGGTTTACGCTGAAACCTCGTTCCCGGTAGTTTCGAACGGCCACGTCGTCATTCCCGCCGGGACCTATGTTCAGGGTGTGATCCAACGCTCGCAGCGTCCGGGCCGGGTGAAGGGACGCGGGGAACTGGTGATTCATTTCAACACCTTGATCTTCCCCTCCGGCTACACTCTGTTGCTTCCCGGCGCGATTGACAACGTCCCCGGCGCGGAGAAGACCGAAATGAAGGACAAGAAAGAAGGGACCATCGAAAGCCAGGGCACGAAGGGTAAGGATGCGGGAACCGTTGCCACTACCGCGGGTGCCGGAGCGGCTCTGGGCGCAGTGGTTACGGGCGGCGCCAAAGGAGCGGGAATCGGCGGATTGCTGGGCGCAGGAGCGGGACTAGCGTCGGTTTTGCTAACTCGCGGCCCGGATGTACGTATCGAGAGCGGCACCCTGGTCGATATGGTACTGGAGCGTCCGATCATCGTGGAACACGATCGCGAGGTCAAGAACTGATACACAGCTTCGCTGATTTGAATCTTCAAGTTGTGTGCGAGACGTGAACTGTTACTTTAACTGAAACAGCGCGTTCACGTGAGCTGTCATCGTGACCATTGCGGGAGTAAATTCCTCAATGGGAGAGGCACCAGCGTTGGCCTTGGCCTCCATCCGCATCATGGGACGTGGCTGCGGAACAAAATCGTTCGCATCCACCGAGGCGTAGATCATGGCACCCAGCGTCCGGCCTGCGGCGCGGGCGAGGACTTCGGCATTGCGATGGGCGGTGCGGTAAGCATCCTCGACCGCCTTGGCTTTTGCGGCCTCGATGTTTTCGAGGGTGTAGCTAAGGCTGAGCGCATCGGTGGTGTCGACCTGCGAGAAGCTGTCGATGATGGGGCCGAGCTTGCTGAAATCGTGAACTTTGATGGTGACATGACTGTTGATTTGGAAGCCCACCAGTTTGCGCTTGGCCTCCCACTTATAGACCGGAGTCATGGAGAAGGAGCCGATTTCGGCATCCTTGGGCTCGATGCCATGGTCGCGCAGTATCTGGCGGATTCTCTGGGCCGAATCCTGTGCCTGGGCGTAGGCGGCTTTCAACTCGGTTTGCTGGACGGAGATGGAGAACTGCACGAGTGCGGTGTCTGGGGCGCTCTGAAATTTTCCTTCCCCACCCGTCCAAACGGTGTCTGGAGTGATGGGGTTTGGCTGCGCCATGGCGGCGGCAGCGAGGATCACCAGCGGTGCAATCCATAGAATTCTCAGGCGGCTCATCGTTCTCCTTGCACAGAAACAGCCGGGGAAGGCACAGGCCGTTTTAAGATTGGAACTCGAAGGTAACATCCTTTCAGTTGCGGGCAATGTTTTTTGTGTTGCTACGCGGGGGGAATTGGAGAAAGATGTGAGACAAAGGAGCGGTCGATGAACCTACGCAAGTGGAGCATACCATTGGCGTTTGTAGGACTGGGCGGGCTGGGAGCGATACTGTTCTCAGAACGTGGACGGAAGCTGATTCGCGCGGCGGCAGGGTGCTTGCAGGCAACGCCGGGACGGCTGCTGGCCTGGAATGACTCAGCCCAGGAGGAACTCAATCATATTCAGCAAGCTGTGAAAGAAGTCGAGCAATCATTAGGAACTCATATGGCGCAGTAGCTGCATTCCAACGCAATGAAAGCTGAATGAACCGGCGTTCTGTACGCCGGTTTTGCTTTTCTGCGCAACTGCACCGGCAACGGGTGCGCGCCGATGGATGGCGCTGCGGCCGCGGGCGCAGCCTTTATCCGGCCAGGGAATCGATGCGGCGCGCCATCTGGAAATCCTTCTGGGTGAGGCCACCGGCGTCATGGGTGGTGAGCGTGAGGGTGACGCGGTTGTAAACGATCCGGATATCGGGATGGTGTTGTTCCTCTTCGGCGATTTCGGCCACTTTGTTCACGAAGATCATGGCGTCGACGAAGTTTTGAAATGTGAGGAGGCGCTCAATCTGATTGCCTTGCAAGGTCCAATGACCGAGCTTCTGCAGTGCCTCGGCCACCTGTTGTCTTTCCAGTTTGACTGCCATCGGCATGCTCCTTCCTGTCCAACGGGCCCTGTCGGAAAGATGCTGACTTAGAGATGCTCACTATAGCAGAAGCGTTCATTTTGAGAGTTGATTGTGTTGTGCAGCTCTTGCCATACGGAGGAGGGAATCGAGAGGAAGGCATCGACGACAAATGGATCAAACTGCCGTCCCGACCACGCGGCAATCTCGTCGCGGGCAGCTTCCACGCTGCGGGCGGCGCGATAGGGGCGGTCCGATGTGATGGCGTCCAAGGTATCGGCAACGGCGAAGATTCGGGCTCCGAGGGGAATTTCCTTGCCCTTCAACTGACGCGGATATCCGGTTCCATCCCAGTGTTCCTGATGGGCATAGACGATTTCGGCGGCTTCGGCGAGGAATGGAATCTTCTTCAGCATTCGATAGCCGAGGTAGCTGTGCTCCTGCACAACATCTTTTTCTTCGCCATTGAGAGGATACGGCTTGCGGAGGATGGCATCAGGAATTGCCATCTTTCCGATATCGTGCAGGAAGGCACCACGGGCCAGAGCGCGCAGGGTCTGCTGATCGAGCCCCATGGCGCGGGCAATTTGGATGGTGAAGGCGGTGACGCGTTTGGAGTGGCCCTCGGTTTCCGCGTCTTTCAGATCCAGGGCATCGCCCAATGCTTCGAGGGTGACGTCGTAGGAGCGTTCCAACTCGGCGATGGTCTCGCGAAGCTCCTTGGTGCGCTGGTCTACCAGGGCTTCCAAGTTGGACTGATAGGTGCGATTTTCTACCCGTAGACGGTTGGCTTCCAGAGCGCGCCGCACCACGGCAAGCAGTTGCTCTCGCTCAAATGGCTTGAGGAGGTAGTCGTAAGCTCCATTGCGGATCGCCGCCAGCGCCACGGATATATCGTGCACGGCGGTGACCATCACCACGGGTATGTCCTGATATTTCAGTTTTATGACTTCCAGCAGGCCGATGCCGTCTAACTCCGGCATCATGAGATCGGTCAGTACGAGCTGAAAGTTGCTGTCGCGGCCGAGGATGGCCAGCGCCGCGACTCCAGAGCAAGCTTGCTCGCACTGATAGGAGGCGTTTTGCAGCATGGAGCAGACGATTTCCCGGATCGGTTCTTCATCATCCACCACTAGAATTCGCTCGACCCGCATGGAATTCGCCTCACGACCTACGCAAGCTTCTCTCGATTGGATGCTGATGTTATTGTACTCGCAAAGCTAACATCCCACACCCTGCACAATACCTGAGTACATCGTGAACCATGGTGTGGTATACAGCAAGAGAAGAACAATGACTCACGTTACCAACGTAAGCTGGCTCGGCATTCCTGCGGTGGCGGCCTTATTGCCCATGGGGCAGTGGGCGATGGCGTTTGGCGCATTGTTTGCTGGTCTGCTGGTCTATATCGGATTTCGCGAGCGCTATCTGTTCCTCTGGCTGGGCGGGTGGATATGCCTCCTGCTCAGCCGGGGAGCAATGAGCGCCACGGCGCTGGCGGGCAATAGTGCTGCTCCGGAGCTGGGCAAGATTCTTTTTGTCCTCGCGGTTATGTTGCTTTCCGCGTCGGCGCTCTATTACACGGATGCACGCCGCTTCCTAGTATGGATTGGAATTCTGGGCTCGCTGGAATTAGGCGTGGTGGCCGTGCAGGCGATCTGGTTCCCGTCTTCGTTCGCCCTGCTGCTGTGTTTTCAGATACTGTACCACGCCATCGCCCTGCTGGCGGCGGTGCGCCTAGCCGTGTTTGCGATGGGGCGCATGGAGCTTGGCCCCTTGCTGTTTGGGCTGGCCCTGTTGTTGCTGCGCTCCGATGCGCGGCTCGGTGGAGTAGAGCTGTCTGGCGCATACGCGTTCTGCAGCGAAGGGCTGCTCCGGCTCAGCATCTTGCTGGTGGTACTGGACGAGTCGCGGGTGCGAGCGCGGCGGCTGGAAGTGATGAACGCAATCACCGCCGTGGCGGTGGAAGCTCGCGATTCCAGCGGCATAATGCTGACCGCGATGAACCAACTGTGCCGCCTGTACGGCGCCAAGTTTGCATGGTTCCAATTGTTGGAGGGTGAGGATCTGGTTCTGAAGGAGCATGTCGGGCTTCCTGAATGGATCACCCGGTCTCGCCTCAGGGTGTCTCGGTGCGAGAGCGCTATCTTGCCGTTGCTGGCAGGAGCCGAGATCACCCGGGTCAACGTCCAAAGCTTGACTGCGGGGCTTCGAGATGATCTGGAGCGGGCTGGGATGAAATCCCTGGTTCTGGTTCCGGTGATGGGCAAGACGGCTCAGGTGGGCGTTCTCGCTTTTGGTTTGACAGGTTGGCGCTCGTTCACCTCGGAGCAGCTCCGCTTTCTGACGGCCACGGCGAATCAGTTGGGCATGGCAGGGGAAACCCTGCGGATGTTCGAGCGCGTTTTGCACTCGCAGCGACAGTGGCTCTCGACCATTGATTCGATCGACGACTACATCCTAGTGCATGACGCCGAGCCGCGAGTGCTACGGATGAACCTGGCGCTGGCGCGCCGTCTCGGGCGCTCGCCGAAGGAGCTGAACGGCCAGCCGCTGGCCTCGGTTCTGCCGAACGCGGCGTCGGGCTGTCCGTACTGCCTGTTGGGGAAACAGATCAACAGCGAAGTCTCCGATCCATGCTTCGGCGGATATTCATTGATCTCCACCTCCTCGTATGTTGAGGATCAGGGCGTGGCCGGCACGGTCCACGTGATTTGTGACCGGACTGAACGGCGCGCCGCAGAAGAGCGCTACCGGCTACTGTTTGAATCGGTGCAGGAGGGCGTGTTCGTCTCGACGCCGGGGGGAAAGCTGCTGGACTACAATGCCGCCTTTGCCTCGATGCTTGGCTATGAAGTTCGCGAGGAGATGCGCGGCATCGACATCGGCAAGGAGCTCTTCCTGAGCCCGGAGCAGCGCGCGGCATATTCGGAGGATATGGAGAGGCAGGGCTATCTGCACAACTATGAGATTGCGCTGCGTCGCAAGGACGGCCGGGTGGTTACCCTGATGGAGAACAGCTTCGCCTCGCGGGACGCGCAAGGGAAGATCGAGCGCTATCAGGGGTTTCTGTTGGACATCACGGAAAAGAAACGGGCCGAAGAGGATATGAAACGGCGCAACCGCGAACTCGGGGCGCTCAATGCCATGGCGACGATGGCGACACAGACCTTCGACCTCGACCAGATTCTGCGAAACACGCTGGACTGGACCACCGAACTCTACGGGCAACACTGCGACATTCTGCTACTGGACACGGAGTCCGGCCGGGTGATGCGGAGCGGAACCAGCCGGTGCGAAAACCGGCATGAGGTACTCGACGGACTGCGGCGGCTGCTGGAAGAGGATCTGGCGGACTATATCGTGCGGGTGCACAGCGAAATGGTGACGGAGCAGGATTTGGCACGGCTGCCGCAGGCCGCGCAGTCATGGATCACGCAGCACGGCTATGAGTCCTTTGTTGCGGTGATGATGTACTCGCAGCGCAAGACTCTGGGAGTGCTTCTGATCAGCAGCCCGAACAAGAATCAGTTCACTGAGACCGATCGCAATCTTGCTATCGCCGTCGCGCGCCAGCTCGGAAACTCTCTGGAAAAGGTATTGCTCTACGAGGAAACGGCGCATGCGTATGACAACCTCCGCAACGCGCAAGAGCAACTGCTGCAGAGCGAGAAAATGTCAGCCGTCGGCCAGCTCATTTCCGGGGTGGCGCACGAGCTGAACAATCCGCTTACGGCGGTTCTGGGCTATGCGCAGTTGCTGGAAACAGAACCGATCGGGGAGCGCGCGCAGGACTATGTGCGCAAACTCTACAAGCAGACGCAACGCACCCATCGGGTGGTGCAGAACCTGCTCTCGTTCTCACGTCAGCGCAAGCCAATTCAGTCGCAGGTGGATTTGCGGAGGACGGTGGAAGATACGCTGATGCTGCGCGAATCCGATCTGAAGCTGAACAACATCCTGGTAGAGAGGAACTACGATCCTGACCTGCCGTTTATCACCGGAGATGCGCATCAACTGGAGCAAGTTTTTCTGAACATTATCAACAACGCCGTGGATGCGATTATGGATAGCTCCCAGAGCGGCAGGCTGATGGTGCGGATTTTTTCGGAGGACGACCGGGCCTGCATCGAATTCCGAGACACTGGTCCGGGGCTGGAGGACAGCAAGAGGATCTTCGATCCGTTCTACACCACGAAAAAAATCGGCAAAGGCAGCGGGCTTGGGTTATCCATCTGCTACGGCATTGTGAAAGGGCACGGCGGAGACATCATCGCCTTCAACCACCAGGAAGGCGGAGCGGTCTTTCGGCTCAAGCTCCCGATTGCAGGCGGACAGAAACTCTCCAGGGATAGGCAGTCAGCTCGTGCCACTGTTGGGAGCGACCTGAGGCCATGATCTGCCGTATTGGGCAGCCTGCGGCGGGAAATCTGCATCAGAATTGAGGAACTTCCTCGACTGTGCGCTGCTTTGAGTAATTCTTTCCTGATACCCCCTAATATTGGTATCTTTGTGCCACCATTAACGCCGACGATACCACGTCAATGCCACGATAGGGTATGGTTAGGGCGAATAAGTTACTTCCAATTCAGCCTCTTGGAAAAAAATCTTAACAACTGAAGTGATTGATTAAGTGCAGGTTGTAAGGGTTTTCCCTAGGCAGAGAAGCTGCTCGACGAAATTTGGGCAGGGCGATTGCACTGAACAGGGCGAAAGCGTAATCGATTTTTGCAAGATACGCCTACCAAGCCCGCGATTTGCAGTGGGCTGTGGGGCGAATCGTAATTTCCGGAAGCAAATTGGCCCGTTCCGCGGGAGTTTTAGCAGTGCAGGGGGTATCCATGTCAAGTTCATTCCAGGAGCTACCAATCGCAATTGTGCAATTTCTTCCTAGTGCGAATAGTAAGCGCATGAAACGCTGCCGGGCAATTTATGAAGCCAACCGGCACCGGATTTATTCCTTTGCGTTCTGGATGACGGATAGCGAGCTGCTGGCGGAGGATATCTCTGAACGCACTTTTCTGCGAGCCTTCTCACTGAGCGAAAAGCCCAGCGACGAAACTATCGATCAGGCGCTGCTGCGCGAGTTACGGAGCGAAGAATCGGTGTCGCTAGAGCCGCTGCAACTGCAGTGCGCCCCGGTCGTTGAGGTGAGCGGCATGCGCCGCAACACCAAGCGCACAGAACTGGAACGTGCGATTGTGCAGCTGCCGCACACCGAACGAATGATCTTCTGCATGCACGACGGGGACGGCTACGATCACGCCCGCATCGCGCGTACACTCGGCATCAGTGAGGACGAATCGCGCCACGGGTTGCACCAGGCGCGACTGCGCATTCGCGAATTGGTGAGCGCTAAAGCCGCTGTCATTGCGGCGTAGACGGCTACCAAGCTCTGAGACTACAAACACGAACGCCCCTCGCGGAGAGGGGCGTTCGTGTTTGGTTGCCACTGGATTACCGGAGCTATTTTTTGTCGAGCGCGATCTGCGAGATGGCGAGATCCCAATGGGCTTCGAGGATTTCAAAGCGGCGCTGCTCTTCACGCTTGAAGGTTGCCTGATCGGGAAAGAGCTGAAGCTGAATGGCATGCTCATCGACCGGAGTGAAGGCCGCTTGCGCGTTCTTGAAGACGATGGTCACACGGTAATCCCAGCGCTCCAGCTCCGGCATGTGATAGGCGGGAGTGTCCATGCGCACGGATAAAATGCGGCCTTGCGCGATCTCGTTCTGCAGCACGGGATAGTGATTCTTCCTGAAGAGTTCGAGGAACTCCTCCTGATGGCCCCAGTGAGTCTTGTAGTAATACTCCATCACGTAAGGTTTATTGGGGTCGGGCGCGGGCGGCGCCTGCGCGAAGCCCGCGGCGGAGAAGACGAAGAACGAAGCGAAGAGCAGAGTGGCGGACAGCAGTTTGCGCATGGCGGTCTCCCATTCGGTTTGCCGCATTGTAGCAGCAGCCGGAAGCAGCTCGGATCAAGAGCTGGGGTAAGGTGCGGATTGGGACCAGATTGGGACCAATCCGGGATATGGAGCGGGAATTGTAAAAATCATCATGGACAAAAGAGCGCTTAGGAGTACTATTCACGGCGGACGTCCCCGGGGTCCGGAGCGTACTCGCCGTCTGCCCTCATATCCCATAAGTCCACGCTACCCTTCGCGCAACGGGGTCGGGCGGGGATTCAAGACGGCTTGAGGCCGCGCTCCGGCCTCCGGCAAAGACTGGTTCCAACCTTCCCAGATTCCAAACTCCTCGCGATCTACAACGCTGCTTGCAGCCATCCCGTCCCCACTCCAGTCAGTAGCGGGCAAATTTGCGCCACCACGGGTTACTTGCTCGCGGGCGGGATAAGTTCGTCGGCGAGCGGGGCGGCGTTGTAGATTTTGCGCAAGGCTTCGATGACCGCGCGTGAGTCGGTGAGGAGGGCACGTGCGGCTTCGTCGCCGTACTGGAAATTCCAGGCGAGGGATTGGATGTTGCCGTCGAAGACGATGCCGATGATTTCACCCTTGGTGTTGACGGCGGGGGAGCCGGAGTTTCCGCCGATGATGTCGCAGGTGTTCACCGTGTCCAGGGCGGTGTTGAGGTCGAGTTTGTCCTTGGCGCGGTGAAAGCTTTCCGGTAGAAGATAGGGCGGCTTGGCTCCGTGAGCGGCTTCGTGTTCGAAGGCTCCGGCGAAGGTGGTGTCCCAGGGTATCTTCCTGCCATCCTCGATGTAGCCCTTCACGGTGCCGTAGCTGAGGCGGAGGGTTCCGGTGGCATCGGGGGCAACGCCGGTTCCGTAGAGTTCGAAGCGGGCCTTGGCGATGAGCGGACCGTTTCTGTGGACGACGGCTTCGGCGTGGTCCTCGAAGTCCTTGCGGGTGGCGCGGGTGGTGGGATCGATTTGCTTGAGCAGGACGATCATGGGATCGGCGGCGGCATCGATGGCGACCTTGCCGCCTTGGTAGAGTTCGCGGCGGAAGGCAGGATCGTCGAGGTGAGAGCCGTTGATCAGTTCGGCGGCGCGCTCGGCGGGAGATTTGCCGGCAAGCACCTGTTTGACGAAATCATTTTCCGGGCCGAGGTTCTCCTGCAGGTTGGTAAAGGCGAGGGTGAGCTGACGGATTTCCAAGGGACGCGAGAGCGGTGCGGTAGAGGCCAAGGAGTGCTCGACCGAGGGCAGGTCCTGGTTCTGGTATTCGCGGAGGCGCTGGTCGTTCGGCTTGGGGAGTTCGGCGGCCAGGCGCACTAGAGTGCGGGCATAGCTGGCGAATTGGCCGGGGATGGCTGTATCGCTTTCCCAGGTGAGACGCTTGAAGTTTTCGCGCTGCCACTGCATGGCGGAGGCAATCTCATCCCATGCGCCAGCGGAATCTTTCAGCTTGGGATTGGCGGCCACCGCCTTGCGAAGCTTCTCCTCTTCAGCGTTCTTGCGCTGCATGATCGCCGGGTCGTTGAGTGCCGCGAGGAAACCAGTGAAGGCCTTGTAGCTGTTCTGGGCGGAGATGAGGACGCGCTCGGCGGCGCGGGCGTTGTCAGGAGCTTCGGCGGAGAACTCGAGCAGCGTATCGACGGTCTGTTTGAGCTGCTTGAGGCGGGCAGGATAGCCGACCTCGCGGAGGTAGGCGAGCTGCGCGGTGGTGAGCAGGCGTCCGGTGGCTCCGGGATGACCGGAGATGAAGATCAGATCGCCTTCCTTTACGCCAGCGGTGGTAAATCGCAGGTAGTCGTCCACGTGGAGAGGCTTGCCATTCTCATAGACGCGGAGAAATGCGATGTCGAGGTCATAGCGAGGATAGGTGAAGTTGTCGGGATCGCCGCCGAAGAAAGCGGCGTCGAACTCCGGAGCCATGACGAGGCGGACGTCGGTGTACTTTTTGTATTTGTAGAGATGGTAGAGGCCGCCGGAGTAGAGGGTAACGGCTTCACAGTGAATGTTATTGGCCGGGTCGGAGCACTGGGCTTCGAGGTGGGAGATGGCGGTGCGCTGGGCAGAGCCGGCCTCGGCGTTGCTCATGCCGGGGTTGGTGGCCTGTTGCACATCGCGGGTAATGTCGCGGATTTCGATCAGGTTCTGGACCTCAAGGCCGGGGCAGCGCGGCTCCTGCTCACGGGTTGGGGCGTAGAAGCCATTCTTCACGTAGTCGTGGCTTCCGGTGGAGAGATTGTGCACGCATCCGGCACCGACGTGATGATTGGTGAAGACGAGACCGTCGGGCGAGACGAAGCTGGCAGAGGCTCCGATGCGCACACTGGCGAGGCGCAGATGGTCGAGGAATGGCTGGGTTACGTTGAATTTGTAACGCGCCTTGACGCGGGCGGCAGGGAAGGCATTGTAGAGCCACATGCCTTCATCGGCGAAGGCGGAGCAGGCGGAGAGGAGAAGGATAAGCAGGAGAGGGAGTTTCCGGGAGGCGAAGCGCTGGAACATGAAAAGTTCTCCGGCCCTGTGCAGGCGTGGCAGTGCTGAGCGAGGGCAGACAGCATGGTACGTTGCAATCGCATGAGGAGGCAAACGGTGAGGAAGTGTGTAGTGGGCGGAGAAGCCACAGTTGCTGCAAGGGAGATTGAGCGGATGTCAGAGTTCTTTGCCTCACGGGGTTCTGTCCGGGTGCAGCCAAGCGATTTCGTGAGGAAAGCCAGCAGGTTACGAACAAATGCTTATGATATAAGAGGTCGTTCGAGACGCTACGATCATCTATTATGGTAACCGGCACCGAGTATCCGGGCTTCCACGGAGCAGGGGTGGAGTTATTTTTCCGGCTGAGTGCTGAGAGGGACTAAATGGCCACGACTACAACGACAAATCGAGGTCTCGAAGACGTCATTGCGGGTTCCTCGTCTATTTGTTACATCGACGGCAAGAATGGGATTCTGGCGTACCGCGGGATTGATATTCACGAACTTGCCGATAACGCGACGTTTGAGGAAGTGACCCACCTGTTGTGGCATGGCAAGCTGCCGACGCGAGAGCAGTTGGCGGAGTTCAGTCTGCAACTGGCGCGGGAGCGCAAGCTGGATGCGCAGATCATCAGCCTGCTGCGGCAGACGCCGAAACATGCGCTGCCGATGGACGTGCTGCGCACAATTGTGAGCTCGCTCGCCTTCTTCGATCCTGAAGAGAAATCGAATACGAAGGCGGCGAATTACCAGAAGTCGCAGCGGTTGTTCTCACAGATTGCGATGATAGTGGCGGCCTACGACCGGATTCGCAAGGGGCTGCCGCTGATCGAACCGGACCGATCGCTGAGCCACGCAGGTAACTTCCTGCTGATGCTGAACGGCGCACGGCCGAGCGAGACGGCAGTCCGGGCTCTGGATATCTCGCTGATTCTAAGCGCCGATCATGAATGGAATGCCTCGACCTTTGCGGCGCGGGTGACCGCAGCCACGCTGAGCGATATGCATTCGGCGATTACATCGGCAATTGGAACACTGAAAGGCCCACTGCACGGCGGCGCTAACGAAGCGGTGTTCAAGTTGCTGATGGAGATTGACACGAACGGCGCCGATCCAGTGGAGTTCGTCAAGGGAATGCTGGCGCAGAAGGCGAAAGTCCCAGGCTTTGGACATCGCGTGTACACGACGGAAGATCCGCGCGCCACGCACCTGCGGCGGATGTCGCGCGACCTGGGCTACTCGAGTGGACAGACAAAGTGGTTCGAATATTCCAAGGCCATCGAGGAGTTCATCAACGCCGAGAAGAAGCTGAACGCCAATGTGGACTTCTATTCGGCTTCGACGTATCACACGCTGGGAATTGACGTGGACTTGTTCACGCCGATCTTTGCGGTATCGCGCATTGCGGGCTGGACGGCTCACGTCATGGAGCAACTGGACGATAACCGGCTGATCCGTCCGCGAGCGGAGTACACCGGACCAGTCTATCCGGCGAAGTGGATTCCGATTGACGAGCGCGTGTAGTTAGCGCGAAGAGGAGTTGAAGGCCCGGACGTGCTGCTCTGCAACGCGGAGAGGTGCGGTCGGGCCTTTCATATAGCTGTGGGTGTTGCTGAGTGCGTCAGTGGTTGTGGTGCTGATGGCTGGCGCAAACGCCGGCGATCACGGCGGCAACGGCAGCGCCAGCCAGAAGAAGTCCGAGCGAGAGGCTGTCGGATGAGGGTTGCGCCTGACCGGTGTTGCGAGTGTAGGCGAGGCGAGCGAGAAAGCCTAGACCCGCGAGGAAGAGCAGGAACACCATCCAGAAACAGAGCGTGGCCACTCGCGACGGCGCAGGACGACACTGCGGGCGCGGAGGTAGACTTGAACCCGGGAGTGGCGACGGACTAGGCATAATCATTCGATGCGCGTCCGGAAAAATGGTTTGGAGAGAAGCGTAGATAGAATAAGGGTAGCTATGCGGCGAATTTATTTGGACAACAATGCGACAACTCCGCTGCTGCCGCAGGTCTATGAGGCGATGCAGCCCTTCCTGCTGGAGAGCTTTGGCAATGCGAGCTCGATTCACCAGCAGGGGCAGCAGGCGCGGGCGGCGGTGGAAGATGCGCGCGAACAGGTGGCCGCACTGCTGGGTGCGCGGACCAGCGAAATTGTGTTCACCAGCGGCGGCACCGAGGGCGATAATCTCGCGCTTTTCGGGTTGGTGGAGCCGGGCGATCATGTGATCAGCTCGACCATTGAGCACCATGCCGTGCTGAACTCCTGCAAGCGCCTGGAGCAGATGGGCGTTGCCGTGACCTATGTGGCGTGCGACGCGAATGGGGTGGTGAGTCCCGAGGATGTGCGCGCGGCCCTACGGCCGGAGACGAAGCTGATTTCCGTCATGATGGCCAACAACGAGACAGGGGCACTACAGCCGGTGGAGGCAATTGGAGCGATTGCGCGCGAGGCAGACGTGTACTTCCATACCGATGCGGTGCAGGCGGCGGGTAAGGTTGGCATCGATGTGGAGCGAATTGGCTGCGACCTGCTGGCCATCGCGTCGCACAAGATGCACGGGCCGCAGGGAGTAGGCGCACTGTTTGTGCGGCGGGCGACCTTGCTGCGCTCGATGCAGATCGGCGGCGGGCATGAGCGCGGACGGCGCGCCGGGACGGAAAACCTGGCGGGCATTGTCGGCATGGGTAAAGCTGCGGAACTCGCGATGGAATGGCTGGCCACGGGCGGGGTGCCGCGGATGAGCGCGATGCGCGACCGGTTGGAGCAGGGGATTGGCGCGGCGGTGGAAGGCACGCGGGTGAATGGTGGCGCAGCGGAGCGGGTTCCGAATACATCCAACATTGTGTTTGATGGAATTGAGGGCGAGGGATTTGTCATCGCGATGGACCTGAAGGGAGTTTCGGTTTCGACCGGTGCGGCTTGCTCGTCGGGGGCGATTGAAGCTTCGCATGTGCTGACCGCGATGGGGCTTGGTCCGGAGCTGGCGCGAGGTTCGGTGCGCTTCAGCCTGGGAAAACAGAACACGGAAGAGGAAGTGGAGTACGTGCTGGGGCTGGTTCCTGAGGTGGTAGGAAAGCTGAGGGAGCTGAGTCCGGCATGGGCGGGAAAACAGTAGCGGACGTGGAGTTGGTGGGGCATTTGTCAGAAGAGTTGCCAGAGAAGCGGGAAGAGCGGAAGACGGTTGCGGTGGCGATGAGCGGCGGGGTGGATTCGTCGACGGTCGCCGCGATGCTGGTGCGCGATGGCTACAACGTCATTGGACTGACGATGCAGCTGTGGAACCAGCGGCGGCTGCCGCAGGCGAATCCCAACGGTGAGCCGCAGGCGGGACGATGCTGCTCGCTCGACGATGTGTATGACGCACGAGCAGTGGCGCAGCGGCTGGGGATTCCTTACTACGTGGTGAACCAGGAAGATCGCTTCGAGCGCGATGTGGTGCGTCCGTTTGTGGAGGACTACCTCTCTGGAAGAACGCCGATTCCGTGCTCACTCTGCAACAATCACTTGAAGTTCGATCAACTGCTGCGGACGGCGCGCTCGGTGGGCGCGGACGTGATCGCCACCGGGCACTATGCGCGCAATGAGTGGGACGCGAGGCGAGGGCGATGGATACTGAAGCGTCCGGTGGATAGGGCCAAGGATCAGACGTACTTCTTGTTTGGGCTGACCCAGGAGCAGTTGAGCCGGACGCTGTTTCCGATTGGCGAGATGTGCAAGCCGGCGGTGCGCGAAGAGGCGCGCCAGCAGGGGCTGACGGTGCTGGCCGAAAAACCCGATTCGCAGGAGATCTGCTTTGTGCCGGGAGGCAATTACAAGGCATTTCTCGACGCGTACATGGAAGAGCAGGGCGAGCGGCTGCCGGACCTTTCCGGCGCGCTGGTGACCGTGGGCGGCGAGGTGATTGGGCGGCACGAGGGGATTCACAACTTCACGATTGGGCAGCGCAAGGGACTGGGCGTGGCTACTGGATCGCCGCTCTACGTGGTGGAGATTCGCGGCGACCGCAAGGAAGTGGTGGTGGGCGGCGCGGAGGCGTTGCTCTCGAAGACTTTGCGGGCCAAGCGTTGCAACTGGATTTCCGTTGCAAAGCTCGACGGACCGATGCGGGTGGAGGCGAAGATTCGCCACCGGCATCCGGCGGCATCGGCCACCGTGGAACCGGTAGGCCAGGACGAAGTGTTAGTGACCTTCGATGAGGCGCAGCGCTCGGTGACTCCGGGCCAGGCCGTGGTAATGTACAGCGGCGATGAGGTGGTGGGGGGCGGGTGGATCGAGTGAACGTATTCGATCAACGAACCCGTTTCCTGCTACTGTTCCTCCGCCTTTGTTCTCAGGTTAGTTTGTAGCGCTGACGGGTGCCACCCTTTCGCGCGGTGTATTCCGACGCTAAGGTGGGAAGCGATGCACTCCGTCTGCGTCGGCCTTGCCTCTGATCTCACCCTTACCACTGTCCCTCAACTCTCATTTTTTCTCCTCTCCAGTGACTTAAGTCGTCGGCAATCGCTATGCCCCCGGATATCAATATCCATAGGCTTTTTGAGAGATTCTCCGGGCCGCGAGGCACCGGCAAAGAGGAGAAACCATGACCAACACCATCGAGCTTCACGGGTATCTTTTCCTGTATGACACCTTTCGCCAGAGAGGCTGGACCAATCCCCGCCACCTCACCGTGGAAACCGAAACCCCGGCCCTCGAACTATTAGCCAAACTCGACATCCCGGAAGAAAAAGTAGGAGTGATCTTCGTCAACGGCAAAGCCCACCTGCCAGCCCGGGCCGCCATCCACCCCGGAGACCGTATCGCCCTGGTCTCCCCCGGCGCTCCCATGTTCATGGATTTGGGATCGCACGAGCAAGCCTACGGCTTCATCAACTAGCCACCCGGTTGATCCATCGCCATCCTTGGCCGTGGATCAACCGGTAATCGCACAGTCGCTGTGCTCGACCGCGGAGGCAGGTATCCCCTGCCGGAATTGGGCATGGCTTGGCAATGCTGAGGACAATTTGGCTACCTTGGCGGGAGAGGGAAACATCCGGTCCTTTAGACGCAGGCTGTATGACTCGAAGCCGTACCACATGGAGTAGGCGACCAGCAGCGTCAGGCTGATGCCAACGGCGTCGATGGAGACCGCGTTGAGCCTTCGGCCCAGATGGAAGTTTGCACAGATGTTTCGGGCAACGATCAGCAGCGGATAGTGGACAAGGTAAAGGCTATAGCTGATCATGCCGATGCTGCGGAGCGGGCGGAGACGGAAAAGCCGGAGGGGAAGGGAGGATTCGCCAGAGTGCCGGACGATGTAATAAACGAGGCTGGCGAAGAATAGGTCCGCAAGCGTGACCCCAAGAACGAAGATGCGAGGGTTTTTGTAGTCAGAGCCGGCAGCCGCAAAGAAAGCAAGGAAAAGGATGCCCAGGCCAAGGCAAGCGCGGTCGAAGATGCGGTCGGCTGCGATCAATTTGGCCGAGCCGTTTTGGTGTGCATGGACAATTAAGGCGATCATCGAGCCGAAGGCGAGACCGTCCATGCGGCAGTAAAAGGTGAAGACTTCGGTCCCCGCGTGGTAGTGCAAGGCCCAGCGGAAGATCGGAGCGGCGATGACGATGCCGGTCAGTAGTGCCCAGAAGCGCTTGCCGTCAATGAAGCGCACTGCAGGCGCCCAGAGCAGGTAAAAGAGTTCTTCCACGGAGAGCGACCAGAGCACCGTTAGGCCCAAGCTGACAACCAAGCTGATGTTGTATTCGGTTCGCGAGAATAGAAGGCTCGCGTAATAGAAGACATACTGCGTCCAGAGGCCAACTGTTCCGGCACGGTGGATGGCGAGGGAGTAGACCAGATAGATGGTGAGGACGAAGAAGTACGGCGGAAAGATCCGAAACGCGCGGCGCGCATAAAAGGTCTTGAAATAGGTGGAATTGGATTTTAGGTCGATGAGAATGCTGGTGATCAGAAAACCGGAGATGACGAAGAAGAGATCGACGCCAAGCCAGCCGTATTGCGCGCCGCTGAACCTGACCCAGGCGAAGTAATGGGTAGCTACGACCGCAAGCGCAGCGATGGCGCGCAATCCGTCAATCTCACGGATTCTCATTCCAGTTCTCCGCCGATGGGCCTAGATAATCCGAAAACTTGATGTTTACTGGGAACAAAGCCAGAATAACACGGAACTCACAAATTCCATTCCATAGCTTACCGGGTCACGGCCTGACCAAGTAGTCAATCGTCAGCCTCCTCGCGCTCCGTTGGTCAACCAGTAACAAAGGCCATCCGGAAGTTCACTTCCCGGCGTGAACTCCGGAACCAGTCCAACTGCTCCTCGCCTTTGCCACATTCCCTCCGGAGTCATTTACAATCCAGCAGTGCGGAAACTTCGAACGAAATCCACGGTAACGCCGGTGTTGGTCTTTTCACTGTGCGCTGTGCTGACGCTCATGGCCTCGGCCCAGGAGTCTCGCGCATCGCAGCCCAAGATTCAGGTGAATTTTCTGAACACCTGCCGTCCGGCGCAAGGCGATCTGGAAGAGATGGGACGGGCGCTGGCTCGGGTCAAGCAGCGGCCGTCGTTTGCCGCGGACTTTGAAGTTTCGCGCGGCCTTGCCACCTTGACCGAAGCAGAGGCGCGCGCCGCCGGAGCGCCCGCCGGGAGCGGCAACGTGCCATCGGAGTATGTGCGCATCCGCAAGGATTTTCCGGAGAATGCGCCGCTCACGGACGCGCAATATTCGCTTAGCGTAGAGGGGCATTCGACCAGCGAGGTACTTGCCCTGCATCTGCGCGACAGCCGGGAAGTGCTGCAGATTCTGATCTCGGATTCAGTGGCCGGCAGTCCGTTGCAAGTTGTAAAGGTGGACACGCCGCCCGACCGCATACGCATCGAGCGCTTCGGCAAGGCCTCGATTGTGCTGGCACGCTGCGGCGCAGTCGATCAGTCGGCGTTCGAGCCTCTGTTCCAGGCGGCGGCAAACATCCTTGAGGAGTACCGTGCGGCGATGGCGGTGAAGCGCGTGGTCCCCTCCGAGTTGGCCCACCTTCCGGGACACAAAGAATCCCAAGCCGCCTCCGGGAATCATTGATAAAGAGAGTGAGAAACGATGGCAGACGAAATTCGTGACGTAGTAATCATGGGCGCCGGTTGCGCCGGCCTGACCGCAGCAATCTATGCAGCCAGAGCTACCCTCAAACCCCTGGTCTTGGAAGGGCATGAGCCCGGCGGCCAGCTTTCGATGACCACGCTGGTAGAAAATTTTCCCGGCTGGCCGGACGGTATTCAGGGCCCACAACTGATCGAGAACATGCGCAAGCAAGCCGAAAGATTCGGAGCTGAATTTTGCATCGGCCATGTTGCGGCAGCCGACCTTACGCAGCGTCCGTTTGTGCTGACGGTCGGCAAGGAGCAGCTTAAGACGCACACCCTGATCATCGCCAGCGGCGCCAGCGCACGTTGGCTGGGATTGCCGAGTGAGAAGGCGCTGATCGGGCACGGGGTTTCGTCCTGCGCTACGTGCGACGGCTTCTTCTTCAGTGGCAAGGAGGTTGCCGTGATCGGCGGCGGAGATTCCGCCATGGAGGAAGCGCTGTTTCTCACGCGCTTCGCCAGCCGCGTGACTTTGATCCATCGGCGGGTCGGATTCAGAGCCAGCAAGATCATGCTGGACCGCGCGCGGACTCACGAGAAGATTCACTTCATGACCGATACGGTGGTGGAAGAGGTGATGGACGTGGCGGCCAAGGAAGTGACCGCCCTGAAGCTGCGCAACGTGCTGACCGGCAAAGTCTGGGATTTTCCAACCAGTGCGATGTTTCTCGGCATTGGACACATCCCGAACGCCGCGATGTTCCAGGGCACACTGGAGAGCGACGCGGACGGCTATCTGAAAACCCGCGATTATGTGCACACCGGCGTCCCGGGCGTCTATGCGTGCGGCGACGTGGCGGACCGCCGTTACCGGCAGGCGATCACCGCCTCGGGTACCGGCTGCATGGCGGCCATTGAAGTCGAGAAATATCTGGAAATGACGGGGCATTGAGGAATGTTACGTTCCTTCTTCAGCACGCTGTCTCAAAGCGCGGGCATTCGTTCCGTTGCGGAGCATTCCGCAGTTGGCCAGAAAGTCTCCAAGCGCTTTGTTGCAGGTGTTTCGATGGAGGAGTTGATCCTGGCAACGGTCGCCAGGAACCGCGTGGGCGTTCGCGTCACGGTCAATAATCTTGGTGAAAGTGTAACCAATCGCGAAGAGACGCTGCGAAGTAAAGCTCTCTACCACCAGTTGCTGGATGAAATTGATAAACGCAAACTCGATGCCAACGTAAGTTTGAAGCTGACCCACATGGGACTGGATGTGGACGAAGCGCTGGCGCGTGGGGTGGTGGAGGAGTTGCTGGATCATGCGATCGCCATCGGCAACTTCATCCGGATCGATATGGAAGGCTCGCGCTACACGCAAAAGACCCTCGATCTTGTGCGCGAGTTGCACCGCCGGCCTGGTGCAGCCGGACATATCGGGACGGTGCTGCAAGCCTATTTCTATCGCACGGAAGAAGACGCCAAGCTGCTGTGCTCAGAGGGAATCGGGATTCGCCTGTGCAAGGGCGCGTACGATGAGCCCGCTGGAATCGCTTATCCAAGCAAGGAAGATGTAGATGCGAACTACATCAAAATTGCCAAGCAGATCCTCAGGAGCGGAGTATTTCATGGCCTCGCAACCCACGACGAAAATATTATCAACACGATCAAGGCCTGGGGGTTGAACGAGGGCATCCCGAAGACGGCATTCGAGTTCCAGATGCTGCACGGGGTAAGGCGCGAGTTGCAGGACAACCTCACCAAAGAAGGATGGGGCGTGCGTTGCTATATTCCGTTCGGCACCGATTGGTACCCGTATTTCATGCGCCGCCTTGCGGAACGTCCGGCAAATGTGCTGTTTCTGGCTAAAAACTATTTCAAGGATTAGCCGCCGGGCTCCGCTGACGGCACTAAATTGGCAAAAAAACAAAGCGCGCCGGAAAAGGTGGCGCGCTTCGCTACGGCAATGTGCGGTGCGATGACGTCGAATCGCGTCTACGGTCCGGCGAAGCCGATGTCGTTGAAGCCACGCAGCATCTGGATCTCCTGCGGGGAGTAGCGCGATTGCGTCTCGGGCGAATTCAACAGCCGCTCGCGAGCATCGGGAGGCATCGTGCGCATCTGGCGCAGGGTGCTGCGCATCACGTTCTTGCGCTGTGGGTCCATCCCGCGGAACTGCCCGAATAAGGCTTGTGCCTGCCGCTGCTGCTCGGGCCTCAGGTGCTCGATCATTTCCATCCGATTCAGCACCCGCTGCTGCTGTTGCGGAGGCATGGAGTTGAAGGTCTGCAAGCGGTTCCTGAGCTGCTCCTGGCGCTGTGGCGGAAGCTGCTGGAAGTGCTGATCCTGTTCGAGTTTTCTCTGCTGCTCCTGGGGTGGAAGCCGCATTGTGTTGCGCAGCCAGTCGCCGTTGTGCGGGCCTTCTCCGCGGATGATCTGGTGCGGCATCACAGGAGCTGCCGCTGCGGGTGAGTTCATGGGCGGCCGCACGGGAGCCTCATTGCGTACGGCGGGAGCCGGCAGTGGACGTGACTGTTCTGTCCGCAGTGTTTGCTGCGGTCGAGGTGCTTGTTGTACCCGATATGCTGGCTGCGCCCGATACGCCGGTTGCGGCCGCATCGCCGGTTGTGCCCGATATGCCGGTTGCGCCCGGTACGCTGGTTGTGGCCGCACTCCTGACTGACGACGCATCGCTGGCTGTGACCGTAGCGCTGGACCCGGTCCACGATGCTGCCCACCGCCGGCGAACCCGTGCTGAGCCGCCCAGAGGGGAGCGGCCAGCGCCAGCGTGACCAGAAAAGCCGGGATGTAGTAGGTTCGCATCACCATCACAATTTCGTGCTCTTAAACTAGTTGCTGCTATCCGTATCATCGTCGCCGTCCATTGCGTCGAGGGCGTCGAAATTTTGAAGCAGGTCTGAATTCTTATCCAAAAATTGCAAGTCGCCCACCGCCGATCCGGTCGGGGCGCTGACATGAGCCGTAGCCGTCGCTGGCGGATTTGCGCTCGGGCGTATGAATCGCCCTGCCTGATAGACACCGATGCCAACCACCAAGCTGAGCGCGGCAGCTACGCTGATCGCCGGACGGCGGAGCCACTGCAACCATCCGGATGCGGCCTTCTGCTGCTCCTCGCGCAGACGAGCCTGCATGCGGACATCCCAGAAGGGTGAGGGCTCGGGCGCCTTCCATTCATCGAGCAGATTCATGGTCGCGCGCAGTGCCTCCACGGTTCCGGCACAATCGCGGCATCCGGCGAGATGAGCTTCGACTTCGGGCGGCACTGGGGTGATGCCCAGGGCAACGTCCGGCAACTGATCGTGAATATTCCGGCAGTTCATAAAGGCCTCTAAACGAAATCCTTCAAACTCTCGCGCAAGGTCTCATAAGCGCGAAAGAGCAAACTCTTGGTGGCAGACTCGCTGAGGTGCAAGACCTCGGCGATCTGGCGATAATCCAACTCCTGATATTTGTGCATCATAACGGCTATCCGCTGCCGTTCGGGCAAGGCTTCGACGTGTTTACGGATGGCGCGAAGGCGCTCGCGGCGCAGAATCTCCTGCTCGATGTTGGGCCGCTCGTCAGCCAAGTCAATCGAGAGTCCGGTTTCGTCGTCGCTCTCGTCGAGGCTGGCCTTAACTTCGGGGCGCTCGTGTTTGTTATCGCGCGCATGGTTCACCGCCAAATTGGTCGCAATGCGGTAGAGCCAAGTTGTGAACTTGGCGTCGGCAGAGTAGCTTCCACGTGAGCGATAGACCCGCAGAAAAACCTCCTGGGACAGCTCTTCGGCAATTGCCGAATTGTGAACCATGCGGTACATAAAGCTAATCATTGCCCGCCGGTAGCGGCTGATCAGGTAGTTGAAGGCGGCATCATCACCGTCACGTACCCGGAGCATGACCTGCGCATCGTCCAGCTCGGCAAGCGTGCGGGGATCGCTGAAGCGAAGTTGCTGCCCACCGCCTACGCTGCTGGAAGCAGGGAAAGCGCCGCCGATGGCCAAGCTACTCATGTCGTTTGGAACCCCTTCGACGGGCGAAAGTTGCGGGGGCTCGCCGGATTCAGCACCGGTATTTGCGATTTCCGGATTAGCGGGCTTCCTGCGATTCCAGATCATGCCAATGGGGAACACTACTGCGCTATTATGCCCGAAGGCGGCCGGAATCGCTTGGGAAAGTCACCAAGTCCATGATTTGCGAAATCGGGAGGGTTTGTTACAATCCAAGGTGAGCAGGCAGTTTGGGCGCTTAACTCAGCGGTAGAGTGTCACCTTCACACGGTGGAAGTCGTAGGTTCGAATCCTACAGCGCCCACCACTCCCATTCCCCCGGTAGAGTGGTTTGAATGTTTCGGCAGGGAAGTATAGAGTGCCAGCAACGGCATTCGTTAGCGACGCGTGCCGGGTTTTTAGCATCTGAACAATGTCGGCGGTTTTCTGAATTAGCCGATATCCACAGCCGGGTGAAACATTTGGCTTGCCCGTGCAGGGGGCGTTGAGTAGTATCGGGTATCCCTCCGGATCTAAAGGAAGATCGACCCCAGGGTCGCGGCGTTGATCCAAAGCACGGCCGCAGGACCAGGTAGAACCAGACATCCAGCCGGTACGCGGCTCGAACCACAACAAGCCCTGTGCCTGGCGGATATGATCGCAAGCAGCTACTTAATACTAGAGAAGCCTGACAATATGAATAGTGGATCGAACCATCCCGCCAGCAACGGTGGGAGAGGACGCAAGCGGCGCCGCGGGCGTCGCAGTGACCAGGGTGCGGGAGTGCAAGTCGGAGCCCAGCCCCAAGCTGGATCAGGACAGGCCAACCAGACTCTGTCGCAAGCTTCTCCGGGAAAGCCAGTGATTCAAGGGAAGCCAGCAATGAAAAGACAGTTCAAAGCAAAACCAGGGGCGCGGAAGAACTTTGCCGATGCCAATGGCAATGGAAACAGTAACGGCAGCAAACGCACCTTTCGCTCAGTGGTAAATCAAAAAACTCCTGACGCTGGTATCTACAGCGCCCCGATGGACCACTCCTATCGCTCACTTCAGCATGAGGGCAACACTGGACGCCCAGGATATGAGGCGATGCCGGTGATAGACAACTTAAGTTCGAAGCCCATCTTCGCCTTCGTGGATGACCTGTTCTTCATGGCGAAGATCCAGGAAACGGCTCGAAAGCTCAATGTAAAAGTGGACTTCGTCAAAAGCGAGAAGGAAGTCATGGAGATGGTGGCGGCCGGGGAAGAGAAGCCGTCGCTGATCATCATCGACTTGAATCACCACACGGTGAAGCCGCTGACGGTCATCCCGAAGCTCAAGTCGAAGTTCAAGAAAGAAACCAACATCATCGGCTTCCTTTCGCATTTGCAGGGAGAGCTGAAGGTGAAGGCCCAGGAAGTGGGCTGCGATATGGTGCTGCCACGCTCGGCATTTTCGCAGAACCTGCCGCAACTGCTGCGGCGGCACGCCACCAGCGAAGCTGAGCTGCAGGAATACTGACCCCCGGCAAGACAAGCGGCAACCGGCTAGAGCCTTCGAGTATCTGAACAGGGTAAGCGTCAGCACTCGGGCGCTGAGTCTTATGGCCCTTGCTCGCGCCTACTGAAGAAAACGAAGTGGGACCGGAGCTGCGCAGAATCTATGCGGAGCTGCGGGGGAGCTTCGATCTGCCGTTTGTACCCACACTGTTCAAGAACTTGGCTGCTGTGCCCCCGTATCTGAAAGGCATGTGGCGAGACCTGGGGCCGATTGCGTCCTCACGGGAATTCCACGCCGCCTCGAGGACGACGGGCGCATATCTGAAGGCTGGAAGCGGATTAGCCGGGAGGCCACTTGAGGTCACGTCCACCGAGCAGGTGCAGGTGGAAGTGAAAGACCGACTGCCCGCTGCGCGGGCCAACATTGAGCACGGTGCGGTAACCATCCTCGATATTGCGTTCGCGTCCGAGTTTGGCGGCAATGATGTGGCAGTAGCCGATGATCTCTGCGTCATCGGGTGCAGCCTCCTTGAGGCCGGCGAAATGACGCTTGGGCACGATCAGAACGTGAGTCGGCGCGGCAGGCTTTAGATCCTCGAAGACGTAGACCTGCTCGTCTTCATACACCTTCTTCGATGGAATTTGTCCGGCGATGATTTTGCAGAAAAGACAGTCGCTCATGAACGCTCCTTGCGAGGTCAATTTAGCACAGTCGGGGAGTCTTGGTCTCACCGCGAAGCTAGTCGAGGCGGACCATGAAGACTCCACCTTCTTCCACGTGGGTGTGTTGGAAGACCTTGCGCGTCTGCTCCTTGTCGTCCTGGGCAACGCGGATGCGGACCCAGTAGCCGGTGGGGCCCTTGAACTCGATCACCTGTGAGCCGGGATAGCGATCAATGAGACGTTCCTTCAGGCTGATCGCGTCAGACTGCGATTTGAAGGCGCCAATCTGCACGCACCAACGGCCACCAGTCTCGATGGGGTGAGGGGCTTCGAGCACGTCGAGGCGCACCTGTGCGGTGCCGGGAAGGTAGATGTCGATGGCCTTGGCGGCGGCGATCGAGAGGTCAATGACGCGATCGCCGACGAAGGGGCCGCGGTCGGTGATGCGAACCACGGTGGACTGATTGCTGTTGAGATTGACAACGCGCACGATGGAGTTGAGCGGCAGGGTGTTATGCGCGGCGGTCATCTCGTTCTGGTTATAGAGCTCTCCGTTGGCAGCTTTCTTGTTGTGGTAGTTGGGGCCGTACCAGCTGGCGTAGCCCACCTCACTCCAGATGACCCGTGCATTGGGATCGACATGAATTCCGGGAACGGAGGCGAGCGGAGCGGAGTGTCTGTCCGCCGCTGCTGACGGTGAAGCGCTTGCGGAAAGTGAGGGTGCGGGCGGAACATTGCGCGCCGTCTGCTTTTTGCCGCCGCAGCCGATGGCCGACAGAGCAAGTGAGAGCAGTGCCACGGACAGCAACAGGCGGCAGCGGTGTGCGCACGTCGAAGCCGCAAGGGCTGACGATGGCCGCAATGGTTGGTTCATGGGCAGCACGGAGCATTCCAAGGCAGTTCGATTCTGGGCTCTGTGCCGCGGATGGTCAACGAGGTGGAACACCACTGATTACTGCAAGTCGGCGGCCCACCGTGATTCGATGGAGGCTGTTCCGGCCGTGCTGCCCTTACGCGGGCAGCATCGGGTACTCCGGATCGAGGGGCATGATAATCCAGAGCACGATGTAGGCGAGCAGCCCCGTGCCTCCAAGCAGAACACAGAGCAGCCAGATGGCGCGCACGAGGGTAGCATCGATGTCGAGGTAGCGGGCGACGCCGGCACAGACGCCGGCGATTTTTTTGTCCGCGCTGAAACGGGCGAAGGGGCGCTTCTGCATCGGCTGCGGGAGGGGGGCCACACGGGTTCCGCAGTACTGGCAGAAAACTGGGTGCTCACCGATGTCTTTGCCGCAATTCGAGCAATACATGGTCTCTCCTGCCTTGCCGGCGTCAAATCTCAGGTTCGTCTGGCAAGCGCTGGAACATGATACGTCAGCGGGCAGGTTACGGTTCCAAATAGCGATGGAACGAAGGCGAAACCGGAGAAAGCTCCTGAGATCGACGGATTCGTTTCGCTGAAAAGCCTGGGCGTAAGGGCGACCGCAAGACGAAAGGTGAGAAGAAGAGGTGATGAAAGATTAGCCCGATTGCAGATCGGCGATGCCCGGCAAAAAAATCGTCCGCCGGTTATCCGGCGGACATCGTTTCGGGAGGAGAAAACTCTATCGGGCCTGATCGAAGGTTATCGACTCGGCCATCTGTTGGTATTCACCCTGCCGGGCGTTTAGTTCCACTTCTTTCGAAGAAATTTCAGAATTTAATGAGACCAGGCGATCCTCCTGCTGATTGAGGCCTGTGGCCTTCTCCGCTGCGCAGCCCTTGGGGACTTTATATTCTCCCGAATGCGGGCCTGCTCCTTATCGAGGCGTGCGATTTCGTCGCGGCTAATTGTGCGTTACGGGTGCCAGGGCGCGAAAGAAAGCGAAACAGAATTGTGATTCACGGATTTGTAATTTGTGTACCGCTATTGTCCTCCTACACGGTATGCCACCGGGCCCACACACTAAGTTCCTGAAATCGCCACTGGATGCGTGAAATTGCGATTCACTGAAAAGGCTACGGTGCCAGTACGCTGGACGAGGCAAACTACATATACGCGGGAGTACGTTTGCTCCCACTAAATCCAGAGTTGAGCGGAGATATCCTTGAGCACCTCATTTGCATCGGCGAAGCGGTCTGACCTGAAGATTTTGCAACCTGAAAAGACGCTGACCGGTGGCCCAATTCAGCAGTTGCAGAAGGGGCTTCCGAAGATGACGGAATCGCTCTGTCCGGAATGCAAGCCGACGACGCGAATTCCGGCGCGCATTTTTGAAGAGAACGGCCGCGTGATGATGGTGAAGACCTGCCCGGAGCACGGCGAATTCAAGGACTGCGTGTACTCGGATGTAGCTCTCTATCTGAAGATGGAGGAGTGGGAGTTCGGCGATAACAAGGGGCTGAGCAATCCGGCGGTGGATAAGGGCGCGGATGCGGTTTGCCCGGACGATTGCGGACTGTGCTCGCTGCATACCTCGCACAGCGCGCTGGCGAATGTTGATTTGACCAACCGCTGCAACCTGACCTGCCCGGTGTGCTTTGCCAATGCGAACGCCGCCGGCTATCTGTACGAACCGGACCTGGAGCAGGTACGGACAATGTTAAACGCGCTGCGCAATGAGCGTCCGGTGGATGGGCGCGTGGTGCAGTTCTCGGGCGGTGAGCCAACCATCCATCCCAAGTTCATTGAGATACTGGCGATGGCCACAGAGATGGGATTTACTCATTTGCAGGCGGCAACCAATGGAATCCTGATCGCCGGCAGTCTTGAGTTTGCGAAGAAGTGCAAGGAGGCCGGATTGGCTACCTTGTACCTCCAGTTCGACGGCGTCAGTGATGACATTTATCTGAAGACGCGCGGCGAAGCCCTGTTGGAAATGAAGATGCGGTGCATTGAGAACTGCCGCAAAGCGGGCATGAAGATTGTGTTTGTGCCTACGATCGTGAAGGGTCTGAACGATCATCAGCTCGGTGACATTCTGAAAGTGGCCATCGACAACGTGGACACGGTCAGCGGCATCAGCTTCCAGCCTGTTGCATTTACCGGACGCATCTCGAAGAAGGAACTGGAAGAGAAGCGCTTCACTCTGACCGACCTCGCGTTCGCACTGAGCGACCAGACGGGAATGTTCGACAAGTACAATGACTGGTTCCCACTATCGGCGGTCACTCCGTTCAGTAAGCTGATTTCGGCAGTAGAGCATCGCGGTGTTCCGACGATTTCCAGCCACCCGCACTGCTCGCTGGGAACTTACATGTTCGTGGATGAGAATTCGCGCAAGGCTGTGCCGGTAACGCAGTTCGTGGACATTCCGGCGATGCTGCAGGATATCGAACTACTGTCGCGCAAAACCTTTGGCAAGCTTACGAAGTACTATCACGGCGTAAAGGGCTGGATGGAATTGAAGAAGCACTATAGGGCTGAGCTTGCGCCCCCGGGACTGACCTTCGAGAGATTTCTCAACACGCTCCAGGGAATGACGAACAAGAAGCTTGGCCGCGACGGCATGGACGGCACGTTCACCTATCGCACACTCCTGGTGGCTGGCATGCACTTCCAGGATTCGTACAACTACGATATTGAGCGGGTAAAGCGTTGCGTGATTCACTACGCAGCACCGGACGGCAAGCTGTATCCGTTCTGTACCTATAACTCGGGCCCCACCTACCGCGAAAAGATTGAGAAGGAGTTCTCGATTCCGTTCGAGGCCCAGTTGGAGCGCTTTGAGCTGGTGGAGATCGGGAAGTAACTGGATTGGCTGCAAACTGGAAAGCCCGCCGGAAGATTCTGGCGGGCTTTCTTCTTTAGCGAAACCTGGATGCTACTTTGCCGGTTCGGCTGGCTTGGTTGCGGCCGGAGCGGGCTTGGGTTCTGTTGGGGCTGGAGCCGCGGCAGCGGGCTTCTCCTTAATGGAGAGGAGTTCGATGTCAAAGATAAGGGTTGCATTAGGGCCGATGTCAGCACCTGCGCCGCGTGGGCCGTAGGCGAGTTCGGCGGGGATGAAGACCTGGTACTTGGAGCCGACCGGCATGAACTGGAGGACCTCTGTCCATCCCTTGATCACTCCGCCGACCGGGAAGGTGGCAGGCGTGCCGCGCTTGTAGGAGCTGTCAAACTCCTTGCCATCAATTAAAGTGCCGCGATAGTTGCACACAACCGTATCGGAGGCGAGCGGTTTGGGACCATCGCCCTGTTTCTCAACCTTGTACTGCAAACCGCTGGGGAGGGTGACGACTCCCTCTTTGGATTTATTTGCGGCAAGGAAAGCTTCGCCTTGCTTTTTGTTTTCTTCGCCAGCGATCTTCATTTTGGCTTCCTGTTTTTCGCGCGCTTCCTTCTGGACATCGGTGAGTACGGTTTTGAATTCCTCGTCGGTCAGGAGGAGTTTGCCTTCGGCAAGCTCATCCTTCAACCCGCGCAGGAGAATGGCGGGATCGACGTCGAGACCCTCTCGCTTCAGGTTCTTTGCAATGCTCATGCCGATGGCGTAGCTGACTTTATCCTCCTGTGTTTTAAGCACAAGTTCGCTGGTGCCCTTGGCTGCAGGGGCTTTCTGGGTAGTGGTTGGGGTGGTTGCCGGTTTCGCCGCAGGAGCCTGCTGGGCCAGAGCAGTGCCAGCGAGCATGAGTCCGGCTGCGAGAAGCGTAGTGGTCGCGGTCAGAGTTGCTTTCATATGAGGGATTTTCATACTAGGAATCAGAACACAAAGCGGCAGAGACGGCAAAGTCAAAGTTGAAGCCGCTGGCACACCAGCGGCTCGCGTCGGGCTAATGCACAGGGGAAATAAGGATTGTTACAATCGGCTCACCGATGACCGAGCATGGACAAAATAACTCCGGTGCATTGCAGAGGGTGCTGCTGGAATGGTATGCGCGGCACAAGCGCGAGCTACCCTGGCGGCAGGACAGCGACGCGTACCGGGTGTGGGTTTCTGAAACCATGCTGCAACAGACGCGCGTTGCCGCGGTGCTGGAGCACTATCGCATCTTTCTGGATGCATTTCCGACGGTTGAGGCACTGGCATTAGCGCCGGAGGAGCGGGTGCTGGCGCTGTGGAGTGGGCTGGGCTACTATCGCCGCGCCCGCATGCTGCACCGGGCGGCCAGGATGGTGGTAAGTGAGCTGGGCGGAGTCATTCCGCGCGCTGTGGAGGGTCTGCGGAAGCTGCCAGGAGTTGGACGCTACACGGCGTCGGCCATTGCGAGCATCGCCTATGGCGAGCCGTCCGCGGTGGTGGATGGCAACGTCGAGCGTGTGCTCAGCCGCATGGACGGGAAGCCGCGCGTCGGCGCTGCGGCATGGACGCGAGCAGAGGAGTTGCTGGACCGGTACCATTCCGGGAATTGGAACCAGGCGATGATGGAGTTGGGCGCTACGATTTGTACGCCGCGTAGTCCGCAGTGCCTGGTGTGTCCCGTGCGCCAGTGGTGCCAGGCCCCAGGAGCGGAGACGCAGAAGCCGAAGACCGCTCGCAAGCGAGTGCAAATGATGCGGGCGCTGATTGAGCGGAGCAGCCATGTGTACTTAGTGCAGCGCCCCCCAGATGCTGTACAGATGGCCGGAATGTGGGAACTTCCGGTGTGCGCAGCCCAAAACGTGAAACAGAACGTAGCCCGCAAACCAGATTCCACACCGGAGGGGAGCGCACCGGAGCTGTGCGTGATGCGGCACGCGATCACCGACACAGATTATGTTGTGCGGGTGGTGAAGCTGGGGTTGAAGGCGCTCGGCGCGAAGGAAAAGAAGTTTGGCCGCTGGGTGGAATACGAGGAGATTGTTGACCTCCCACTTACCGGGCTGACGCGAAAGATTCTGCGTAAGCTGGGCTGCAATGGAATCAGGCCACGCACCAGGTGAGGCACAGGGGGCCGCGTACAATGAGCTTTTACCGCGAGTCGCAGTATTGGGATTATTCACCATGCGCAGATTTTTGATGATGAGTGTGTTGTGCCTGGCGCTGGCGGGTGCGAGCCTCGCGAGTTCTATACCTCGTCCGGCGAAGAAGGCCGCGGCCGGAAGACAGCCTGATGGAATGATGACGGCGCTGCGCAATGTACAGTCAGAGCGTATCCGCGCCGACGTAAAGTATCTTGCGAGCGATGCCTTGGAGGGCCGGGGCACGGGCACCAGAGGTGGTGATCTGGCGGCCGACTACATTGCGCAGCAGTTCAAGACAGCGGGCGTAGAACCGGCCGGCGACAACGGAAGCTACTTCCAGAAGGTTCCTTTGGTGGGGGTGACGACGCTGCCGGGAACGACGGTTGCAGTGAAGACTCCCAAGCAGACGATAGATCTGAAGATGCTGGATGACATTGTGGTCTTCAACCTGGACAGACATGAGGTCTGCGACGTGAACGCCGACGTGGTCTTCGTTGGATATGGCATCACCGCTCCGGAATTTTCCTGGGACGACTACGCGGGCGCCAACGTGAAGGGCAAAGTCCTGCTGATGCTAGTGAACGAACCGCCCTCCGACGATCCCAATTATTTCGGTGGCAAGGCGCTGACCTACTATGGCCGCTGGACCTACAAGTACGAGCAGGCGGCGCGGATGGGCGCAGCCGGGGTCATCCTGATTCACAAGACCGAGATGGCCAGCTATGGATGGGAAGTGGTGCGCAGCTCGTGGTCCGGCGAGCGCTCGGGGTTGGCCGAGGATCGAGAGCCGAAGTTGGCACTGGCTTCCTGGGTTCAACTGGCCCAGGCGCGTGCCATGCTGGCCGACGCCGGGCAGGACCTGGATACTTTGATCGCAGCGGCCCAGGTGAAGGGCTTTCGGGCCGTGCCTCTGCCGCTGACGGTGAGTGCGCATGTGGTCTCGGCAATCCGCCATTTTGAGTCGAACAATGTGATCGGCAGGGTGAGCGGCTCGGACCCGGAGCTCAAGAAGCAGGCGGTGATCTTCACCGGACACTACGACCACCTGGGGATTCATCCGGATCAACCGGGCGACAAGATCTACAACGGTGCACTGGACAATGCGACCGGTACCGCGATGGTGATCGAGATGGCGCGGGCGGTGGCGGCCTCTCCGGTGAAGGCAAAACGTTCGATGTACTTCGCCGCATTGACGGCCGAGGAACAGGGTCTGTGGGGTTCGGCGTACCTGGCAAAGCACCCTCCGGTTCCGCTCTCCGACATTACGCTGAATGTGAATTACGACTCGATCAAGCCGCTTGGAATTCCCAGGGAAGTCGAGGCGGAGGGCTACGAGCGAACCACTTTTGGCGCGGTGTTGGAAAAGACGGCGGCGGACTTCAAGCTGATGGTTCTGGCGCCCGAGCATCCGGAGAATGGCGGCTACTATCGCTCCGACCACTTCAGCTTCGTGAAGATGGGCGTTCCGGCGTTTTCAATCGAGACGGGCGAGCGCTTCAGCGGTCATCCAGAGTCATGGGTGAAGGCCAATAGCGACGCCATGGACAAGAGTTACCACCAACCTAGCGACGAGTACAAAGAAGAGTACGACTATCGCTCCAACGCCGTGCTGGCACGCTTCGGGATCGCATTGGGGTACCGTGCGGCGGACCAACCGGAGCTGGTGCAATGGAAGCCGGGAGAACAATTCGGCGCGCAAAAAAATTCCAGGCAGTAATTTCTACAGGTAACTGGGATCAAGAATAATCAGGGTCTCCCGCTCCGCTTTGCCGTGTGATACAGTCCCAACGTCAGCTCACAAATTGAGCCATTAGAGGGATCGGAATGTCTTCGTTTCCGTTTTTTGGACGGGCGAAATTGCGCGAGATGGCGAGCCAGCTAACGCTGGCTTCCTATACGCCGCAGCTTACCATCCAAGGTCTAGTAGCCGGCGTTGACAATCTGCATCCTGACGTGTTCCTCAGCCCAAAATTCACTGAGATCACGCGAATCCACCTGGCAAATTTGATTGAGCAGCACGGGGACGTGCAGCAGTTGGCTCGCGTGCCCGAGGAGAATCCGTTCGGCGATTCGCCGTATGGACGCGCCCACATTAAGAACGATGCTTTGCCGGCGCAGGAAGTCGACTACCCGGCGGAGTTCAAACGCTGCCTGAGCGGATTGCAGATTGCGTCGTTGCGGAGCGCGCGCGAGGCCGACGATTTGCAACTGGACCTGCTGTGCCGGGTTGGGCTGCTGAAGTTCTTGCGCGCGGAGTTGGCACTGCAGTTTGCGGAGGTTGTGGAGCGCTGCCGCGAGCATCTGAAAAAACGCGCCGAGCGGCATCTCGAACTGCATCAGATGGTGCTGCGCGACCGCTTCTTGCGCTTCCAGGTGAACAAGCGCCAGGTGCTGCGCCGTGTCTCTGAGGATGTGCTTGCCACGTTGAGCGAGGTGGAGCGGGAGACAGTGGCGAGCACACGGCGCTCACTTTTTGGCGATCGCGAAGCCGCTGGCTATGAGGTTCTGGCGAACCGTCTTATCTTCGCGGATTCGAGCCAGGATCCTTTTTTGCGGGCTGAGCACTACGTGCTGTTTGGAAGTTTCGATCGTGATCCCGACCTCTTTGAGAATGTGGTGGTCATCGCCAAGGGGTTTCTGAAGAAGCTGGGTGTGGCGCGCAGCGACACGGAGGCGGAGGTTCTGCTGAACGTGCCGGAAAATGCCAAGACGCTAATGTTCAGTGGTCTGGCGGATGAATCTCCACGGGGCAAGGCGCAGCGGGCGATCACAGCGGCTTGGCTGGAGACGCTGGAAGAGGCCAAGGTCATGGACTACGTGGTAGCTGCCTACGAAACGGTTCCAATTCTGGGCGACTACGGAGCTGTGATCTCGCCGCAACAGTTAAAGTGCGCCTTGATCCTGAAAAATGAGCTGCGGCGGGTAGAGGAAGTGCTGGAGATGCACGACCGGCGTCCGCAGGACAAACTGTATGCGGCTGTCCAGCGAGTCCGCTCGGCTGGTACGGCAGAGCGCATGAGGTATGCGGCACGCTACTTCATCGACCTGTCGCGCTTCCATCGCGACGTGCGCAAGATGGAGGTGTTGGAGCGCACACTGGATTCAGTGAACGTGCTCAACAATGCACGGCTGCGTGAGCTGTCCAAGATCAATGGAACGCTCTACGAGTTTCTGCTGCCGGAAGAGGAAAAGCCGGCAGAGCAGCGGGTGAAAGATCACATTGTGCTCAAGGCCGACATTCGCGACTCAACGTTCCTAACCCGTTCGTTGCTGGAACGCGGACTGAATCCGGCATCGTTCTTCAGCCTCAACTTTTTTGAGCCGGTCAACAAGCTGTTGCCGAAATACGGCGCGGAAAAGGTCTTTATTGAAGGCGATGCGGTCATCCTCACTCTGCTGGAGAATGAGGGGCAGCGGGGATTCGGCGTATCGCGCACCTGCGTGCTGGCTCGGGAAATTCTGGACATCGTGCGTGCTTACAACAGCGCATCGACGGAAAATGGACTGCCTCCGCTGGAGATCGGAATCGGTATCGCCTACCAGAATTCCGCGCCGCTCTACCTGATGGACGGGGCGCACCGAATCATGATTTCCGAGGCATTGAACCTGAGCGACCGCCTGAGCGCCTGCCACAAGCGCGCGCGGCGTCAGGTGAAGGATAGTAATCTGCTCTTCAACGTCTTCGTCTTTCAGACGGCCGATGAGGTGGCGGCGGCGGGCGCGCTGGAGGATTTTCTGCTCAACTACAACGTGAGTGGAATCCACTTGCCGCGAGCTGCGTTCGACAAGATGCGGGATGAGATTTCATTGGAGGAGTTCGAGACGGAGTTGCCGATGCCATGGGGCTCAGAACGCGTACGGCTTTTTCGCGGACTGGTTCCAGTGAGCCCCGGGGTCTTTCATCCTATCCTGGTGAGAGAAGGAAAAGCAGCACAGGTCGAGGTGCGCGACTTTGGATTCGTGCGCTGGGCCGACCACATCTATTACGAAGTGTGCGCCAATCCGGAGCTGATTGCGGCCATTGAGCGCCGGGGCTTCGGGCAGCCGACATAGCCTACGGTCGAGTTCATCAACCAGCTACAAATCCTTATCGGAATCCAGCAACTTTGGAATGGAAGGGAACCGTGATCACGGCTTCGAGGGCGATCGCGCGTCCATCCCTGAGCGCCGGGCGGAAGAGCCAGTGCGAGAGAGCCTCGGAGGCATTCTGATCGAGACGCGGATCAAGACTCTTGGCGACCGCGATGTCGCCGACGCTGCCGTCGGCGCGAATCGTGGCCGTGAGAACGACATTGCCCTGCACGCCATCTTGAATGAGGTCGCCCGGATAAGCCGGGTCAAACTTGCTGACCACCTCGGGCGCGGCAATGGGAGAACGGTTCGAGCCCGGGTCGCGGTCTGCGTTGCGCTCTACAAAGTGAATGATCCAGCTACCGGTGGCGGTGTTGAGGTTGGGCATGTTGACGGAAAGGGTGTAGGATCGGCGGCCTGCAAAGATCCGATTCTCCAACTCCGTGCGCGGTGCGGTGGATTCGCGTGCAATGGGCTGATGCGCCGGGATGGAGATCGCGGGAGGGTGCATCGCGGCCATGAACTTTGCGCGCACCTCGGGATCGGCAGGTGCGGCCTTCGCATTGGGTGTAGCAACCGGGCTGCCCGGCGCAGGCGCGGCGGCCACCGTGATGCCGGCGGGGGCGTTGACCGGGGTCTTGGACTCATGTGTACCAGCACCGTTTGAGAGACCGGCGCCTGGGGTGCCGCTAGCCTCGGCGTGTCCGGCGGGCGACGCCGCGAAGGCCCCTTGGCGGTTGCCGGAGGGAAGCTGCACCGGGGCCTGGACATCGGCGGGATGAAGGTTTAATGCAATGATCTGGGCGGCCAGGTGCTGTGCATCGGGCATGTGCGGCGCCTCAGGGATTGGCTCGGCGATTCGCGGGGAGAGATGGGCTAGAACGGCGGTGGTCCCGCGGCTGACGTGGCCAAGATCGGGTGCTGGCTCTACCACGTTTGGTTGAAAGGCGGGCAGGGCGTGGCGGAGGTTGGCCTGTGCAACCTCCGGGGCAGGTTCGACCACCTGCGGCTGAAATGCCGGCAGCTTGGACCGCGAACGCAACGAGTTGGAATCGACCGCTGGGCGGATCACCTCAGGCATAAAATTTGGCAGGCGCAGCTTGGCTGAGGCGCGCTCGCTGGCGGCTAAGGGCTGCACCGGAATCGTGGTTTGATAAGTGACCAGGTTCGGGAGATCGACGTCCTGCTTGAGCTTGATTTTGGGTGGAGCGACGATGGTTTGGTGAAGGTTGTCCGGGGTCTCGGGAAGTGAGAGTATCTCCTGCTTTGCCAGGACCGGGTCCGGTTTTCCGCTAGCGCGGGGATGAGTGGGCGCGCCGTGCAGCTCGGGCAGATATGGGCTGATCGTATAGCCATGTAGCGTCCGGCGGGAGAGCGGATCGGCGAGGTGTATGGAGGATTGTGGCCAGATGGAGATGGCGTAGAGCAACCCCAATAGCGCGGCGTGGGCAAAGGCGGAATCGAGAAGCCCTCGGCGCGGGAACGGTGTGCGCAGATCAACGCCGTGCCAGAATCCGTGATCCGGAGCGGAGGTGGTTACCAGCCCAGGTACCACCCGGCCGCGGAGACGATCGGCGAGGTTGCCGGCAAAGGCAGCGCGCGGATTCGTCCAGGCTACCAGGAGGCGCAGCTCTTGTTGCGGGCCTGCTGCCTCGCCAGCGGTTGTCTTCAGACCTCGAAATTTGAGAGTGGCTCGCAAGGCTGCTAGAGCACTTTTCAGGATTGGTGTGTCCGTCATTATCATCGCCGGGAAAAAACGCCCGGCTGCTTTGCCGGATACACCTTCCGCGATTCCGGTCTAAGTGGCGAGATTATATCGCGAGGCGGAGAATTGTGCTGAGGCTCCGGAGCTCGGCTATACTCAATTCCGTTATGAAAAACGTTTTCGGAATCGCGACTTTGTTGCTTACGCTGGTCACGGCTGCACTGGCCCAGCAACAACCCACCAAACCGGAGCTGGGCGGAGACATCACCGGGTTGTACTCGTTCGTTCACGAGGGTGAGTTTGTGCAGATCGAGGTCAATGAGGGAAAAGTTACGGGGCTGGTCTCGCGTTTCAAAAACGAGGATATGGACAAAGCCGAATTCGTGGACCAGTACTTTGAGCAGGCCAGTCTGCAAGACTCCACTCTGACCTTCCGCACCAAACCGGCAGACGGCGTCTGGTTCGAGTTTTCTGGAACCGTGGAGCGCGGTCCGGCCAAATCTCCAAGCGATGAGGGCTACTGGATCGTGAGGGGAACTCTGACAGAGCAACACGCCTCGGCGGACGGAAAAGCTACCGGGAAGGTACACGAACTCACGCTCAAGTCATTTCCGGAGGACGCGGAACCGGACGCGCTGCCGAGGACCGGGACACAGGGGAAAACTGATCAGAAATAGACTATCGAGCGCCACTCCAATAAGAGAGCGCTACTTCAATAAGCTGAGCCGCGCGAGGACGAAGGTTTTGAGGGGCCGGAATGGCTCCTCAATCTTTTGACTCTCGCCGGTTCGGCTTGCTGCCGGCAAGTCGGCGTTCGAGAAATTCCACGTGATCGGCCTCAAAGCTGGAAAGCTCAACGTAGAGGGCGCGAAGATCTGGATTGTCCGCAGACTGGGCCAGCTCAGCGTAAAAATCTCGCGCCTGTTTTTCCGCGCTCAGTGCAATCCGTAGCGCGTGATGATGCGCCGTGGCTGCATCCGCCGTGAAGTCGAGGATTTCTCCATCTCCCAATTGCGGTAGCTCGATGATTTCGAGGATATCCGCTTCGGTGAGCGCGCAGGCGGCCTGCCCATACTGCGCGGTGTAGCGCTCCAGCAGCAGCGTGCTGTGATGACGCTCTTCTGCCGCCATGTCCCAGAGAGCGCTGGCAATTTCGAGCGAAACGAAGTCCTGGAAGGAGGCGAACATCTCCGCAAGCTGGTGGTAGATCTCCGCGTTACGCTCCTCGATAAAAACAGCCACGTGGAGCGCTTCCTGAGGCGAGAGTGACTGGAAGCTGCGTTTCATGTCTGCCTGCTTCTGCTCGGCGCACCGAAGCGTGCAATAACGTGCAATAAATGGAAGTTCACAATCTACTCGATGACCGGTTGGAAGTGTCCATCCGGAGCCAATCTACGACTCAGGCTTGGGTTCCAACGCTGCTTCCAAATGTGCGATGGTGGTGCGAAGCCATTGTTTGAGGGCAAACACCATCCGGTTTGGATCTTTCTTGTCGATCAACTCGGCGATGGTTTCCCCGGAAGCGCTCAGCGGTATGTAGTGGCAGGGAAAGTCCTCGGTTCGCTTGTCTTCGGGTACGAACTGATGGAGGAGGCACTCGCGGCAGGCATGGGCTTGCAGCGGATCGCCATAGTTAATGCAGGCAAACGTACCTAAAAAGGGAGATTCGGTTCCGAACAATGCCCGGTCGCGGTCAAAGCCGCCTTGCTCGAGGTAGTTCAGCTCGTAGCGGAGCATCTGCAGCACATCGCTCAAATCCTGGGACATGGGAGCTCTCCGAATTGTGCTACTCGTGTAGAGTCTGGCGCAATCGCTGCCGTTGGGCTGTGATTGATCTCACCCCGTCTCGTGACGTAGTTAGTCTCACCCTGGCTGCCGGACGCCAATTTCCGGCCGGGCCCACCCGGCCATCACGGGCCACTGTGACTGGCCTCACTGTACGAACCGCAGTGTCGGACTACGTTGTTTGCGGCCTTAGGCGAGCAACGGCTCAAACGGCTATTCCAGAAGAAGAACCCGCCCGCCGGTTGAAGGAGATGGAAGATGGACGGATGCGCACCCAACGGACGGCAGCCCGCGATACCCAGTTTGAAGCCGTCGCGGAGCTCCGTTCCTTTGACTTCGAAAGGAGAAGTGAACCATGTCACGACCGGATTCCTTCAAGTTGGCATCGGCAGTCGCTCTCATTGTTCTGCTCGCATTTGTGGTGGGGAGCGCCGGGACTGCGCCTGCGCCCAAGTACGACAAGAGCAGCGAAGTTAAGATAAAGGGCGTCATTGACGAGGTAAGAACCGCTGCCGACAATACTGTCCATGTCACCCTGAAAAGCGACAAGGGCTCGCTGGATGTGTTCGTCGCGCCGGAAAGCTTTCTGAAAGAAATGGAAATCACCTTCGCCAAGGGCGATGCGATCGAGGTTCTCGGCTCACAGCTTACGGTGGATGGCAATGCGTTACTGCTGGCCCGCGAAGTGACGCGCAACGGCGACATCCTTACCATGCGCGACGATCACGGCAAGCCCGTGTGGGTGGGCTGGATCAAGTAGGTTGTTGTAGCTTTTCGCCGATTTCGATTATTTCTTTTTGCCCGGCGGAATGACCATTGGCCGCCGCATCGGCACCAGGCCTTCCTTGGGCATAGCCTGATTCGCGCGGGTCATTACTTCCTGCTGCACATACTTCACAAACTCCTGCATCTGGTGTTGCATGTGTTCCATGCGCTCGCGCATGTTGAGGATGATCCCGATGCCGGCGATGTTGACGCCGAGATCGCGCGCCAGCGAGAGTATGAACTCCAGACGCTTGAGATCGTCTTCGGTATAGAGGCGGGTATTGCCTTCACTGCGCGATGGCTTCAGCAACCCTTCGCGCTCATAGAGCCGGAGCGTCTGCGGGTGGATTTCATACATCTCGGCCACCACCGAAATCATGTACGCGCCTTTGCCCTTACGTTTCGTCATGGTTGCGCCTCACAGGCTCTGACCGCTTCATGTTTACACCTTGCTCCACAAATCCTGGCGCGGATCTTCGGGGTGCAGCTTTGCCAGTTTCTGCCAGAGTTCCTTGGCTTCAACGTTTGGGATCTCCGGGATGACAATACGAATGTGGACGATCTGGTCTCCGATGACGCCGGGGCGGGTAGCCGAAGGCACACCTTTTTCCCTCATGCGCAGCTTTTGTCCGGTCTGCGTTCCTGGAGGAATCCGCAGCACGGCGCGGCCATCAATGGTCGGCACCTCCACCTTGGCTCCAAGCGCCGCTTCCCATGGCAGGATGGGCAGGGTGAGATGAATGTCGTCGCCGTCGCGGTGAAAGATGGGATGATCGACGATGTGCACGACGATGTAGAGGTCGCCGGGCGGTCCGCCGCGAACTCCTGGGTTTCCTTTACCGGCAAGGCGGATGCGCTGCCCATCGCGGGTTCCCGGCTTGATGCGGAAGGAAACGGGCTCGGGGGTCATGCGCCCCCCGGCCGACGGGCGCTGAATATTCAGCTTCATCTCGCCGCCGCGGATCGACTCCCAGAAAGGAACTTGAACTGAGTACTCCACATCGGAGCCAGCGAGATTGGCTGGCTCCTGTGCCGCAGCTCCGCCAAACATGCTGGAGAAAATATCCCGAAAGCTGCCTCCGCGTCCCCCTGGCTGCTGCGCCCCGCCAAAATCAAAATCACGGAAGTCGAAATCTACGTGCTGGCCACCCTGGGTGTAGCCGCCGAAAGGATTGCCGCCCGTCGCTCCGCTGTTGGCATAGGCCTCGGCAGCTTTAGGGTCGATATTGTCCGAATAGAAGCCGAGCTGGTCGTAAATCTTGCGCTTCTTGGGATCGCTTAAAACATCGTTGGCTTCAGAGAGTTCCTTGAACTTCTCTTCCGATTTCTTGTCTCCCGGATTCACGTCCGGATGATATTTGCGCGCAAGCTTCCGAAAGGCTTTGCGCACATCGTCAGCCGTGGCCGTTTTCTTAATGCCCAGAACGGCGTAATAGTCTTTCTTGTCAGTTGCGGCCATGGTCGTTCTTCTTCCCGCTAAACCCGCTGATCAAAACACCTTCGTCCCAGCATACTTACGCATCTGCAACTCTGCCAAGCTTTTCTGTCCGGAGCCGCTGTTCGCTGCCCTGCTGCCGTTCGCCTTGCCTACGGTTGCAGAGGCAGATTTACAAACGCATTGCGGGATGAGGGAACCCTAATTCATGCGGCGCGCGCCGTCGTTGGACGGCGAGAGCAGGATCGGGCTAGTCATCAGCGTGCCGTCGTTGTGTATCTCCACCGACTCGATGCCGGTGCGCGAAGGCGTCAGCAGAAACCACTGTGCCTCGCTGGTATCGAAAGTGAGAAAATACGGGATGCCGTTGACTTCAAAATCCATGAGTTCCCCTCATTCGAGCCAGGCTGAGCCGTGTCCTGCGCCCAGCCTGCCCGGTTGCGAAGCGGCTAGAGCACGGATGCTCCAACCGCGAGAATGAGCCCGCCCCAACTCCGGCGAACTGCCGATTATTTCTTGTCCTCCACGTCGACGTACTCGGCGTCGATTACCCCTTCATCCTTCTTGGCTTCCGCCTTCGGTTGAGCCTCTGCCTGCTGGGCTCCAGCTTCGGGGTTCGGCGGAGTCGCCTTATACATCGCTTCCGCCAGCTTGTGTGAGGCGGTCTGCAGCCGGTCGCGTGCGGTCTGCATCGACTTGTGATCGCCGCTATCCAGAGCCTTCTTGGCATCGCCGAGAGCGTTTTCTACTTCGCCACGCTCACCCCCGGAGATCTTGTCGCCATTCTCTTTCAGCATCTTCTCGACCTGGTAGACCATGGAATCGAGCTGGTTGCGCGTCTCCACTTCCTCGCGCTTCTGCTTGTCTTCGGCCGAGTGTGCCTCGGCTTCCTTAGCCATGCGCTCCACTTCTTCCTTGCTCAAGCCGCTCGAGGAAGTGATGGCGATCTTCTGATCCTTGCCGGTGGCAACGTCCTTTGCGGTCACGTTGAGAATGCCGTTGGCATCGATGTCAAAGGTGACTTCGATCTGCGGCACACCGCGCGGCGCCATGGGAAGTCCAGAGAGGTGAAACTTGCCCAGGGTGCGGTTGTCTTTCGCCATGGGACGTTCCCCTTGCAGGACGTGAATCTCTACCGAGGTCTGGTTGTCAGCCGCGGTGGAGAAGTTTTCGCCCTTGCGCGTCGGGATCGTCGTGTTGCGCGGAATCATGGTCGTCGCAACCCCTCCGTAAGTTTCAATCGAAAGCGAGAGTGGAGTCACATCGAGCAGCAGCAGGTCCTTGACTTCTCCCTGCAGGACGCCACCCTGAATCGCCGCGCCGATGGCGACCACTTCATCGGGATTCACCCCACGATGCGGCTCGCGTCCGAAGAACTCCTTTACCTTTTGCTGAATCATCGGCATACGCGTCTGTCCGCCGACCAGCACTACCTCATCCACCTTGCTGGCGTCGATGCCGGCATCCTTGAGCGCCTGCTCGCAAGGCTTGATCGATTTGTCGATCAGGTCGCGCACCATATCTTCGAGCTTGGCGCGGGTCAAGGTCTTTACCAGGTGCTTGGGACCCGAGGCATCGGCGGTAATGAATGGCAGATTGATCTCGGTCTGCATGGTAGTCGACAGCTCAATCTTGGCTCGCTCGGCGGCGTCGCGCAGACGCTGCATCGCCATCTCGTTGCCCTTGCTGCGCAGGTCCAAGCCGTAATCTTTACGGAATTCGTCAGCCAGCCAGCCAACCACCCGCTGGTCAAGGTTGTCGCCACCCAGGTGCGTATCGCCGTTGGTGGACTTCACTTCAATTACGCCCTCACCCACCTCAAGAATCGAAATATCGAAAGTGCCGCCGCCAAAGTCATAGACGGCAATGGTCTCATCCTTCTTCTTATCCAGACCGTAGGCCAGCGCGGCGGCCGTGGGCTCGTTGATGATGCGCTTGACGTCGAGCCCGGCAATCTTGCCGGCGTCCTTGGTGGCTTGGCGCTGCGAATCATTAAAATAGGCAGGCACCGTAATAACGGCGTCCGTCACCGGTTCGCCAAGGTAATCCTCGGCGGCTTTCTTCAACTTCTGCAGAATCATGGCCGAGATCTGAGGCGGAGTGTATTCCTTACCCTGGGCCTCGATGGCGACATGGTCGCCCGACTGCACCACTTTATACGGCACCATCTTCATCTCTTCGCTCACTTCGTCATAGCGGCGACCCATGAAGCGCTTGATGGAGAATACGGTGTTCTCCGGGTTGGTGATTGCCTGATTCTTGGCGACCTGTCCCACCGGACGCTCGCCCGTCTTGGTAAAGCCGACCACGGAAGGCGTGGTGCGACCACCTTCCTCGTTTGGAATTACCTTTGGCTCGCCGCCTTCCATCACGGCTACAACCGAGTTTGTGGTACCAAGATCGATCCCGATAGTCTTTGCCATTGCTCTTCTGCCTCCTGCGGTACAGCTAAATATAAAAATGTTAAGGTTGGCACTCCCACAGGAGCCACCGAACCGGACCGAGCGCCGTGTGAGCGCCCCACTCAGACCTAATATGGTTGCGATGATAGAACCTGAGTGAGTTACTGTCAACTTAATAGATGAATCCGATCTTCTTGAAGATGCACAATGAGTTCATCGGGAGGTGTGTCTTTTGGGCGGAGAGCCATGGATCGAGACATCGGCAGTGTACAAAGTGACGCACCGTGTAAAAAAGAACCCGGTGCTTGCATGGTTCCGCTCAGACGAGCTTGTTTGGGTCTCATAATGGCGGATTATCAGCGTACTAAATAAACCAGTATGCCACTATTTATCAATGGCTTACAGATAATCAAGACAGCTCCTGACGGGCGACAGAAAGTTAGGAATCAGAATTGCTCCTCCTCACCAGGGAGCTGCGATGAGAATTCCGACGCGAGTATTCGAGCCGAACATATTTTATCTGCATCGCCTGGACCAGCAGCACGCTGAGATTCGTGAGAGCTATCAGTCGCTGGAAGAGCTAATCCTGCTCGGTCGAGACATGCCTGGCATTGTGGAAGCTGCGGGCAGTCTTGTCCAAATGATATTGCTGCACTTCTCTCAGGAGGAGCTATTCCTGGGGAAACTCTCGCTCCCAATTCTCCAGAGGCAACGTAGTGCTAATGCAGAAATTACAGCCCAACTCTTCGATATCGAGGACGGGCTGAAACAGCAAAAGACCGCCGCCGTTTTCCAGTTACTGCTACTCGTCCATGCCTGGATCAAAGAGCATATGCAGCGGGAGTGCGAAGAGTTCGACGACCCCTTTCCCGGCAACCGGCTGCACGGTATCCCGGCATAAAAGCGGGAGGGCCGGAAGGAACATCCGTATATATCTGAAGACGCTCGCCCACATCCCAGGATTGATTGTGGCTAGTCGTAGCGTTCGTAGAGGACGCGCTTTTTGTCCAAGCCGCACTCGTTGATGAGCAGGGTACGCACGGACGATACCATCTCATTGAGCCCGCAGATATAGACGTGTATGTCCTTGCGGTCGCCCACAACTTTGCGGAGATGTTGCTGCACGCGTCCCCGGCTTCCGGTCCAGCTCTCGGGTCCTCGACTGAGCGTGACGATGTAGTGGAAGTTAGGGTGCTCGGCGGCCAGTTGTTCGAACTCTTCCTGGTAGTAAACATCTTCCGGATAGCGCGTCCCGTAGACCAGCCAGATGTGCCTTCCCCCATGGCGTTGCTGCCCGCTACCGTCCTGCCCGAACAAGTACTGTACAAAGCTACGGAAGGGCGCAATCCCGGTCCCGGTGGCCACAAAGACCACGTCCTGCAACTCTGGCTTGAGCAGGAAGAGCCCGTGCGGGCCGTGGAAGCTGGCGGTCTCGCCCACCTTGCGGTCGCATAGAAAGTTGGACATGAAGCCTTCGTCGACGCGGTTCAGGATGAGATCGAAGGTGTTGCCGCGCGGCGCCGAAGCAATCGAGTAGGCGCGCGTGACGAACCGCTCACCACGAGGCTCGCGCACGGAGACGAACTGTCCGGCTTCAAAGTCGAACGAAGATACCTCCTCGACGTCGAATTCGAGGTGTTTAGTTTTTTCCGAAAGAAGTACGGAGCGGATGAGCCGGGCAGTAAGCAGGGTGTGTTCCATGTTCTTCCTTCTTGACGTCCTGATTCCCCCGCTATTCTAAAGCAGAGTGTAGGCAAAGGCTTGATGGGGAAGTCAGAATAGATGAAATCCTGCACACAAAGGCTTGCACTGGAACGAATTTTAGCGCCATCGTCCGAGAAGAAGGCAGTAAGAGCCGAAACCCTGCCTGCAAAATGAGACCGGTGGCACCGCATGAGCACCAGCGAATTCTGGCGAATCAGCCCTCCAGAATGACTACCAGGCGGCGTGGGCCGTGCGCCCCTTGCACAAGAATCTTTTCGATGTCCGCAGTGCGGCTCGATCCGGTAATGAGACCCACGTAGGATGCGCCGGTGATTTCGGCCTGCACCAGCCCTAAAGCTAAAGCCGCGGCAATGTCGGGAATGATCTGTTCTCCCCGTCCGTAGACGATGTGGCACGGCGGGACGATCGACGCGCCGCGCCCGCCACAGGCCGACGAGGTGAGGACCGAGCCGGTTTGTGCAACGAATCCGTGTGCGAGGGTAAGCGTGGCCTGAGTGCTCTCCGCGGGCGCACCCTGCGATGACATACGCACCCGGCGCCTTTGTTCGAGCAGCGCGACGAATGGGCGCAGGCTGTCATCGTCCTGCACGTAGACTTCTCCGGCCGGCACCGTGGAGAGAATGGTTTCGAGCGCACCGGCGGAGGCTGCGGCGTCCGTGGTCTGGAAAACCTCCGTCAAATTGCCTGCACACTCGTCAAGGAAGCGCTGCCGGGGGTTCGTGATCGGAGGGAAAATCGCATCCAGCGGCATGACGGACGCTGGCACTGGATGCGGGCGCGCGTTGGCCGTCCGGATTCGCGCGAGGATGTTTTCGCGGGCACTCGATTTACTTGTTTCCATTTTCCCTCCACCACTCGCGGAACGACTGCTTGGGGAGCGTCATCGGACTGCGATACTTCGTCCACACCCGCACGGGATCCAGAGCCGTGCCTGAGAGTCCCAGCGCGTTCACCGCGGCCAGCGCCTTGCACCCCATCCAGGCCAGCAGGCGGAAACGTGCGGGGGCAGCGGCAGCCCAGCGGAAGGCCGCAAAGCCAGCCCGCTCGGCCGGCTTGACGTTTCCTGTGGCAATGAAGTCGCGGCGGGTGACGAGCAACTGCTTCGGTAAGTCGATCTTAACCGGGCACACACCTTTGCACGCCGTACAGAGCGAGCATGCGTAAGAGAGGTGTCCCCATTCGCTGAGTCCGGCGGTGCGCGGGGTATAAATGCTGCCAATCGGGCCCGGATAAATGGTCCCGTAGGCGTGCCCGCCCACATGCCGGAAGATGGGACAGACATTGAGGCACGCGCCGCAACGGATGCACTTCAAAACCTCTTCGGTCTCGGGATTTGCGAGCAGCTCGGTGCGGCCGTTATCGACCAGCACGACATGAAATTCCTCCGGGCCATCGGGTTCGCCGCCAGCACGCGGCCCGCGAACCAGTGTGCTGTAGGTGGTGATGGGCTGGCCTGTGCCGGAGGCGGCCAGCACGGGCCACAGCGCGGCGAGATCGTTCATTCGGGGGATGATTTTCTCAATGCCGGTGACGACAACGTGAATGCGCGGAATGCTGGTGGTAAGGCGTCCATTGCCTTCGTTGGTGGAGATGGCAACCATGCCGCTATCGGCAACCAGAAAATTAGCGCCGGAGATGCCCATCTCGGCGGAAAAGAAGGCACGCCGCAGCGCGACACGTGCGGCCGCCACCAGACGAACCGGATCGCCGTCCTCCACGTTTTCGCCAAGTTTGTCGCGAAAGAGGTCGGCAATTTGACGGCGGCTGAGGTGCATGGCTGGAGTGACGATGTGGTAAGGAGGCTCATGGCGCAACTGCACGATGAACTCACCCAGGTCGGTCTCCCAGACAGTCACGCCGATTTTTTCCAGCGCTGCGGCCAGGCGGATTTCTTCGGTGACCATTGACTTGGACTTGACGACGGTCTTCACGTTTCGCGCTCGGGCCAGCTCGACGACGTAGTCGTTGGCTTGATCTGCGTTCTCGGCCCAATGAACGTGACCACCACGCCCGATGACGTGCTGCTCGAATTCGGTGAGATATTGTGCAAGATTGGCGATGGCGTCCGCCTTGATGGCGGCACAGAGGGTGCGTGCGGCTTCCCAGTCGGCAAAGCGCAACTTGCCCTTAGCGACCGCTGCATCGTAGGTCACGATGGCGCGTTGAATGGTCGCGCGGTGCTCGAGATCCGCCGACTTGACGATGGCTTTGCGAAGGAACTCTCGGGCTGCGGTGCTCATCGCGCCGACTCCCTAGCTCCGGCCGTGGTGCGGCTGGCTGATGAACCGGCGAGCACGCCCGCAAGATAGATGGTTTTCAGCTTGCGCCCAGTGGCTCCGAAGACGCCACTGAGATGCATGAGGCAACTGGGATCGATGGCGGTGACAAACTCGGCGCCGGATTGCTCGATGTTCACCGCCTTGGTGTCGCCCATGGCGGCGGAGATCATGCCGAATTTTGTGGAGAACATTCCACCAAAGCCGCAGCACTCGGCCTCCTTGGGCAGCGGGCGCAAATCAATATCGCGTACGGCGCGCAAGAGCTGCAGCGGTTCGGCATAGATTCCCAGCTCGCGCGTGGCATGGCAGGAGGGATGATAGGCAACCGCGTGCGGAAAACTTGCGCCTACATCGGTTACCCCGGCAACTCGCACCAGAAATTCCGCAAACTCAAAGACCCGCTTGCCGACCGCGACGGCTTCGCCGTGCCACGGGCTGGATGCGAGCAACTCGGGATAGTGCTTCCGCACCATGCTGGTGCACGATCCTGATGGACAGACGATGTGTTGATAGTCGGAGAAGATACGCACGAAGCGCTCAGCGCAGGGCCTCGCGGCCTTCCAATGTCCGGTGTTGAAACCTGGCTGTCCGCAGCAGGTCTGATCCTCCGGGAAGACAACTTCCCATCCCACCCGGCGCAGCACGGTCACGGTATCAATCGCCGCTTGCGGAAAACCATGGTCTATGAAGCACGGAACGAAAAGTGCCACTTTGCGGTTCACGGGCGCGTCACCTTCTCCAGCAGGTAGATGTAGGAGCGATAGACTTCGCCGGTCGCGCGGGTCATTCCTATCTCGCAGGTACGGCTGCTGGAGTAACAGCCGTCGTGCCGGTGAGCCTTGATCTCGGAAGCCTCGCTGGCAGTGGCCGAGGCAGTCAGCTCAGGGTACATGAAGCCGCGATCTCCGGCAAAGGCACAGCAGCCGAGGCTGGGCGGGACGAAGACATCGCCGCTGCATCGGCGCGCAATGGTTTCGAATTTGGCGGAGAGTCCCATCTTGACGACGGAGCATACCGGATGCAATGCAACCGATGCCTCGGGATGGTTCACCGTGAGTTTGTCGAGCAAATGATCGTGAACAAACTCGATGCTGTCCACAATCGTGAGGCGGTCGAAGCGTCGCTGGTTCTCCGGGTTGAGGTATTCGCGCACATGGACGAGTCCATAGGTGCAAGGGCTGGTGTCGACCATTATGGGCAGTCGACCTTCGCTGGACCACCTCCAGAAGTTTTCGATGACGCGGTTCAGCATGGCATCGCGGGCTTCCTCAAAGCCTTTGGACGAATAGGGAGTGCCGCAACAATTTCCGGCAACATCTTCGGGAATCCACACGGGAACACCCGCCCGCCCGGCCAATGCGACCGTGGCCTGCATCAGGGACTGGTCGCTGGGTTCGCCTGGAAGGCGTCCCATGACTCTTGAGATGCAAGCGGGAAAGTAAACAGCTTGTGCAGCAAAGCGGTTGGTCGCCGGTACCCCACCTTTGCTTGCATACGGCATCCCATCGGTCCACACCGGCATGTTGGGGCCGATCACTTTGCGCATGGCTTGGGTGATCGCCTGGATGCCCCGGAGGCCGACAACAGCTTGCGCGAAGTGCGCGGTACGAAGGCCAAAACGAACCAGTGCTTCCACCAGTGAGAAGTTATCGACGGTGAGCTTGGCGACGAGTTTTGCGAATGGCGAATTGCGCAGAGCGCGGAAGCGCTTGACCAGTTGTCCGGTGTCAATACTGACCGGGCAGGTGGTGGCGCAAAGTCCATCTGCGGCGCAGGTGTCGAGCGCCATGTAAGGAAAATCGCGGTCGAGCTGGACCAGCAGTTCGCTGTCGGCGAGTTGCTGCTGACGCGCCATCTCGCGCCGAACCACGATGCGTTGCCGCGGGGTAAGCGTGAGGTCGCGGCTGGGGCAGCGTGGCTCGCAGTAGCCGCATTCGATGCACTTGTCGATCTCGGGCTCGACCGTGGGAAGCTGCTTCAGATCACGGAGATGGGCGCGGGGATCGGAGTTGATGATGACGCCCGGGTTGAGCAGGCCGGTAGGGTCGGCCAGCGACTTGAGCTGGCACATGATGCCGTAGGCATCTGGACCCCACTCGGTTTCCACGAAGGGAGCCATGTTGCGTCCGGTTCCATGCTCGGCCTTGAGCGCTCCGTCGAAACGGTTTACGACGAGCTCCACCACATCGTCAATGAAGCGCGAATACTGGTCGATGGCGCGCTGATCGTTGAACGACTGGGTGATGACAAAGTGGAGATTGCCGTCCTTGGCATGGCCGAAGATGATTGCATTGTCATAACCATGGCGGAGGAAGATTCCGTTCAGCTCCTGTGCGGCGGGCGCCAAGTGCTCGATGGGGAACGCGACGTCTTCAATGATGACCGTGGTGCCGCTTTTGCGTACGGAGCCAACCGAAGGGAACATTCCGGCGCGGATCTTCCAGAGCGCCGACTGGGCTGGGACGGAGTGAGTGAACTGCGCGGGCTCGAGCAACTTGAGCCGCGAGGTGGATTCAGCAGCAAGGGCTTCGAGCTCCGCCCGCTCGGATTCCAAGGCAGACTGGAACTCGACCAGTAACCCGGCCGCGCCCTCGGCGAGAGTCTTGATGACCGCCGGCGTGCCCGCCTGATCCTCGACGGAACGAAGAGCTGCTCGATCCATGATCTCGAGCGCCTTCGCGCCAGCTCCACGCAGGGGCAGAATCGAGTCGGAGGCAGCGTAGAGATCGGGGAAGAGCAGCAGTCCGGTGTACTTTACCGGAAGCTCGGGAACAGTGTTGAGTACCGCCTCGGAGATGAAGGCTAAAGTGCCTTCCGAGCCAATCAGCAGGTGGGCAAAGATGTCGACGGAGCGCTCGAAGTCGAGGAAGGCGTTGATGCCATAACCGGTGGTGTTCTTGCTGCGATATTTGCGGCGGATGCGCTCGGCGAGCGCAGGGTCATTCTGGATTCTCGACTTGAGTTCGAGGACGCCGCGCGCCAGCGCTGGTTCGCGGGCGAAAAAAAGCTCTTCGGCGTCAGGCGCGGCCGTGTCAATGGCAGTTCCGGAGGGGAGCAGGAATCGCATCGAGGAGAGCGTGTGGTAAGCGTTTTGATCGACGCCGCAACACATGCCGCTGGAGTTATTAGAGAGAATTCCTCCGAGCGTGCAGGTCGCGATCGAAGCCGGGTCGGGACCGATCTTTGCGCCGTAGGGAACCAGCACGCGATTGGCGCTGGCCCCGATGGCTCCGGGCCGGACGCGAATCCTGCGCCCATTCTCCAGGACCTGGAGATCGCGAAAATTGCGTGCGACTTCGATCAGCAGACCATCGGAGATCGATTGTCCGGAGAGGCTGGTGCCGGCGGCGCGGAAGGTGATGGGGAGAGCATGGTCGTGGCTGAACTGGAAGAGTCGCGCTACTTCTTCTTCGTTGGCGGCCTGCACTACCGCCTGCGGAATCAGCCGGTAGAAGCTCGCATCCGAAGCGTAGGCAATCCGGTCGATGGGGCGCACAAGGATGCGCTGCGCATCTACAATTTGAGCCAGCATGGAGGCGAGTTTCTCAGGAGAGTACGTCGGCCCTGCCACTGCCGTTACCGCCATTTTGTCTGCTCCCGCGAATGAGCCATCATGGGATTAAGTGTCGATCGTTATATCACAGAATGGATTGTGCGGTTGCGGAGTTACACTATCGCATGATCTCCGGCTCGCGTTTTTGCAACTTGGCGGCTTCGCTTCTAGTATTCTCCTGCATGGTTTCGGCGCAGCCGCAGCCCCGCAGCGGCAGTCCTGTGCGCTTCTCGATCAGCCTTCCCACCGGCGCCGGTACACAGGCGTTCGACGGTCGGATGTACCTACTGCTTTCCACGGACCCGAGCGACGAACCCAGGATGCAGATCGACGACACACCCAATTCGCAATTGATCTTTGGTGTGGATGTAGAGGGGCTCCAGCCAGGACAGTCCGTTGTTGTGGATGAACACGCCGACGGATACCCGGTTCGCAGTTTGCGGGAACTTCCTCCGGGCGAATATGTTGTGCAGGCCGTATTTCACCGCTATGAGACCTTTCATCGCGCGGACGGGAAAACGGTCAAGCTGCCGATGGATCGCGGCGAGGGGCAGCACTGGAATCTGGCCCCCGGCAATTTCTACAGCAAGCCCAGGAAGATCACTGTTGGCCCAGGCGGCGCGCCGGTCAAGATTGTGCTGGATCAAATCATTCCGCCGATTCCGGAGGCGAAAGATACAAAGTATGTCCGCCACCTCCGCATCCTGAGCCAGTTATTGACGAAGTTCTGGGGCAGGCCGATGTACCTTTCGGCGCTGGTGCTGGTGCCGGAGGGCTTTGACACCCATCCCGACGCGCGCTTCCCGCTCATGATCTTTCACGATCACTTCGTGAGCGGGGTCAGCGATTTCCGCACCGAGCCGCCCGATCCGGACATGAAGCCGGACTATAGCGAGCGCTTCCACATTTCGGGCTATAACCGGATTCAGCAGGAGGAGTCTTACAAGAATTACCAGCAGTGGATCTCGCCGGGGTTCCCGCGCTTTCTGGTGGTAAAAATTCAACACGCGAATCCGTATTATGACGACTCCTACGCTGTGAACTCGGCCAACTTGGGGCCTTATGGCGATGCGATTGAAACCGAATTGATCCCGGCCATTGAGAAGCAGTTTCGGGCCATCGGCGAGGGCTGGGCGCGATTCACCTACGGCGGCTCTACCGGCGGGTGGGAGGCGCTTGCGGTCCAGATCTTCTATCCCGACCACTATAACGGGGCGTTCGGAGCCTGTCCCGATCCCGTGGACTTCCGCGCTTACGAAACCATCGATCTTTACAAAGACAAGAATGCGTTCTTCGTGGAAGGCGCACACAAGCGCGTGGCGCAGCCCGCGATCCGCGACTACCTGGGGCATACCCTGATGACGTTGGAGGAGAACAACGCCTACGAACTGGCCCTGGGCAGTAAGGGGCGCTCCGGCGAACAATTCGATATCTGGCAGGCTGTGTACTCGCCCGTAGGAGAGGATGGCTATCCCAAGCCAATCTTTGACAAACGCACTGGCGCAATCGACCATGACGTTGCCGCCTACTGGCGCGATCATTACGATCTGCGGGCCATTCTGGAGAAGAATTGGTCTACGCTCGGTCCCAAACTCCGGGGCAAGCTGCACCTGTATTGCGGAAGCGCAGACACTTACTTTTTGAATGATGCCGTTTACAAGATGGAAGACTTCCTGAAGTCAACCACCAACCCGCCCTATGACGGAGAAGTGAAATACGGAGAGCGCGCGGAACACTGCTGGAATGGCGATCCGGCTGAGCCCAATTACCTCTCGCGTCTGCACTACAACACGATGTATCTGAATAAAATAATGGAACGCATTGCCAAGACCGCACCGGCTGGCGCGGACCTGACGAGTTGGCGATACTAAAGGGGCAAGCATGAGGATATTGGTCACTGGCGGTGCTGGATACATCGGCAGCGTGGTTGTATCGCAACTTGTGGCAGCGGGCCACGAGGTGGTTGTCTATGACAACCTCAGCAAAGGGTATCGCGAGTCGGTTGCATCCGCCGCCCGGTTGGTAGTGGGAGATGTTGGCGACCCAACGCGGCTCGACGCGGCTTTCGCGGAACATAAACCTGAGGCGGTCCTGCACTTTGCCGCTTGGATTGAAGCCGGCGAATCCATGCGTGAACCCGAGAGGTTTTTTCGCAACAACACGGCCAATGCTCTTACCTTGCTGGAGACCGTGTTGGCCCACAAGGTGCGTTGTTTTGTCTTCTCGTCCACTGCCGCGCTGTATGGCGACCCGGAGAGTACTCCAATTTCTGAGAGCGCCAAACTCATGCCTACCAACGCTTACGGTGAATCGAAGCTTCTGGTTGAGCAGATGCTCCGCTGGTTTCACCGGATACACGGTCTCTCTTACGCAAGCCTGCGCTACTTCAATGCCGCCGGGGCCACTGAAACGCTGGGTGAGCATCATAATCCGGAGTCTCACTTAATCCCCATCATTTTGCAGGTTGCCAGCGGGAAACGTGACCATATCAGCATCTTCGGCGAGGATTATGAGACTCCCGATGGAAGCTGCGTGCGCGACTACATACACGTGTCCGATCTGGCGAGCGCCCACCTGCTTGCACTCAACGCACTGCATTCGCACCCGGAACCCGTGCAGCTCATCTACAACCTCGGTAACGGGCACGGCTTCAGCGTGAAGGAAGTTATTGAATGTGCGCGGCGCGTCACCGGCCACGCCATTCCAGCCAGGGTCGAAGCACGCCGCGCGGGTGATCCTGCGACCTTAGTTGCCAGCGCGGCGAAGATACGCGCCGAACTCGGTTGGCAACCGCGGTTTCCCGAGTTGGAAGAAATCATTTGCAGTGCGTGGAATTATCTCCAGCGCAAGGTTTAGGATTTTCGGTGGCGCAGCCGAGGCCGCACAGCGCGATTTCCCTTGCTGCGGTGCCACACGGCGTGGAGGGCTGAATGACCGCACTGTTCCCTATGTTCGTAAAGCTCGATGGCCGCCGGTGTGTTGTGGTCGGCGCTGGATCGATCGCCACGCAAAAGCTTGAGGGTTTGCTGGAGTCCGGCGCTGATGTCCGGATCGTCGCCCCAGAGGCCAGCGGCGAAGTTCAGGAACTTGCGCGGTGCGGGCGGGTCTCGTGGCTGCCAACGGAGTTCAAGTCCGAGCATCTCGCCGATGCGCTGCTGGTAATTGCGGCGACGGGGAACCCAGCCGTGAACGAGATTGTGTACCGGGCCGCACAAGAGCGAGGTGTCCTTTGCAACTCGGTTGATGAGCCGGAGAGGTGTGATTTCTATTACCCTGCGGTGGTTCGGCGAGGCGATCTGCAAATCGCAATTTCGACAGCAGGCAAGAGCCCTGCACTCGCACAGAGACTTCGCAAGGAGCTGGAAGTGCAGTTTGACGAGAGCTACATCGGTTGGCTGAACTGGCTGGGCAAGGTACGCGAGTTGTTCTTTCTGCACCAGGTCGAACCAGGATTGCGAACGCGGACCTTGCACCACATCGCCTCCCACACGGTCTTCGAACGCTTCAAGAGCTTTCACAAGCGAAGAATTCAGGATGGAAGCCATGGGTAAAGTCTTCCTTGTTGGCGCAGGTCCCGGCGACCCCGAGTTGCTGACCTTGCGGGCGGCGCGGTTGCTGCAAGAGGCCCAGGTTGTTCTGCATGATGCTCTGGTCAGCGCGGAGATACTCGCAATGATTCATACGACTAGAGTGATCAACGTCGGGAAACGCTGCGCCACAAAGTTGCTGACCCAGGAAGAAATCAATTCTCTTCTGATCGCGTACGCCTCTGAGTTTGAGATTGTGGTTCGGCTCAAGGGTGGAGATCCCTCGATCTTTGGCCGGGCAGGTGAAGAAATCGTGGCGCTGCTGGACGCCAACATTTCATACGAGATAGTCCCCGGCGTGACCTCCGCAATAGCCGGTGCCGCGGCGGCAGGGCTCTCGCTGACTGATCGCCGGTTTGCCGCCAGCGTTGTCTTCACTACGGCACATCGCGGCCGCAATGCCGAGGCCCTGGCCTGGGACAAACTGGTCACCTCACATTCAACGCTCGCCATCTACATGCCCGGAAGCGATTACAAGAAACTTGCCGGGCAACTGTGTGATGCGGGACTGGATCCGAGCACGCCTTGCGCCGTGATCTCCCACGCTGGCCGCCCCACGCAGCGGGTGCGATGGTCCGATCTGACCTCGGTGAGGTTGCTGGAGTCACTTCCCGCGCCAAGCCTCGTGATCGTAGGGGAATGCGCAAGGCCCCCTCATGGATTGCAGAATCCAATCCACGACGCCGCCAACGACGGCGCTGATTTCGGCATCGGAGAGCACGTCTAGCTTCACGGACGCTCCGGCCAGGAGTGCTTCTTGAAGCCTCTCCTACCTGAACCATAGCGACCACACGACATCCACCAAGGTGTGCGTGATGCTGGAAGCCAGCAACTGCCGCTGGGCTCGCCAGGCGCGTCCATAAAAGACACCGGCAATCGTGGCCAGCAGAACATAACGCCAGTTGAACGCCGCGCCCTTGTGGAAATGCGAGAGGCCAAAGAGTGCGCTGGCGACGGCCAGCGCGCGCAGACGTCCAAGATGCGGCTCCAGTAGGTTCTGCAGCAGGCCTCGGAAGAAGAGTTCTTCCGGAACCGCAGTGAGCAGAAAGGTGACGAGCACCCCCGCCGCGATCTGCGCTGCGGAGTGCACCCGCGGGTGGAAGCTTATAAAGTGCAGGGCAAAGCCCAGTCCGAAGGCAAATGGAGTGAAGTAGAGCCACTCGCGCGCGCCGATGGCGAAGGCCTTTGCATTCGGCGTGAACGAATAACCTACGCCCTCAGCGTTTCTCACCACTAGGTAGAGATAAAGCGCAAGGTCGCAGAGGTAGAGTTTGGGCAGGCTGCCGAGCCCGGGATGCGGCCAGGCGCCGCGGAACACACCCAGTTCGAGCGTGAGCGCCAGCACCAGCAGCACAACCACGTCCTGCCAGAGTAGCCTCTGTGCTTTCGGAGCCAGTTCGAGCAGCCCGCTCAGAGCTACTGGCGTGACCGCCAGGGCAAAGGCAAATTGCCACTGGAACTCCCGCAGCCGAAGCGCGTAGAGAAGGTAGGGCGCGACCAGTACGGCTGGAGCTGCAACCCGCAACCAGGGCTTCTGCAACCACCGGCGCAAAGGCTCTCCAGCACCGAAGGCAAAGAACCACAGCGGAGCCAGCAGCAGCGCGAATCCGGCAAAGGCCGGAAGCAGCGGACCAGAGAATGTGCGGGCCAACGGTAATGACTGCAATTCCAGCCAGAACCCGGCGAGCAACAGCGCGAATGTTGCGAGAATCAGCAGGCGGCGAGGCAAATGCGCCAGGGCTTCATCCATACTCAATTCTACTCACTTTTCTAGGCCATTGGCGGGCACCCGTAAAAGCGGTCGAGCGCATCGCATCGAATTCAGTGGTCATCCAAGGGAGGTCCGCAATCAATCTTCCAGTACACCCATGATCGATAGCGAAGAAGGAGAATTCCGATGGCAAAAAAGCATGCCGAGAACAACCCCGAAACCATCAACGCACAACCCCGGCTTCATCAACACGCAAGAGAGATTCAACCCTTCGGGACGGTCAACCACCTACTGCCGCTCAACCTCGAGGAGCCGGTTCGGCTGGAGATGACTGAGCAGCTGAACCAGTTGCTCGCCGATACGATGACCCTTCGCGACCTGTATAAGAAGTCCCATTGGCAGGTTTCCGGGCCTACGTTTTATCAGCTCCATCTGCTCTATGACAAACATCACGACGAGCAAGCCGAGTTGGTGGACTCCATTGCCGAACGTATTCAGTTACTTGGGGGCATCAGCATAGCAATGGCAGCCGATGTGGCGGAGAGCACACAAATCGAGCGCCCGCCGCGCGGCCGCGAAGAGGTTCCCGTCCAACTCTCCCGATTGCTGGACGCTCACCAGATCATCATTGGTCAGTGCCGTACGCTGGCGCAACGCGCATCAGACTTGGGCGATGACGGCACAAACGATCTTGTTATCAGCGATGTGTTGCGCACAAATGAGCTCCAAGCCTGGTTCTTGAGCGAGCATCTGGTCAACATGCCGCTCGTCAAGGCAAAAGAGCCTTCGGTTTCTGACGCAGCATAGCAAGCAGTTGCCTCAACAAGGTCACGCCAGCTTCAATAGTGATGTTGCGCAGGCCCGGAAGTCATCCTTTGATACAGAGCTACCGGGCCGGAACAACTGGCAACTCAATGGAGCTGGCCGCGCCTGCTGCGTGGTAAATCCTTTGCGTCGCCTTCACATAATCTTCCGGCTTTGCGTTGAAGATGTTCGGCACGAATGTCTGCGGGTTGCGATCGTAGAGCGGAAACCAGCTCGACTGCACCTGCACCATAATCCTATGCCCGGGCAGAAACACGTGGTTTGCAGTCGGCAAGGTGAACTTGTATGTAAGAGGTGTGTTCGGCGCAATCGGCTTGGCCGTCTCGAAGCTCTCCCGGTACCGCCCACGGAAGATGTCCATCGCGATGCCGAGTTGGTATCCGCCTAGCTCCTCCTGGCTTGGAACTACATCGGGATAGACGTCGATCAACTTGACCACCCAATCGCTATCCGTCCCGCTGGTAGAGGCGACTAGATTCACCACTGGCGCGCCGCTGATGCGCACTTCTTCGGTAAGAACCGGTGAGACATACGACAGCACATCGGGGCGGCCATCCATTGTGCGCTGATCCGTGACCAGCCAACGTTTCCACCGGTCGCGGTCGGCAAAGGTCACGGGGCGCGGCAAATACGGCACGGGCTTGGCCGGATCGGAAACATACACGTCATAACCAGTGGGAGAGTTGGGATCGGTCGCAGCCGGTGCGTTGAAGGACAGACCGAATCCCGCCGTCATATAGAGCGGCTTGGATTTCGACGCGCAGCCGCTCGCGCAGGATAGCGGCCAGGAATTCAGGCGGTCCCAGTGGTTCTCGCCAGTGTTATAAATCAACACCGGAGGCGTGTCGGCTTTAGGCGCGTCATCCTTCAGATACTGATCGAAGAACGGCTTCAGCACATCGCGGCGGAAGTCCAGCGCCGTGTCGCCCTCCCACTTCAGCGGCCCCAAGGAAGAACCATCATAGTTCGCTCCACTGTGACGCCATGGCCCCATCACCAGGAAGTTCATGTTGTTCGCGGTGTCTTTCGGTTCCGTCGCCAGGTAGCAGTGAATCGCGCCCCACATGTCCTCCTGATCCCACAACCCCTGAATCCACATCGTCGGAACCTTTAGTGGTTGCGTGGCCATGATCTTATCGAGCGCCTGCCCTTGCCAGAAGCTGTCGTAAGCAGGATGCTCGCTGATCTTGCGCCACCAGGGGAGTTGGTCAAGGCCGGCGGCTCTTGCAAAGTCTCCCGCTGACCCGGCGCGCAGGAAGTTGTCGTAATCATCGTAGGCTTGGCGCGGAATCTCGTGGCCGTCGCCTCTTGCCGTGGTCTGATACGTGATGTAGTCGAAGTTGGTCTGCCGATACGCTCCGAAATGAAACCAGTCGTCGCCCATCCAGCCGTCCACCATCGGGCTCATCGGCGCGGCAACCTTCAATGCCGGATGTGGGTTCACCAGGGCCATCACCACGGTAAAGCCTTCGTACGAACTCCCCAGCATGCCAACCTTGCCGTTCGATTCAGCAACATTCTTGACCAGCCAGTCGATGGTGTCGTAGGCGTCCGTGGAGTTGTCCGTGCGAGTCGAATTCAGCGGGCCCCGCAACGGACGGGTCATAAAATATTCGCCCTCCGAGCCATATTTGCCGCGAACGTCCTGGTAAACGCGGATGTAACCGCCAGCCACGAAGACTTCATCAGCCTGGGGCAATGCCGCCGGCAGGTGCGGCGATCGCGCCTGCTCGGCACGGCTCGACGCGTTGTAGGGCGTGCGGGTGAGGATCATCGGCGCATGTTTTGCTCCGCGTGGAATGAGAATGACAGTGTGCAGCTTCACTCCATCGCGCATCGGAATCATGACCTCGCGCTTTACGTAGTCGTACGACGCTGTCGGGGCGTCATACCTGGCGGGGATGTCAGGCGTGAGCGGTGAGGTTTGAGGATGGACCACGGGAGCGAACGCCAGAAGCGCGGCCGCAATCAACAAACTCCGCAGTGAAGACACACAAATCATACAGATCTTCCCGAATTGATTAACCCTGACCAAAGCGAGGCCAGTTTCGCAAAAATCCAACGGAGGATCAAGCGGCCCGAGGCTCCGCACTCCTAAGCGGAGAGCCAGCGGAATGAAGCTGTCATCCCAGGGGGGCAGGCCGCTCGGCACGCTCCACGGACTCGGCTATCGTCATTTTGCGTACTTTACCGAGCAGCCGTAAGAACGAGTAGCGGTGGTATCGACCGGCTTTCCGGCCATCGCCTGCTCTAGCGCCAACGCCAAGTAATTGGTGGCTCCGCTAACGTCGGAGAGGTCAGTAGTCGGCCTGTCATCGATCGCTCCCTCGTAAATCAATTGACCTTGCGGGTTGATCACAAACATGTGCGGCGTGGTCTTAGCACCGTAGAGATGTCCAAGATCCCCGTTAGGATCGAGCAGCGCCGCGGTTGGAGCAGCGTTGTTTCGCTTGAGGTAATCATTCTCCTGGTCGGCGGTCACGTAACCTTGCGCGCCGGGAGCCGAGGAAATCACTGTCAGCCAGATGACTCCCTTGCCCGTCCAGTATCTCTGGAGCTTCTGCATGTTGCCGCTGTCGTAGTGCTTCTTAGTGAAAGGGCATCCCTGGTTTGTCCACTCGAGGACGACGAACTTGCCCCTGTATTCCGCCAGATTGTGCTGCTGGCCATGGCTGTCGCTGGCGGTGAAACTCGGCGCGGGGTCTCCTACTCGCAGCCCAAAAACTGCTTGCGTAAGAAATACGAACAGTGCTGCCAATACGAGATTCTTCATGGTTTTCTCTCCTTGTGCGCGGTCGAGCCGCGGATCGGCACCTCGACCTGATACGAGTCTTGCGCGTTCAGCACGAGCACACCGTTGAGATGTTCGGGAGCGCGTTGAAGATGATCTGATTTCTTGAGTTCCAGCCGTAGGACGCCGCCGGCATTCTCAAGTTTCTGGGGAGCGGCGTTGTCGATCTGCTCCGGCTCCGCTGGGAAGAATACGGCGTGCGTAATCGTGCTGCTCGAAATTTTGCTGTTCAAGGCAATGCTGAGCCGCAGATCATCGGGCGTACTGGTTGCCATGAGATGGAAGCTGTCGGGCAGTGGCTTGGGAATGCGTTCGGCTGCGGCGTCGAGCAGCGCATGAGCCCGGTTATCCACCGTCGGAGTATTGGCGATGCGCATACTTGCTTTTAGTTCGGCGCGTTGCGGAATACACGTGTCATGGCAGACCAGCCAGCGCAAGTCGCCGGTTATAGGCAGATTGCTTCCGGGCTGCACGGTCGCCGGAATATCCAGGGCGGAAAGCAGAACAACACTTCCTTCGTAGCCGTAATCTGTTCCCGCCGTGTTGTTCAGGCGCATCGGAGCAGGCCATTGCAGCGCTCCCACTGTCACTCCTTCCGGAAGCTGCCAATGAACGCGCGGGGGCTCTCCTGAGTCGCCGGGATTTTTCCAGTAGATGTGCCAGTCTTTGTCGGTTTCAAACTGGATACCTATTCTCGTTTGTGTACCCGGCTCAGCCGCTGATTGTTCGAGAAGGAGAATCGCCTTGGAGCGCGTCGGCGGATCTTTCGGAGCATGCGAACAGGCTATCGCGGAAGCGAGAACCCACATCGAGGCGAAAAGTATGGCACGCATGAGACCAGGCTCCGGGCGGTTAGATTCGCGGCTGCTGAGCAAAGATGCCGGTTCATACGTATCCCGGCTACTGAGCGTCAGAGTGAGGTGACGTTGTTGCGGACGGGAAAGAGTCCAATTCTTTCGCGCGCCGGGCCGGAGCAGGATGTAAACTGCTGTGACCGTCGTAAGCATCCGACGATGCCATACTATGGCGCTCGCACCCAGGGGCAATTCGAATGGAACTCTACAAGTTGCTGCCCCCCGAGGCTCTGAAGATTGTACTGGTCCTATTCTTGTCTTTCCTGGTAGGACTGGAGCGGGAGGAACACAAGGCGGCAAAGGGCTCCTACTCATTCGGAGGAGTGCGCACATTCCCGCTGATCGGACTGATTGGCTATTCGATCGCTCTTCTTTCGGGCACGCAGTTACTGCCGCTGACCGTCGGCTTTCTGGTGATCGCAGGATTTTTGCTGCTGTCATACTGGCACAAGCTTTCCTATTCCGAGGCCGCTGGCGTCACCTCGGAGATGTCAGGTCTCACCACATTTCTGGTGGGCGCGCTCGTGTCCTACGGGCATTTCTGGATTGCTACCACGCTCGGCGTCGCCAGCCTGCTGTTACTCGATCTCAAAGTAGCTCTTGAGAAGCTTGCCGACCGCATCGCGCCGCACGAAATTCTTACCTTCGCGAAGTTTCTGCTTTTAACCGGCGTCATCCTGCCCGTACTGCCGAATCAGGAATTTAGCCGCTTCCATATCAACCCTTTCAAGACCTGGCTCGTCGTGGTCGCCGTCAGCGCGATCTCGTATGGAAGTTATGTTTTGCAGAAGTTGACGAAGGGACAGGGCGGGGTCGTGCTTTCGGCATTACTTGGCGGGGCATATTCGTCGACCATTACTACGGTCGTCATGGCACGCCGAGCCGCTCGTGAAGAACATCCCCACCTCTTCGCCGGGGGAATCCTGATCGCCTCGGGCGTAATGTACTTGCGCTTAGTTGCGCTGCTGGCTCTTTTTAATCGGCAACTGATGTCTCTGTTGTCGTTTCCTTTTCTCATACTGGCTGCGCTGGCGATCGGCATTGGCTGGCTCTGGACGCGCCGCGCCGATCCCGGCGCTCAAGCAGTATTGCACGAGTTCGAACCCAAGAATCCACTCGAACTGCTCGCCGCATTTCTGTTTGCCGCGCTGTTTCTGGCCATGCTGATCGCTACGCAACTGGCCGTCACTTATCTTGGAAGAGCGGGAGTCAATACGTTAGCCGCGATCATGGGTGTCACCGATGTAGATCCATTCATCATGGGAATGACCCAGGCCGCAGGTGCACTCACTCCTCTGAAAGTTGCGGCGGCTGCGGTTCTAATCGCCGCGGCCAGCAACAATCTGGTCAAAGGCGTCTACGCCTATAGCTTGGCCGGGCGGAAAACCGGGTTGCAGAGCCTCTTGCTGATGGTATCTCTGGCTGTGGCCGGCCTCATTCCTTTGCTATGGATCGGATCGTAAGCATCATCTGTACAGCATTACCGGCTGCTTTTCGGACCCCGGGCGATACCAGCTATGGCTCATTGCAGCATGCCGAACGCACGGCTTGAGCCAGAAAGAACTATTGCACCTCCACCTTGCCCATATATCGCGCCGTATCCACCGGCCAGTCCAGTTCTTTGATGATTGCCTGCCGCAGCGCCTCGGCTGAGTCCGGTTCGCCATGCACGATGTGCGTGCTCTGCGGGGTTTTCTTGAATGTGTCGAGCCACTCCAGCAGTTCATCCACGTCTGCGTGATCGCTGAACTGTTCGAGGGCGGCGACCTGTGCGCGCACCGGAACGATCTCGCCGAAGATTTTCACCTCGTGCGCCCCGTCCTTGATCTGGCGGCCACGCGTGCCCACCGCCTGGTAGCCGATGAACATCACAAGGTTGCGCGGGTCCGGCAGGCGCTGGATCAGGTGGTGCTGGATACGTCCTCCCATGCACATTCCATTCGACGAAACAATGACGGTAGGGAAGTGGCTCTCGTTGATTCGTTTCGACTCCTGCGGCGTGCTGGCAAAGTGGAATCCCGGCCACTTTAAAGGCGTGCCGTAGCTGGCAATCAGCCGCTTGGTCTCCGCGCTGAACTCCTCGCTGTGCTTGAGGAATATCTGCACCGCGTGAATCCCCATGGGAGAGTCGGCAAAGACCGGGATGCGTGGAATCTGGTTCTGCTCCATCAGCTCCTTCAGCATGAAGAGGAACTTCTGGGTGCGCTCCACGGCAAAGGCCGGGACCACGATGCTGCCTCCGCGTTTTACCGTCGCGTTGATCAGCGCGGCCATCTCCGGCCTCACGTCCTCGTGAGGGTGATGACGGTTTCCGTAGGTGGATTCCATCACCAGCACATCCGGCGACTCGCCCTCCGTGGGGCCGGAGTGCACCACCTTACCCGGTGCCACCGTGCTGTCGTGCACGCGGCCAATGTCTCCGGTAAACAGCAGAAAACGCCTTGAGCCATTGGTTGCGATTGTAATCTCCGCCATGGCTGAGCCCAGGATGTGCGCCGCGTGCACGAATCGGAAGCTCAAGCCATCGGCTAATTGCACCGTCTCGCCGAACGGCACGGCGCGGAAGCGCGAGAGACACTGCTGCGCTTCCTCCATGGTGTACAAAGGCAGCGCGGGGGAGTGCTTTGAGCTTTTCTGCTTATTGTGGAAGGCCGCGTCTTCTTCCTGCAGATAACCGGAGTCGGGCAGGATGATGCCGCACAGATCCACGGTCGCCGGAGTTGCGTAGATTGGCCCCTGAAAGCCTTCCTTGTAGAGGCGGGGAATCCATCCGCAGTGGTCCAAATGGGCGTGGGTCAGGATGACGGCGTGGATCTCACGGGCCGGAACCGGCAAGTCAGTCCAGTTCTTTAGCCGCCATTCTTTCTGTCCCTGGAAGAGTCCACAATCGACCAGCAGTTGATACGCCTTGCCGTCCGCACTTCCTGTTCCGCCGGTTGAATTCGATGTACTGACGAGGTGCTTGGAGCCTGTGACCGTGCCTGCCGCGCCGAGAAATTGAATGTAGCTCACGCTTCTCCCTTGCCTGATTTCAACCGTCCCTATTTTTACGACCATTCACCTTAGGTCAGGCAGGGGAAACTTGCAATGGCAAAAAGTCAGTGCTCGACCGGGGGCGTGGCCGTCACCGGAACCACGTTGTCGCGGCGTTCGGCCTCGGGAATGCTACCGTCGTTTACCTCGGCCTCATTCGGAACGGCTTCAAACGGCACACGTATCATGGCCTTGCTCTTGCCCGGAACCACCAGGCGTACCGTGTTTTCGCCATTCGCCGAACGCACTGCCACCGGAACCTCGCACCAGGCCGCGCCGAGGTTTTCAATGGTCACGGCAGTCACCGTCTGCTCTCCAAGCGTGTGACGCACATAGGCAGAGACCACGCGCAACTGCGGTAGACCCCGGTCGCGGTAGACCCAGTCGTCGAAGAACGCTTCGAGATCGCGCTTCGCACCGTCCTGTTTCTCGATCAGGCGTTGCATATATGCGCTGCTGCGGTCTTCGTCCGGTTGATAGTGCGCCAGCGCCGATTGCAAGCGGCGGTCGCCCACCATATCGCGTAGCATCCACCAGACGTAGGCGGCCTTGGTCCGAAAGAACACATCGTCGGCCGTATTGATGAGTGGCTGCAGACCAATCCCCGGCGGCTGCACGGAACTGCTCTCGCCGGGCGTCGGCGAGCTGGGCTGCGAATTCTGCGACTGAGCCTCCGCCACCGCCAGTGCCGAGCCAAACTGGCCCAGGTATGCGAGGGCGGCGCGGCGTCCCGCCTGCCGCTCCCGAATCAACGCCTGAGCGAAACCGGTCAGCCCCTCGCGAATCCACGGTCTCGGCGACTCGAGCATGGCATGGACCACCGGACGCGCCATCGCCACTTCGGCGGCGGCATGGGGCACGCTGCGCATGGGCACAAAATCGTACGCACCCGCGTCATAAGGCAGCGCGTCCGGGTCGGTGAGTTCCACCAGGACCACCTTGCGCCGAGGGGTGCCAAACCATTCTTCCAGCGGCGGAATCACAGTCTCCGCCGCGGTCATGTAGTCGCGCGCATAGTTGGTGTGGGGCGTCGTGTAGTAGGCGGCCACGCGCGGCCGGTCGGTGGATTCGGCAGGATCGCCCAGCAGCACGATCACCGGATCGACTCCCTGAAATTCGCTGGTAATCTCTGGCCCGGTCGTGGCCTCGGAGCCATCGGTCACGAAGATGTACTTTGACTCATCGCCCTCGGCTGGAGCCGCCCGTGAGAGGTGCACGCGCAGTCGGGCCGAAGCCTCGCGCTCGCGCCAGCCGCGCAGCATTTCAAACAGTTCGTTGCCCTGGCTCAGATTCGCCGCATCCATTGCCACCGGATACCAGACCACGAAGCCGGCTCCGCGCAGCGCCGTGAAGTTGTCGCTGATCTCGTCCCAATCGCTGCGCCGGGCAATGTCGGCAGGAGTTCCGATTCGTTCGAGCCGCGTCGCATCCTTCTGCACGGTACCTGAATAGCGCACATTCAGCCGCAGGCTCTCGCCCGGAGCCAGCGGCTTGTCGAGTTTCACGATGGCTTCGTGCAGCAGTCCGGTGTGGTCGATGTCGCTGGTATAACTCTGCTCCAGCCACTCCACCTCAGCGCCTTCCGCCAGCACTGACACCCAGCGCAGCGAACTCGAAATCTGCAGCGCCACTTCACCCTGTGGCGACCGCGAGGCGTTGCGCACCTCCACCGTACCCTCCACCGACAAGCCATGCTGGTGCGGATCAAGCCTGACCTGGAGATCGTAGTTACTGAAGAGGAAAGCGCTGCGGTCCAACCCCATCGTGGGCAGCGCCCCCAGCGCATATACCAAAACGGCCAGCGCAAGACGGCGCAAATTATTCCTCTTTCCTCTTCTTGGCGGATTTCTTTGCGGCGGGCTTCTGAGCCTGGCGGCGCTGCCGCTGCACTTCATACATCACAATGCCTCCCGCCACCGAGACATTCAGCGATGACACGGCGCCCATCATCGGAATGGAAACCAGCATGTCGCATTTGCGGCGCACCAAATCGTGCAGCCCCTTGCCTTCCGCGCCCATCACGATGGCGCAGTTCATGTTGTAATCCAGTTCGTCGTAACTTTTCTCGCCGCGCTCGTCGAGACCAACCACCCACACGTTCTTTTCCTTTAACTCCTCGATCGTGCGTGCGATGTTGACGACCCGAGCCACGCTCAAGTGCTCGCTGGCCCCCGCCGAGGCTTTGACCACGGTTCCCGTAATGCCTGCGGCGCGGCGCTCCGGAATCACCACACCGTCCACTCCCGCTCCGTCGGCGGAGCGGATCAGCGCGCCCAGGTTGTGCGGGTCCTCCACCCCATCGAGCACCAGGAGGAAGGTATATTCTCCGTGCTTGTTCTCCAGTAGATCCTCCACCTCGGTGTACTCCTTCCGAGAGGTGACGGCCATGACTCCCTGGTGGGTGTTCGTCCGCGTTTCGCGGTCAATGTCTTCCCGCGGCACAAAGCGCACGCTGATCCCCTGCGCCCGGCAGTCATCGAGAATGTTCTGTAAACGGTTGTCGGTACGGTCTCGCGAGACCGCAACATAGTCAAAGCGGCGGCCACCGCGCTTCAGGGCCTCGCCAATGGCATGGATGCCATAGATCACTTCACTCATAACCTATCTAGTGTACGGCACCTGCGCTTAGCCTCCGTTGCAAAAATGACACCCACGCTTTATCCACATCCTTCAGCCGTTCTATACTCGTCTGTACGGATCGAGGATGCCCAATGCCGTTATCTGTCATCATCGTGGACGATGAACAACTTGCACGCGATGAACTTTCCTACCTGCTGCGCGAGATGGATGACCTGGATATCATCGGCCAGGGCAAGAATGGTGTGGAGGCTGTCAGCCTGATTAAGGATACTTCGCCGGACCTGGTCTTCCTTGATGTGCAGATGCCTGGTCTGGACGGCTTCGGGGTTATCAAAAAGCTGCTGGAGAAGAAAATTCCGCTGCCCAGTATCGTTTTCTCCACCGCCTTTGACCAGTACGCGGTAAAAGCCTTTGAGGTCAGCGCGCTCGACTACGTCCTTAAGCCATTCGACAAGCGGCGTGTCTTTCAGGCCGTCGAGAAAGCCCGCAAAACGCGGGAGTCCGACGCGGCTCCCAGCGAAAAGCTCGACACCCTGGTCAAACTGTTGGAGCAGCAAAAGCCGCAGACCACGAAGGTTCTCCTCAAGGCCAACAATCGTCTCTTCCTCGTCGATCAAAAGGAAATTTGCTTTGCCTCTATTGAGGACGGCGTGATCACCGTGGTGGCCCAGAATATGGAGGGCCAGTCGAACTGCCGTACTCTGGAAGAACTGCTGACTTCGCTGGATACCAACCTCTTCTGGCGCGCACACCGCTCTTATCTCGTCAACATCAATCGCATCAAAGAAGTTGTGCCCTGGTTCAAGAGTAGCTACCAGATCCGCATGGACGATAAGAAACAGACTGAAATCCCCGTCAGCCGCGCCCAGACCCGGCGGCTGCGCGATCTCTTCGGCTTGTGACCTACGGCGTTTGTGAAGCTCGGTTACAAAGCCAATGCCAGAGGCAGAGCTGTATAATGAATGAGGGGTTTATGAAAGCCTACGTTTACGTTTCAATGAAGAAAAGCGTCCTCGATCCGCAGGGCAAGACCATTCAGGGCGCATTAACCAAGATGGGTTACAAGGGCGTCGCGGATGTCCGCCAGGGCAAGTACTTTGAGCTTTCGCTTGACGGCAGCCTCGACCGCGAAGCGGCGCGCGCGGAAGTTGAGCGCATGGCAAGCGAAGTTCTCACCAATCCCGTGATCGAAGAGTTCCATTACTCAATCGAAGAGTAGTCCGGGCACCATTTTTTCACCCGCCCCGGCGGGTTCTAAAACTTGTTCTTCTGAAGGGGATCGCGCATGTGCGGAATTGTTGGCTACGTCGGCAAAAAGCAAGTTGTTCCAGTGATCATTGATGGATTGCGCCGCCTTGAGTATCGCGGTTATGACTCGGCGGGAATCGCCGTTGCCGACGGACTAAACGGCCTCCAGATTCGTCGTGCCGAGGGCAAACTGCGCAACCTCGAAGAGGTGATCCGCCACAAACCCATCGATGGAACCTACGGCATCGGCCACACCCGCTGGGCCACCCACGGCCGTCCCAGCGAGGAGAATGCGCACCCGCATCGCGATTGCAGCGGAACCATCGTCGTCGTCCACAACGGCATCGTCGAGAATTATCTCGCGCTGAAGAAACAACTTCGCGAAGAAGGCCATACTTATAAGACTGAGACCGATACCGAAGTCATCGCCCACCTGATCGAGAAGTTCTTCCTGCTCGAAAATCCGGACAAAAAGGTCTCTCTCGAAGAAGCTGTACGCAAGACCGTCAAGTGCCTGAACGGTGTCTTTGCTCTAGCCGTCATCTGCAGCACCGAACCCAATAAGATTATTGCCGCGCGCAATGGCCCGCCTGCCGTCATCGGTCTCGGCAAAGACGAGTATTTTGTTGCCAGTGATGTGCCTGCGATTCTCTACCACACGCGTGACTTATTCTTCCTTGGAGATGGCGACCTAGCCGTCCTTACCCCCGAAGGCGTGACCCTCACCGACTTTGATGGAAAGCCCATTCAACGCGAGGTGCAGCACATCACCTGGGACCCGATCATGGCGGAAAAAGGCGGCTTCAAGCATTTCATGCTCAAGGAAATCTATGAGCAGCCGCGTGCGGTCCGGGACACTGCGATGGGCCGCGTTTCCTTCGATACCGGCAAGGTGTTCCTCGAACAGATGGACGTCTCCGAAGAAGAGTTCCGCAACCTGCGCAAGTTAAACATCGCCGCCTGCGGAACCAGTTGGCACGCCGGACTTGCGGGCAAATACATGATCGAGCGCCTGGCGCGCGTTCCTGTCGAAGTGGACTACGCCAGTGAATTCCGTTACCGCAATCCGCTGATTGAAAAGAATGAAATGACGATGGTCATCACTCAGTCCGGTGAGACCGCCGATACCATCGCCGCGCAGCGTGAATCGAAGTCCCGCGGCGCCAAGACTATCGCCATCTGCAACGTAGTCGGCGCCATGATCGCGCGCGAAGCCGATGGCACGATCTACACCCACGCCGGCCCGGAAATTGGCGTGGCGTCCACCAAGGCATTCACCGCGCAACTGACCGCGCTGTTTCTCTTCGCACTGCGCCTCGCACAGGTGCGGGGCACCATCGGCGAGGAAGAATCCATCAAGTTGACCCAGGAGCTTTCACGATTGCCCGGACGGCTGGAGGCTGTGCTGTCTCGTGAGGAGGAACTCGAGGAACTCGCGCGTACCTATCAGCGCGCACAGGACTTCCTCTTCCTGGGACGCGGCATACACTTTCCGATTGCCCTCGAAGGTGCGCTCAAACTCAAGGAGATCTCCTACATCCACGCCGAAGGCTACGCCGCCGGCGAGATGAAGCACGGCCCCAATGCGCTGATCGATGAGGATCTTCCAGTCGTAATCATCGCCACCCAGGACAAGACTGACACCGGTTCGGTGCTGCGCTATGAAAAAACGATTTCGAATCTGAAGGAAGTAAAAGCCCGTTCCGGCCGCGTCATTGCGGTTGCAACGGAAGGCGATGAAGACATTCGCGAGGCTGCTGACCACGTAATATTCATCCCCCCGGCGCCGGAACTCCTGCTGCCAATTCTTGAAGTCGTGCCCTTGCAACTGCTTGCCTATCACATCGCCGTGCGCCGCGGTTGCGACGTCGATCAACCGCGCAACCTCGCCAAGTCCGTGACAGTCGAGTAACTGACCCCGTCATTGTTGTTATTGGTGTTGGAGCGGGATAACAATTCTCCCGGAGCATCACGATTTGAGCTTTCGGTAGCGGCGAATCAAGTTGTTGGTTGAACTGTCATGGTTGAGCCTGGGCTCTGTCTTATTTTCGAGTTCAGGAATAATCCGCTGCGCCAGCGCCTTGCCGAGTTCCACGCCCCACTGGTCGAACGAGTTAATCTGCCAGATGGCGCCCTGGGTGAAGACGCTGTGCTCGTAAAGGGCAACCAGTTTGCCAAGAGTTTCCGGCGTGAGCCGGTCGGCGAGGATTGTGTTCGACGGGCGGTTGCCCTCGAAGACGCGGTGGGGAACCAGCCAATCCGGCGTGCCCTCGGCCTTTACTTGCTCCGGCGTCTTCCCAAACGCCAGTGCCTCGGCCTGGGCGAAGACGTTTGCCATGAGCATGTCGTGATGGTGTCCGAGCTGGTTGAGCGGCTGGACAAAGGCGATGAAGTCACAAGGAATCAGCCTGGTGCCCTGGTGGATCAACTGGTAGAAAGAATGTTGCCCGTTGGTCCCCGGCTCACCCCAGTAAATCGGGCTGGTCGCGTAGGTGACCTCGTTCCCATCCAGTGTGACGTGTTTGCCGTTGCTCTCCATCGTCAACTGCTGTAGATACGCGGGAAATCGCTTCAGATACTGTTCGTAAGGCAGCACCGCAACCGTCTCGGCACCGAAGAAGTTGCTGTACCAGATGGACAGGAGACCCATGAGCACCGGCAGGTTGCGCTCGAACGGAGCGGTGCGGAAGTGCTCGTCCATCTGGTGGAAGCCGTCCAACATGGCTCGGAAATTATCGGGACCGATGGCCAGCATCGTCGAAAGACCAATCGCCGAGTCCATGGAGTAACGCCCACCGACCCAGTCCCAGAATTCGAACATGTTGGCCGTATCGATCCCGAACTTAGCTACCGCCGCCGCGTTCGTCGATACCGCCACAAAGTGCTTGGCCACCGCCTTTTCGTCACCCCAAAGACCCTCCAACAGCCAGGCGCGAGCCGTATGAGCGTTCGTCATCGTCTCCAGCGTGGTGAAGGTCTTCGAAGAAACAATGAAGAGGGTTTCCGACGGATCGAGGTCGTGGACAGCTTCCGCGAAGTCTGTGCCATCGATGTTGGAAACGAAGCGGAACGTCATGGCCCGCTCACTGTAATGCTTGAGCGCCTCGTAGGCCATCACCGGTCCGAGGTCGGAGCCGCCAATGCCGATGTTAATAACATTGCGAATGCGTTTGCCGGTATGCCCTTTCCACTCCCCGCTCCGGACGCGGTTGGAGAAGCCAGCCATTTTATCCAGCACGGCGTGCACCTGGGGTACTACGTCCTCGCCATCAACGACGATGGATGTTCCTCTGGGTGCGCGCAGGGCCACGTGCAGCACCGCTCGCTTCTCCGTGAGGTTGATCTTCTCCCCTCGAAACATGGCGTCCATCCGCGATCGCAGGCCCGACTCTTCTGCTAGCTCGACGAGGAGCTTGATGGTTTCGCCGGTGATGCGATTCTTTGAGTAGTCCAGGAAGAGCCCCGCGGCCTCGGCGGTCATCCGCTCACCGCGCTGAGGATCAGCCGCGAAGATATCTCGCAGATGTAACTGCCGGATCTTCGTGTAGTGGGTTTGGAGAGCCGTCCATGCCGGGTGCTTGGTCAACGGCTCGATCCCCTTGGTATCGATCTCGAAAGGTGTTGCCATATTAGTGCTCCCTTCATCCAGCTAAACCGCTTGAGTACAGAACTCTTCACGCAGAATGCTTACTCGCGAAGACAATCGGATGCAGATTTAGACGCTTGCCTGTTGCTTGCAGTTGTGAGCGGTGATTTCAACTTATTGCCGCACCGATGCTAGCCATGTTGGATACCTTCCTTTCTTTCGTTTTGTGTGTCAGGAACTGTGATCTTCCCCTACTTGTCCCCGCAACAGGGCGCTCTTGTCTGATCCCGGTATTGCTCTTGTCATGATGAATCCTTCGTATCTAGCTCTCGGTATTAATGTAATCTCCAGGGCGGCCAGGAAGCTTTCGATGTCCGCGAAAACAGCAGACCCGCTCTTCGGCATCTCACACTCGTAAGAAGGAGTACGTATGACTTCCCCGACAAATCCCCCAGAGCCCAACGCCGCTCAAGTTCCCATGACGGAGGAGTTTGACAGTCTCAAGCACACCATGCCGAATGCTGTTCCCGTCGTCATAGCCATGCTGCTTGTCGCAGCCGTCCTTGGAATTCTCGCCTATGTGCTGCGCGCCAAGCCCGTGGCCATCGGTTCCGTCGACGAGGCATTCGCCGTAACCATCCCAACCCAGAATAGTTCGCTTGTTATTGTCAATTTGAACTTCCAGAACGTAACCGAAAAGCCTCTGCGGCTGATCAACGTCAACGTCGCGGTGCACGCAAAGGGCTCGGACTTCAGCGACGACTTCGGATCGGTCGCTGACTTTCCTCGTTATTTCCAGGCGTTTCCTGCGCTGGAGCAGCATGCCCGGCCTGGGCTGGTTCGAGATACCAAACTTGCACCCATGGAGAAGCTTGCGGGGTCCGCGATCGTATCACTCCCGCTTACCCAGGAGGAGTTTGATGCGCGTGACTCGCTGACCGCTACGCTGACATTTGCGGATCACCCGCCCGTGAAGATTACGAGTGGAAAGAAGTAATTAGGTTTCAGCAACCGCACTCTTTCCCCTCGCTGCCGCCCGTAAGCTCAGGAAATGTCATGTCAGTGGAACTCCTGTGCGATGGCGCACTACGAAGGTCCAACAAAGCCAGCCTGGTGGCAGCCACCAATCGGCTGCGTTCGCCCGCCGGGAGATTTCCCCACTCCGGGCCGGTGCTCGGTTGCAACCCGAAGTCTGGGGCGAGCGCCTCGCTATAGTGGTACAGCAACATTGCCAATTTTTCAGGTGAAACCAATTCGGCAGACATACGACTTTCACGCTCCTTCACTGCGCCGTTCTTACCGTTGAAACGCTGCACCCGGTGGAAACCGGACGAAGCACCAGCCGCGACCTGGAACAAACCAGTGTGATCGCCGGAGCCGGTTTCCGGACTCGCGTTCCAGTTCCGCGCTGCATGCGGCACGTCGAGATCCGCTCCACTCTCGCCGCCGGGCGCTTTCGTGCACTCTGCAGCTCAGAGTTCAAAGCGAAGAGAAACACCACCGCCGTAATGCAGATCGCGAATATCGTGAGAACTGACATTTGAACCTACCCGGCGGCTCTTCCTCCGCCTTCAGTTTGATTGGATAGCATCGCGTCTAAATCAAAAATGAAGAGTGCCTTAATTTAAGCTAAACGATTGAAAGGCAAAACGCCGCTCCGAATCGCACTGCGTCCGGCAAGGTGAAAGGCATATCATGGGTAGGAAATGAAAGGCTTTTTAGAACTGTGTGGAAGGTGGCCAACCCTGGCTGTGGAGGCGTTCTCGACCGATCCCAAAAGCAATGTTGGCTCGCTTTTCCTGGGCTATGGTGCGTGCGCCTTGGCCGGATGCCTGTGGGGAACCGGCTTCTTCTTCGGCAAGATCGCGCTCGCCGAGATGGGCGTGGAACACATGGTGTTCTACCGCTTCCTGTTTGCCTGCATGGTGCTGGCTCCGCTGGTGTGGCGGCATCCGGCGCGGCTCCGCCCGGCGGAGTGGCGGGTGCTGCTGCTGGCTTCGTTCCTGGGCGTGCCGGTGCAGTTCCTGGTGCAGTTTTACGGATTGTCGCTCACCACCGTCTCCCATGCCGCGCTGATGGTGGGCACCATGCCGGTGCTGCTGGCGATGGCAGCTTCGCTGTTCGCGCACGAGCGTCTGGACGCTGTGGGCTGGCTGGCGCTGGTCACTTCAACCGCAGGCGTGGCGATGATCGTCCTCGGCGGTACGCCCGCCATCTCCGATGGGCGCGGCCCAAGCATCGCGGGCGATCTCCTGGTGGTGCTGTCGCTGGTGATTGCCTTGGGATGGATTCTGCTCAACAAGCGACTCATGCAGCACCATCCTCCCGTGGTGGTGACCTCCTATGGGCTGCTGAGTGGAGCGGCCATGCTAGCCGTAGTGGTTCTGGCGACCCGTGGCGTGCCTCCTGTGCACGGAGTCAGCGGCCGGGCGTGGCTGGCGCTTGCCGCCAGCGGCGTCCTGTGCACCGCCACCACCACACTGCTGTGGAACTGGGGTATCCATCGCGTGCCGGCATCGCGCGCCGGAGTGTTCCTGAACCTGGAGCCGGCGCTGGGATCGATACTGGGCGTCCAGTTGCTTGGCGACCGCCTGGGCCCCTTCGCCTGGCTGGGCGGAGGACTGATTGTGGCCGCTGCCGTCGCCCTCACCACTCGCGGGCACGGCGAGGTCGCCGCAATTTTGGAATAGCTCAGAAATATAGGGGAGTGGTGGACGGCAGAAAACTCTACGTCCGCTGCTTCTCATCCATAGCGGCGAGCCCTAGACCGGAATCGCGGAAGGTTTATCCGGCAAAGCAGCCGGGCGTTTTTCCCGGCGATGATAATGACGGACACACCAATCCTGAAAGTGCCCTAGTATTTGAGCAGGAGAACGACCCGAATGAAAATCACTGGCAATACCATCCTCATCACCGGCGGCGCTTCCGGCATTGGACGCGGTTTGGCGGAAAAATTTCACGCCTTGGGAAATCAGGTCATCATCGCAGGACGGCGCCAGCAGGTGCTCGACCAGACCACAGCGGCCAATCCCGGAATGAAGTCCATCCCCCTGAACATCGAAGATCCGGCGAGCATTCGCACCGTTGCCGCGCAGCTTGCCAAAGAATATCCGGCGCTGAACATCCTGATCAACAACGCGGGCATCATGCGGGCAGAAAATCTTCGCGATCCGCAGAATGATCCGGCCGCCGCCGAGGCCATAGTGACCACCAATCTGTTGGGTCCAATTCGCCTGACCACCGCGCTGCTGCCGCGCTTGCGCAAGCAAACCTACGCGGCAATCATGAACGTCTCCTCCGGGCTGGCCTTTGTTCCCTTGGCCCTGACTCCGGCTTACTGCGCGACCAAGGCCGCGATCCACTCATACACCCAGTCGCTGCGTTATCAACTGCAAGGGACGGCGACTGAAGTTCTCGAACTCATACCGCCCTACGTGCAGACCGATCTGATGGATGGAGCTTCCGATCCTCGGGCAATGCCGCTGGACCAGTTCATCGCCGAGGTGATGGAGATTGTGAAGTCGCAGCCTGCGGTGCAAGAAATCTGCGTGGAGAGGGTCAAAGGTCTCCGCTTTGCCGCCGAGAGTGGACATTATGATGCCGTCTTTCAGGGGCTGAACGACGCGATGACCAAGCCCGCGACTACCGAGTAAAGTCACCGAGTGGACCGAGAGCGCAGCAACTCTCCTGCCGGCCAATGGCGGCGAACCGGCTACTTCGTCAGTTCGTTGGCCAGCAGGTTGGCTTTGACCGCAAGGTTGTAGGCGCGCTCGACGTCTCCACCCTGCAACGCCTGGTTGGACTGAACGATGTAGTTGCGTGCCTGGCGCAGCATCCCCTGCTCGCTGTCGCTCAGCGAGCGATTGATGTGGGAGAGCTTGCCGTCGGAGTTGCGCAATAACTGCTCTGTATTCTGCTTTTGCGATTGCACCGCAGCGCGCGGAACGTCGGCGGTGATCTGCACCGACGGATCAGGCGTGACCGGCTTCGCGGGATCGGGCTTTGGCGCCTCGGATGGCGAGGGCTGTGCGGGTTGAGCCGGCGGCTGGGGCGGCTTGCGTGGGATGGTCCTGCGCGGCTTCGGCTTAGGTTTTTGTGCGTTGTGCTGCGGTGTCTCCGGTGGAGCGGTCTGCGGAGTTACGTTCGTGTCCTCGCCGGGAGGGTTCTGCGACGGCGGAGCGGGTTGTGGAACTTCGATGGATGGAACCAGCACGGGAGGCGTGGTTCGTGCGGGTTTGTGGTTGCATCCCGCGGCGAGCAGCGCAACGCTCAGGGCTACGCCGGTGAAGGTGCATTTCGAAATGAGAGCCTGGATTCGGAAAGCGAACATATTTCTTTCTATGAGTCCGATTCTTAAAGTGGCGGAGGGATCACGGGCTCGTCTATCGCGTCCGGACGTCTCTCCACCGGCTGATCCTTTACGGCCAGCGGAAGCATAAAGCGAAAAGTTGTGCCTTGCCGGGATTCCGAATCGAGGTCGAGCACACCGTTATGTAACTGCATGGCGCGGAAAGTCAGAGCGAGTCCAATCCCACTGCCGGACTTCTTAGTTGTGAAGTACAGATTAAATATCTTATCGCGAATCTCAGGAGAAACCCCAGCGCCGGTGTCATGCACTTCAAGCACGGCGGCCTGCGAGGTCGCAAACGCGCGCAGCGTGAGGGTGCCTCCGTCCGGCATCGCCTGCACCCCGTTGATCACCACATTGAGTACAGCCTGCTTCATCAGGTCGATATCCACCCGGATGGGGAGCGGTTCCGGACCGAAATCATGAACGATTTCCACCTGATGGGAACAAGCTTCGGGTGCGGCCAATGCGACCACCTCAGCGGCCAGGGAGCGCAAATCCAGCGCGCACAACTTGAGCTCGACGGGACGGGAGAAGTCCACCAGCGTTTTTACCACGCGATCCAGGCGATGAATTTCCGAACCGATGATATCCATGTGGCGGCGCGTTTCTGGGTCCAGTTGCAGCATGCGTTCGCGCAGAATTTCCAGGTGAATGACGATGGAATTGATCGGATTTTTCACCTCGTGAGCTACGCCGGACGTGAGGCGCCCGATGGCGGCGAGACGGCGCGAGAGTTCGATCTCGTTTTCAATGCGGCGGACTGACTCGGCATCGCGGACGGTGAGCAGCGCGCCGATCGGAGCACCGCGTTCGGAGATGAAGTCGAGCGCTAACTGAACCCGCCGTCCCTGCTCAATCTCAATCTCGCGCGAGGGCACTTCCTGATGCAAGGCAAAGGCGTCCAGCACAATGCGTCCGAGCCGATTGGAGTCGTCGAATACCTCCTCGACCATTCGGCCCAGCATCTCTCCGCGCGGGCGGCCGATGAAGCGCTCGGCGGAGGCGCTGACCAGCACAATGCGGCCCTCGGGTGTGAAGAGAATAAGCCCATCCTGCAGTGTGGACATGAGCTGGTCAAGGTTTTCCTTCAGGGCGGAGAAGACCTCGCGAACATCGTGCATCTGCCGCCCGAGACGGTCGATGCGGTGACTGACCGCACCAAACTCGTCGGTTTTCTCGCCCTCAGGCTCGGGCCTTCCGGTCTCCACAGTCATGGCATCCAGACGGCGCGCAATGGCCTCCAATGGACGCAGCGCAAGGTTTGACAGGAAGGCCGCGACGGCCAGCGAAAAAAGCACTGCGACTCCCGAGAGGAACAGAGCGCGGTTGAGCTGTGGCACCAGTTCCTGCTTGAGAAACAGGGTAGAGAGTCCGACGCGAATTTCGCCGAAGGGCGCTCCCTGGCGTTGCACCGGCAACGTGACCTCGTAAACCCGGGCGGGTCCGTAGACCGCGCGAATCTGGTCCAGAAAGCTGCCATCCCGCAACCCGGAGAGTGCGCGACGGTGGGGCACCGGTTTGTCCACCGTGCTGGCATCGGTATCGACCAAGGCAACGCCGTTACGGTCGGTTAGAGCGGTGTCATAAACCTCGGCGTTGTAGCCTATGACCGACTGCAGCAGAGTGCTGACTGCGTCATCGCGCTGGAGAATGGCAGCGATGGCATCGCGAGCCTGGGTGGAATCCTGAGCCTCGATGTGACCGCCGGGCAGCTCGGTTTCCAGCGCCTGGCGCGCCACGTGCAATACCTGGTGGGCGATGAAGTCGGCATTATCGTAGCTCTGGTTGATGCGCTGGCGAAGAATCTGTGAAATGTAGAGACAGGAGAGCGTAGCAACCAGGGCGAAGACTAATCCGCTGATTGCGAGCACCAACTTAGTCTTTAATCTAAGCCGTGGCATTGAAATTGGAGGCGGAGAGGACTGGCTTCCGGGTCAGTTTCCGAACTCGCGTGCCGCGACTGCGCCGGAAGAGACCTGCTGCCCCTGCGTTCCGTACTCCTTAAGCTTATTGTGCAAAGTCTTCAGACTGATCCCGAGGATCTCGGCTGCGCGGGTCTTGTTATTGTGCGTCGATTCCAAGGTTTTGACAATCAATTGACGCTCTGCTTCGTCCACCGTCGTGCCCACGCCGACGTGAATGCCATCGACACCGCTGACCGGCATGGGCATGGAGCTACTACCGAAGGCTGGAGGCAGATGGCGCGGCTCAATCACGCTGGAGTCACAGACGATTACCGCCCTCTCGAGGGTATTGCGCAATTCGCGCACGTTGCCGGGCCAGGAAAAGTCGTCAAACAGGCGCATCACCGCATCACTGGCGGCGCGCACGTTGCGCTGATGCTTGGAGTTCATATCCTTGATGAGGGTTTGGGTGAGGTTGGGAATGTCTTCCTTGTGGTCGCGCAATGGTGGCATGTGAATGTTGAAGACATTGAGCCGGTAGTAGAGATCGGTGCGTAACAGACCTCGGGCGACAGCTTCCTCAGGAACTTTGTTGGTGGCGGCAAGAACGCGAACGTCGACGGTGGTTTCTGACTTGCTGCCCAAACGCCGCAGCTTGCGGTCTTCCAGCACCCGGAGCAACTTGGCTTGCGTGCCAACCGGCATCTCGCCGATTTCATCGAGCAGCAAAGTGCCGCTCTCGGCCAACTCAAAGCAGCCGGTGCGGCGCTCCAGAGCGCCGGTGAAGGCTCCCTTCTCATGGCCGAATATCTCGCTTTCAATCAGCGTTTCGGGAATCGCCGCACAGTTGATGGCGACGAACGGCTTATTCTTGCGCGGAGAAAGCTCATGAATTGTGCGCGCTACCAGCTCCTTGCCTGTACCGCTCTCACCCGTGATGAGCACGGAAGCAGTGCTGGGAGCCACCAGTTCGATGAGATGGAAGATCTCCTGCATCTTGCGCGAGGAGCCGACGAGCGAGCCGAGCTTTCCGCTGTCCCGCAGCAGCCGGCGGGTGGCTTCGAGTTCACGATCGGTGCCTCGCTGACGGGCGGCGTTTTGCAGAATATTGCGCAACCTGGTCGGGTTGACCGGTTTTTCAATAAAGTCGTACGCTCCCAGCTTCATGGCTGCCACGGCGGCATCAATGGAGCCTTGCGCGGTCAGCAGAATGAAGGACAGCTCGCGGGGCAACTGGGAGACGCGTTCCAGCAACTCCATGCCATCCATGCGCGGCATCTTGAGGTCGCTGACCACGATGCCCGGACTCCACGACTGTATCTTCTCCAGAGCCTCCACGCCATCCCGAGCGCTTTCGGCCCGGTATCCCCAGGCGGCGATCAGTTCGGCCAACCCCAAGCGTTCATGCTCTTCATCTTCAACGATCAGTACTTTTTCCCACTCCATCTCGACAAGCCCCTTCGCAAGTTCAGGTGCGGCGCATCACTGCCAGCCACGCTGGTCTATTTTGTTAGAGCAATCTTTTCGATTTAGATGCAGAAACTTGGTTTCGTGTAATTTTTGCGCAGCATTTATTTTGCAGTGACCCCATCGGGCAGTTTTAGGGGGTAACAGAATAGTATCAGCCTCCCTTGAAAACCGCGTAGCAGAACGTGAGTTGCGTTAGAATCAGCAACGCAGGACAGAGTAAGGGATTTACCCGTCCAGAGTGGCATAGCAATACTTAGGAGTTTAGCCAGACTCGAAGCCCCTATGCCAACTGAGTAGTTCGCTTTGCCTCTCTTCTGAACGTTCTGGAGGATCAAATGTCTTTGCGTCGATGGTTTTCGGTAATGTTGGTTTCGGCGGTTGTTCTTTGCACGGCATCGTTCTTGTGCGCGCAGGAGGCTGCGCCCAAGGTGGAAGTGTTCG